>MKWU01001556.1_pt1 | contig 38937 bp, 34 predicted proteins | sample 809101 | NCBI WGS metagenome assembly MKWU01 (sample SAMN05860141, study PRJNA318959) | sponge metagenome | host: Aplysina aerophoba | place: Slovenia: Piran, Adriatic Sea, Gulf of Piran | collected 2013-05-07
CAGCGCCTCCAGGAGGCTGTCGCGGGTATCGGCGAGGAACTCCATGGGCTCACCGTTGATGGTGGCGGAGATGATCTGGTTGGCCAACTTAGTGCCCTCCAACCGAGGGGACGTGCTCCCCACGTGCACGCGCGCCGGCCTGCTCCAGCGTGCGCTTCGTCAGCACCGCTGAGAGGTGCTTGCGCTGCCGGATCGAGCCGCGCATGTCGTCGATCGGGCTCGCCGCTTCGCGCGAGGCTTCCGCCGCTGCCGCGATCGTGTCGTCGTTGAGCGGGTTCCCGACGAGCGCGTCGGCCGCCCCCTGCACGAGCAGCGGGATGGGCGCCACGGCGCCCAGCGAGACGCGCGCCCAGCGCACGGTGTCGCCGTCCATCTTCACGGCCGAGGCCGCGTTGCAGACCGCGATGTCCATCTCGTTGCGCGGGATGAAGCGCAGGAACCGGGCGCCACTGCCGTCCTCGGGCGCCGGGAAGAACAGCGAGACCAGGAACTCGCCCTGCTCCAGCACGTTCCGGCCGGGGCCGGTGCAGAAGTCCTCCACTGCCACCTGCCGCTCGCCGCCGGGGCCGACGATGTTCGCGACGGCCTCGAGCACGATCTGTGTGGGGATCGTGTCGCCGGAGGGCGAGGAGTTGCAGAGGTTGCCGCCGAAGCTCGCGCGGCCCTGGATGCCCGTCCCGCCAATCAGCGACGCGGAGTCGATGATGGCCGGGTAGTTCGCGTTGATGTCCGCGTCACCGTAGATCTCGTAACACGCCGTGGCCGCACCGATCGTGAGCCCCGAACCCGGGTCCCACTCGATGGCGGTCAGATCTGGAATCTGCTTCACGTCGACCAGCAAGTCGATGGTGCGGCGACGGGAACGCGCGATGACAATCACGTCCGTTCCGCCGGCCAGTACCTTGGCAGTTTCGCCGCCGTCATTGAGCAGCTGCACCGCCTCCTGGATGGTCGCGGGGCGTTCCACCGTTAGTGCCTGCAAACGCTTCCCCTTCCCGACTGCGACGCGCGTCGTTGGGCGCGCGCCATCGCGCAGGATACGTCACCCCGCGCATATAAGGCTCCTGATTCCGAGGCAGTTTGTCAGAACTATGCTGGACACGCCACCAGCGCGCCCGAACCGTTGCCCTCGCTCGCGTTTTCGGCGCCACGTGTCTCGCGCTATGCCGCTCGCGCCTCCGCCACGTACGATGACGCTACGACCATTGAACGCACGAAGGAGGCGCGCGATGAGCGACAAGCAACAACTGGGATTCGCCCTCGCCGCACTCGCCGGCGGCATCGCCTGGGGCACGGTGCGCTACCGTGGCAGCGAACGCGTCGGACTGCTCGCCCTGCTACAGGGCCTCGAGTGGTTCGTCGCCTACGGCGGCGCCGCCGCGGTCATCACCTGGCTCCGCGAGACCGTCGAGGCCGAGGACCTGATGATCGACGAGGACGACGAGCGCGTGACCCACTTCCGCCGCGTCGTCACGGAACAGACCGGGACCGACGGCTAGCCGCGGCGAGACGGACCGGTCGCGACCGTGGCACGCGTGCTGGTGGTCTACGACGGTCGCGCCGGCCTCATTCGCGGCCTCGCGCAACACGTCGGCGTGGGCGTTGCGCTGGTGCGCGGCGCCACGCCCGTGCTCCTCGATGTCGAGGATGCGGACCAGGACGAGCTGCTCGAGGCGGATGCACTGATCCTCGGATCGCCGAACTGGACGGGCGTGACCGGCCGCCTCAAGAGCTGGCTGGACGAGTCCGGCGACCTCTGGGAGAGCGGAGACCTGGCCGGCAAGCCCGGCGGCGCGTTCGCGGCAGGCTGGTCGCCGCGTGGCGGCCTCGAGGTGACCCTCCAGCAACTGCTGCACCTGCTCGTGGGCCACGGCATGGTCTTCGTCGGCCTGCAGTGGACGGAGCGCATGCGCCGCTCCGGCTCCTTCTACGGCGCCACCGCCAGCGGCGAACTCACCAACGACGACCGCGATCAGGCGCGCACGCTCGGCTGGCGCGTCGCCACCCTCGCCGTGCGCCTCGAAGCAGACGCATCGTGACCAGCGAGGACGTGACCGGCGAGGACCTCGAACCGCGTCTCTCGGAGGTGGACCCCCGCCCTCGGCTGCTCGACGAGCCGCCGTGGGACGAGTTACAGCGCGACCTGACCCTGCTGCTCGTCCGCCCGCCGGTGGCCGACTGGGTCGACGACCGCGTGGCGGGCCTCGACCCGGCGTTCTGGCTACTTATCGACGCGGCCGACGCGCGCACGCTCGCCGAGCCGTGGCTCAGCCCGCTCATGCGAGACGGGCTGCGGCGCGTGCGCGACGACGACCGCGAACTCACAGTGCTCACCACCGAGGGCTGCGCTGCGCTCCTCGAAGCCACGACGCGCCGGGCCTTCGAGGCCCGCTGGACGCTCCGCCACGCCGAGGTGCTGCACGACCATCGAGGCCGCCACGAGGCGATCGCCGCTGCTGCCGGTCGCGTGGAAGTCGACGCACTGGAGCGGGCCGCGCGGACGCTGTACCTCGGGGCATACGCCGCCCTCGACGCGTTGCCGCAAGCAGGTGACGAGACGCTCATCGTCGCGGGCGAGGCGGCGGGGGCCGTGGCGCGCCTCGCGTGCCTCCTCGACGAGGGGTGCTACCCGCCGCCCGAGTGGCTCTACCCCGCCGCGCGGGCGACGCAGCGCAGCCGCTGGCTACGGCCCTGGCTCGACGGCCTGACGGGCGACGAGGACACGCAGCGACGCGCAGCACACGCCGCGCCCGACGTGCTGCGCGAGCTGGCGTCGGGGCTGCGCGCGCAGTTCTCGAATCGCGAGTGGCTGCAGGATCCGGAGCGCTTTGCGCTGCGCGCGCCGCGAGGGCGCGGTTAGCGGGCTTCACGCTCGATACAGCGGCTGCACCTACTTCCACGGCGCACAAGTGGCGCTGCCGGGGCAGCGGTTTGCAGACAGACATCCGATATATGGTATCGTCTCATCTGATATGTAGTATCGGCCCCATGGGGAGGTCTCGATGGTCCGGGGACTGCCACTCGTGGCTCTCGCGCTCTCACCAGTCGTGATCGTGTTACTGGTCGGCGTGACCCTGGTTGCTGTCCGGCTCGGCGGGGGACATGACCCCACTCCGGGGCTGACGGCGGAGGCCACGCTGACATCGCCGGACGGCGATGCCATCGGCACGGCGCAGTTCCTTCAGACTGCCGCCGGGGTCCTGGTCCTGGCCGACATGCAGGGACTCCCCCCGGGCGGCCACGCGTTCGTCATCCACGAGGTCGGCGCGTGTACGCCGGACTTCGACGCCGCCGGCGACCACTTCAACCCGACCGGCGCCGAGCACGGCTTCATCCACTCCGCGTGGAAGTCGGCCGAAGCGGCCGGAGCGCACGGCGGTGACCTGCCCAATCTCTACGCAGCCGCCGACGGGTCCGTCCGTGCCGATTTCTTCACAGTGGGTATCACGCTGGACAAGGGCCCGGGCCACTCCATATTCGACGCCGACGGCTCCGCGATCATCGTCCACGAACTGCCCGATTCGTATGGAGAGTCCGAGCCGGACACCGGCAGCCGCCTCGCGTGTGGAGTGATTAGCCCCACATAGCGACTTGGTAGCGACGCGCTACGTCGCGAGCGCCCTCGCAGCTGAGGGCGCCGCGATGTCCTTGCCGAAGAGCTCGCCCTGGGGCGGCGCCGGGTAGGCTCCACGGTGAACGTGCGGTGGGCGCCTATTGTGCCAGTCTCTCTTGCCACAGACGGACGGCGCGCGAGAACGAGTTCGCCTCCTCGCTGCCAGGTTCTGGTTGAGGGTGGTTCGCGACGCGTTCTTTGTCGGCGATCCGAACCCGACCCACGAGGCGTGTGGGTGGTAGCACGCCCCGGTAAGTGACCTCGAAACCGCCGCCGCCGTTGCCCGTACGCAACCCGCTGACGTCCATCTCCTGAAGCCGCACTGCGTACACCACTGGAGCATGTCCTTCTGGCGGGCTTCCATACCGCGCGCGGTATTCCCTGAGCTCTGCCAGCGGCCGCTCGGGCTCCGCGAGAATATGCAAGGCGCGGTCGATCGAGGAGAAGCCGCGCATCCCATGATGTGCAGCGTCGAAGGCAGCTTCGCTCCCGAACCCACCCTGCGCCGCGCGCCGTGATAGCCGCGCTCGCTCTTCTTGTAGGCGTCGCTTGACCTGTTCGAGATCCTCCATTTCCTCGGATATCTGAGCGGCTGAATCCCGGAGGAGCCGAAGTGTCTCACCACCAGCCTGATGCACGGCGTGTCTTGCAGCTGGCAGAAATGTGACGGCAAACGAAACAGGGCGGATGCCCTCAGCGTCCCGGCTGAACGCCGCGAGATTCGCAAAGGCGTGGCTTGGCGGGAAGTCCTGCCAATTCGATATGAAGGACTGCACATCAGCCCAGTACGGCGGTGTTCCTCCGTGATGCCCGAGCCCGATAGACTCTATCGAGGCCGAGTAAGACTCGGAAGTTCCGTGGTAGAGCACCCAGTCATCAACAAGAGACACGAGCGGATTGATCGAGAGATCATCCGGGAATTCCAGCATTACACCGACAGGCTCCGAGCGTCACCCCCGGGGATAGACGCCGCGAGGCCCTTGCCGAAGAGCTCGTAGCCGAGGCGTGCGCGTAGCTCGGCCACGCCCCACCCAGTGAGCGCTGAGACCAGCACCGTGCCGAGGTTCGGGAGGTCGGGGTGCGCCTCGGCCGCCTCGCGCGCCGGGTTGTCGATCGCGATCCGCGCGAGGTCTGCCTCGCACGTCGGCTCAGAGCCATCCGGCAGCGCGAGGTCGTCGGCCTTGTTGAGCACGGTCAGCATCGGCGTGCCGGCGAGGCCGAGCGCGGCGAGGGTCTCGAGCACCGTCTCGCTCTGCGCGCTCGCCGCCTCCGAGGTCGTGTCGACGACGTGCACGAGCAGGTCCGCGCTCTCCAGCTCCTCGAGCGTGGCGCGGAAGGCCGAGATGAGCTGCGTCGGGAGCTTCTGGATGAAGCCCACGGTGTCGGTCAGCAGGAACGCCTCCGCGTCGTCGGTCCCGACGCGCCGCGTGAGCGGGTCGAGTGTGGCGAAGAGCGCGTCGGCGGTGAGCGTCTCGGAGCCCGCCAGCGCCTGGAGCAGCGACGACTTCCCGGCGTTCGTGTAGCCCACGAGCGCGACGACGGGGATGCCCTCGCGACGTCGCCGGGTGCGATGCAGCTCGCGCTGGTTGCGGACGCCGACGATCTGGCGCTTGAGGCGGCTGATGCGCCCGCCGATGAGCCGCCGGTCCGTCTCGAGCTGCGTCTCCCCCGGCCCACGCGACCCGATGGCGCCCTCGAGGCGTTCGAGGTGCTGCCACTGGCCGCGCAGTCGCGGCAGCAGGTACTCGTGCTGCGCGAGCTCCACCTGTAGCGCTGCCTCGCGGGTGCTGGCGCGGCTCGCGAAGATGTCGAGGATGAGCGCGCTGCGGTCCAGCACCTTCACCTCGAGCGCGGACTCGAGCCGCAGCTGCTGGCCGGGCGAGAGCTGCTCGTCGAAGATCACGACGGAGTAGCCGGTCTCCGCGCGCAGGCCGTGGATCTCGTCGACCTTGCCGGCGCCGATGTAGGTGGCGGGTTCGGGCTTCTTGCGGCGCTGGAGCGTCTGCCCGACGACCGTCGCGCCGGCCGTGCGCGCGAGCCGGCCGAGCTCCCGCAGCGACTCGCGAGGCCCCATGGTGGCGCGCTGCCCGTAGTCGAGCCCGACGAGGTAGGCGCGTTCCTGCGCGGGGGTGGTGATGTGCGTCGTCCGGCGCGCGGGGCGCGACCCGTTGGAGCCGCGGCCGTTCTCGCCGTTGCGTCTGCCGTTACGCGGGCGCTTCCTCGGGATGCAGTCCTCCTCGTGGGGTTGCCGCGACCATTGTAGTAGCGCAACGGCAGCGGCGATCCAGCGCGCGTGTTGCCCGAGCGGGCGTACGAGTAGACTCGATCCACGCCGCGCCTCCTCGATGCCGCGTCCGTCGACCTCTCGACAGGGGCTCCATGCTGGTACGCCGTCCGTGAACGCTCCCGTCATGAGCATCACGCACGGTGGGATGAAGCCTCCCATCGAGCGTGACTACAGCTACAAGTGGACAGTGTTCACCGCCATCGGCATCTCGTTCGTCACGCAGGTGCTGAGCCAGTCGATGGTGTTCGTCGCGCTGGCGGCCATCGCCGACGACTTCGGCGTGACGCTGCGCGCGGTGAGCTGGGTGGTAGTGGCGCAGGCGCTCACGATCAGCGCGCTGATGATGCCCGCCGGACGCCTCGCCGACATCATCGGCTGGCGCCGCGTCCACCTCATCGGCCTCGTGGTATTCGGCGGTGGCGCAATGTGTGTCGCGCTGGCGCCGACGTTCGGGCTGCTCATCGCCGCTCGCGTGCTCATGGCGGCCGGCAACTCGATGGGCCAGTCCGTCGGCACCGCGATGGTCGTCTCGGCGTTCCCGCCCGAGGAGCGGGGCAAGGCGATCGGCAGCCAGACGACGGCAGTCGCCATCGGCGGCGCCTCCGGTCCCATGGTGGGCGGGTTCGTGCTGCAGGTCCTCCCGTGGGAAGCGCTGTTCTGGATGGTGCTGATCCCGATCGCCATCGCATTCGCCGTCGGCTACTTCATCCTCACCGACGAGCGGCTCGGGCAGGCGCGCGAGGCCGAACGGCCGCCGTTCGACTGGGTAGGCGTCAGCGTGTCCGTGGTGGCGATCGCGCTGCTGGTGGTGACGATCAACAACCCGTTCGCGCTCAGCTGGACCTCGCCGCTCATCCTCGGCGCGCTCGTGGCGGTCGCCGTCCTGTTCGCCGGCTTCGTGCGGTGGGAGATGCAGCACCGCGCGCCGATGGTGCAGTTGCGGATGTTCGCGGAGCGCGTCTTCAGCCTCGCGGTACTCGCCCGGTTCCTCGGATTCCTCGGCGCGACGGTGACGCAGCTGATGGCGCCCATCTACCTGATCAGCCTTCGAGGACTGGATACGGCCGCTGCCGGCGGCGTCCTGTTCCTGATGTTCGTCGGCATGGGCACGTCGGCGCAGGCCTCGGGGCGACTCTCTGACCGCTTCGGCCCCCGGCGGTTCACCCTCCTCGGGTTCGCGATCATGGTGGTCACGGCGCTGGTGTTCGCGTTCCTGACGAACGCCACGCCGATCTGGGTCATCGCGGTGCTGCTGCTCATCAACGGACTGGGCATGGGAAGTTGGAACGTGCCCAACAACGCCGTGATCATGGGCGTCGTCGCGCCCTCACGTCTCGGCGTCGTTGGCGCACTCTCGAACCTCACGAGGAACGTGGGCAACGTGGTGGGCCAGGCGGTCGCCGCCGGCGTGGTGGTGGCGGTGATGGCCTCGCAGGGCTTCGACATTCCGCTGAGCGAGGTGCGGGAGACCGCGGGCGCGAGCGCCGCCTTCCTCGACGGTTGGCGCGCGGCGTACCTGCTGGGCGCGCTGTTCCTGGCGATCGCGCTGGCCTGTACGTTCTTCACGCCCTCGGGGTTGCGGCGCGCCGGGCGACACTAGACAGCGCCGAGGGCCGGGACCGCGCCATCGGTGGTATCATCCGCCCGCCTCACGAGGGCGAGGAGGTTGCCGTGCACATCGAAGGCGAGCACCGCTTCTCCCTCCCTCGCACCACCGTGTGGGCGCTCCTGCAGGACCCGAACGTCATCAAGCAGGCCGTCCCCGGCTGCAAGACCTTCGACGAGGTCGCCCCGGACACGTACGAACTCACCGCGCAGGTCGGCATCGGCCCCGTGCGCGGCTCCTTCAAGGGCAAGGTCGCGATGAGCGACCGTGAGCCCGAGACGCGCTACACCCTGCACGCCGAGGGCTCCGGCCGGCCCGGCAGCGCGACCGGCGATGCAAACATCGAACTCACCGACGACGGCGACGGCACGCACCTCCGGTTCGACGCGGAGGTGACGATCCGGGGCGCCATCGGGCGCGTCGGCGGCCGGCTGCTGACGTCGTCGGCGCGCGGGATGGCGCGCCAGTTCTTCGAGGCGATCGAGCGAGATGCAAAAGCGGCAGCACAGGAGGGGGCAGCCACATGAGCGTACCCATATCGGTGACCGTGAACGGTCGGCTCCACGAACTGGAGGTGGAGCCGCGTACGCTGCTCGCGCACCTCTTACGCGAGGATCTGACCCTGACCGGCACGCACATCGGCTGTGACACCAGCCAGTGCGGCGCCTGCACGGTGCTCATCGACGGCACCAGCGCGAAGTCGTGCACCGTGCTCGCGGTGCAGGCCGACGGCGCCGCGATCACCACCATCGAGGGCCTCGCGCAGGACGGCGAACTGCACCCGCTGCAGGAGGCGTTCTGGGACGAGCACGGCCTGCAGTGCGGCTACTGCACGCCCGGCATGATTATGTCCGGGATCGACCTGCTCGAGCGGCACCCCAACCCAAGCGAGGACGAGATCCGGCGCGGCCTGGACGGCAATCTCTGCCGCTGCACGGGCTACGAGCACATCGTCAACGCCATGCAGGCCGCCGCCGCGGGAGGTGCGTCATGACCATGGCCGCAACCCCGGGCCAGCTCGTCGGACAGCGAGTCCGGCGACGCGAGGACCCTCGCCTCGTGCAGGGCCACGGCACCTACGTCGACGACGTGAAGCTGCCAGCCATGCTGCACCTCGCGTTCCGGCGCAGCGACGTGGCGCACGGCATCATCCGATCGATCGACACCAGCGCTGCCGAGGCGATGGAAGGCGTCGAGGCGGTCTACACCGGCGCGCAGATCGCCGACATGGTGCCGCCGATGCCCATCGCGACGCCGTTCCCGGCGCCCGACCACCACTCCGTCGCGCCGGAGCGTGTGCGCTACGTCGGTGAGCCCATCGCCGTCGTCGTCGCCACCGATCGCTACCTCGCGGCCGACGCGGCAGCGGCGATCGAGGTGGACATCGAGGAGCTGCCGGCCGTCATCGACCCCGAGCGGGCGATGGCCGGCGACCCGGGCACCATCTACGACGACTTCGAGAACAACCTCGCGGTCCCGCTGGCGGCGTCCGGCACGGGCGTGAACGCCGAGGGAGCGATCGAGGACAACTCGGCGCTCGACGACGCCTTCGAGCGCGCCGACGTCGTCATCTCGCAGCGCATGATGAACCAGCGCCTGGTCCCGAACGCGATGGAGCCTCGCGGCATCGTCGCGCACTACGAGCCGGGCAAGGAGGAGTTGACCGCCTGGTCGACGACGCAAAACCCGCACATCGCGCGCACGCTGCTGGCGGCCATCCTCGGGATGGGCCAGCACGAGGTACGCGTGATCGCCCCGGACGTGGGTGGCGGCTTCGGCAGCAAGATCAACGTCTACGGCGAGGACTTCGCCGCGGCCGCGATCTCGCGTGACCTCGGGCGGCCGGTGAAGTGGATCGAGGACCGCTCCGAGGCGTTCATGACCACGATCCACGGTCGCGACGTGATCGGCTACATCGACCTCGCCGCGACCGGCGAGGGCAAGGTGCTGGCCGTCAAGATGCGGCTCATCGCCGACATCGGCGCCTACGAGATGGTGCTGACGGCCGCGATCCCGACCCTCGTGGCGTTCATGATCAGCGGCGTTTACGACATCCCCGTCGTGCGCTCCGAGCTGACCGAGGTGTTCACCAACAAGATGCCGACCGACGCCTACCGCGGCGCCGGACGGCCCGAGGGCATCTACTTCCTCGAGCGCGCCATGGACATGCTGGCGTCCGAGCTCGGGATGGACCCCGCCGACGTGCGGCGCGTGAACTTCATCCAGCCGGACCAGTTCCCGTACACCACCGCCGGCGGCATGGTCTACGACTCCGGTGAGTACGAGCGCCTGCTGGACCAGGCACTCGAGAACGCCGGCTGGGAGCAGATGCAGGCGGACCGCGACGCCGCGCGCGCCGAGGGTCGCATCGTCGGGCTAGGCATGTCGTTCTACACCGAGATCTGCGGCTTCGGCCCCTCGGCGGCGATGCCGACCGTGGGGCTCTGGGAGCACGCGAGCGTGAGCGTGGAGCGCGACGGCAAGGTCCGCGCCTCCTCAGGGGCGTCCTCGCACGGCCAGGGCCACGAGACGACGTTCGCGCAGATGCTCGCCGACGACCTCGGCATCCCGATGGATGACATCTCGATCATCCACGGCGACACCGGGCAGGTCCGCGAGGGTACCGGCACCTTCGGCAGCCGCTCGCAGGTGGTGGGTGGCACCGCGCTGCTCATGGCGAGCGGCAAGGTCAAGGACAAGATGCGCAAGTTCGCGGCGCAGATGCTGGAGACCCAACCCGCGGACCTCTCGTTCCGCGACGGGATGATCGGACCGGAGGGGCAGGAGGACACCGGCGTCGGATTCGCCGAGGTCGCCGGCTTCGCCTACATCCCGCTCCCGCTCCCGCCGGACACCGAACCGGGCCTGAGCGAGGAGGCGTTCTGGGAGCCCGAGGGCTTCACGTGGCCCTTCGGCTGCTACATCACGCAGGTCGAGATCGACCGTGACACGGGCGAGATCGAGCTACAGCGCTTCGTCGGCGTCGACGACTGCGGGAACGTGATCAACCCGCTCATCGTCGCCGGGCAGATCCACGGCGGCATCGCGCAGGGCTTCGGCCAGGCGATGACCGAGGAGGCGGTCTACGACGAGGGGAGCGGACAACTGCTCACCGCCTCGTTCATGGACTACCAGATCCCGCGCGCTCGCGACTTCCCGCGCTTCGAGCTCGACCACACCGTGACCCCCTCGCCCCTCAACCCGATGGGCGTGAAGGGCATCGGTGAGGCCGGCACGATCGGCTCCCCGCCCCCGCCCCCCCGCCCCCCTCACCCCGAGGGTGGTGAGGGCCATCGGTGAGCCGGGCAGGATCGCCCCGCCGCCGAGCCTCGTCAGCGCCGCCGCGGACGCGCTCAGCGAGTTCGGCGTGCGGCACGTCGACATGATGCTGCGGCCCGAGAAGCTCTGGAACATCATCCACGGAGGCGACGCATGATCCCCGCAGCGTTCGACTACCAGCGCGCCGGCTCCGTCGCGGAGGCGATCGCGCTCAAGCAGGGGCACGACGGCGACGCCCGCTTCATCGCGGGCGGGCACAGCCTGGTGCCGCTCATGAAGCTGCGCCTGGCCGAGCCCACGCTGCTGATCGACATCAGCGGCATCGACGGGCTCTCCGGTGTCAGCGAGGACGGGGGGCGCGTCACCGTCGGGGCGCTCACCACGCACGCCGAGCTCGAGTCCAACGAGGTGCTCATGGCGTCGGCGCCCGTCGTCGCCGAGGCAGCGGGCGAGATCGGCGACCAGCAGGTGCGCAACCGCGGCACCATTGGTGGCAGTCTCGCCCACTCCGACCCGGCGTCCGACCTGCCGGCCGTGGTCGTCGCGCTCGACGCGACGATCCACATCACCGGCAGCGGCGGTGACCGCACCGTCGCGGCGGCCGACTTCTTCCAGGGCCTCTTCGAGGTCGACCTGGCGGAAGACGAGATGATCACCGCGGTCAGCTTCGACGCACCGTCGCACGCGGCGTATGCGAAGCTCCGCCACCCCGCCTCGCACTTCGCGATCGTGGGCGTGGCGGCCTCGCTAGACGTCGACGGCGGGGTCTGCACGGGCGCCCGCGTCGCCGTGACCGGCGCCTCGACGCACGCGCAGCGCCTCGGGGCGGTCGAGGATGCCCTGACCGGCTCGTCGCTCGACGATGACGCCATCGCTGCCGCGGCCGGAGCCGCCAGCGTCGACGACGTCAACGCGGACCTCGCGGGCTCGGAGGCGTACCGGCAGGCGATGACCCAGGTCTTCGCCAGCCGCGCCATCGCAGCGGCCGCGAACCGCTAGCACTTCCCGCGCCGCGGTCCGGTGATCCCGGGCTGCGGCGCGCGACCACTTCTCCCACCATCTACCCGCCTCGACGATCCACGATGGGATGGCCTCGCCCATGACGTACCGGCTCGCGCTCAACATCGCGTGGCAGGAAGACCTCGGCGCGGGGCGCGAGGCGGTCCTCGGCACGGTCCAGGCGGCCGACCGCGCCGGCGTGCACTCCGTGTGGGTCGAGGAGGCTTGGGCGCGCGACGCGTTTACCACTCTCGTGCTCATCGCCGCGCGCACCGAGCAGATCCAGCTCGGCACGGCCATCGTCAACGTCTTCTCGCGGACACCCGCGGCGCTCGCGCAGCACTTCGCGACGCTCGACGAGGTGTCGGGTGGGCGCGCAATCGTCGGGCTCGGGAGCAGCGCGGCCGGGGTCATCGAGACCCTGCACGGCACCCCGTTCCGCAGGCCCGTCGCGCGCACCGCCGACTACGTCAGCATCATCCGCGCCGTCTTCGCCGGCGAGCCCCTCGACTACGATGGCTCCGAGGTGAGCGCCGGGGGCGGTATGCGCCTGGCGTTCCAGCCGCCGCGGGCGGAGGTGCCGATCTACATCGCCTCGCTGCTGCCGCGGAGCCTGCGGCAGACCGCCGAGATCGCCGACGGATGGCTGCCGCTGTGGACGCCCCTCGAGGCGATGCCGGAGCTGACCCGGTTCGTCCGCGACCACCGCCCCGAGGACGCCGAGGCGTCGGGGCGCGAGTTCAACGTGCGCTCACCCGGCGCACTCGTCGTGACCGACGACGTGGACCGCGCCCGGGGTGTCGCGAGGGGTCAGCTCGCCTACTACATCGCGCGCATGGGCGACTTCTACGCCCGCCACTTCACCCGGCTCGGCCACGAGGACCTCGTGGACTCCGTGCGCGAGGCGTGGCGCGCGGGCGGCCGCGGCGCAGCCGCCGAGGCCGTCCCTCCCGACATGCAGCAGTCGTGCTGGTTCGTGACGTCGGACATCGCCGAGGCACGCGACCGGCTGGCGCAGCAGGTGGAGGCGGGGATCACGCTCCACCGCGTCGAGGTCGACAGTGACGACCCGGCGGAGCAGGAGCGCGTGCTCGCGGCGCTGGGGGCGTAACGAACTCGATCCCCTCGAGGCCTACTGGCGTGCTGCCTTCCGCGAGGCGGCACGGGCACGCTTCGTGCCGTCGAGCACCACCTTGCGAGGGCGCAGCGAGCGCGGGGTGACCTCGAGGCACTCGTCGGGGCGGAGCAGCTCGATCGCCATCTCCAGCGAGAGTGTGCGGGGTGGGGCGAGCTTCTCGGTCTGGTCGGCCGCCGCCGCGCGCATGTTGGTGAGTTTCTTCTCCTTCGTCGGGTTCACGTCGAGGTCCCCCGATCGCGAGTGCTCACCGACGACCATGCCTTCGTAGACCTCGGTGCCCGGCCCGGAGAACAGCGAGCCGCGCTCCTGCAGGTTGAGCAGCGCGTACATCGTCGTCGCGCCGCGGCGGTCCGCGACCAGGCTGCCCGTCGGCCGGTTGCGGAGGTCGCCGTGCCATGGCTCGTAGTCGTGGAACACGTGGTGCGCGATGCCCGTCCCGCGCGTCTCAGTGAGGAACTCGGTGTGGAACCCGATCAGCCCGCGCGACGGTACGACGTAGTCGATGCGGATCCGGCCGCTTCCGTGGTTCACCGTCTGCGTGACGCGGCCTCTCCGCAGTGCGAGCAGCTGCGTGACGATCCCGAGGTACTCCTCCGGGATGTCCACGCTCAATGCCTCGACGGGCTCATGGAGGCGGCCGCCGATCTCGCGCGTCACGACCTCGGGCCGTCCGACGGTGAGCTCGAAGCCTTCGCGCCGCAGCGTCTCGACGAGGATCGCGAGCTGGAGCTCGCCGCGGCCCTGCACGATCCATGCGTCCGGGCGCTCCGAGTCCTGCACGCGCAGCGAGACGTTCCCGACCAGCTCGGCGTCGAGGCGGTTCTTGAGGATGCGCGCCGTGAGCTGCGTCCCCTCGCGCCCCGCGAGCGGCGAGGTGTTCGTCCCGATCAGCATCGACAGGCTCGGCTCGTCGACTGTGATGAGCGGCAGTGGCTCGGGGTGATCGAGGTCGGCCAGCGTCTCGCCGATCGTGATCTCGCCGATCCCCGCTATCGCGGCGATCTCGCCGGGGCCCGCCTCGTCGGCGTCGATGCGTTCGAGGCCCTCTGTGACGTAGAGCTGGCTGAGCGTCGCGCGCTCGACGGAGCCGTCGCGCCGGCACCACGCGACCTGCTCGCCGCGTCGCAGCGTGCCCTGCACGACGCGGCACAGCGCGAGCCGCCCCACGTACGGTGAGGCGTCGAGGTTCGTGACCAGCGCCTGCAGCGCGTGGCCGGGCTCGTACGTCGGCGCGGGGATGTGAGTGAGCAGCAGGTCGACGAGCGGGCGCAGGTCAGTCCCCCGCGCGCCCGGGTCGAGTGACGCGGTCCCGTCGCGCGCGACGCAGTAGACGATGGGGAAGTCGATCTGCGCCTCGGTCGCGTCGAGGTCCAGGAACAGCTCGTAGACCTCGTCGACCACCTCGGCGATGCGCGCGTCGGAGCGGTCGACCTTGTTGATGACGAGGATGATCGGCAACTCGCGCTCGAGCGCCTTGCGGAGCACGAAGCGCGTCTGCGGCAGCGGCCCTTCGCTCGCGTCCACGAGCAGCAGCGCGCCGTCGGCCATCGTCAGCCCGCGCTCGACCTCGCCGCCGAAGTCGGCGTGGCCGGGGGTGTCGATGATGTTCACCTTCACCTCGCCCACGCGCACGGCCGTGTTCTTGGCGAGGATGGTGATGCCCTTCTCGCGCTCCAGCTCGTTCGAGTCCATGACGCGCTCGGGCGGGTCGGCGTGGAGGCTGAGCTGCCCGGACTGTTGCAGTAGCGCGTCGATGAGCGTCGTCTTGCCGTGGTCGACGTGGGCAATGATGGCGACGTTGCGGATGTCGTCGCGTGTGGCGACCACGCCTGCTTCGGGCGTCTCGAGGGTGAGTGAGGCGTCGATGGTGGGCTCCGGTGTGCGCGGCCGCGCGCCGCGTCGCGATCCAGTGGAACACGCCCCCCGCGCTACTGTCGCCCGTGCTCGACGCTCCCGGAGCGGCTCGGTACGGTGGCGCGGCGCGCGAGGAGGACGCATGCCCGTAGCCAACCCGTCCCACGAGGTCTCGGTCGAGATCGACGGTCACATCGCGACCGTCGAGATGCACCGCCCGCCGCACAACTTCTTCGACGTCGACCTCGTGCGCGCCATCGCGGACGCTTATCACGCGCTCGACCAGGAGCCCGACGTGCGCGCCATCATCCTCGCGGCCGAGGGGCGCTCGTTCTGCGCCGGCGCCGCGCTCGGCGGCGACCCGACGCCCGAGGACGAGGCCGAGGCACCGCGCCTCACCGGCAACCCGCACCTCTACGCCCAGGGCGCGCGGATGATGGAGGCTGAGACGCCAGTCGTCGCCGCCGTGCAGGGCGCGGCGATCGGCGGCGGCCTCGGGCTCGCCCTGACCGCGGACTTCCGCGTGGCCGCGCCCGAGGCGCGGTTTGCGTCGAACTTCTCGCGCCTCGGCTTCCACCACGGTTTCGGCCTCACGGCCACCCTGCCGAGGATCGTCGGCCCGCAGAAGGCCCTCGACTTGCTCTACACGGGCCGCCGCGTGCGCGCCGAAGAGGCGCTGGAGATCGGGCTCTGCGACGCCCTCGTGCCGCTCGAGGAGCTGCGCGACAAGGCGCGCGAGATGGCCGAGGAGATCGCCATGTCGGCGCCGCTGGCGGTGCGGTCGATCCGCCGCACGATGCGTCGTGGCCTCGCCGAGGCGTTCCGCCAGGCGACCGACCACGAGCAGATCGAGCAGGACTGGCTGCGCCAGACGAACGACTTCCGCGAGGGCGTACGGGCGATGGCGGAGCGCCGCACCCCGGACTTCACGGCGAGCTGAGGCGGCGCGTCGACGACCTCGACGGCAGGGCCGCCGTCTTGCCCGCGTCCCCCACGTCGGCCACACTTGATGAGGCTATTCCCCGATAGCTCAATCGGTAGAGCGAGCGGCTGTTAACCGCTAGGTTCGTGGTTCGAGTCCACGTCGGGGAGCCAGCACTTATGTCGTTTATACTCCCGTGATGCTGCGGCGCCTGGCGTACCACTTGCGGGAGCTTCGTCTCCGGGGCCAACGCCCGTTACCAGCGAGGAATCTGACCACCGACGTGCTGTCCGGCATGGTGGTGGGCGTAGTCCTGATCCCTACGTCAATGGCGTACGGCATCATTGCAGGTGTCGGACCGGCGGCCGGGCTCTACGGCGCCATCGCCATTGGACTGGTAGCGGCGATAGCCGGCGGCACTCGGGCGCTGATCTCTGGACCCAACGTCTTTGTGGCCGTGGTAATGACACCCGTGGTCGCCGAGTACGGAATCGAGGGTGCGTTCGCGGCCGCCCTGCTGACGGGCCTCATCATGGTCGCGCTCGGCGTACTGCGCGTTGGCCGATTCATCGCCTATGTTCCGCACTCGTTACTGTCGGGCTTCTATACCGCTGCCGGCATCCTGCTCATCGCCACGCAGGTCTTGCCGGCCATGGGTCTGCCGACCGCCCCGGGCGGCATCGTGGCGAATGCGCGAGAGTGGCTCGGCGCCACGGTGAACCATGAAGCCCTGGCCGTGGCGGCCATTACCATTGCCGCCGGTTTCGCATGGCCGCGAAGGCTTGGCGGGTACGTCCCATCTCAGTTCGTGGCGCTCCTGGCCGGTACGGCAGCCGGCACGCTCTGGTTGAGTGACGCACCTGTGATAGGCGACATTCCGCGTGGCCTGCCGGAACTCCAGCTCCCGGCACTCGAGCTGGCGATCATCACGCCGGCGTTCACCATGGCGGTTCTCTCCGCCGCGACAACGCTCATCACCGCCTTGCAGACCGACGCCATCACCGGCGGAAGCCACAAGCCGAACCGGGAACTGGTGGCCCAGGGGCTTGGCAACGTTACCGCCGGCATGATCGGTGGCAGTGCCGGTGGCGTGAGCTCCACCTCCCTGATCAACGCTCACGCCGGCGGCAGAACCATGGTTGCGGGCATCACTGCAGCAGCGATCCTGATCGTGTCCCTCGTTGCCCTGCAAGCGATCCACGTTCCGCTTGCCGCCCTGGCGGGCATCATCATGGTCACCGGCTACCGCATCATCGACTGGCGGTTTCTCGGGCGGCTACATCGGATACCCCGCAGTTATTCGTTCGTCATGCTGACTACAGTCTGTATCGCCGTACTGGCCGACTTTGTCACTGCGATCCTGATCGGCCTGGTTGTCTCTGCCCTGGTCGGCGCTTCGCGCTCGGAACGGCACGAACTGGAGCGCCTGATATCGGTGCCCCTCCTGGACAGGATGGTGTGGCCTGAAGGTGACCCCTATTCCTCCCGCGTTGGACTCATCATCTTGCCCGAGACGATACCCGTGGCCTCGGCCCGCGAAGTCGCACGGGTGCTGAGGGGTGAAACGCAGTCCAGCGAAATCCTGATCCTGGACTTCGCCAGGACCGCATACGTCGACGACACCGCAGCAGTGCTGATCGGGCAGGCCATCACGGGGAAACAGGCCGTTATGGCGGGGCTACACGGAGATGCGGCCGCGACGCTCTCCGGGTTCACAGGGGCGTTGGAGCATCAGGCAGTGGACTTGGCTCACGCCACGGCGATGGCGAGGGAGCTGATCGAGTCTCGCGGTTGAGGGGTCTATCCCTGCACGGCTGCCTCAGCCAGGGCCTCCCGGCCGAACCGCTCGATGGCCTCCAGGGTCTCGTGCACGTCATCCCATGCCGTCGTGTGGTTGAGAATGCAGAGTCTGAGTGCGAATGTCTCCTTCAGCAACGTCGACGACATCAACGCGGGCTCCTCCCAGAAGACACGGGCGAGCACGTTCTTGTTGACGGTCTCCAGGGTTTCCTCTCCGATATGCGCGTCCGCGGGATTCACCCTGAAGCACACAATGCCCAGCGACGTGGGGCTCAGCATCTCCAGAACAGCGCTGGCACGGACGTGCTCCTCGGCGCGGGCAGCCAGTTCCATCCCGTTCGAGACGGCCTCCCGGAACGCGGCCATCCCGAACACCTGAACCGACATCCAGACCTTCAAGGCCCGGAATGAGCGGCTGATCTGGAGCCCCAGGTCCGCGAAGTTCGGGTGGTTCGCGCCCCACACCGTGTCCTGGAGGATGTCGGGGCGGGCAGCGAATACGCTGCGGAGCGTGCTTGCGTCCTTGACCATCAGGCACCCCGCCTCGTACGGCTGGAAGAACCACTTATGCGCGTCCAGCCCTATCGAATCGGCCCGCTCGATCCCGCGCAGCAGCGTTCTTCCTCTCTCGGTCACGACTGCGAACCCGCCGTACGCTGCGTCCGCGTGGAGCCATATCCCTGCTGTCTCGCAGTAGTCCGCCATCGCCTCAAGGGGATCGATCGCCCCGGTGCTTCCCGCTCCGGCATTTGCGCACACGATGATGGGGTTGAAGCCGGCCGCGCGGTCGTCAGCCACCGCGCGCCTCAGCGCATCCATGTCCAGCCGGAAGTCCTCGTCGCTCGCGACCGTGCGCACGCACTCGGGTCGCACGCCGATGACCATGGCGGCGCGTCTGAGCGCGAAGTGGGCCTGGTCGCTCATGTAGACCGTGGCGCGCTCCGGGTGACCGGCCGCTTCCCGCGCCGCTACGAAGGCGTCGACGCTGGCCGCCGAGCCGCCGCTCGTGAAGAGGCCGGCCGCACCCTCCGGATAGCCGAGCCAGCGGCGGAACCAGTCCATGACGACCAACTCAACCTGGCTGGGGCCGCTTGCGGCAAGCCAGGTCACCGCATTGATGTTGTGCCCCGCAGCCATGAAGTCGGCGATGACTCCGGGCCAGGTGGTCGAGGACGGGATGAATCCAAAGAAGCGCGGGTGATCGTGCCGGGCGGCATAGGGGAGAATCTCACGCGCGGCCCGCTCCAGTACGTCCTTCGCGGGCAGGCCCTCCTCTGGTGGCTCCTCCATCAGCATCGTGGCGAGGCCCTCGCGAAACTCACCGTCCCAGGCGTCGCCTGCCGACACATGCTCACTGCGTTCCACCAGGAGCTCAGCTGCCATCTGCGCGAGGTCCAGCATCTGATCGGGCGCCATCCTGAGATCGTGTTGCCGCATCCTCTGTCTCCAATAACGTCTGGGATGTGATGAACGGTACATGGGCAATGTAGCATATCAACCGGTCACCGCGCGGCCACGGGACATCGTCACACGGCGCCGCGACGCGCCCCCGGCGGAGGCGCGTGCGTGGCCATCGTCGAACAGGCCACGGTCTCCTCGCCTCGCCGTGGGGCCACCTCGCGCCGCCCTCATCTACCAGTGCGGCAAGGTCGAGGTCCGGCCCGGGAAGCTGCTCCCCACGCCCCAGTCGCGGGCAGGCTTCTTCGCTGCGGACACGAGACGCGACGAGATCGTGCTCTCGCCGTTGATTACGTCGAGTAAACGACGATTACGTAAGATAAACGCGCGGTAGCTGCGTAGTTACGTCTAGTCGCGCTCCCGCAGACCGGGGTGACTGCCCGCTCCCACGGGCACAGGTTCCAGCTCTCGTGCGTGCTCGATGGTGAGCCGTGGCAGCACGCGGTCGAGCCAGCTCGGCACCCACCAGTTGCGCTTGCCCAGCAACTCCATCGCCGCCGGCACCAGCAGCAGGCGCACGATCGTGGCGTCGAGGAACACGGCGACCGCGAGGCCCAGGCCGAACATCTTGATGCCGCGGTTGTCCTCGAACACGAAGCTGCCGAAGACCACCACCATGATTGCCGCGGCGGCGGTGATGACCCGCGCCGTCGAGGCGAGACCGTCCGCGACCGAGGTGAACGCGTCGCCGCTGCGGTCGTACTCCTCGCGCACCCGGGAGAGCAGGAACACCTCGTAGTCCATGGAGAGCCCGAAGACGATGGCGAAGAGCATCATCGGGATGAACGGCTCGATGGGGCCCGCGTCGACGCCGATGACGGAGCCGAGCCAGCCTTCCTGGAACACCAGCACGACGATGCCGTAGGCGGCGGCGATCGATAGCAGGTTCATCACCACCGCCTTGAGCGGCACCAGCACGGACCGGAACACGATCATCAGCAGGATGAACGAGAGCACGAGCACGGCGGCGAAGAAGACGGGCGTACGCCCGGCGAGGTAGTCGGTGAAGTCGACACCCAGCCCGACGATGCCCGTGACGCTCGCTTCCAGCGCGCTCCCGGCCACGGCCGCGGGGATCACGTCGGCGCGCAGCCGGTCCACCAGTTCGGCGGTCGCGGGGTCCTGCGGCGACGTCGCCGGGAACACCTGCACCATGTACGCGGACGCGTTCGCCGGGTCCTCGAGGTTGTTCGGCAGCGGGCCGTTGACGGAGACGACGCCCTCCTCGGCTCCCAGCGCGGCGATGAGCGGCCCCACGGCGGCGCGATCCTGCGCGTCATGCACTTCGGCGGTGACGATGAGCGGGCCGTTGAAGCCGGGCCCGAAACCATCGGCGAGGAGGTCGTAGGCGCGTCGCGTCGTCGTGCCCTCGGGGAAGTTCCCGTCGTCGGCGAACCCGAGTTGCAGCGAGCGCGCCGGCGCCGCCATCGCGAGCAGCAGCGCCGCGCCGACGAGCAGCGCGATCCATGGATGCGCCTGCACCAGGCGGCTCCAGCGGTAGGCGGCCGTCTGCTTGAGTGGCGTCCGGGGACGCCTCGGCACGACCGCCCGCAGCGGCCGCACCACGAATCCCGCGAGGAGTACCACCAGCGCGAGCGGGACCCCGAGCAGCAGCGGCCGGAAGCCCAGGCCCAGCCCGAGCAGCGCCAGCGCCACGCACGCGGCAGCCACCAGCCCGCGCCATCGAGTGATCTCGATCCGGTCGCGCGCGAACGCCATGAGGGCGGGAAGCAGCGTGACGGAGGCGATCATCGTCGCCGCGACGGTCACCGCCGCGGCGACCGCGAGGCCGGTGATGAACGGGAGCCCCATCAGCAGCATCCCGAGGAGCGAGATCACCACCGTGAACCCGGCGAAGATCACCGCACGCCCGGCCGTATCGAAGGCAGCGAACGCGGAGGGCTCGACGCCCCCGTCCTCGGCCAGGCCGTCTCGGTAGCGGGTCACGATGAACAGCGCGTAGTCGATGCCGACGCCGATCCCGACCATCGCCCCGATCGTGGTCGCGAACTCGGGGATCGACAGGACGTTGGACAGCACCACGGTCAGCGCGAGGCCGACACCGACCCCGGCCACCGCCACGGCGAGCGGCAGCCCCATCGCCATCACCGACCCGAACGCCAGGATGAGCACGACGATGGCGAAGGCCAGGCCGATGAACTCGGACTGCGGCGGCTCGAACTCGCTCAGCGCCTCGCCGCCAATCTCCACCTGCAAGCCCGGGAGCTCGGGGATGACGTCGATGAACTCAGCGCCGAGGGCGGACGAGTCGTTGAAGTCGAGATCCGGGGCGAGGTCGATGCGTGCGAACGCGACGAGGCCGTCCGCGCTGACCTGTGGGCGGCCCGGCGCATGGGGCAGGTGCGGGGCATGTTGCGGCGGCGTCTCCGGGATGGGGATCGTCACGAGGTACGGACTCGATACGGTGACGCCCTCGTGCGAGGCGACCTCCTCGAACATCTCCTCCATGGCGGCCCGCACCGCCGGGGCGTCCACTCCCGCCCCGGAGTAGACGACGATGGGGCCCCCCGCCGCGCCCCCCCCCCCCGCGGCGGAGAAGAAGACGATGGAGCCGCTCAGCCCGCTGCCGAGGCCGCCGAAGTGCTCCTCGAGCACCTCGAAGCCGCGGCGGCTGTCCGACTCCGGCGCCTGCAACTCCGCCAGGAACGAGGGACCCACGGCGCCCGCCGCGGCGAGCGCGGCGACGAGGACCACCACCCAGGCGGCCACCGTCTTGCGTGGGTTTCGGAAACACCACGAGCTCAGCCGAAGCAGCATCGAGTCTCCCATCCGCAGTCCAGATTGGCGTGCTCACGCATAGCAGCGAGGGGTTAACGTGAGCGTGAAGTCGCGCCCTGGTGACCCCGACAGGCAACGATCCGACATGAACCATCGACCCGCGCAGCGGAGCGCATCAGTGCTGTACGCCGGTGGGAGTGGCGCCATTCGAAGCTACCAGCGCGACACGCAAGGGCCAATCGAATGACAAGGGCCGATCGGCCATGTGGCCGCGACAGCGTGCGCTCGCGCGTTGACACCCGGCCTCGTCGTCGGTACGAAAGGCGCACCACAACGAGCACGACTGGGAGGAAGCAACCATGGCAGACGACTGGCAGGCAGCATGGCAGGGGACGATCGACGCGGTCGGCGGTGACTTCTCGGGCGGCGTCACGAGCACGGCCGTCGACCAGATCGAGCTGGGCGCGGTGCGGAAGTTCCTCGAGCCGCTCGAGCTCGACTGCCCGCTGCACTACGACCCCGATGCGGCGAAGCAGCACGGCTATCGCAACGTCCTCGCCCCGGTCGCCGGCATCTCGTCGACGTGGCTCGACGCCGGGCTGTGGCGGCCGGGCATGGGCAGTCGCTACCCGCAGCCCCACCCGCACGTCGACATCCCGCGCGCCCGCACCGAGGACGTGCCGGAGCCGCCGGTGCCCAACACCACGGCGGCCTTCGCGACCGACATCGAGATCGAGTACTTCGAGCCGGCGGTCGTCGGTGACCGCCTCACGGTGCGCGGCCGCACGCTGCTCTCCTGCGTGCCGCGCGAGACGCGCGTCGGGCGCGGCGCGTTCATGGTCTGGGAGCGCGAGGTCGTCAACCAGGACGGCGTACGCGTCGCGCTGCTCCGCAACGGCAGCTACTCCTACGTCCCCCTCGACGCGCCCGAGGACGCCTCCTCGCCGCGCGAGCCGGAGGCCGCGGAGGAAGCGGCGCCCGAGGAAGACCTGATCGCGATCCGCAACGTCGAGCCCGGCGACCCGCCGGCCGTCGACTGGTCCAACCAGCGCTACTGGGAGGACGTGCAGGAAGGCGACGCGATCCCGCCGGTCGCCATCAACCTGACCATCGCCCGCCTCGTCGTCGAGGCCGGGGCGAACCGCGACTTCAACCAGATCCACCACAACACGCCGGTCTCGATCGCGACGGGCGCGCCGGACATGTACGCCAACAACGGCTTCATCCAGGCCTGGTGGGAGCGCGCGGTACGCGAGTACATCGGCCTCGGCGGGCGGTTCAAGAAGACCGGCCCATTCCGGATGCGCATCTTCAATACGGTCGGCGAGTCGGCCGTCACGTCCGGCACGGTGAAGCGCAAGTGGGTCGAGGACGGCGAGCACCTCGTGGAGATCGAGGTACAGACCGAGATCTCGCGCGGCACCTCGGTCGGCCCCGGCCCGGTGGTCGTGAGCCTGCCGACGCGCAGCTAGGGACCGACCCCGCTTCCCGGCGTGCGCCCTCGCGGTGCGCGCCGGGGAGGGGAGCGTCGGGAAGGCGCGTTGCCCGGAGATCCTCTGAGCATCACCATCCTGTTTCTGGTGGATCGCACAATGCCAGGGCGCGATCTTCCTAACTTGGCGAGTCGCGATGGGCTCCCTGAGCGCGGCTCGGCCGTCGGCACGCGCTCACCGCCCGAAGTACATCCCGTTGAACGTCCCGGACACGGCCAGGCAGAGCATGAGCGCGCCCATCCACACGGCGTAGATCAGGGGGCGCTGCCTCAGATGCTTCGAGAGCAGCATCGTAAGGATCGCGGCGATAGCCACGGCGAGGGCGCCCCAGTTGAAGACGACGACCAGCATGTCGGCGAGGCGGGCCTCAGCGTCCGTGATCGTATTCAGGTTCGACGCTGCCCCCATGAACGACGGGAAGAGGGTGTAGCCCAGGACGGCGAACAGCGTCGGCCCGGCAACCGCACCCGCCATCGACGCCGTCAGGCGCGGGAACAGGATCATCCCGAAGTACCCGACACCCGCCATGAGCGCGACGCTGATCCACCGCTGCACACCGAACTGCGGATGGATCCCGAACAGATGGTGGGGGTTCAACCCCCACCATACCCAGTACAAGAACACCCCGAACAGCACCACGGCCCCGAGCAACGGGAGCAGCGGACGGGCGGGACTAGCCTCGGGTGGCGGGGTCCCTACCTCACCCCAGCGCGAGCGGGCGCGGATTAGCCGGGGTGCGGCGATCCAGTCCGCGCCCCGGCGGAGCCACGCCGCGGCGATGGCCGCAAGCAGGATGGCCACGAAGTCGATGTGCACCCACAGGGCCTCCCTCTGTCCGGCGTCAATAAAGTACGATCGGTGAAGCGAGCGGTCGATGCCTGTCACCCACAAATGAAACACACCCATGATGGTCATTAAGCCGACCGCAACCACGAGCAGGACAGCGGTCCCCAGGCGCTCGATGAGGAGGCCGAGGGGTACGTGCGTCTCTTGTGTGTTCATGAACCCGTCCTCGCGACGATAGGTAGCCAGACCGCCCGAGCCCGCGCCTGAGGCATCCGCGCCAGCGATCCCGTCAGTTGCAGGCTCTTACCGCGGTGATTCGTGGCCCCCCTTGTGAGCGTCGTTGTTGGGTGGCCGCCTCCCGCGTTCGTCATCCGTGGCCTCGCACTACTCGCCGCCGACGCCCTCGCCGGCGCCGTGCTCGTGGTTGGCTCGGCCAGTGCGACTAACCCGAAGCAGGGAATCGCGTGCGCATCGCTCGATTCCCGCTCACGCCACGCCACAGGCTGCTCCCGCTGTGGCGCTGCCTCGCAGCGCAACGTTGTCGAGCACACTATAGGCCGCGACAGTCAGAACTGTGTCGCTTCAGGAAACCGACGCCGAGCCACCCATCTCAGGAGGCCTATCCCGGAGTAGCACCCGAGCGCGCCGTCAACGTCGAAGTCCACCCGGCAACGGTAGCGTGAGCCCCACGACTAACTCCCTGAGCGACTACGGACGACGAGGCGCCGGGCGCGCGGCGGACCGCGCCTCGTGGCCGCCTGGCGTAGGGGGACGCCGTCGACGCGCACTTCCGTGGATTCGCGAGACCCGGCGTGCGCGTCGCGATGCGCGCCGGGGGGTGAGCGGCTATGCTGGGGGCCGTGGACGAACTGCTGATCGAAGAAGAGCCTGAGCTCGACCGACCCATCCTCCTCGCGGCATGGTCCGGGTGGAACGACGCCGGTGAGTCGGCGACCGGCGCGCTGCGCTTCATGCTGCGGCGCTGGCGGTCCAAGGCCATCGCGCACATCGACCCCGAGACGTTCTACGACTTCACGCAGGCGCGCCCGCGCGTGCGCATGGAGAACGGCGAGCGTGTCCTCGACTGGCCCAAGAACGAGTTCTCGCCGCACCAGCGCGCCGGCACCGACGCGGACATCATCGTCATGCTCGGCATCGAGCCGCACCTCCAATGGCACACGTACAGCGACGCGATCGTCGAGTTCTGCAAGACCTTCGACGTCGGGCACGTCGTCACCCTCGGCGCGCTGCTCGCCGAGGCGAGCCACGCGCGCCCGATCAGCGTCAGCGGGTCGTCCGAGGACCCCGACTTCCGCGCGCAGCTCGGGCTCCCGGAGCCCCGCGTGGGCGGTTACGAGGGCCCCACGGGCATCGTCGGCGTGGTCAACAACCGCCTCCGCGACGAGGGCCTCAAGACCGCGTCGATGTGGGCGAACGTGCCGCATTATGTGAACGCATCGCCCAACCCCAAGGGCGCGCTCGCCCTGCTGGAGCAGCTCAACGAGTCGCTGAGTCTCGACCTCAGCCTGCACGACCTCGAGGTGTTCGCGGCGCGGTTCGACGCCCAGGTGGGCGCCGAGATCGCCAAGAACCCCGAGATGGTCGACTACGCCCGCCGCATCGAGGAGCAACTCGACGCCGAGGCCGAGGCCGGCGAGGAGCCCGCGGCGGAGCTGCCCGACGCCGCGGACATGGTCGACGAGCTCGAGCGCTTCCTCCGCCAGCAGCGCGACACCGACTAGCCTCCCTCGCGAGGCGCCAACGCCGCACTTGGCCCCTTGTGAAAGCCGGTGCTATCCTCGCTCGCGACAGACGCGCGGTCTTTAAGCCGGTCCCGCGAGGCCGGGAAGGACGCAGGCCATGACGCAAGGACTCGTACCGACGTTCTTTGCGCCTGACGGCGTACACGCTGATCTCCTCCCCATCGGCGGGAGGTTTTTTTTACCCATGACACCTCACCGGACGCACCGCCGCGGAGGCCGGGCATGACGGAGCACTCTCCGGCCGGCGACGCCGTCGGCACCGCCCCGGGCCCCGTCCTGGACGCGCCCGGCATCCGCCGCACCATGCAGCGCCTCGCGCACGAGATCGTCGAGCGCAATGGTGGCCTCGACCACCTCGTGCTCGTCGGGGTGCAGCGCCGCGGCGTCACCCTCGCCGAGCGGCTCGCGTCGTTCATCGAGGAGTTCGAGGGGGTGCGCGTGCCGATCGGCCGCCTCGACGTGACCCTGCACCGCGACGACCTCGCATCGCGCGGGCTGCGCACCGCGCCACAACCCAGCGACCTCCCCGACATCGAGGGACAACACCTGGTGCTCGTCGACGACGTGCTCTTCACGGGCCGCACCGTCCGGGCCGCACTCGACTCGCTCAACGACTTCGGCCGGCCGCACCTCGTGCGGCTCGCGGTACTCATCGACCGCGGCCACCGTGAGCTGCCGATCCGCGCCGACATCGTGGGGAAGAACATCCCGACGATGCAGAGCGACCAGGTGCAGGTACTCCTCGAGGAGGACGACGGCCGCGACGCCGTGGTCGTCATCCCCGGAAGTGATCGACCATGACCACCGAGACCACCGATACGGCGCGAACCACCGTGACCGGCGCGCCCGACCCCGCGACCGGCGACGAGGTCGCGCAGGTGACGCCGGACGCGGCAGCGTCGACGTGGCAGCACCGCCACGTGCTCGACCTCGACGACTTCACGACCGACGAGATCCTGACTGTCCTCGACCTCGCCGACCGCATGCAGGAGGTGCTGGAGCGCCGCATCGCGCGCGTCCCGGCGCTGCGAGGGCACACCGTCGTCAACCTCTTCTACGAGCCTTCGACGCGCACGCGCGCCTCGTTCGAGCTGGCCGGCAAGGTGCTGGGCGCCGACGTGATCAGCCTGACCGTCGCCACCTCCGCCGTGCAGAAGGGCGAGTCGCTCATCGACACCGTGCGCACGCTGCGCGCGATGGGCGCGGACAGCATCGTGATCCGCCACGCGTCGTCGGGCGCGCCCTACCTGGCCGCTCGCCACACGAACGCCTCGATCGTGAACGCGGGCGACGGCGCGCATGCACACCCGACGCAGGCGCTGCTCGACCTCTACACGATGCGCTCGCACTTCGGCGACCTCACCGGCAAGCGTGTCGCGATGATCGGCGACATCTCGCACTCGCGTGTCGCCCGCTCCGACCTGTGGGGGCTCACGGCCCTCGGCGCCGACGTGGTGGTGTGCGGCCCGCCCACCCTGCTGCCGATCGGCCTCGACGCGAGCCAGCGTCCCGACCACGCGCAGCACGCGCTCCCGCCCGTGCAGATCGAGACCGACATCGAGCGGGCCATCGAGGGCGCCGACGTCGTCATGGCGCTGCGGCTGCAGAGCGAGCGACAGGAGGGCGGCCTGCTGCCCTCGCTGCACGAGTACGCGCTGCACTACCAGGTCACCGCCCAGCGCCTCGCCCGCGCCCACCCCGATCACCTGCTCATGCACCCCGGCCCGAAGAACGAGGGCATCGAGATCGCCCGCGACGTGGCTGCCGGCCAGCACTCGATCATCGAGCAGCAGGTCACCAACGGCGTCGCGGTGCGCATGGCGCTGCTCTCGCTGCTCGCCCTCGGGGCCGACGGCACGGGCGTAGCGACCGGCGAGGGGGGTGCATCGTGACCACCCTCGCGATCCACAACGGCCGGGTGATCGACCCGGCGCTCGGGCGCGACGGCGTCGCCGACGTGGTCATCGTCGATGGACGCGTGGCGCGCGTCGGGCCGGGCGAGGGCGACGCCGTCGTCGAGGCCGACCGCATCGACGCGACCGGGATGGTCGTCGCGCCGGGGTTCGTCGACCTGCACGTGCATCTGCGCGAGCCGGGATTCGAGTACAAGGAGACGATCGCCACAGGCACGGCCGCCGCCGCGCGCGGCGGCTTCACCACCGTCTGCGCGATGCCCCACACCGACCCGCCGCTCCCCCGCCGCCCGGCCGCCCGGTCGGGGGTCCGCGGCGCCGGACCGGGCGTCTCCACCCCCGTCGCCGCGACGCCCACCCCCGCCCCGCCGCTCGACCGCCGCTCGGCCGTCGAGTCCGTGCTGCGCGAGGCTGAGCGTTCCGCCAGCGTGCGCGTGCTCCCCCTCGGCTGTATCACGAGCGGCCGCGCCGGCGCCGAGCTGGCGCCCGCGGGCGAGCTGGCGCAGGCCGGGGTCGTCGGGCTCTCCGACGACGGCGACGCCGTCGCCGACGCGCGGCTGATGCGCCACGCACTTGAGTACGCGACGCGCTTCGGCCTGCCGATCGTCCAGCACTGCGAGGATCCCGCGCTCGTCTTCGAGGGCCACATGCACGAAGGCTGGGTCGCCGCCCGGCTCGGCCTGCGCGGCCGCCCGTCGAGCGCCGAGGAGACGCTGGTCGCGCGCGACATCGCGCTGGCCGAGCTGGCGAACGCGCATCTGCACATCCAGCATGTCTCGACGGCGGGCTCGGTCGCGCTGATCCGTGCGGCGCGAGAGCGCGGCGCGCACGTCACCGCCGAGGTCACGCCCCACCACCTCACGCTCACGCACGAGGAGGTGGCGTTCGGGGCGAGCCGCGGCCCCGACGGCAACGGCGCCGCCTACCGCGAGATCGCCTACCACACGGACGCGAAGGTGAACCCCCCGCTGCGTGAGCAGCACGACGTCGACGCGTGCGTCGAGGCGCTCCGTGACGGGGTCATCGACGCCATCGCGACGGACCACGCACCGCACGCGGCGTCGGACAAGGAGATCGAGTTCGACCTCGCCGCGGCCGGCATCAGCGGCCTCGAAACCGCGTTCGGCGCGTCGATGAGCCTGGTGCACGAGGGCCGCATCTCGCTGCCGATGCTCATCGAGCGGCTCACATCGGGTCCGGTCGGCGCGTGGGGGCTGGACCAGCGCACGGGCCTCGAGGGCCTCGGCACGCTCTCGCCGGGCGCGCTCGGCGACGTGGTGCTGCTCGACCCCGACGCCGAGTGGACCGTGAACCCCGACGAGTTCGCGTCGATGGGCAGGAACACACCGCTCGCCGGTCGCACGCTGCGCGGCCAGGTCGTCGGGACGGTGTGCGAGGGTCGCGTCGTGCACGCGCTGGCGGGTGTGGCCGTATGACGCCTATGTACGACCGCCCCGCGCGAGAGTTGATCCAGGACGCGATCGCCCAGATGCCGCACACGTTCGAGTCACAAGACGTGGTCCAGTGGTTCAAGCGTAACTATCCGGGCCTCAGCCCCAAGACAGTCCGCCACAATCTGAGATGCGCCGCGGTCAACCACCAGAGTGGGGCGCACTGGCGGGACGAAGAACGCACCGTGTACCGGATTGGGCAGGGGCGGTTCTCGCGCCGTCCCGTAGGTGCATCATGACCACACCCCCGCGCGCGCGGCTGGTGCTGGCCGATGGCCGCGTCTTCGAGGGCGAGGGCCACGGCGCCGACGTGCGCGCGACCGGCGAGGTGGTGTTCAACACCTCGATGACCGGCTACCAGGAGGCCCTCACCGACCCCTCGTACGGCGGCCAGATCCTGACCATGACCTACCCGATCCAGGGCAACTACGGCGTCAACGACACCGACGACGAGAGCGAGCGCATCCAGGTGCGCGGCTTTGTCGTGCGCGAGCTGACGGACCTGCCCTCGCGGTGGCGGAGCACGCAGACGCTTGGGAGCTACCTGGAGGCGGCCGGCATCCCATGCATCGCGGGCATCGACACGCGCGCGCTGACGCGCCACCTGCGCTCGCACGGCGTGGTGATGGGCACCATCACGCGCGACGAGTCGGCGGCGGAGGCATTGGCGCGGCTGCGCAGCGAGCCGATGTACGGCACCGAGGATTATGTAGCGGAAGTTTCCACAGACTCGATCTACGCGTTCGATGGGACCGCACCGGACTTCGTGCCGGACGACGCGCCGCACATCGTGGTCGTGGACCTCGGGGTGAAGCGCAACATCATGCGCCACCTGCGCGGACGCGGCTGCCGCGTCACCGCGGTTCCCCACGACACCGGCGCCGAGGACATCCTGTCGCTGGGGCCGGACGGCGTGCTGCTGTCGCCGGGGCCCGGCGACCCGATGCTGCTCGACCACGTCGTGCAGTCGGCGCGGGGGCTCGCGGGGCGGACACCGCTGATGGGGATCTGCCTCGGCCACCAGGTGCTGGGGCGGTTGTTTGGCGCCTCGACGTTCAAGCTGAAGTTCGGGCACCGTGGGGCGAACCACCCGGTACGCGACGAGGTGACCGGACGCGTTTACATTACGTCACAGAACCACGGGTACGCAGTCGACCCGGACGGGCTGGACACGGCGGTGGAGGTATCGCAGGTGCACCTCAACGACGGGACCGTCGAGGGTATGCAGCACCGTGAGCTACCATTGTTCACCATCCAGTATCACTCCGAGGCCTCACCGGGCCCGCATGACACGGAGTTCCTGTTCGACCGATTCCTCGATAGCGTGCGCAACAAGGATGCAAGCTCATGAGCCCAGCCGTGCGCCGTGCGACTCCCGAAGACGCCGGCCAGATCTCAGACATCATCTCCGAAGTGCTGGGCGAAGGTGTCCCCGTCGCCCTCGACGGCCCCATGACCCCCGACGAGGTGGTCGCCTGGCAGGAGCGCATGGGTGAGCGCGGCGCGATCTTCGCCCTCGGCGATGACACGCGTGTGCTCGCCTTCGGGATCATCGACCCGCTCGAGGAGAACCCCGAGGAGTGCTTCTACGGCGCATGGGTGCGCCTGGACGAGCGCCGCAAGGGGTATGCCACGCTTCTCGCCGAGCAGGCGCTCGCGTTCGCGCGCGAGGTCGGCTACCGCAACATCCGCGGCCAGCTTCCCGAGGGTAACGAGGCGGCGCTGTCCTACCTCTCCGCCATCGGCGGGATGGTCCCATTCACGAATCCCGGCGCTCACTTCGAGCTGCCGCTGGAGCAGGAGTAACCAGTGACCACTGACACGAGTTCGCTAGCCCCCGCAGACGCAGCGAAGGAGTACGCCCAGCGGCGAGAGGCCGACTGGGCCAGCTTCACCTCCGCCACCGGCTCCCCCGGCGACTACTGGGAAGCCTGGGGCGAGGAGTCCTACGGGTGGCGGCCGGAGATCAGCTTCTTCCAGCCGGTGGGCCTCGACTACGCCGAGCTCATCGAGCAGATCGAGCCGCTGCGAGCCGCGCTCGATGGTCTGCCGGGCGTGGACCTGCCGCCGCCGGAGTTCCTCCACATGAAGTTCCTGCAGCTCGGCTTCCTCCGAGCCGTGGACATCTACTGGTCGCAGGTGGAGACGTTCTACGTGAACGCCGCGCCGCGTGTGCACCGCGTGGAGCCGTTCTCCCTCCATGTCGCCGGCGTGTCCGCGCGCGAGGAGGCCGTCTACCTCGGCGTCGACGACGGCTACGCGCTGCGCGAGGTGCGGCGGCAGATCGGCATCGGCGTCCCGAAGGCCCAGCAGGTGTTCAAGGAGAAGGGCATCAAGACCGGCCCCGAGGACGACTTCGCACCCGACATCCCCATCGCCTACCTCGTCGACGGCGGTGACCGCGCAGCGATCATCGACGCGGTCATGCCGTACCTCCACGCAGACTTCGGCAAGCACCTCGTCAGCCACATCAAGATGGGCCGCATCGCGCCGGACCCGGAGGTGCACTACCCGAACATCGATGTCGTGGCCGAGATCAGCATGCTCGGCAAGGACTACAGAAAGGGCTACCACAACTGAGCGAGCCCGGCCGCGCGCGTCCCACGTCCATGGCGACGCCCGACACCACGCCCGCGAGTGGAGACGACTCGCGCGGGGAACGCCCGCGCAAGGTCCTGATCATCGGCAGCGGCCCGATCGTGATCGGTCAGGCCGCTGAGTTCGACTACGCCGGCACCCAGGCGTGCAAGGCGATGCGCGAGGAGGGCATCTACTCCGTCCTCGTCAACTCCAACCCTGCCACGATCATGACCGACGAGGACATCGCCGACGTCGTCTACATCGAGCCCCTCACCGTCGAGGTCCTCGAACGCATCATCGAGGCAGAGCGCCCGGACAGCCTGCTGCCGACGCTCGGCGGCCAGACCGGGCTCAACCTCGCCGTCGAGCTCGCAGAGGCCGGCATCCTCGACCGCTACAACGTGCGGCTGCTCGGCACCCCGCTCGAGTCGATCGAGCTCGCCGAGGACCGCGCGCACTTCCGCGCGCTCCTCGACAAGATCGGTGAGCCCTCGCCCGAGTCCGAGATCGTCGAGGACTGGGAGCAGGCGGTGGCGGCGCGCGACCGCATCGGCCTGCCGCTCGTGATCCGGCCCGCCTACACCCTCGGCGGCACCGGCGGCGGCATCGCGTTCACCGAGGAGGAGTACGAGCGGATCGTGCGGAGCGGCCTCGCCGCGTCGCCGATCACGCAGGTCCTCGTCGAGCGCTGCCTGCTCGGCTGGAAGGAACTCGAGTACGAGGTCATGCGCGACGGCGCCGACACGTGCGTGACGATCTGCAACATGGAGAACCTGGACCCGATGGGCGTGCATACCGGCGACTCGATCGTCGTGGCGCCCTCGCAGACGCTCTCCGACCGCGACTACCAGATGCTGCGCACCAGCGCGCTCAAGATCATCCGCGCCCTCGGCATCGAGGGCGGCTGCAACGTGCAGTTCGCGCTCGCCCCGCGCCCCGACATCACGGCCTGGCCCGGCGAGGAGACCGCCGACGCCCTCGAGTACCACGTGATCGAGGTCAACCCGCGCGTCTCGCGCTCCTCGGCGCTGGCGTCGAAGGCGACGGGCTACCCGATCGCGCGCGTCGCGGCGAAGATCGCCGCGGGCAAGCGCCTCGACGAGATCACGAACTCGGTCACGGGCCGCACCACGGCGGCCTTCGAGCCCGCGCTCGACTACTGCGTCGTGAAGATCCCGCGCTGGCCGTTCGACAAGTTCGCCTTCGGCGACCGCACCCTCGGCACGCAGATGAAGGCTACCGGCGAGGTGATGGCGATCGACCGCACCTTCGAGGCGGCGCTGCAGAAGGCCGTGCGCTCCCTCGAGATGGGCGGGCGCTCGATCCTCTGGGAGGACCCCGAGTGGGTCGAGCACTTCCCGGACGAGTTCCCCGCCACCGACGAGCGCCTGTGGGGCCTGCTCGCCGCGCTGCGGCGCGACATCGACCCCATCGACCTCGCGCGGCGCACCGGAATCGACCCGTGGTTCCTCGAGCGCCTCGGCCGCATCGTCGCGCTCGAACGGCGGCTGCTGTCGGAGGACCTCACGCCCGACCTGCTGCGCGAGGCCAAGCGCGCCGGGTTCGGCGACGCGATCATCGGCACGCTTGCCGACCGGCTGCCCGACCAGGTGCGTGCGCTGCGCGAGGAGTGGGACCTGCGCCCCGTCTACAAGATGGTCGACACCTGTGCCGCGGAGTTCGAGGCCGTCACGCCCTACTTCTACTCGACCTACGAAGTCGAGAACGACGCCGTCCCCGAGCCCGGCCGCGAGCGCATGCTCGTCGTGGGGTCGGGACCGATCCGCATCGGCCAGGGCATCGAGTTCGACTACTGCTCGGTGCAGGCGGCGCGCGCGCTGCAGGCCGCAGGGGTCCAGTCGATCCTCGCCAACTCCAACCCCGAGACCGTCTCGACGGACTTCGACACCTCCGACCGGCTGTACTTCGAGCCGCTCGACGAGGAGGCCGTCCGCGACCTGCTCGACAACGAGGCCGGTGGCGCGGAGGCGCCCCCCTCGATCGTGCAGTTCGGGGGCCAGACCGCGGTCAATCTCGCCGGTGGATTGCAGCGCGCCGCGCTGCCCATCGCCGGCTCCTCCGCCGAGTCCATCGACCTCGCCGAGGACCGCGGGCGCTTCGAGGGGCTGATCTCCGCGCTGGGCATCCCGCAGCCGCCGGGCTCCGCCGTCCGCACGCTCGACGAGGCGCTCCCCACCGCAGAAGCCATCGGGTACCCGGTGCTGGTGCGCCCCTCGTACGTGCTGGGTGGCCGCGCGATGGAGGTGGTGCAGGACGCCAACGAGCTCGTGCGCTACTTTGGCGCCGCGCTGGCCGAGCGCTCCGGCCCCGTGCTCATCGACAAGTACCTCGAAGGCCTCGAGATCGAGGTCGACGCCGTCTGCGACGGCGAGTCGGTGCTCATCCCGGGCATCATGGAGCACATCGAGCGCGCGGGCGTGCACTCCGGCGACTCGATGGCGGTCTACCCGCCGCAGAGCATCACCGAGGAGCAGCGCGACGCGATCGTCGACTACACGACGCGCATGGCGCTCGCGCTCGACGTGCGCGGGCTCATGAACGTGCAGTACGTGATCGCACCCGACGCGGACCCCGCGGGGCCGGGCGTGTTCGTCATCGAGGTCAACCCTCGGTCGTCGCGCACCGTGCCCTTCATCTCGAAGGTCACGGGCATCCCGCTCGTGCCGCTCGCCGTCCACGTCATGCTCGGCGAGTCGATCATCGAGCAGGGCTACGAGGGCGGCCTCTACCCCGACCGCAATCTCGTGGCGGTGAAGGCGCCGGTCTTCTCCATGTCCAAGCTCATCGGCGTCGACACGTTCCTCGGCCCTGAGATGAAGTCGACGGGCGAGGTGATGGGCGTGGACCACACCTTCGACGCCGCCATCCGCAAGGCCGCGATCGCGTCAAGCGTCGCGGTCGAGCACAAGACGCCGTTCCTGCTCTCGCTCGCGAACCGCACGAAGGCGGAGGCGCTGCCGCTGATCCACCTGCTGCACGAGCACGGCTGCAAGCTGTACGCGACCGAGGGCACCGCTGCGCTCGTCGAGGGACTCGGGCTGCCCGTCGAGTTCGTCACCAAGCGGCTCTCCGAGGGCCACCCGAACGTGGTCGACGTCATCAACGACGGCACGGTCGGCGCGGTGATCAACACGCTCGAGGGCGGGCGACCCTCGCACATGCGCGACGGCTTCCACATCCGCCGCGCCGCGACGGAGATGCGCATCCCCTGCTTCACCTCGCTCGACACCGCACGAGCAGCGATCCAGCCGTTAACCGCGCCGGGGTCATATAGCGTGAGACCACTCGCCGCGTACCGCGACGGCGAGTAGCGCCAACCCGGCGCGCGGAGGACCGATGCAGCAGTCATCATCGGCAGCACCCCTCCCGGAACCGCCCGACGCGATCCTGTTCGACCTCGACGGCACCCTCGCAGACTCGATGACGGTGATCGCCGAGGCGTTGGTCGACACGCTCGACGGCTTCGGCTATCAGACGACCGTCGAGGCGCTGATGCCGCACTTCGGCCCGCGCATGCAGGAAGTGATCCAGGCCGCGACCGGCGTCGACCTGGAGGACGCCGACCGCATCTACGCAGACTATCTGCCCCGGTACTACGGCGAGTACATGTCGCGCTCGCGGCCTCTGCCGGGCGCCGACTCGCTCCTCGACGCCCTCGCGCCCACTGGCGTGCCGCTGGGCATCGTCACCTCGAAGGTCGAGACCGGGGCGCACGACCTGCTCGCACACCTCGAATGGACCGACCACTTCGGCGTGGTCGTCGGCCGCGACACGACACCCGAGATGAAGCCGTCGCCGGTGCCGGTGCGGTACGCGCTCAGCGCCCTCGATGCGGACCCGGCGCGGACTGTGTCTGTCGGTGACACCGAGGCGGACATGCGCGCGGCCTCAGCCGCCGGGGGGGCCACGGGCATCCGGCCCCCCGAGCAGATGCGCGCCGCTGGTGCGACGCACGTCTGCGAGGACCTCGATGCAGTACGCTCGCTGCTGCTCCCCGCGCTGGAGGCGCAGCCGGCATGAACGACGAGGCTCCGGGCGGCCGTGGCTCGTTCTTCGAGGTCCTGAGCACATTCCTCCGGCTCGGCGTGCTCGCCTTCGGCGGGCCGGTCGCGCACATCGCGATGATGGAGGATGAGTACGTCCGCCGCCGTAAGTGGCTGTCGAGCGAGTCGTTCTCGCGCGCGCTGGCGGCGACGAACCTCGTCCCCGGCCCCAACTCGACGGAGATGGCGATCCACCTCGGCCATCGACGCAAGGGCATCGCGGGCGGGCTCCTCTCCGGCTTTGCGTTCATCGTTCCGGCCGCGATCATGGTGGGCCTGCTGTCGTGGGCGTACTTCGAGTGGGGCACGACCCCGCGCGTCGACGACTTCCTGACCGGCATCCGCCCCGCGATCGTCGTGCTCGTCGCGCTCGCCGCGTGGCGGTTGCGCCGCCCCGCCATCCGAGGGCCGATGCCGATGGCGCTGGCCGCCGCCGCGTTCGCCGTCGCCGTGCTCGCCGCGCCGTGGGTGCTGTTCGTGCTGCTCGGCGCGGGCTTGCTCGCGCTGCTCGTGCGCTGGGCGGGATGGACGAAGCTGCTCGCCGCGTTGCCCGCGCTGCCGATGGCGCCGCATGGGTTCGAGATAGTCGCGTGGAATGCGCCGGACGCGCTCGCGATCGCGCTGATCCACCTCAAGACCGGCGCGCTGCTCTTCGGGGGCGGCTACGTCATGATCCCGCTCCTCCAGCCCGACGCCGTCGCGCAGGGCTGGGTCACCGACGGCCAGTTCCTCGACGGCATCGCGATCGGGCAGTCGACGCCGGGCCCGATCGTGACGACGGCGACGTTCGTCGGCTACGCGGCCGCCGGGTGGTGGGGCGCCATACTCGCGACGGCGGCCGTGTTCGCCCCCGCCTTCGTCTTCGCGATGTCGCTCGGCCACGTGCTCAACCGGCTCTCCGACTCGCCCAACGCGACGGCATTCCTCGACGCCGTCGCCGCCGCGGTGTTCGGCGCGATCGCCGGAGCGGCGCTGGTGCTGCTGCTCGAGCTCGAACTCGACGCGCTCAACGTCGTGCTCGTCCTCGCGAGCGGAGTCGTGCTCCTGCGCGGCTGGGTGCCGTCGTACGCGTGGCTCGCCGCAGCCGGTGCGGCCGGGTTGCTCTACGGCGCGGTGATAGCGTAACCGCGTGCGCAGCATCCACGTCGAGGTCACCGAGTCGGCCCGCCTCTACGGGCAGACCCACGTGCTGTGGACGACGATGCCCGAGGGGCTGCGCCACGCCACGCCCGGCCAGTTCGTCATGGCCTACGCCGGCGAGGACCTCGATCCCCTGCTCGGCCGCGCCTTCTCGTTCCACCGTGTCCGCGAGGGCCCGGCGGGGCCCGAGTTCGCACTGCTCTTCGACGTCGTCGGGCGCGGCACGGACTGGCTCGCGCGCCGCTCACCCGGCGACGCCGTACGCGTCGTGGGCCCGCTCGGCCGTGGCTACGAGCCCCGTGCGCGCGTCAGCCACATGCTGCTCGTCGCAGGCGGCATCGGCTGTGCGCCCCTCGTGTGGCTTGCCGACCGCTTCGTCGAGGAGGGGCGCGCCGTGACGTTCCTCCTCGGTGGCTCCTCCGAGGCCGCAATCTTCCCGCCCCGGCTCCTGCGCGAGGCCGTCGAGGTCGTCGTGGCGACCGAGGACGGCTCGCTCGGTGAGCATGGGCTCGTGACGAAGCCCTTCGAGCGCCTGCTGCCGTGGGCCGACCAGGCCTTCGCCTGTGGCCCGAATGCCATGTTCGAGGCGCTGTTCGGCGTCGTGCGGGGCTCCGGGCTGCGCAAGCCCGTGCAGGGTCTCCTCGAGGAGAGCATGGCCTGTGGGATGGGCATCTGCTACGGCTGCGCGGTGTTCCCGCGTCGTGGCGGCGTCAAGCTCGTCTGCACCGACGGCCCCATGTTCGACCTGCGGGACATCTACTGATGCGACCCCGAGCGAAGCGCGGTACACCGTGATCGGGAACGTCTTCCGGCTGTACCTGCCCGTGTTCGGTGGGCTCGTCGCCGGCGCCTGGATCGGCGGGGTCGTGCTCGCGCCGGAACCGGCGGTCTTCGGGTGGATCTTCGGCGCCGGGGCCGGGCTGATGGGCGGCGCGTTCCTCGCGGCGATCGTCGGCGGCGTGGCCCTCGCCGGGAGCGGCGGCGGCGTCCGCCACTCGACGTTCCCGGGCGACGAGCTCGGCTACGACGACGGTGACGACTGGGACGACGACGACAACTGAGCGGGCATGCGAATGCCTACACAGTGCTATCGTCTCGATAGCACTTGAGAGGCTGACACATGGCTGCGGTGAACGTTCGGCGGCTCGACGATGAGGTCGTACGCAGGCTCAAGGCGCGAGCCGCGGCGAACAACCGCTCCCTCGAGGCTGAACTGCGTCAGATCCTCGAAAGCGTCGTCGCGGAGGATGACTACCTAGCCCGGAAGAGAGCGTTTGCCGAGTATTCGAACGAGCTGCGCGCTCTCACTGGCGGGCGCGATCAAACTCCGTCGGAGGAACTGATCAGGGCGAGCCGGGATAGCGGCTACGGACGCACGACATGACGTAGTTGGACTACGGCGAGTTGACGGGAAGCCCGAGCTACGCCCCCACCCGGTCCATCACCGTCCCCACATCGACGTAGTAGTCGGCCAGCGCGCGCATCTCGATCGAGGTGCTGCCGCTGAACGCGATTACCTCGACGCGCACGCCGCGGCTCTGGAGCAGCTCGACGACGCTTGAGAAGTCCGCGTCACCGGACACGAGCGCGACGACGTCGAGGCGTTCTGCCATCGTCACCATGTCGATCGCCATCTCGACGTCGAAGTTGCCCTTGATCGAGCCGTCGGCGAAGCGCTTCAGGGGCTTCGTCACGATGCGGTAGTCGTGCGGTACGAACGGGGCGACGAAGCGCTGCTGCTCCACCGGCTCTCCGGGGTCGTCGGAGACCGGCGAGTACGCAGTCGCGCGGATCAACTCGCGGCCGGAACTCAGGTAGTCGAGCAGCTTGCCCATGTGCACCGAGGAGCCGGCGGGCCCGCCTTCGCCCCGCTCCGCGCCGTAGATGAGGTTCGGGACGTCGACGAACACGCCGAGCCGCAGCTTGCGGCTCGCACGCTCCTGCTGGTCGCGCAGCGCGTCGAGCGCCCTGGTCTGCTGCTCGAGCGCGGCGCTCATCGCCTGTAGCTGCGCCGTGAGCGCTGCGGTGTCGACGGGGGCCGCCTCGGTTGCG
>MKWU01001557.1_pt1 | contig 38927 bp, 44 predicted proteins | sample 809101 | NCBI WGS metagenome assembly MKWU01 (sample SAMN05860141, study PRJNA318959) | sponge metagenome | host: Aplysina aerophoba | place: Slovenia: Piran, Adriatic Sea, Gulf of Piran | collected 2013-05-07
TCTTCCGTCGACTCAAGCGCTTCCGGCGTATCGCCACCCGCTACGACAAGCTGGACTGTGTCTTCCTCGCCTTCATCCACCTCGCCCTCATCTACGACGCCCTCCAGCTAACGTGAACAGGCCCTAGTCCAGTTTGGCACCCCGGTGTGCCCGCGGACTGCTCCGTTGCGCTCGGTCGAGCCTAGGCCGTGGCCCTGGCGGGGGTTTCGGCGAGGAGCCGATCGAGGACGTCGAGGGCGGCGGCAATGTCGTCCTGGGTGAAGTAGCCCAGGTGGCCAACACGGAAGATCTTGCCGCGCAGGGACTGCTGACCGCCGCCGAGGACGACGCCGAACTCCTCGCGCGCGCGCTTGGCGATGGCGGGACCGTCGACCTCGTCGGGCCAGCGGACGGCGGTGACGGTGTCAGAGGCGAAGCGTTCGTCGTGCGCGAACAGTTCGAGGCCCATCGCGCGGACGCGGTCGCGGGTGTACTGGGCGACCGCGTGATGGCGCGTGTAGATGCCCTCCAGGCCCTCGGCCCGGAGCGACTCGAAGGCTTTGTCGAGGCCGTAGAACATGGAGAGCGCGGGGGTCCAGGGGGTCTGCGCGTTCTCCAGCGAGGAGCGGGCGCGACGCAGGTCGAAGTAGAAGCGCGGCATCGTGGCGGTCTCGCTGGCTTCCCAGGCGCGCTCGCTGAGCCAGACGAAGGCGAGCCCGGGCGGGACCATCCAGCCCTTCTGGGAGCCGCTCACAAGCACGTCGACGCCCCAGCGCTCGGCCGGGCAGGGGATGGAGGAGACACTGCTGACGCCGTCTACGACGAGCAAGGGGCCGCGTTCGCGAACGACCGCGCCGATGGCCTCGAGCGGGTTCGTGACGCCGGTCGAGGTCTCGTTGTGGGTGACGAGGACGGCCTTGATCGAGGGGTCCGCGTCGAGGCGGCGGGGGGGCGCGTCGGGGTCCGCGGCGGCTCCCCACTCGAGCTCGTAGCGCACGACCTCGGCGCCGTAGGTTTCGGCGATGGAGGCGAGCCGGTTGCCGAAGACGCCGACGGAAACGGCGAGAACGCGGTCGCCGGGACTGAGCACGTTGATGACCGCGGCTTCGAGACCGCCGGTTCCCGAGGCGGTGAGCGTGATCACGTCGCTGGAGACGCCGAAGACCCAGTTCAGTCCCTCGGTGACGCGCTTGATGATGTCCGCGAACGCAGGTCCGCGGTGATTCATCATCGGTCCGCCAACGGCTTCGAGGACGTCATCGGGGCAGGGGGTTGGTCCAGGGATACGGAGGTTCACGGCGCTCTTCCCAGCTCGGTTCTTCCCCAAGATTTTGGCGCAGAGTGCGCCTACGAACACGGACAGCGCCCCTGGCGCGTTAAGATCGCGACATGTCGTCTACCTTTCGCGCCATCCCCAGCGTGGAGGCGGTGCTCGGAGAGCTGCGCGGCAACGGCTCGTGGCCGCACGCCCTCGCCGTCGACGCGGCACGTACGGCCATCACGCGCGCACGCGAGGCGGTGGCGGCAGGCTCGGACGCGCCCGACCTTGCGACCATCTCGGCTGAGGCGGAGACGATCCTGACGGAGCTGGCGCGGCCATCGCTGCGGAGGCTCGTCAATGCCTCGGGGGTGATCCTGCAGACGAACCTCGGGCGGGCGCCGTTGAGTGAGCGCGCGATGGCGGCCATGGGCGAGGCGGCCCGTGACTACACGAACCTCGAGTTCGACCTGGACGAGGGCGCCCGCGGAAGCCGCCACGAGCATGTGCGCGACCTGCTGCGCCGTACCACGGGGGCGGAGGACGGGCTGGCGGTGAACAACAACGCCGCTGCGTTGCTGATGGTGCTGCAGGTGTTCGCGCGGGGGCGGGAGGTGATCGTGTCGCGCGGGGAGGCGGTGGAGATCGGGGGGCGCTTCCGCATTCCCGACGTGTTGCGGGAGAGCGGGGCGCGGCTGGTGGAGGTGGGCACGACGAACCGCACCTACGTGGAGGACTACGCCAACGCCATCACCGGGGAGACGGCCGCGATCCTGCGCGTGCACCGCTCGAACTTCCAGGTGACGGGCTTCACGGCGAGGCCGGAGCTCGGCGAGTTGGCAGCGCTGGCGCGGGAGCACGACGTGCTGCTGCTGGACGACCTCGGCAGCGGCTGCCTGGTCGAGACGGCCGACTACGGCGTCGAGCACGAGCCGACCGTGCGGGAAAGCCTCGCTGGCGGCGCGGACCTGACCCTGTTCAGCGGCGACAAGCTACTGGGCGGACCGCAGTGCGGGCTGATCACGGGCCGGGGCGAGCTAGTGGCGGCAATGCGACGCCATCCGCTGGCGCGGGCGCTGCGGGTCGACAAGCTCGCGATCGCGGCGCTCAACGCGACGCTGATGGCCTACGTGGCAGGGACGGAGCGGGAGGAGATTCCTGTGTGGCGCATGCTGGCTTTGAAGCGGGAGCAGCTTGAGCCACGAGCCCGGGCCTGGGCGGAGGCAGCAGGGGATGGGGGCCGCGTGGTGGAGTCGCAGACGATGATCGGGGGCGGGGCGGCACCGGGGACGGGGCAACCCACCTGGTGCGCGGCGCTACGGGCGGAGCGGGGCGCGGAGTGGCTTGCGGGCGCGCTGCGGGGGGGGGGGCCCCCCATCGTCGCGGGCCGGGGGGCAGGGGAGGGCCTGCTCGGCCCCCGGGGGGGCGCGGAGTGGCTTGCGGGCGCGCTGGGGGAGGCGGCCCCGCCAATCGTCGCGCGCGTGGAGGCAGGAGAGCTCCTGCTCGACCCACGGACCGTCGCGGAGAGCGACGATGAGCACGTTGCAACCGCCATTGGCGTCCTGTTGGCCGGGGGAGCGTCAGGCGCCTCACAGTCGTAACGCGCGACCGTTGACCCCCTCAGAACGCGGGGTTTACAGTGCGGCCATCCAAAAGTTCGATTTTTCACAACCGTAGGCCGCCGAAGCGGCGCACGGGCGCGAGCAGGAGGGCCGGCCCGGCACATGACCCCCGACATCCCCGAGGTTGTCATCAACAGGCTGCCGCTCTATGCGCGCGCGTTGACGACGCTCGCGGCGGCGGGCGAGATGGTCGTCAGTTCGCAGACGCTGGGCGAACAGCTCGATGTGACGCCCGCCCAGATTCGCAAAGACCTGAGCTATTTCGGGCGGTTCGGCAAGCAGGGCCGCGGCTACAACGTGGGCGACCTGCTGGATGAGCTGCGCGCCATCCTCGGGCTCGACCGGACGTGGAGCGTCTGCGTGGTGGGGATCGGGCGGCTGGGCCAGGCGATCCTGGAGTACGACGGGTTCGCGCAGCAGGGATTCAACACGATCGCAGCCTTCGACGCCGCACCCGATGTCGCGGGGAAGGTCATCCAGGGCATCGAAGTACGGTCCATGGACGACCTTGAGGACTACATCGCAGCCGCGGAAGTGGACATCGCAGTGGTGGCGGTACCGGCAGAGCATGCGCAGGCGGTGGTCGACCGGCTGGTGGCGAGCGGCGTACACGCGATCCTGAACTACGCCCCGATCTCGGCGCACGTGCCCGAGGGGGTCTCCATCCGGCAGATCGACCCGGTCGTGATGATGCAGGGGATGACCTACTACCTGAAGGAACTGGCGCCCGAACCGAGCTAGGCGCTCTTCGCCTTCGGTTCCACGAGCCTCACATCCGCCAAGAAGCGCTCGACCTCCGCGGGGGAAGACAGGCGCACGAACTGCGTGCCTTCCCACTGTGGGTCGGTCATGGAAGCGGCGTAGGCCTTGCGGCGGCGAAAGTGACTCTTGAGGGTCCACCAGATGAGGGAGCGGTCCCAGGGCAGCAAGTGCTCCCACAGGCGCTCGCGATTCGTTCCCCAGAGCAGTTCCCGCGTACGCCAGCGGCGCCAGGAGCGAGCGAGCGTCCGGGGGAGGGTGATGCGCAGGGGAAAGTCCAGCCAGACCACGGTGTCGGCGGCCGCCCAGGTGAGAGGGCGGACGATGCGGCCGTAGTTGCCATCGATGACCCACCCCGGCTCGGCGATGGCCTCGCGCACGCCCTCCAGCAGGATCTCGTCGGGAGTGGGGATCCAGTTGGGCTGCCAGCTGAGTGCGTCGAGCTCGACATGGCGCAGGACGAGCCGTTCCGCGAGGGCGGCGGCGGTGGTCGTCTTGCCCGAGCAGCTGTCGCCAACGACGCTGATGTTGGGGCCGACGGCCAGCGGCTCGGCAGAAGCGTTCTCAGGCACGAAGGGACGAGGGTAGGTCAGCGATCGGGTTGGGGGAAGAGGCCCACGAGTTGCTCCTCCTCGGTCGGGAGGCTGCGCTCGATAATCTCGAGGTGGTCGAGGGCGATGGCGGCGCCGACGGCGACGCATTCCAGGGGGCTATCGGCGACGTAGCAGGGGACGCCCGTCTCCTGCGTCAGAAGCTCGTCGAAGTGGCGCAGCAGGGCGCCGCCGCCGGTGAGGACGATGCCGTGGTCGATGACGTCGGCGGCAAGCTCGGGAGGCGTGCGTTCGAGGACGCTGCGGACGGCCTGGATAATCTGGCCGAGCGCGTCCTGGATGGCCTGGGCGATCTCGTCGCCGTTGAGGGTGATAGTGCGGGGCAGGCCGCTGAGCTGGTCGCGGCCGCGCACCTGGGTGGAGATGCCCTCATCGAGGGGGATGGCGGAGCCGATCGCGATCTTGATCTCCTCGGCCGTGCTCTCGCCGATAATGAGGTTGTGGCGGCGGCGAACGAAGGCCTGGATCGCTTCGTCGATGCGATCACCGGCGATGCGGACGGATTCGCTGACGACGATTCCGTAGAGGGAGATGACGGCGGCCTCGGTACGGCCCCCGCCGATGTTCACGATCATGTTGCCGCGGGGGGTACCCACGGGAACGCCCGCTCCGATGGCGGCGGCGAGGGGCTCGGGGACGAGGTGGGCGGGGCGGCGGGCGCCGGCCTGCTCGGCGGCGTCGCGCACGGCGCGCTGCTCCACGCTGGTCACGCCGGCGGGGACGGTCACCATGATCTCGGGACGGATCAGGTTGAAGCGCCCCGTCACGACGCCGATGAAGTAGCGCATCATCGCTTCGGTCGTGAGGTAGTCGGCGATAACGCCCTCGCGCATGGGGCGGATGATGCTGAGAGCGCCGGGCGTGCGGCCCTGCATCATGCGCGCCTCGGCGCCGACGGCGACGATGGCGTCATCTCGGTTATGTCGTGCTACGACGGAGGGCTCGTTGACGACTATCCCCTGACCCTGGACGAAAACCAGGATGTTGGCCGTACCGAGATCGATGCCGGCGCGCGTGTTGGCGAGGAAGCCGAAGGCCATCTGTTACACCCGCTCCAGCTCGGCGCCGAGCGCACCCAGCTTCGCGTCGAGGCACTCGTACTTGCGGTCGAGGTGGTAGATGTCGTCGATGACGGTGGTGCCGCTGGCGACGAGCCCGGCGAGGAGGACGGCGGCGCCGGCGCGCACATCGAGGGCGCGGGCGCGGGCCCCGTGGAGGGGAGTGGGGCCGCTGACGATAGCGGAGGAACCCGTGCTAATGATCTCGGCGCCCATTTTGCGTAGCTCGTCGACGTAGAGCATGCGGTTGTCGAAGACGCGCTCATGGATGATGGAAACGCCATCAGCCTGGGTCAGGAGCGCCGCCATGGGGGCGTGCAGGTCGGTGGCGAGGCCGGGGTAGGGGAGCGCCTGAAAGCCGACGGGCGCGAGGCGCCCCCCGGCGGCGACGCGAAGGGAGCCTTCACGCGCCTCGACGGTGGCGCCGGCTGCACGCAGCTTGGTGATGATGGCGTCCATCACGGCCACGGGGGCATCGACGAGTTCGACGTCGCCACCCGACATGGCGGCGGCGATTGCGAAGGTGCCGGCCTCGATGCGGTCGGGCACGAGGGCGAAAGTCGTGCCGTGCAGGCGCTCGACACCCTCGACGACGATGACCTGGGTGCCCACGCCGGAGACGCGCGCGCCCATCGAGTTCAGGAGGGCAGCCAGGGCCTGTACCTCGGGCTCGGTGGCGGCGTTGACGATTGTCGTTTCGCCTCGAGCGAGGGTGGCCGCCAGCATGAGGTTCTGGGTGCCGGAGACAGAGGGATAGTCGGCAAAGACGCGCGTTCCGGAAAGACCCTGGGGGGCACGCGCCTGGTAGTGCTCACCAACGCGATCAATGGTGGCGCCCATGGCCGCGAAGCCGTCGAGGTGGACGGCGATGGGGCGCTGGCCGATGACATCGCCGCCGGGGGGAGGGAGGGCGGCGAAGCCGTGGCGGGCGAGTAGGGGACCCATGACCTGGAAGGAGGCGCGGTTCTCGGAGACGAGGTCGATGGGGGCCTCGAGCGTGCCGACCCTGGAGGCGTTGATCTCGACGCGGTTCGGCCCCGGGCGCTCGACGGTCGCGCCGAGGTGCGCGAGCAGGTCGGCGAGGGAATCGATGTCGGAGACGGCGGGGACGTTCTCAAGAACGACGGTTTCATCGGTGAGGAGAGCGGCGCACATGGAGGCGAGGGCGGCATTCGCGGAGCCGGAGATTCGCACGGAGCCCTTGAGGACAGCGCCACCCCGCACCTGGTAGCGGGAGCTGTGTCCACGTTTAGAGACCATCCTGAGGCTCAGTATGGGGGCGGGGCGAAAGCAGCCGCAAACTGAGGGTCCGCCTCGGTCCCGGCTGTGGCAGCCGCCGGGAACCGTATCCTGAAGCGGGAGGAGGTTCGCCATGACCGATGTCCGGCCCTGCTTCGCGGCCTTTCACGTGGACGACCTGGAGGCCTCGGTGCGCTTCTACCGGGACGGCCTCGGGGTCGCGCTCAACCGGAACGAGGATCCCGTGCACGAGGAGATCTCGTGGCACGACCCCTACTTCCACTTCGCCCTCTTCCCGAAAGAAGCGCCGCGCGAGCCCGCGTTGGGCCTCTTCGTCGAGGACCTCGACGCGGCCCACGAACGGCTGGTGGCAATGGGCGCCACAGTCGACCGGGAGCCTTACGTCGCCCCCTGGGGGCGGGAGGCGCGCTACCTCGATCCAGACGGGAACCTGGTCAGCCTGACCGAACGGAAGACGCACCACACACGGGGGCAGTAGGCGGCCTAGCCTCCGGGCATGGGCGGGCCGGGGCGGCGGCGGCGGCGCTCGGCCACGCGCAGACGCAGCAGGGCGCGCTGCATGGATGCCTGGGCGCGGGCGAGGTCGGCCTCGCTTGTGCCCTCGTCGCGGGCGCCGGCAAGAAGCTCTTCGGCGCGGCGACGAGCCTGCTCGGCGCGGTCCACGTCGATGTCCTCGGCAGCCTCGGCCGCGTCGGCGAGAACGGTTACGTGGTTGCTGTGCACCTCGAGGAAGCCGCCGCCGATGGCGAAGGCGGACTCCTCGTTGCCACGCCGGAAGATGAGCTCGCCGTAGTCGAGCGTCGTCATGAGGGGGGCGTGGCGGGGCAGGATCGCAAGCTGCCCCTCGCTTCCGGGGGCGATGAGCACCTCGACGTCCTCTTCGGTGCGGACGACGCGCTCGGCGGTGACGATCTCGACGAAGAGCGGCACTAGCCTTCCTCGCTCAGTCGCTGGCCTTCTTCGACCGCCTCTTCGATGGAGCCCTTCATGTAGAAGGCCTGCTCGGGGAGGCCGTCGTGCTGGCCTTCGAGGATCTCCTTGAAGCCGCGCACGGTGTCGCGGATGGAGACGTAGCGTCCCTCGCGACCGGTGAAGGTCTCGCCCACGAAGAAGGGCTGGGTGAGGAAGCGCTGGAGCTTGCGGGCGCGGGCAACGGTGAGCTTGTCCTCGTCGGAGAGCTCGTCGATGCCGAGGATGGCGATGATGTCCTGGAGGTCCTTGTAGCGCTGGAGGACACCCTGCACCTCGCGGGCGACGTCGTAGTGTTCTTCGCCGACGATGCGCGGCTCGAGTGCGCGGGAGAAGGAGGTGAGGGGGTCCATGGCGGGGTAGAGAGCCTGCTCGGCGAGGGAGCGCTCAAGCGCCACGACCGCATCGAGGTGCCCGAAGGTGGTGGCGACGCCGGGGTCGGTGTAGTCGTCCGCGGGCACGTAGATGGCCTGGAATGAGGTAATCGAGCCCTTCTTGGTGGAGGTGATGCGCTCTTCCAGGTCGCCCATCTCGGTGGAGAGCGTGGGCTGGTAGCCGACGGCGGATGGCATGCGCCCGAGGAGGGCGGAGACCTCCATGCCGGCGAGGGTATAGCGGTAGATGTTGTCGACGAAGAAGAGGACGTCCTGGGCCTGCTCGTCGCGGAAGTACTCGGCCATCGTGAGGCCGCTGAGGGCGACGCGGAGGCGAACCCCGGGGGGCTCGTTCATCTGGCCGAAGACCATGGACATGCGGGGGAGCACGCCCGATTCCTTCATCTCGTTCCAGAGGTCGTTGCCCTCGCGGGAGCGCTCGCCCACGCCGGCGAAGACGGAGAAGCCGCCGTGCTCGCGGGCGATGTTGGAGATGAGCTCCTGGATGATGACGGTCTTGCCGACGCCGGCGCCCCCGTAGAGGCCGACCTTGCCGCCGCGCACGAGGGGCGCGATGAGGTCGATGACCTTGATGCCCGTCTCGAGGATGGAGGGCTGGGTCTCCTGGTCCTCGAAGGAGGGGGGCTCGCGGTGGATGGGCCAGCGCGGGGCGGAGTCGGGGGCGGGGAGGTCGTCGATGGGGTCGCCGAGCACGTTGAACATGCGCCCCAGCGAGTCCTCGCCGACGGGCACGGAGATCGCCTGGCCCGTATCGACGGCGACCATGCCGCGGGTGAGGCCGTCGGTCGAGTCCATGGCCAACGCGCGCACCCAGTTGTTGCCGACGTGCTGCTGCACCTCAACGATGAGGCTCGTGCCGTCGCCGCGGTCGATGCGGAGGGCGTTGTAGATGCCGGGCAGCTGGTCGGGCGGGAACTCGACGTCGATCACGGTGCCGATGATTTGGACGATGCGTCCCTCGGCGGCTGCGGCGGTGACCATGATGGGCTCCTTCTCGGGTTGCTCAGGATTTTGAGCGGAAACGCGCAAGGCGTTCCGCGAGTTCGGGCCCCGCTCCGGGGCTGGTGCGACGCTCGAAGGCGAGGCCTTCGGTGTAGGAGTAGTTCTGCCCCTCGTTCAAGAGGAGCTTGTCGGCGCGCAGCGTGTGCCACGAGTTGCCCGCGATCTGGGCGGCCATGGCGGCTGCCGTCTCGTCGAGCTCCCCGTCGGGGACGGCGCGGTTGGCGAGGCCGATGCGAACGGCCTCGTGGGCGTCGACGCGGCGGGCCGTGTACATCATCTCCCTGGCGAGGAGAGGACCGATGCGGCGGGGGAGGCGCTGGGTGAGGCCCCAGAGGGGGGTGAGCGCCCACTCGCCGTGGGAGTCGCAGAAGACCGCGGATTCGCCGGCGATGCAGAGGTCGGCGGCGAGCATGAGCTCGAGCGCGCCCGTGTAACAGGCGCCCCGCACGGAGGCGATGACGGGCTGGGGCAGGGCCTCGATCATGTCGATGGTCTCGGCCTGGTAGTACGGCTCCGGCGCTGGGTCGCCGAGGGCCTTGAGGTCGTTGCCGGCGCTGAAGGCGCGTCCCGCGCCGCGAAGAACGACGCAGCCGACAGAGTCCGTCTGCTCGGCGATGGCGGAGACGTGCTCGCGCAGCTCGGCGAAGAGCGGGATGTTGAGGGCGTTGAGCGCCTCGGGGCGGTTGAGCGTGAGCGTGGCCACGCCGTCGCGGTCGTCGCGCAGCACGAACTCGCTCATGCGGGCACCCCGGCGATGTCGGCGAGGTCGACCTCGGTAAGCGATTCAAGCGTGCGGTCGGGGTCAGGGAGGGGCAGGTCGCGGGTGTACTCGGTGCGAACGGCCCAGCAGGTCATGCCGGCGGCGTGGGCGGCGCGAATGCCGGCGGGGGCGTCCTCGATGGCGAGGCAGCGGTAGGCGGCGACACCGAGGAGTCCGGCCGCGCGCAGGTAGATGTCGGGCTGCGGCTTGCCGTGGGTGATGTCGTCACCGGCGACGATCGCGTCGAAGGCATCGACGATGCCGAGCTGGCCGAGGCAGGTCTCGACGTTCGCCCGCTGCGAAGAGGAGGCGACGGCCAGGGGCACTCCGATCTCGCGCAGACCGCGCACCAGTTCGACGGCGCCGGGCAGGGCGAGGTCGACGGAGCGATAGGCCGCGGCTACGAGCTCGGTGCAGCGCTCGCGGTAGTAGGCGGCGGGGCGGGGCAGGCCGAGGTCTACAACGAACTCGGTCCAGCCGGCCTTCGTGCCCATGTACCGCTTGAACTGGTCGAGAGGGAAGGCAATGCCGTCCTCGGCGAGCACCGCGCTGGCGGCCCCGTAGTAGATGGGTTCGCCATCGACGAGGACACCGTCCATGTCGAAGATGACCGCGGCGAAGGGGGGCGCTTCACTCACTGACGGCCTCGGCGCCACCGACGATGTCGAGCAGCTCGGTGGTGATCTGCTCCTGGCGAGCCTTGTTGTAGGTGAGGGTGAGGTCTTGCTCGATCTCGGTGGCGTTATCGGTCGCGTTCTTCATGGCGACCATGCGGGCCGACTGCTCGGAGGCGGCCGACTCGAGGATGGCGGCGTGGACCTGCATCTCCACGTAGCGGGGTAGGAGGCGCTCGAAAACGTCGCCGGGATCGGGCTCGAAGATGTACTCCTGGCGCAGGGCCTCGGCCTCGGCTTCGTCCTCCGCGGTGGGGGGCTCGACGGGGAGGAGGCGACGCACGACCGGGCGCTGGTTCACGGTGCTGACGAACTCCGCGAAGCTGATGAAGACCTGGTCGACGTTGCCCGCGAGGTAGTCGTCCATGACGAGACGGGCGATGACGCTCGTATCGGTGAGGGCGGGGTAATCGCCGAGCTCGGTGAACTCGGCGGCGACGTTCTGGCGGGAGCGGATGAAGAAGTCGCGTCCCTTGCGGCCCACGGCGACGATGGCGGTGGGCGTCTCGGCGTCGCCGACGAACCCGCCCGCGCTGTTGTTCAGGTTGGCGTTGAGGGCTCCGCAGAGGCCGCGGTCGGGAGTGACGTGGAGGATGCCGATGTTCTCGACGGGGCGCTGGGTGAGGAAGGGATGCGACTCGTCGCTGTCGCCATCGCCGCCGCCGGGGGCGGTTGCGGCGAGGGAGGAGAGGACGAGCTGGATCTTCTCCGCGTAGGGGCGGCCCTCGGTGGCGCGTTCCTGGGCGCGGCGCATCTTGGACGCCGCCACGAGCTGGAGCGCGTTCGTAATCTTGGCGGTATTCCGAACGGACCCGATGCGGCGGCGCAGTTGTTGGATGGTCGGCATGGCGCTCCCTAGTAGGGGACGGACTCCTTGAACTCGGCGACGGCGGCTCGCAGCTCCTCGTCGCTCTGGTCGCTGATCTCGCGCTCCGCCTCGACACGGGCGACGAGGTCGGGCTTGTTGCTGGCGAGGAAGCTGACGAAGGCGGACTCGAAGCTGCCAATCTTCTCGGTGGGCACGTCGTCGAGCAGCCCGTTGGTAAGGGCGAAGATGACGGCCACCTCCTGGGCCATGCCGAGCGGGGCGAACTGGGGCTGCTTGAGCACCTCGTTTGCGCGGAGGCCGCGCTCCAGCTGCCGCTGGGTGGCGGCGTCAAGGTCGCTGGTGCCGAACTGGGCGAAGGCCTGGAGCTCGCGGAACTGGGCGTGGTCGCCCTTGAGCCGCCCGGCGACGGAGCGCATGGCGCGCGTCTGGGCGGCGCCACCCACGCGGCTCACGGAGAGGCCAACGTTGAGGGCCGGGCGGATACCGGCGTTGAAGAGGTCCGGCTCCAGGTAAATCTGGCCGTCGGTGATGGAGATGACGTTGGTGGGGATGTAGGCCGACACGTCGTTGGCCTGCGTCTCGATGATGGGCAGGGCGGTGAGGGAACCGCCCGCATCCAGCTTGGCCGCGCGCTCGAGCAGGCGGCTATGGAGGTAGAAGACATCGCCGGGGTACGCCTCGCGCCCGGGAGGACGGCGCAGGAGGAGGGAGATCTGGCGGTAGGCCCAGGCGTGCTTGCTGAGGTCGTCGTAGATGATGAGGGCGTCGCGTCCGCTCTCCATGATCTCCTCGCCCATAGCGCAACCGGCGTAGGGGGCGAGGTACTGGAGGGGGGGGGGGGCGGGGGGGGCCGCCGCGCCGGGCGGGGGGGGCGCTCTAGGGGGGGGCGGGGGACTGGGGGGCCCCCGCCGCGACGATGATGGTGTGCTCCATGGCGCCGTGCTCTTCGAGCTGGCCGAGCACCTGGGCGACCTTGCCGGCCTTCTGGCCGATGGCGACGTAGATGCAGACGAGGTCGCCGCCCTTCTGGTTGATGATGGTGTCGAGGGCGATCGCGCTCTTGCCCGTGGAGCGGTCGCCGATGATGAGCTCGCGCTGGCCGCGCCCGATGGGAATCATCGCGTCGATGGCCTTGATGCCGGTCTGGACGGGGGTGTCGACGCTCTGGCGGAGGGTGACGCCAGGGGCGATGCGCTCGACAGGGCGGCTCTTGGTGGTACCGATGGGACCCTTGCCGTCAATGGGGTTCCCGAGGGCATCGACGACGCGGCCGATGAGCTCGTCGCCGACGGGCACCTCGATGATGCGGCCGGTGGCGCGCACCTCGTCGCCTTCCTTGATGTCCTCGTAGTCGCCGAGGACAACGGCGCTGACGGACTCTTCCTCGAGGTTGAGGGCGAGGCCCATGGTGCCGTTGGGGAACTCGAGCAGCTCGGAGTAGCGGGCGTTGCTGAGCCCGTGGGCGCGGGCCACGCCGTCGCCGGCTTCGATGACGACGCCAACGTCGGTCGCGACGGACGGAGCCTCGAACTGCTCGATCTGCTCGCGGAGGATGGATGCGATCTCTTCGGCGCGAACGGCCATGCTGCTTCCCTCTTGTGTGGTGCGGCTAGGCGCCGCTCAGCTCCCGGCGCAAGCGCCGGAGGCGGCTGCGCACGCTGCCATCGATGAGATGGTCGTCGATACGGAGGACGACGCCACCGATGATGTCGGCATCGACATCGGCGGTGGCGGTGATCTGTTTCCCCAGGGCCTCCCCAAGACGCTGCTCCATGGCGGCGACCTGGTCGGGCTGGAGGGGAACGGCAGTGGTGATCTCGGCCTGGGCGAGGCCCTCGTGCTCATCGGCGAGGCGGCTGAAGGCATCCGCGATCTCGCGGGCCTCGAGCGTGCGCCCCTTGGCGATGAGCAGCCTGGCGAGGTTCAGCGCGAGCTGATCCACATCAAGGGCACGCTCGGCGGCGGCCTGGCGCTCGGCGACGGGCACACGCGGGGCGGCGAACCAGCCGGCGGCGTCGGAATCCGCCAGCACGGCGGCGACGTCGTCGAGGTCGGCGCGCCAGCGGGCGATCGCATCGCCATCGCGGGCGATGGCGAAAGCCGCCTGTGCGTAGCGCTTTGCCGCCTGCCTGTCGGCCATCTAGCTGCGCTCCCCGAGGTCGGACTCGGCGAGGGTCTCTTCAATGATGCGCTGGTGGGCATCGTCGTCGAGGGACTCGCGGATGACGCGTTCGGCGGCGGTGACGGTGATTTCGGCGAACTCCGAGCGGAGGTCGGCGATGGCGCGGTCACGTTCCAGCTGGATCTCCTGGAGGGAGCGTTCAGCGGCCGCCTCCCGGTCGCGCTCCGCCTGCTGGCGGGGGTCGTCCCGGATGGGGGGCCCCACCTGCCCGGCGGTGGCGGCCATATCCCGCGCCCCTCCGCCCGCCTCCCGGCCGCGCTCCGCCTGCTGGCGGGCGTCGTCCTGGATGCGGGCCGCCACCTGCTGGGCGTTGGCGACGATCTCCTGACCCTGTCCGCGGGCCTCATCAAGCTGGTCCTGGATGCGCTCCTGGGCGTCGGAGGCTTCGGCGCGAGCCTGTTCGGCCGCCCCGAGTCCTTCGGCGATGCGCTCGCGGCGCTGGTCGAGCATGCGCAGGACGGGCTTGTAGAGGGTGAAGCGCAGGATGAGCAGCAGGACGATGAAGTTAGCGACCTGCGCGATCAGCTGCGGCAGATTAATGCCGAGAGCCGTGAAGGCTTCGCCCATAACGAGCTCCTTCTCCGATTGGCGTTACCGCCTGCTAGATGACGAACGCGATGATGATGGCGGTGAGCAGCGCGTAGATGCCGATGGCCTCGGCAAAGGCGACGCCCAGGATCATGTTCGTCTGGATGGCGGCACGGGCCTCGGGGTTGCGCCCGAGGGCTTCCATGGCGCGTCCCACGAGCATGCCGATGCCGATGGCGGGGCCTAGGGCGCCGAGGCCCATGGCGATGCCGGCGCCGATGGCCTTGGCGCCGTCGGCATCAAGCGCGAGCAGGAAGAGAAGGTCGAGTACTCCCATGGTTGGTGGTTCCTCCCGTGTTTTGCTCCCCGCCTCCGCGGGGCGATGTTCGAAGGGGCGGGGCTACTGCCCCGGGGTCCCCTGGGATTCCATGTTGTCGTGGCCGGCTTCGCCTTCGTGGCCCTCGTGTTCCTCGTCGTGGTGCTCGACCGCCATGACGGCGAACACCAGCGTGAGGAGTGCGAAGACCGCGGCCTGGATGAAGCCGACGAAGAGCTCCAGGCCGTAAATGATGTCGACGATGAGGAAGGGTAAGAGGAAGGTGAGCATGAGAATGAGCACCTCCCCGGCGAAGATGTTGCCGAAGAGCCTGAAGGCGAAGCTGATGATGCGGATGAACTCCGAGAGCAACTCAAGGATGCCCACGAAGAAGGGGATGAGGCCGCTGAAGTTGAAGAACTTCCCGAGGTAGCTGAACCCCAGCGTGCGGAAGCCCCAGAACTCGACCATGACGAACGAGATGAGGGCGAGCGCGAGCGTGTTGTTGACATCGCTGTAGACGGAGCGGAAGAGCGGGATGATGAGGGCCAGCTTCTGGCCGGGGAAGTCGATCCCTCCGACGATCAGTTCGTCGCCGAGGGCGGCGCTGGCAACACCGTGGTCGTGGTCGCCGTCCAGGAGTTTGGGCGCATCGGGATCGGCATTGAGGGCCGCGATGGCCGCCGTGAGCATCTCCGCGGTGACCTCGAAGCCGCCGTGGCCGTCGTCGACGGCGCCGTGGTCCTCGGGGTCGAAGTCCACGAAGGTCTGAGCGAGGAAGACGACGTACTTGTCGAGCGCCTGTTCGGGGGAGACTGGCGTCTCAGGGGAAGCGCCCAGCGAGAAGTGGGCGTCGCCCGCATTGGGCCTGACCAGGCCGATGCCGGTGTCGTCCACGAGCCAGCCGGATGCGTGCGCGATCTCCTCGTCGAAGGGCTTGTGCTCGGCGTGGTGCTCCTCGATCTCGTGGAACAGGTGATAGCCGATGTCCTCGGTCTTGCCGATGGCGTTGAAGAAGGGAAGGAGGCCCATCCAGTTGGCAAGGAGGATGAAGATGAAGAAGGTGGCGATGACGGGGAAGAAGCGGCGGGCGTTCTTCGAGCCGGCGATGTCTTCAAGCTGGCTCATGAGGAACTCGATGACGGACTCGACGAAGTTCTGCGCGCCCGAGGGGATGAGCTTCATGGTGCGGGTAGCGAGGAAAGCGCCGACGGCGAGGATGATCATCGCCGCCCAGGCGGAAATCATCGTGTTGGAGATGTTGAGGAAGCCGACCTTGGTGATGACCTCGGCGGGAACGATGATCTCGGGCTGGGGGCCGCGGGCGACGAGGAGGCCAACAACGATCCACGCCAGCGCGGCAACGGCAATGATGATGATCCTGAATCTGCTCACTCGCCACCACCAGAGGCGCCGTTCGCGCCACCGCCGAAGCGTTTCATGAAGGGGAGAAGCATGCGGATTCCGCCACCGATGGCCAGAGTCAGCCCGAGGACAATCCCCAGGAGGATGAAGAGCGGCTCAAGCCCGGTAAGGCTGTCGAGCCACAGTCCGAGCAGGATTCCGACGACGATGCAGGTGGCGAAATACCAGCCTGCCCCCATGAGGTAAGCGGTTGGCGCTATCCACCCGCCACGCTCAGGCTTTGCCATGACCGCGCTCAAACCGGACGAATGATAGGGAGATTGTGAAGATAGGCGCAAGCGGCGATCGAGGCCGCACGGCGTTTATTTCTGCGGATCGTCGAAGCCGCTCAGATCGAGGCCCTCGATAAAGTCCTTGAACGGACCAAGGCGCTCGAGCTCGGCGGGATCAACAGGCTTGTCCGGCTCGCGCTCGACGGAGTCCTCCATGTCGCCGTCGCGGATGATTTCGCCGCCCTGATCGAGGACGGCCTCCTCGGCGTAGATGGGGGAGCCCGTGCGGACGGCGAGGGAGATGGCGTCCGAGGGGCGGGAGTCGATCTCGAGGGCGTCGCCGTTCACGTCGAGGACGATGCGGGCGTAGTAGGTGTCGCGGGCGAGGTCATTCAGGAGGATGTACTGCACCTTCGCGCCCAGCTGCTCGATGACGTTGGAGAGCAGGTCGTGGGTCTGGGGGCGGGGCGGGGTAACGTCGTGCAGGCGGAGGGAGATGCTCTCCGCTTCGTAGGGGCCGATCCAGATGGTGAGGTAGCGATCGGTGTCCTTCTCGCGAAGGATGGCGATGCGCTGGTAGCTGTTCAGCGACAGACGGATGCTCTCGATGCTCATCTCGCGCATGTCCCACCCTCCGCCGGAATGTCCGGCTTGATCGGCTCGATGATAGGTGGGGGCGACGAGGGGCGGCAAGACGGCCCCGCTCAGGAGCGGAGGTTGATGACGGTGGCAGCGGCGATGCTGACGGCCAGGATGGCCATGACGGGCTGCACGCCGAGCCAGTCGCCGAGGGCCCCGGCGCCGAGCACGGGCAGCGAGGCGGCGAGCGCTGCCATCGCCCCCTGGGTCGCCACCACGCGGCCCTGGAGGGCGAGGGGGACGCGGTCGTTGAGGACGGTCTGGGCGGCCACGCTCACGATGGCAAAGGCGAAGCCGAGGGGAAGGACCACCGCCATCGCGAGAAGGGCGCCGCCGTCGAAGTCCCCGAGATTGACGTCGTTGAGCCAGGCGAAGGCCCCGTAGCCGGCGAGGAAGGACGCCTCCTCGTTGACGAAGGCGAGGGCGAGCAGCAGGCCCGTAAAGAGCGTGAAGCCGAATGAGCTGAGGAGGCCATGCGGAACACGATGGGCCAACGGTCCGGCGACGCGCAGCCCCACGACGAGGCCGATGCCCGCGGGCGTGAGCACCAGCGCGCCGATCTCGAAAGGCAGTTCAAGGACATCGCGGATGTAGGTGGGGATGAGGCCGCCGAGGATGATGAGCATCATCGTGATCAGGGTGAGCTCGATGGCGGCCTTGAAGACGGCTGGGTCGCGGCGCATGGCGCGCCAGCCCGCCTGCCACCAGGAGGCGCCCTCCTGCGACGCCGGGTCGGTCGGGTCGGGGATGACCGCAAGACCGGACGGGTCAGCCGCGGCGAACACGTCGGCTTCCTCGCGGGTGCGAGCCACGGGGCCGATGCGCACTGCCTCGACTGCTGCGATCACGAAGAAGGCGGCGGCGATGCCGAAGAGCACATCGGCGCGCTCGAAGACGCGCAGGACAACCGGGGTGAGCACCGCGAACCCGACGATCTGGGCGGCTCCGCCCACGGCCTGGCCGATGGCGTTCGCGCGGGCGAGCTCGCCGCGGGTGACGATCGAGGGAAGGATGCTTCCTTCGGCGGCCGCGACGAACGGGGCAAAGACGGCGAGGAGGACGGCCACCACGTAGAGCGTGCCGTCGCCGCCGGGCTGGACGATGAAGCCGACGCAGACAGCGGCGCGGCCGACGTTGCCCAGGGCGACGATGAGGCGCCGGGGAATTGCGTCGGCGGCGACGCCCGCGACGATGCCGGCGATCATCATGGGGACCACGAGGGCAAGCACGAGCAGACTCGTGAAGAACGCCTTGCCCGTGGCGTCGAGGACGAGCAGGACGAGCGCGAGGTTGATGGCGTTCTGGGGGACGCGGGAAAGGAAACGGGAGTAGCTGAGGCGCCGAAACTGGAGCTGCTGGAGGAGGGCGGGGGGCGAGGACGGCTCGGCGACCTCCTCCCAGGCGGGGGTGACGCTCACGAGGCGGCGGAGACGCGCGACTTCGCGCGCTGCTCGAAGCGGCGGCGCTCCAGCATCACGCGCCGCCCGCACTCCAGGCAGACGAGGCCAATGTCGGCGCCGATGCGGTAGACGCGCCACTCCCAGCTTCCGCAGGGATGGCGGCGGCGCATCCGCCAGACATCGCCGACGGCTACGTCTTCGTTCACGGAGCGGGAGCGTTGAGGGCGTCGCGCAGGTCTCGGGCGGCGGCGGCGGGGTCGGGTGCGTTGGCGATGCTGCGGGAGGCGTTCACGACCATCAGTCCGGGCGTGCCCCCGGCCGCGGCCACGACGTCGGCGGGGTCGCCGCCCTGGGTGCCCACGCCGGGGATGAGGAGGGTCGTTTGGGGGGCGAGCTCACGCACGCGGGCGAGCTCCTCGGGTGCGGTTGCGCCGACGACGAGGCCCACGTTCGCGCTCCAGGACGGCATCTCTGCAGCGAGACGCTCGTAGAGGGGCACTCCATCGGCGAGGGCGGCGTTCTGGATCGTGGCGGAGCCGGGGTTGGAGGTGCGGCAAAGGAGGTAGACGCCCCGGTCCTCGTAGGCCAGGAAGGGCTCGACCGCGTCGTGGCCCTGGAAGGGATTGACGGTGGCGGCGTCGAAGCCCCAGACCTCGAAGAGGGCGCGGGCGTAGGCGGCGGCGGTGTTGCCCATGTCGCCGCGCTTGGCATCGCCGATGACGGGGATGCCCTCGGGGATGGCGGCGAGGGTTTGTTCGAGGGCGCGCAGGCCGGGGATGCCGAACTGCTCGTAAAAGGCGAGGTTGGGCTTGAAGCAGGCGGCGTAGGGGGCGGTGGCCTCGATGAGGGCGCGGTTGCGGGGCGCGATTTCATCGACGGGAGTGTCGCCGGGCGGGTCGAGGCCGACGCAGACGAAGCTGCCGGCTTCGCGGCTGCGCTTCGCGAGGCGCTCGATGTAGGGCTTCATGACTGGGCCTCCGCGGCCCCGCGAGGGGCGAATCCGAGCCTGGGCAGGGTTTCGAGGAAGGCCTCGCGGTTGCCGGAGACGATGAGGTCGAGGGCGCCCTCGGCATCGGAGGGCGCTTCCAGGTCGAGCTCGGCGAGGAGCGCACAGGCGCGCTTCGCGACGGGCTCGACCGTGCCGAGCACGGAGACGCCCGGGAACTCGGCGGTGATGGCGGGGGCGAGGAATTCGTAGTGGGTGCAGCCGAGCACGACCACGTCGGCACCGTTGGCGACGGTGCGGCCGAGGGCGGAGCGCACCGCCTCGCGGGCGGCGGGCGTGTCGACCTCGCCCCGCTCGACCAGCTCTGCGAGATCGTGGCCGACGACACGATCGATAGCGGCACCCTTACCGAACTCCTCGACGACGCTGCTGTAGAGGTCGCCATCGAAGGTGCCGGGCGTGGCGAGGATGGCGACGCGTCCGCTGCGGGAGGCCTGCGCTGCCGGTTTCACGGCCGGCACCATGCCCACGAAGGGCAGGTCGAAGAGCTGGCGCAAATCCGCAATGGCGGCGGCGGAAGCCGTGTTACAGGCGACGACTATGAGCTTCGCGTCCGCCTCGACGAGGCGGTGGGCGATGGCGAAGGCGCGCTTCCGCACCTCGCCGGGGTCGCGAGGGCCGTAGGGGAAGTACGCGGTATCGGCGAAGTAGACGGTGCGCTCGCGGGGTGCGAGGCGGCGGAATTCGCGGAAAACACTGAGCCCGCCGACGCCTGAGTCGAACATGCCGACGGGTCGCGGGTCCATCCCGTCAAGCATACGGCTTCGACCGGCTTGCCGCCGACGCCGAAGGTGCGCGCTCCACGCCGAGGGGGCATGCTGCGCCCATGACCAAGCGGCTCGAGGTGGCGCTCCTGCCCTCCGAGGCGGAGGCGATGGAGGCGGACGCCTTCGTCGTTCTCGACGTGCTGCGCGCGACGACGACGATCGCGACGCTGTTCGAGGGCGGGCTTGCGGACCTGCTGGTGGTCGACACGATCGAGGCCGCGGGGGAGCGGGCGCGGGCGGAGGGGCGAATCCTGTTCGGGGAGGTGGGTGGTCTGCCGCCGGAGGGGTTCGACCACGGCAACTCGCCCGCGGAAGCAGCCACGCTGGGGGTGGCAGGGCAGGGTGCGGCGCTGTTCACGACGAACGGAACACGGTCGATCTGCGGGGTGGCGGGGCGGGGGGCGGGGGCGGCGGGGGCGTTCGCGAACGCATCGGCGGCGGCGCGCTGGGCGGCGGCATACGAGCGCGTCGTCCTGGTGTGCGCGGGGAACGCAGGGGGGAAGCGGTTCGCCCTGGAGGACTTCGCCGCAGCGGCGCGACTCGTGCAGCTCATCTCGCGGGAGAGTCCGGGCCTGGAGCTGGGGGACGCGGCGGGGGTGGCGGCCGTGGCGACCGGCTACGAGGACTGGATCGCGCCGGGACTCCCGCAGCGGACGGACCGCAGCGCACGGCTGGTCGCGGGCGCGCACCACGCCCGCGGCCTGAAGGCGCTCGGGCTCGACGCGGACATCGCCTTCGCGGCGCGCGAGGACAGCTCCGGGGCGGTGCCGGTGGTGGTGGAGCACGGGCAGGGGTGGGCGCTGCTGCGCGACCGAGGCTAGTCCCGCTGCTCCCAGCGGCGACGGAGGTCGTCGAGGGTGGACTCGCTCGGGGAGCGGTCGGCGTAGCGGGCGTTTTCGAAGGCATCCGTGATCTCGTCGGTCACGTCACGCTTGAAGGCGCTGAGCAGGACGGGCGCGAACTCGTGCGGGGTCTGGGAGTCGGCACGTTCCACACCTGAACGGCGGGCGGAGTCGAGGACCTCCAGGTAGAGGCGCAGCGCCCCCTCCCCCGACGGGGCGCGGCGGCGGTCGCGACGGAAGAGGTTGCGGGCGGCCCCGCGGAGGTCCTCGCCGAGACCACCGACGCGCTCGGCCTCCATCTCGTCCCGGCCATCCTGGCCAGCGCGCCGGCGCAGCAGGGCGAGGACGAACACAACACCAGCGACGATCGCCACGCCCAGGAAGACGGCGCCGCCGGCGAGCACGTAGCGGGCGACACGGGCCGCGGTCGAGTCACCCTCGGCCCCGCCCTGCTGTGCTCCATCGACAGGGGCCTCGGGCGTCTGGATTTCCGCCGGCTCGGACTGGCCCCCTCCCAGGAGCCCGAAGATGAACTCGAAGAAGTGGGTCAGCACCCAGGCGATGGGGAAGAACACCGCCCACGTCAGGAACCAGAGGAGGGCCCGGCCCACGACTTCCACCGGCGGGGCGAGGAAGTTGATGATGGGTTCGAGGAGGACGCCCACCAGGAGTACGCCGAGGGCGGCGAAGGCGGCTGTCCCGATGAGCATGAGGGTCGTGACGCCACCCGCGCGAAGATTGCCGATCGTGGAACCGCTCTGGGCAAGCTGCGAGCAGGCGAGGGCAGCCAGCGCGACGCCGTAGAAGACCACGCCACCACGCGTGACGATCTCGGCCTGTTCGCTGGCGGCCGTTATGAGGAGGGCGACCGTCACCAGGGCGAAGGGAATGGCGAGGGAGCGGGGGGCGGTTTCGAGCCAGACACCGCTCCTCGCACGCCAGGCCGCCCGCGTCCACGTGGCGAGCAGGAGGCAGGCGCTCGTGAGCACGGGCGGGATCCAGTCCTGGATCGTGCCCGTCCTCAGAATGAAGTCGGCGAGCCAGCTGAAGTCCCAGAGGGCGAGATCGTGGGCGTACTGGAGGCGAAGGGCGCCGTAGAGGACGACCAGCCCGATCAACCCGATGGCCAGTACGGCCCGCCCTCTCGAGACCGCGAACCACTCAAGTACGGACGGGGCGAAATAGGCGACGAAGGCAACGCCGATGAATGCCGGGGCGCTGACCAGCTCGTTGCTGGGCTCCGGGAAGATGCGCATGACGACCTCGCCGAGGGTGTAGAAGGCGAGGCCCTCGGCGGCCAACAGCAGGACGACGGCGGCGCGACCGATCACACGATCACCTCGCTGGCCTCGAAGCGGCGACCGGCGATGTGCACGGGCAGACCGTGCAGCTTGTCGAGATCGACGCGCTCGGAGGTGACAACCACGGCGACGCGATAGCCCTCGTGCTGGAGGCGGCGCATCACCTCGGCCAGCTCGTCGGGGACGTAGGCAACTGCGAGGACGAGGGTCGAGCCGAGGGGGAGGCGGCCCGACTCGCGGCGCAGGCGGCTGGCAAGGTCGCCCATGGTGAGGGGCTGTACGACGGCCAGCGTCTCGAGGATGCGGGTGAGCTGCGAGCGGGCGCGGGAGGGGGCGAGGCGGATGGGCCGGTCGGAGTTGGGCAGGGAGCCGTTCGCGAGAAGGCCGACGGCATAGCGCTGGTCGGTCGCCCAGACTGCGAGGGAGGCGGCCATGGAGACGTTCCGCTCCAGATCGTCCTTCAGGTAGCCCTCCCAGGAGTGCTCGAGCGTGTCGATGTTGAGGAGGACGTAGAGGTGCTGCACGGCCGAGGGCTCGTAGACGCGCGACTGGAGCTCGCCGCGGCGGGCTGTGGCCTTCCAGTCGATACGGCGGAGGGGGTCGCCGGGCTCGTAGTCGCGCAGTCCGGCGATGCGAAGGGGGTCCTCGAAGATGCGGTTGCGGCCCTTGGACTCCCCCAAGGGACGGTCGGCGGGGAGGCCAAAGTCATCGAGGGCGAAGATGCGGGGGTAGGCAAGGAAGGCGGTGGTTCCCCCGTCGTTCCAGTGGCGGGGGAAGAGGCCGAGGATGTCGGCGGAGTGGAGTTGCGTCGGCCCGAGCTGGAACTGGCCGCGCTCGCTGGCGGTCAGACGCAATCGCCAGCGGCGGCGCTCGTACCAGCCGAGCGCGCCCCGGCGGGTCAGCCAGTTGAGTCCGGGCGCGGACGCCGCCACGGGTTCCTCACCTTCGACATCGAGCTCCTCGGAGACAGCGAGGCGGAGGTCGAACCAGGGGAGGGGCAGGGGTTTGCGATTCTCCAGCTCGAAGCGCAACTCAACGGTTTCGCCCTGGAAGGCGCGCACCTCGCTGAGATCACTGCGGACGCTCACCCGGCGGAAGATGTAGCGGGCCCACAGGCGAGCGAGCACGCCCACGACCAGGACGACGACGCCGATACCCGTGACCATGGGCTGACCCGTGCCGGCGCCGACGCCGATCAGGACGGGGCCCGCAAGCAGCCAGAGGTCGCGGAAAACCATGGGCTACGGCCGGTGGTTCCGTGACGGGGGCATCACTGACGCTGCCAGGTGGACTCGTCGTCCGACGAGCGCGATGCGTCGGAGCGGGAGGAAGCAGCCGGGGCTGGGCGCGCGGGGGCGGCAGGGGTTGGGCGGGATGACGCAGCGGAGGATGGGGAAGAAGCGGCGCTCGCCCGGCTGCCGGCGGGAGGATCGCCTTCGATGGGGACGGGGACGCGGCCGAGGACGTCCGCGATGAGGTCGTCGATCTCCCGCCCGTGCAGGCGGGTCTGCGTGGAGAGGATGAGGCGGTGGGGGAGGACGTGGGGCGCCATCGTCTTGACGTCGTCGGGGAGCACATAGTCGCGCCCCGAGACCGCCGCGTAGGCGCGAGCCGAGCGGAAGAGCGCGAGGCTGGCGCGCGGGCTCGCGCCGAGCTCGAAGGCGGCCTCGTTGCGGGTCTCTCGCACGATGCGGACGGCGTAGCGGCGGATGGCGGGGTCGACGTGCAGCCGCTGGAGGGCCGACGCCATCTCGATGAGGCGCTCAGCCGTGACGACGGGCTGGACGGCATCGAGCGGATTCGTGTGCTCCTGGCGGGCGAGGATCTCGTCCTCGTCGTCCTCCTCGGGGTAGCCGAGCTTGAGACGCAGGAGGAAGCGGTCCAACTGGGCCTCGGGGAGGGGGAAGGTGCCCTCGAGCTCGACCGGGTTCTGGGTAGCGATCACGAGGAAGGGGCGGGGAAGGAGGGTGGTCTCGCCCTCGACGGTGAGCTGACGCTCCTCCATCGCCTCGAGGAGCGCGGCCTGGGTACGGGGGGTGGCGCGGTTGATCTCGTCGGCGAGGACGATCTGGGCGATCAGCGGCCCCTCGCGGAAGGCGAAGTTCTGGGTCTTCTGGTCGAAGTAGTGAATGCCCGTGATATCGGAGGGCATGAGGTCTGGCGTGAACTGGATGCGCTTGAAGGAGCAGCCGAGCGACCGCGCGATCGCCTTCGCGAGCGTCGTTTTGCCGGTGCCGGGCACGTCCTCGAGAAGGATGTGGCCCTCGCAGAGCAGGGCGACGAGCGCGAGCCGCACGACGTCAGTCTTGCCAACGATGACTCGCTCCACGGTCTCGCGCAGAGCGCTTGCGGTGCCGTGGATGGCCCTCACGTCTCCCTGGGAGAGGCGGCTGGTGGTGGCATTGGTCATGAGGAACTCCCTGACCGGCGATAGTAGGGGCTGGCCGGGACGGGCGCGAGTCGCGTGGCAAACTGGGGCGGTGGCAGACGTGCGCTCGATTGCGCTGGGCGACAACACGGTGCACCTCGTGGAACGGGGCGGCATCCGCTTGCTCGTCGACACGGGACCCGACTTTGCGGGGGCGTGGGAGGCGCTCGGGGATGGGCTCGGGGGCGGTACTCCGGACGTGGTCGTAGCGACGCACGGGCATCATGACCACGCCGGGCTGGGGAGGCGGTGGGGGGGGGGGGGGGGGGGGGGGGGGCCGCCCGTCGGGGGGGGGGCGGCCGACGGTCCGCTGACGGCGCGGCCGCTGCTGCAGTCGCCGGCGGAGACGTCCGCCATGCTGGCGTGGGCGGAGGGGACGGGGGCGCCAGCGGCGACGCTCGGGCACGTGCGGGAACGGATCGAGTCGCGACGGGCGGCGGCACTGCGGGCGGCAGAGGCGGCGGAGTATCCCGAGGACGGCGTTCGCTGGCCCACGGGACTGCGCTACCCGCCATTCGAAGCGGACCGGCTGATCGAGGGCGATACCGAGGTGGCGGGGGTGGAGGTGCTGGCCGCGCCGGGGCACACGCCGGGAAACGTCGTGCTGGCGGTGCGTGAGGAGGGCTGGCTCTTTTCGGGGGACCAGCTGCTGCCGAACGTCGACCCGCTGCCGGCCATCCAGTTCGTGGCGGAGGGCGAGGGGTTGCGGCGCTTCCCCACGCTGGCGCACTTCGCAGCCTCGCTTGAGCGCCTGGCGGATGGCCACTTCACCCGCTGCTTCCCCGGGCACGGCGAGCCGTTCGACGGCGCCGGCGAGGCGATCACGGCGGCGCTCAGCCGCATCGAGCGGCGCTGCGCACGCGTGCGGGATTCGCTGCGTGCGACAGGCCCGGCGAACGTACACGGGCTCTGCGTGCGGCTCTACCCGCGGGCTACGGAGCGCCGCTTCTGGCAAACGGCGTCGAGCGTGCAGGGCCAGCTCGACCTGCTGGCGTCGCGGAACGCGGCTCGGGAGCAGGGCGGGCTCTGGGAGGCCTGCTAACGATGCAGGGTCACAGCCCCGCGGCGAGCGCTATCATCGTCGGAAGAGCGAGGCGCTGGGGTGGCGGAATTTGGCAGACGCAGCGGACTTAAAATCCGTGGCCGAAAGGCGTGAGGGTTCGAATCCCTCCCCCGGTACCAACCTCTTCCTGTAGCCGCCGGACTGGAGTGGGGCGGTGACGCGCATCGCGGCTTCAATCCCCTTCATTCCGCGACTTTGAACACGTCCATTTTGCTTGTTTTAACGATTGCGGTTCTGAATACTGATACGAACATGTCGGTTGTAGCACGGGATATGGTGAGATGGATCAGCATGCAGAACACAATCATGGAATAGGCGCCCGGGCGCGGTACCTGCACAACAACCTTGAGGAGTGGATGGCCGGACTGACGTACGCCGTCGTGGCAGGAATCGAACGACAGACCACGAAGCACGACCTCACGGCCATGGAGTTCACGATGTTGCGGGCGTTCCTGGAGCAGCGGGAGCGCACCTTCTCGCAGCTGGCCGAGGCGGTACCCGTCGACAACGAGCGGCTCGCCCAGTTGGTCGGGAATCTCATCGACCGCGGCCTCCTGCAGCAGCGAAGGCCGGCGGCCGACCCACACACCATGCTGCTGGCGCTGACGGCACGGGGGCGGTACATCGCCTGGCGGCTCAACCCGCACGTGGAAGCGGAAGGGTCGAGGCTGCTTGCCGGGGTGAGCGCGGAGGAGATGGCGACACTCTCGTCGGTCGTTTCCAGGGTAGTAGCCAACCAGGCCGCGCTGGAGCAGGCGGGGTCGCAGTAGCGGGATCCGGCAGGCCGGAAGTGGTGGGCCTACACGTCTGTACTGCGAACCCGTGGTGGGAGATCCCTGTGTAGGTGACAGGAACAGTCGGTGTGCCGCCGGACTTCCCCGAAGGCTACGTACCGGCGGTCCAAGTGTCGGCTGCCATGAACTGCGTCGAGGTACGGCGCATGGATCGAGTCCACTTACACAGAAAAACTACGCATTAATGGACCAAATCACATGCCAATGACACATAAATCGCGCACGTTTGTGTGTATCCTAGCATTGGCTCGTGACGAGCAACGCGGATCAGAGGCAACGCGTGACCTATCGCACCGCGAGCGACGCATTCGCACCGCTGCTCGGGCTAGACGAAACCAGGGGAGAACAGTCATGACAGCGAGAAGGAATCTCATCGGGCTGCTTGGGGTGTTTGCCATCATGGCGACGTTCGCGTTCTCGACCACGGACCGTGCCAGCGCCCAGGACCCCACCTGGACCTACTCCCTGGAGTGCCACGCGGATTCCGGCGTGTGGTATGTCACGGACGGAAACACCCGGGTCTCGAAGTCCAACATCCCGTGCGACGAGGCGAAGCCCGGCTGGACGTTCGACACCCGCCAGAGCAACTTCGGCGACATCCTGTTTGTCTACGACGACGGTAGCGTGCACACGCCAACCGGCAAAGGCCCGTCCTTCCTCCTGGTCTGGGAGCAGGGCAACAAGCCACCACCGGTAAACCAGCCGCTCCACGAGCGCGCCGACGGTACCAACTCCTTCGTGTACAACGCCGACGCCAACAACCGTGCGGTGCGCGGCGCTGACGGCCAGTGCTACCGGGAGCAGCGCGTCAACGGCCAGTGGAAGCGCTCGGGCTCGTATGGCTTCGGTACTGCCCTCACTTCCCAATCCTGCCGAAGAGCGGCTTGGAATGCCCACTACCGCTCGGAGGGTGAGCCGCTGCGCAACCCGCACACCGGAACGTTCCCCGCGTCCTGGGTAGCCTTGCCCTGACCCGGCCACGGGCAACTAGTCCAGGTCAAGGTCGACATCACTCGATGCCTGCTCCTGGTAAAGCCCGTTGGCGGAGCGGACTCTGCTGAAATCGCCCTCGACGGCGGCGCTCGCAAATCGGTATGTGCTGGTGGGCGATACTGGACTCGAACCAGTGGCCTCGTCGGTGTGAACGACGCGCTCTAACCATCTGAGCTAACCGCCCAAGCCCTCTGAGTCTAGGGCGGGGCCAGCAGATTCGCCACTGCCGGCGGGGTCGCGTTTGAAGGCGAGCGGGCGCCCGGAGATAATGGTGGTTGGCGCCGAAGTGGCGGAACAGGCAGACGCGCTACGTTCAGGGCGTAGTGCCCCTTGCGGGCGTGTGAGTTCAAATCTCACCTTCGGCACCAAGATGTGCGCCAGTAGCTCAGTGGATAGAGCGCTACCCTGCGGAGGTAGAGGTCAGAGGTTCGAATCCTCTCTGGCGTACCAGACCCAACTCGCCGTGGCGCCTAACCGACCTCGGGTAGGCCCTCGGCGCGGCGGACCTCGTTGATGGTCTGCAGCACGCGCTGCCGGAACGGGGCGTACTCGACCTCGAACTCCTCGACCAGGCGCGAGTTGTCCATCAGGAAGAGGCCCGATTTCTCGCGGCCGCCCTCGTCCTCGTCGAACGTGACCTCGGCGTCCGGCAGGAACTCGCGCACGGTGTCGGCGAGCTCGCGCAGGCTCACGGAATTCCCACCGGAGTTGTAGATCGCGTGGTGGGTCTCCTCGGCGAGGGTGACGCGCAGGAACACCTCGGCAATGTCGTCGACGTGGAGCGGCAGGGTCATGGTGTCGGCATAGGGGAAGCTGACCGCCTCGTTCCGCGCGGGGAGCACCTGGCACTGGACGTGGTTCATCGAGCCGCGCTGCTTGTCGGGACCGGTGATGTTGGCGGGCCTGATGCCGGTAATGGCCATGTCGAAGGCGCGGTTGTACCAGTCGGCCTGGTGCTCGTTGAATATCTTCGAGACGGCGTAGATGCCGGTGCCAAGGCAGAGGTCGTCGTCCTCGGTGACGGCGTGCTCACCGTGCAGTCGCTGGGGGCCGTAGACGGCGAGGGAGCTCGCGTAGACCACCCGCCGGATGCCGAGGATGCGGGACGCCTCGAAGCAGTTGTCCATCCCGAGGATGTTCAGCCGCACCTGCGGGTGCGGGTCGCTGTCACCCGCGCCCAGCGCGTAGGCGAGGTTGAGGACGCGGTCGGGCTTGCTCAACGTGAGCGCCTCGACGACATCGTCCATGAGGGTGATGTCGCCGCGGGTGATCTGGATCCGGTCGCGGAGCGGGTCGAGCGCCGGAGCATCGGGCGCGATGTCCATGCAGTGGACCTCGTGTCCGTGGTCGACAAGGCGACGCATGACGCGTGGCCCGATGAAGCCGCTTCCGCCCAGTACCGCAACGCGCATCTCGAACCCCCATCGTTCCAGGTGGCGGCACTGTAGCACCGCCCGCAACCGGCAACGTGCGAGCCCTTCTGGCTCAGGCGCCTTGCTGGAGGGCGAGCGCCTCGGCGAGGCGGGCGGCGGCGACCGTCGCGAAGGGTTCGTCGTCGCGGGTAAGCATGGCGCGGACGCGCTGGGTCGAGGCGAGCGCGCCGTCGATCAGCTCCTGCGGGTAGGCGAGCGCGACCTGGTGCTCGGCGAACTCGTCCTCGTCGAGGGTGTGGACGGCGCCGGTGCGGAGGCGGATGACGTCGAGATCGAGGTCGATCATCGTGACCCTTTCTTCGCTCCAGACGGCCGGCGTGGTGATGTCGACGTATACCTCGGGGTCGTCGGTCGTGCTCCAGATGGCGGCCCACCAGTCGCGACTGACCAGCTTCACGTTCGTGTAGTCGAAGGTGACAGGAGGCTCGTCGCCCCGCTGGGCGGGGGTATCGGGCGGCCCCCAGAGCCAGACGCCGTGTTCGTCCTCCGCCAGCCAAGAAAGCTCGTACTGCCAGTGCTTCGCGTCGGGGTACTTGCGGAAGTCGACGAGGACGCGGTCGGGCATCGAGCCAGCGTAGGCAGGGTTGGGCGGAGGCACAAAGCGGGACCGGGGGACCCCGGAAGGCTCTAGACTGCGGCAAGACCCGGGCTGCCGCCCTGGAGGAACCTCATGCCGGCTCTGGATGGAGTGCGAATCCTCGACATGACGCAGTACGAGGCGGGGACCTCGTGTACGCAGGCGCTCGCCTGGCTCGGAGCGGACGTGGTCAAGATCGAGCGGCCGGGCGTGGGCGATCCCGGGCGCGGGGTCTACACGGGGCAGGACAACTCGCCCTACTTCGTCAACTGGAACAGCAACAAGCGCAGCGTGGCGCTCGACCTGCAGGATCCCAGGGGGCGGGACGTTCTCCTGCGCCTGGCGCCGCACTACGACGTGTTCGTCGAGAACTACGGGCCGGGGGTAATGGAGAAGCTCGGCCTTACCTACGAAGCGATGAAGGCGGCGAACCCGGCGATCATCTACGCGCGCATCAAGGGGTTCGGGCTATCGGGACCGTACTCGGACTACAAGTGCTTCGACATGATCGCGCAGGCGGCTGGCGGCTCGGTCGCGGTGACCGGTGAGCCGGACGGGCCACCCCTGCGTCCCGGGATCACGGTGGGCGACTCGGGCACGGGCGTTCAGATGGCACTCGCGATCTGCGCGGCCTACATCCAGCGGCTGCGGACGGGCGAGGGGCAGGAACTCGAGATCTCCATGCAGGAGGCGATGACCTACTGGCTACGCACGGCCATCTCGAGCGGGGCGGACTGGGGACGCAAGGCGGCCCCGCGCACGGGCCGGGGGGCAACGGCGACGTCGCGGCTGTACCGGTGCGCTCCCGGGGGTCCGAACGACTACGTCATCCTGCTGATCGTGACGCCGCGGATGTGGGACGCCTTCTGCGACGCCATCGAGCGCCCGGACCTGGGCGAGGATCCACGCTTCGCCACGGCGGCGGATCGCCGGGAGCACAGCGACGCGCTCACCGAGGAAATCGAGGCCTGGACCTCCGTGCGGGAGAAGCGGGACGTGATGCGCATCCTCGGGGAGGCGGGCGTGCCCTGTGGGGCCGTCCTCGACACGCAGGACATCTACGAGGACCCGCACCTGAACGAACGCGGCTTCGTGAAGACGGTCGAGCACGCGGAGCTGGGGGAGGTGCAGTTGCTGGGCTGGCCGCCGCGCATGTCGGCGAGCGAGGTGGAGCTGGTGGGGTCGCCGCTGCTGGGCCAGCACACGCACGAGGTGCTGACGGCGGACCTCGGGGCGAGCGACGACGAGCTCGCGGAGCTGGCGGCGGCGGGCATCATCGGCTGAGGGCCGATAAGAGAACTTGAGCGAGGAAGCAATGGAATTTCATCAGGCAAAGGTGGACCGGCGGGGTCGGGTTGTGATCCCGGCTGAGTACCGGCGGACCCTCGGGGTGGCGCCGGGAGACTCGGTCGTCCTGGAGCTTGGGGAAGGGGTCCTGCGCATCCAGACGCGGGCGGCGGCAATCAGGCGAGCACAGGCACTCGTGACCAAGCACACGGCGGGGAATGGGTCGCTGGTCGACGAGTTGACCGCCGAACGCCGGAGTGAGGCCGCTGGGGGGTAGTCGGAGACACACTCGGCCGACCAGTGGGTCGACGACAAGAGGCCGGGCGAATCGCCCGGCCTCTCGGTTTGGGTGCGGAGGGGTTGTCGGCTAGGCGCCCTGGAACTCGAAGTCGGGCTCGTGGCCCAGGTAGAGCTTGCCGATGGTCTCGTACAGCGGGTGCGCGACCCAGCGGTGCGAGGCGCAGCCGTGCGCGTCGCGGAGCTTGCGCTCGAGCGGGCTGTACATGCGGGCGCCGGTCGTGCCGGCCGTGTTGTGGATCAGGTCCACGGCGTGCATGGAGGCGTTGGCGGCGAAGGTGCAGGCAAGCCGCGCCTTCTTCGTGATTTCCGCGCTGGGATGCTCGGCGCCGGCGTGGAGCTCGTCCTCGACCTCGCGCATGGACTCCATCACGAAGGCGCGGGCGGCCTGCACGGTCGCCTCGGCCTCGCCTGTGCGGTACTGGGCGACCGGGCGGTCGCGGAGGGTGCCGCTGGAGAGCATCGGAACCTTGTTCTGGGCGAGGTCCTCGAACACGTCGAGGGTGCCGCGCCCGACACCGAGAGCCACTGCCGCCTTGTTGTAGGAGAGGCGCAGGGGCACGGGGATGCGGAACACGGGGTTCGGGTAGTGGGCGGGAAGCGATACGAGCTCAACGTCTCGCCACTTCTTCTCGATGATGGAGCCTTCGCACTTGACGTCGTGGCTGCCGGAGCCGCGCAGGCCGGCGACGTCCCAGGTATCGACGATTTCGAATTGGGACTTGTTGACGAAGAACATCTTCATCTTCGGCATGCCCATGGCCTCGTCCATGATCGGGCCTTCGGCGTCTTCGCTTTCGTAGATGGGGCAGGACATGAAGGCCCACTCGACCTGGTGGCAGCCGCTCTGGAAGGTGGTCTGGCCCCAGATCTTGTAGTCGCCGTTGGGCTGCTCGACGGCCTTGCCGGGGATGGTGCCCGGGCCACCGCCACCGCACATGATGACGCGCGGGTTGTCGAGGTAGACCTCCTTGGCGAGGTCCTTGTCCATGCCGCCGGCGGCCATGGCGTTAATCTCGGAGCCGATCATCACGTTCCAGCCGACGGAGGCGTCGATGGCGGAGATGGCTTCGAGGACCTCGATGGTCTCCATCGAGCTGGCGTCTTCGCCGCCGAGCTCGGGCGGGAGGGTGAAGCGGAAGATGCCCTCATTGATGAGGATGTCGACCGTCTCGTCGGGCAGACGGCGGAGCTTCTGGGCCTCGTCGCCGCCTTCGCGGATCACCTGGGTGAGGTTGTGCACGCGCTCGAGCGCGGTGCCTTCGAGCGTCGTTGAGGCTACTGCCACTGGGGCCTCCTGCCGTTTCCTGAGAATGGATGCGATTGAGCCACGCGAGTATACCGTCATGCGCTCGCACGGTCAGGCCAACAAGGAGCGGTTGACGCAGCAGGGCGCCGCGCCTAGCGTGGAAGGTGCAAATTCCTGAACGGAATCTGCCGCCGGGGGGGCCGAAAGGCTGAGATCCGCAAGGACAACCCCAGGAACCTGATCTCGGTAATGCGAGCGTAGGGAAGCGGCGTGAAGAAACAGCCTTCGGCAGCGAGTACAAGTTCGGCGCAGACGCGCCGGGTCGAGCCGCGACTGAATGGCAGGGGTCAGGCAGCCAGACGCTAGCCCGCCCCGGAGCTTCTCCACCCTCCCCTTTCCCTCCTCCAACCGATCAGCGCCTCCGGCAGCGCAAGGAGGGCGCGCATGATCGTGGAACTGCAGTGCCTGGCGAGTCCCGCCGGCACACCCGAGGATCCCTACAAGCACATCGACGCCGCCATCGGCGTCGTGCAGGGCTCAGGGCTGAAGTACGAGGTGGGTGCCCTCGGCACGACCGTCGAGGGCGAGCCCGACGAGGTCTGGCCGCTGATGCGGCAGGTACACGAGGCGTGCCTCAACGCGGGGGCGCAGGGCCTCGTGACCGTCATCAAGGTCGAGCAGACCCGGCAGGCCGGCGGCCCGACCATCCACAGCCTGACGGGCAAGTTCCGGGAGGCGGGCGATGGCAGCTGAGGCGCCCCTGATTGAACGCACGCTACCCGGAGGGAGCGGGCGGCTGCTAAGCCGCTGGGGCGGCGCCGCCTGGCAGTACATGCCGGCGGTGGTGCTGCTGGTGGCGCTCGTGGGGCTGTGGGAGTTGCTGGTCGAGGTGCTCGACACGCGCCCTTACATCCTGCCGGCGCCCAGCGCCATCTGGGAGGCGCTGCTCGACAAGGGGCACCTGCTGCCCAACCACATCCAAGCCACTGCCACGGAGGCGGTGCTGGGGTTGCTGGCGGCTGCCGTCGGCGGCGTCATCCTCGCCGTGCTCATTTCGAGCATCCCGCTCGCCCAGCGGGTGCTCTACCCGATCATCGTGACCTCGCAGACGGTCCCCGCGATCGTGCTCGCGCCGCTGTTGATTGTGTGGGTCGGGATTGGGCTGGAGTCGAAACTGATCGTGGTCGCGCTGGTGGGGTTCTTCCCGATCGTCGTGAGCACGGTCGACGGCCTCGCCTCGGCGGACCGCGACATGGTGGCGCTCGTACGGAGCATGGGCGCGAGCAAGCTGGGCGTGCTGCGGCACGTGCTCGTGCCGTCGGCGGTCCCGGGTTTCTTCGCGGGACTCAAGATCGCGGCCGCGTACTCGGTCATCGGAGCGGTCATCGCCGAGTGGGTGGCGGCCAAGGAGGGGCTGGGCATCTTCATCATCCGCTCCCAGGCCTCCTTCCGGATCGACCAGATCTTCGTCGCAATCGCAGTGATCGCGTTACTCAGCATCGCCCTCTTCGTGGCGGTGCACCTGCTGGCGAGGGTCGCCTCGCCCTGGAAATACGCCAACGACCAAGGAGAGAACGGCTCATGAGATTCCTGAACGGGCGGTACCTGCTCATTCCCCTGCTGCTGGTGGCAGTCGGACTCGTTTTCGCGGCTTGCGGCGACGACGAACCGGACGAACCCACGAGTGTCACCTTCATGCTCGACTGGACGCCGAACACGAACCACGCCGGCGTCTACATCGCGAAGGCGAAGGGCTGGTACGAGGAGGCTGGGCTGGACGTCGAGATCGTCGAGCCGGGCGCCGGAGGGGTCGACCAGACCGTCGCGGCGGGAGCGGCGCACTTCGGCATCTCGGTGCAGGAGAACGTGATCCCGGCCCGCGAGCAGGGTCTGCCCGTGGTGGCGATCGCGGCCGTCATCGAGCACAACACCTCGAGCCTGATCGCGCTCGCGGACGAGGGCATCGAGGGACCGGGCGACCTCGCCGGCAAGACGTACGGCGGCTGGGGCGGCGCCCTCGAGTCGGCGTTGATCTCGAAGCTGGTCGAGTGTGGCGGTGGCGACCCGGCCACGGTCGAGTACGCCGTCATCGGCAACGTCGACTACATCGTCGGGATGGAGCAGGACGACTACGACTTCGTCTGGATCTTCGACGGCTGGGACGGCATCCGCTACACCGAGGTGCTGGAGCGGGATGTCTCGTTCGTGCGCTTCATCGACCACACGGACTGCATTCCCGACTGGTACACGCCCGTGATCATCACGAACGAGTCGCTGATCGCGGACGATCCCGACCTGATCGAGGCCTTCATGGAGGCGACGGCGCGCGGCTACCGCTACGCCATCGAGAACCCGGAAGAGGCGGCCGAGATCCTGCTCGAGGCGGCGCCGGAGCTCGACGAGGCGCTGGTGAAGGCGAGCGCGGCGTATCTTGCCAGCCGGTACACCTCCGACCCCGACAACTGGGGCCGGCAGGAGCTGGACGTCTGGACCCGCTTCGAGAGCTTCCTGCGCGAGGCGGGGCTGACGGAATCGGCGATCGACGTGGAGGACGCGTTCACGAACGACTTCCTCCCGTAGGAGGGGCGATGAGCGAAGCAGCCGTCGCCATCCGGGGGCTGCGGCACACGTTTCCGGGGGACCGCCCCGTCGAGGTGCTCGACGGGGTGGACCTGGAGGCGGCGCCGGGCGCCTTCGTGAGCCTCGTGGGGCCGAGCGGCTGCGGCAAGAGCACGCTGCTACAGGTGCTCGCGGGACTGCTCGCGCCCGACGCCGGGGAGTCGCTGATCGAGGGTCGCTCGACGGTGGGGGAGCCGGGGCTGGCGGCCTTCATGCCGCAGAAAGACCTGCTGCTTCCCTGGCGGAAAGCGATCGGGAACGCCGTGCTGGGCGCGGAGATCGCGGGCACGCCGAAGGACGAGGCGCGCGAGCAGGCGATGTCGCTGCTGGAGCGCTTCGGGCTGGCCGGCTTCGAGGAGAGCTGGCCCTCGCAGCTGAGCGGGGGGATGCGCCAGCGGCTGGCGCTGCTGCGCACCTTCCTCGTGCCGCGGCACGTGCTCCTGCTGGACGAACCGTTCGGGGCGCTGGACGCGATCACGCGCCGGGAGATGCACCAGTGGCTGCAGGAGGTCTGGGCGAGCGACGCGCGCACGGTCCTCTTCGTGACGCACGACGTGGAGGAGGCGTTGATCCTCTCGGACGAGGTGTACGTGATGACGCCGCGGCCCGCGCAGATCGCGGCGCGCCTCCCGATCGCCCGCCCCCGCCCCCGCCTCCCCTCGATCGTCACGGAGCCGGAATTCGTGGCGGACAAGGCGCGTCTGCTGGCGGCCCTGGATGGGGGCCTCTCCCCGGAGCGAAGCGCGTAGACTCGCGGCACTTCAGCGGGAGGGATGCGCATGACGGACCGGACGCTGGTGCCGATGCTGCTCGAGGCGTGGGATGACCTCGACCGGGCGTATGCGGAGATGACGGAGGAGGAGGCGACGGCGCGGCCGGATGGGGCGAGTGCGTTCGGGTGGACGCTGTACCACCTGACGATGTTCCCGGACCTGATCGTGAGCGTGGTGCTGGGGAACGGAGAGCCGCACCCGACCTTCGTGCGGGCGCGAGAGGAGCACGGATTCAGCGGGGACTGCGGAGACTGGCCGGCGATCGCGGAGGCGGCCCGGGAGGTGCGGGCCAGGGTGGAGACGGCACTTGAGGGGATGACGGACGCGGACCTGGCGGAGACAGTCGTGCCAGGATGGGCGGACTTCCCCTCGACGACGCTGCGCTACCTGGTGCTCCGCATGGTCGCGCACATGTACTACCACATCGGGGAGGTGGCGACGCGGCGGGGGCGGGGCGACGACTACCCGGGGCCGCTCACGCGGGTGCTCGAAGGGCCGGACATCGGGCAGGAGTCCTGACGTGGTCATCACCTGGACGGTGGGGCTGACGGCGCGTCCGGGGCGGGAGAACAGCTTCATCGCGATCGCGAACGAACTGACGGAGACTTCGAACCGGCTGGATGAGGGCTGCGACATCTACATCTGCCTGCAGAATCTGGACGATGCGCGCGACTTCCTCTGGTACGAGCAGTGGGCGACGATGCCGCTGCTGGAGCGCCACGTCGAGCGCATCCGGCCGATGCTCTCGGGCTCGCCGGAGGGGCGCGACGGGTCGCGCCTCTACACGTCGATCCAGCGCCGGGAACAGCTTGGCTACGACCTGCTGCGGAACCACGTCGACCCCGAGCGGGACTGGTACGAGGCGTCGATCACCGGGTGGGCGGTGGCGCGGGCGAAGCCCGGGCAGGAGGAAGGGCTGCGGGAGTTGGCCGTCGAGTTGAGCCGGACGGGTCAGGAGTTCCCCGGAAATGTCACGCACATTGCGCACGAGAGGGAGGACATCCCGGGGGTCATCTGCTGGTTCGAACAGTGGCGGGACCAGGACGTGCTGGAGGCGCGGGTGGCGTCGCTGGAAGAGCGGTATGGGGCGCCGCGGGGCACGGACGGAGTGGAGCGGATGCCGGCGGGTATCGCGGACGTGATGGAGTCGCTGGACGCGACGCGCTACCGGGTAGTGGCGACGTAGGGTTAGCGCTCTCCCCCGAGTTGTATGCTCCCGCCTTAGAAGGAGGCGCCGTGAGTTTCGACACCAGCAATGCCATTGCACTGATCGCGATCAGCGCCGTCAACGCCATCGGGGTGATCGCGGTCAGCGCGGTAAACGCCATCGGCGTCGTCGCCATTTGCAGTGTGAACGCGATCGGGCTTCTGGCCTTCGCGACCATCAACGCGACCGGTGTCATCGCGTTCTCGAGCGTGAACGCGAACGGGGTCATCGCCATCAGCTCGAACAACGCGAACGGGTTCATCGCGATCGGCAAGACCGCCAGTGGCACGTTCGCGTTCTCGCGATCGGGCAAGGGGAAGGCGAAGTACATGCTCTCGCCGAACCGTCGCGACGAAGAGGCCGTGCGGCTGTTCTCGCGCTGGGTCCCCAGTTCGATGTGGCCGAAGGAGATCGAGGCCGCCTAGGCGCCGCGCCCTACACCTGTCCGTAGCGGAAGCAACCCGTGACGTGGTCGTTCACGAGGCCGGCGGACTGCATGAAGGCGTAGCAGATGGTCGGCCCGACGAAGGAGAACCCGTAGCCCTTCAGCGCCTTGCTCATGGCGCGCGACTCGCCAGTCTGGGCGGGCAGGTCGGCGAGGGACTCGAAGGCGTTGGGGCGGGGCTGTTCGCCGACGAACGACCAGATGAAGGCCTCGAGGGAGCCGTGCTCGGCCTGCACAGCGAGCGTCGCCTGCGCGCTGGCGATGGCGGCGTCGATCTTGGCGCGGTTGCGGATGATGCGAGCGTCGCCGCGGAGGCGTTGGCGGTCGGCGTCGGTGTAGGCGGCGACGGTCGCGATGTCGAATCCGTCGAAGGCGGCGCGGTAGCCCTCGCGACGGTGGAGGACGGTCCGCCAGGAGAGCCCCGCCTGCGCCCCTTCGAGCACGAGCAGCTCGAACAGGTCGCGGTCTCCTTGCGTGGGGACGCCCCACTCCTCGTCGTGGTACTGCTGCATGAGGGGGTCGTCGCCGGCCCACTCGCAGCGGACTACGTCGTCGGGCATTGGCGACCTCCTGCCGGACCGATGTCTAGCTTTCCCGGTCTTCGAGACGGGTGGCGAACCGCACGGCGAAGCCGTCGGGGTCGGCGATGGCGAAGTCGCGCAGTCCGTAGTACTTGTCCTCGATCGGGGCGAGGACGCGCGCGCCCATCTGCTGCGCCAGCTCCCAGAACCGGTCCACGTCGGGCACCATGACGCGAACGTTGGCCTGGGGCGCATCGGGCACAGGGCCCATGTCTGGTCGCTCATCGAGGAAGAGGAGGTGGCCCTCCCAGGTCAGCTCGACGAAGTCGCCGTCGTCCCTGACCAGCTCGAACCCGAGGCGACGGTAGAACTCCGTGGACTTCCTGATGTCCCGCACGAATATCTCGATGACCAGCTGCTCGGTGGGGTCGACGTAGCGTTCCATGGCGTTACCTCTCGTTGGCCAACTCGCACGGGGGGACCGGACTGGGGCATGGCGAGCGATGGTACAGGCACCCATAGGCAGGGCCGCCGTGTAGCATTCGGCATAGCCCAACTGCGCCGGAGGCGAGCATGTCTGAGGACGTCACGATGCGAGGCAAGACGGCCATCGTGGGCATCGGCGAGACGACCTACTACAAGCGCGGACAGTCGCCCGACCCCGAGTTCAAGCTGGTGCTCGACGCCATCCAGCTCGCCGCCGAGGACGCCGGCATCGACGTGCGCGATATCGACGGGTTCGCGGCCTACGCGAACGACCGCAACGACCCGCCACGGCTGATGACGGCTCTGGGAGTCAAGGACCTCACCTTCAGCAACATGGTCTGGGGGGGTGGCGGCGGCGGCGGCTCGGGAGCGGTCGCGAACGCGGTGGCGGCGGTGGTCGCGGGGTACTCGAAGTACGTGGTGGTCTACCGGGGGCTCGCGCAGGGCCAGTTCGGGCGCTTCGGACAGGGTCCGCAGGCGCCGACGGCGCCCGGCGGGGCGGCGTTCACGGCGCCGTACGGTCTGATGTCGCCGGCGCAGTCGTTCGCGATGCGCATCCGCCGCTTCATGCACGACCACGGGACGGAGCAGAGCGCCTTGCGGGCGATCTCGCTGGCCTCGTACCAGCACGCGCAGGCGAACCCGCGGGCGGTGATGTACGGGCGCGAGCTGACCGAGGAGATCTACGACAACTCGCGCATGATCGTGGAGCCGTTCCACCTGTTCGACTGCTGCCAGGAGAACGACGGCGCGGCCGCCCTGATCGTGACCACCGCGGAGCGGGCGAAGGACATGAAGAACAAGCCCGCGTGGGTGATGAGCGCGGCCCAGGGATCGGACTACCGGCAGGCGGCGACGGCGCACAACTCGCCCGACTACGCGACCTCCAACTTCAAGACGCTGGCCCCACGGCTGTACGCGATGGCGGGTCTCGGTCCGGAGGACGTGGATGTGCTCCAGA
>MKWU01001559.1_pt1 | contig 38892 bp, 46 predicted proteins | sample 809101 | NCBI WGS metagenome assembly MKWU01 (sample SAMN05860141, study PRJNA318959) | sponge metagenome | host: Aplysina aerophoba | place: Slovenia: Piran, Adriatic Sea, Gulf of Piran | collected 2013-05-07
ACCCGCTTGTAGCGCTCCTTGAGCCGGCCGAGCCGCTCCACGACCTTGTCGAAGCGCTTCGTGCAGCCCTTCTTCGCGAGCCCCGCGTGCAGCGCCTGCAAGGCGCCCTCGAAACGCTCCCTCTGCTGCGCCCGGATCGCGTCGTCCTTGGCTTGGCGCTCCGCGCTCCACAGGCACAGCTCGCTCTCCCCGTCCGCGGTGCGCAGCCGCCAGGCCCGCGCCTCGGTCCCATGGCGGGTGCGGAAGGTCAACTCGGGATCGTCCGCGGGCGGGTCCTCGCCGCCCCGCCGCACCGTGATCCAGTCGTAGCCCTGCGCGCGCAGCCAGGCGATCGTTTCCGCGGTCGACAGCCCGGCATCCATGATCACTGTCGGGCGCGGCCCGTCGCCGAACAACTGGCCGAGGCGGGAGATGGCCTTGGCCAGGGTGGCGGGCTCGGAGACATTGCCGGGCAGGATCTCGCTGCGGCAGGGGAACCCGGCGGCGTCGAGGGTCAGCCCAAGGGTGACCAGGGGGCAGTCATTGCGTTTCTGCTTGGACCGTCCGTGTTGCAGGTCGCTACGGGGCCGTCCGTGGTAGTGGACGTTGGTAAGGTCATAAAAAGCAATGGTTTGGGGGAGGTCGAGGAGGTTGCGCTCACGGCGGAAGAGAGCCGTTTCGAGGGCTTCGCGGTGCTCCCAGAGCAGGTCGCCGATGCGGTAGAGCTTGGACAGGGACAGGGGCGCGCCGGATTCGAGGCCGAGCAGTTCAAGGGCGGCGCTGCGCTGGGTGAGCCACACGTGGGCCTTGCGCTCGGAGGAGGGCCGCAGCATGCGGGCGAGGACCAGGGCGGCGGCGAGGCGGGCGTCGCGGGAGGAGGCGCCGAGGGCCTGGAGGGTGTCGGTGAAGCGCAGGGAGTCGAGGGCGTGGAGGGCGAGGCGCTCGGCGCCGACCGAGCGGACGAAGCGGTGGTCGAGGGAGTCGAGATGGACGCGGGCGAGGTCGTTGTCGGCTGGGTCGGGCAGGGCGGAAAGGCTGAGGCGCTCGGCGATCTGCTGGGCGGGGCGGAGGAGGCTGGGATCGGGCTCGAGCAGCAGGGACTGGCCGCAGCGGATGGACTCGATCAGTTCGCAGAGAGCGGGCCACTGCGCGGGGGGCACCGAGAATTGGGCGCCGAGGTTGAGCAGGGTGAGTTGGCGGACGGAGTTGCCGGAGCGGACGCTGCGGACGAGGCGGAAGGAGGCGTAGGGCTCGGAGTCGGCGCGGGGGCGGGTGTGGACGCGGCGGATGAACACTGTGCGACCAGCATGGCGCAGTCGGAAGCGAACATAAGCACAACATATAGCCAACAAAGTGATTTTATGTCACTACAAAGGGGCGATCAAATTGCAATATAATGTAAAGTCACTGATAACAAAGGGTTTATCCGTCCGCGGAATTCAAGCATTCTGTCGATTCAGCGAAAAATCGACGGAAATTCGGCTGTTCATGGGCGGGAGTGACGAACCCGGGTTAGCGGTGAACGTCGGGAAGGACGCGAGCAGCTTCGGCGTTCGCGCGATGCCGTCGGCGTCGAGTTCGTGGCGGGACAGCGAGTCCCAGAGCTCATCCTCGGAAAGGTGCTCGTATCCGGTAGGCATCGCGTTCAGCATATCAGCGGCCCCGGCCCGCCTCGCGCTCCGGAACCGGAACGGCCGGCACGGCGTCCCGGCCGACCGAGTCCTCCCGCCTGGCTGGCTCCATTTCCGGCATCCTCGCGGTGACATAGCGCGAGATCCGCTCGGCGCTGTAGGCGGCCTGGTAGATCTCGCGGGGATTCTCCCGCAGCGCCTTGGCCCACTCGGCGGCGAAGCTGGCGTGCCGGGACGGGTCGTGGCCCAGGCCCAGCCGACAGCCCGTCAGGTAAGAGTGGATCTCGGCCCGCAGCTCCTCGCGAGCGTACTCGCGCGAGCCGAGGCCCCCAGCGAGCCCGTCCGCCAGAGTGGGCCGGTTCAGCCGGGCAGGATGGCCGCTCCAGTGCCCGACCTCGTGGATGGCGGTCCGGTAGTAGGCCTGCCGGCTGGCGAACCGCTCCGGATCGGGCAGCTCGAGACGGTCCCGCCCGAGGTCGTAGCGCGCGCTGCCCGAGGCCGAGACATCGATCCCGGGGACGGCCAGGATCTTCCCGACCGGAGGGCGGTGGCTCCAGACGGTCCCGGCGTGGTCAAGGCACGGAAGGCCCTCGCACTGCTCGGCGTTGTAGACGGGGGTGCGGAACACGCGCGTCTCCCAGCGATCGCCCGTTCTGGGGTCCTGGCCGCCGAAGCGCCAGTGGAGCGCAGTGGTCTCGCGTTCGCCGGGGCGCACCCGGCCGCCCTCCCGGGCGATTTCCTCCGCGGTTCCCCAGCGCGGGTCGGAGTAGCCGCGCCGGTCGGCCGCCGCTGCCAGCCAAATCGCGTTGGCCCCGGTCCAGGGCCGCGCGGTGATGCCCTCCGGGAGGGCGTAGCTCCCGGTGCGCTCGACCATCCAGGGAGCCCGGCCCCGCTCGGCCTGCGTTGCCAGGAATTCGGAGGCGCGGCGGTAGTGCTCGGCGGCGGCGCTGATCTCCAGCTCCGCGCGCACGAGGCTTCCTCCCCGAAGCCCGACCATGCGCTCGCCGCCGATGCGCACTTCCATGTCCCTCACCGGGGGGCCTCCCCGCAGGCGCAGGCGGCGTTGCAGGCCCCCGCCGCGGCGGAGCCGGCATACGCCAGGAGCCCCGCCACGACGACGCACACGGCAACGAGTACCAGCGCGCTCGCGACCAGGCCCGGGTCGGACCGGGAATGGCGGGAGGATGTCATCGGGAACCCGTCTCCCGGGCGCACCGCTCGCCGCGCTTCCTAGAACGGAATGTCGTCATCGCTGCCCCCCGGAGACGGGGAAGCGCCTTCCCGAGCGGCCCCCTCCCCGGAGTCCGCCCCCGCCCCGGCCTGCGCCGGTGCCAGCAGGATGACGTCGCCGGCGAAGCAGGCCACCTCGGTGCGCTGGCGCTTGTGCCCTTCGCGGTCCTCCCAGCTCCGGGTGCGGAGCCGGCCGGCCACATGGACCTGGTCCCCTTTCCGCAGACGGTCCCTGTGATCCCTGAGCCGGTCCGCCTTCCACACGACGACGTCGTGCCATTCGGTTTCGTCAGCCCACTCCCCGTCGGCGCGGCGGTAGCTGCGGGAGGTGGCGAGCCGGAGCGTGGCCAGCTCCTCGCCGCTGGCCAGTGTTCGGAATTCGGCGTCCCCGCCGAGATTGCCCAGCAGGAACGATTGGTTGATGGTGCGTGCCATGCATTCGAGGCTAGCCCGGAACGGTCCCGGCCACAAGCCCGCGGCGCGCCGCAGCCGCCGAAGAGGGCCCGTAAACCGCCCTCCGGCGCCGCGGGGATCCAGGGCCCCGGTGCTACGATCGGCCCTAACGTGCCTGGCCCGTCCGAGCGAGCGCTTCCGGAGGCCTCCCGTTGACGGAGGCCCGCGCGAAACGCCGCCGGCGCGCGCTGGAGGCGTCCGGCATCCTGCGCTGCCAGTGGCCGCTGAATGCGGAGGGCCAGGACGACGTCGACGAGACGGCGGACGGCCTGTGGCGGGCGCGGGAAGACGCCAGCTGGGAAGCCCTGCTGCTGCGCCTCGAAACATCGTTCGCCGCGATCGAGACCGAGCACTCCCGCCAATGGCGGCGCGTGCTGGCCCGCCAGAAGCACCGGGAAAGCCGGCTCCAGGCCACCCTGGAGGCCGCGCCCTCGAGAGTCCCGCTGCGGCTGCGCAGGCTTTGGTGGTGGCTGCGCCTGCGCTCGGCCGGGGGCGGCGGGATCTGGACGGTCAAGTCCGCGCTGAAGGGCGATCCCGCGACCGGCCCCGAGTGGACCGAGGCCCTCGAGCGCAAGCACTCCCTGCAGGCGGCCGCGCTGGGCGAGCGCCACGAGCGCCAGCTCGCCCGCGCCGCTTTCGAGGCCGCGCGGGCCTACCGCGCCGACATGCACCGTCAGGTGGCGCTGTGCCGGCGGGACGCCGCCGCCGTGCTGCCCGGGCAGGCCGATCGCGAGGCCGGCGTGCAGGCCCGGCCGATGGCCTCCAGCGGCGATCTCGCCGCGCCAGGGACTGGCAACTGACGCCGGGATTCCCAGAGTCCGGAGCGCTACACTGAAGCGGGTTCGGTGGGCTCTGGCTGACAGGCCGTGCCGACCGGTAACTGCCTTTAGGCAACGCCGGAACGGAACCGGGCCCAAGTGAACCGGAATTAGAAATAGGGCTATTAGATTGGGAATTAGGGCGATAGCCGGGTGCCCTCGAAATCGACCGGCAGAAAGGATGGCCGGCCTTGAAAAGTGATTTCAGAATCAATTTGATTTTGGGGATTCTGAGGATAATCGAGATACTAGTTCGGATATTTACTTGAGCTTCAAAGGCCCGGGGTCTCAACTCCGGGCCTCCACTTCGGGCGCGATCTAATGTGCGAGGCACCGTACCGCCGCGCTATGCTAGCGGCGTGAGCGAACCCAAGCGCGGCACCGACCCGGTGGGCGACTTCGCGGAGATCTGGGACTCCGAGCGCCGCAACGCCAGCTACCTCCGGGTGGTCACGGGAGGGCTGCTGGTCCTGCTCCTCGCGCTGTCGACCGGCTGGTGCCGGTCAGCCAGCCGGACCCTGCAGCCGGTGTTCGTGCGCGTCGACGAGATCGGCCGCGCCGAGGCGCTCGACTACGCGGCGCTGACCTGGCAGAACGATCCCCTGCACCCGTCCACCAAGTACTTCCTGCGCCAGTTCGTCACCGACCACTACTCGCGGCGGTTCGCGACGGTCGGGGAGCGCTGGCCGCATTCGCTGGCGTTCCTGGAGCGCAGCCTGGCCGCCGCGTCCGCCGAAGCCCACCAGCAGGAGATCGCGGAATTCTCGGCCGGAGTGATCCGCGAGGAGCGCGCCGTGGAGAATCTCGTGCTGCGCATCCTGGCGCGCCCGGAGGAGCCCCACGAGGCAACCGCCGACTACGACGTCGTGCGCCGGCTGAACGCGCGGGAGATCGCCCGCGAGCGCTGGACGACGAACATGCAGTTCGTCTTCCGCGACGTCGACCCCTACGAGCTGACGACCAACCCGATCGGGCTGACCATCACCTACTACGCCGAGGACCGGGCGGTGTCGTCGGGGGGCTAGGCGCGTGGTTCCCTGGCAGGTGGCGACCGGCCTGACGCTGGTGATCGGCGGCGTCTCGGCCATCCTGCTGCTGGACCGGCTGGACTACCTGGCCGGCTACTGGGGCCTCGTCCTGGGCGAGCACGGATGGGCCATTGCCGCCCCGGCGGTGACAGCCCTGGCCAGCGTGTTCGCATCGGTCCACTGGGCAGCCAGAAAGATCGGCCTGGGAGACCTCGGCCGGAAGGTGGAGCATATCGACCGGGGCCTCCGCGACGACGGCGCCGCCCACGACCGGGACCTCGCTGCCGCCTTGCAGCGGGACCGCGCGGCGGAATGGGGCCCGGGCGGCCCGGCGCGCTGACTTCACCACGTCCCCCAGCCGCCTTCCCGGCGGCGCTGCCGGTAGGCGCGGTTGCGCCGCGCCGCGCCCATGCGCTCGAACGCGACCCGGGCGGGGGACCGTCCGGCACGGTAGCGGATGTTCTGGCAGCGCTAGCTGCACGATCCCTGTAAGCCACTCAGAAAAAGTGAGTTACTGTGAATGGGCTGACCGTGCCGCCCTCGTTGCCCCCCTTTCCACGCGGGAATCTACAGCGGTAACGGGACCTTTTTGGGAACACTCCAGCCCCACCGCATCGCTGTGCCCGCCCACGTCTGATAGCTCGACGCCAGGTTCGGGCGGGGCCGTTCCATCGCAAACGAGTCTAGCGCGACGTCACCGCTTTGGGTAGATGGGCAGCTAAGGGCCGTTATGGGACCGGGGTCGTCAGGGGCCCTCGCTGGTCGAGCGCACATCGCTGGTACATCGAGAAGCCGGGAAATCGCCTCTGTGAGGCGCCAACACTCCGCGATCGGTAGAGGCTCAGTTGCCCCACTGAACGTGCTCCATGTCAACGTCAGCCGGCGTCGACGCGAAGGACGCAGCCCTGATTACATACGGCCGAGAACTCAGGGAACCGCTTGGTCGAGTCGGCATTCACAAGCTCCGGGAACTGCAGCTCTCGAAGGACGAAAACGCCCCGTGGACATCGCTCGTCGTGGTGAGTTAGCTGATATGTTCCAGCTTAGCCAATGTGTGCACGATGGGATCTGGCAAGGGGGTCGTTGCGCCCACCTCCGTACACCCTGCCTGCCGTCCCACGTCTGTCCACCCCGGGGGCCACTTCCATCCCTGACCGGCGGCACAGTGGCCACATTAGGCTATGATTTAGGCTGTACAATCGCACCGGGCGATGAATGCGATGCTAGAGGCGCTCGAGCTAGACCGGTACCGAGGATTCGGTTCGTACTGTGTGGCCGATTTGGCGTGCGTCAACCTCTTGGTTGGCAAGAACAACTGCGGCAAGACATCGATTCTTGAGGCGGTCGAGCTCCTCGTGTCTGGAGGACACGTCTCCGCGTTGCTCGAATCAGCAGTGCGACGTGGTGAGATCGACGAGAGCGTGAGCTACGGAGTCGACGTCTCCCATGTGTTCTACGGCCATAGCTGCACGCCGGGCGCTGGCTTCGAGTTGTCGAGCTCCGGCAGTCAACTGCGCCTCGAAGGCAAAATATTGCCTCTGGAAGACATCGGTGACACCACCGCAGAGCGGTGGTCTGTGATGGCGAAACGGCGCATGCGGTTCGACTCAGACGACGAGCCGCCGATTGCATTCGGGTTGAGTCTCGTCCCTGACGGGCAGCAGCCGACCGTGTTTCCGATTACCGAGAACGGTTTACTCCTGGACCGTTTCAGGGCGCACCCCGGGAGAAATGGATACTCAAGTCGAGTGACCCGCTTTGTGGACTTCAAGCCGTCATCCATGCGCAACGCGTGGAACGACGTCCTAGCCGAGGGACGTGAGGCAGAGATCGTCGAGGCAATGCGCATCTTGATGCCGGAGCTCGACTCGATCCATTTCCTAACTGGCGGTCGGCGCAACGGTATTCTAGTTGGGCACCGGAACGTTAAGACACGTTTCCCCGTAGGCAGCTATGGGGACGGCATGCGTCGATTGTTGGCGATCAGTCTTGCCCTCGTGAGCACGAAAGACGGGTGCCTTTTGATTGACGAAATCGACACCGGACTTCACTGGACGGTTATGGAAGACATGTGGCGGCTTGTCGTGGAGGCCGCGCAACATTCCAATGTACAGGTCTTTGCGACTACGCACAGCCTTGACTGCGTCAGGGGGCTCGGAACGCTGACTCGCTCCCGACCCGACCTCGCGAAGCTCGTAGCCATTCAGAAGGTACATCAGTCACTGAAGCAGGCCGTCTGTGTTCCCGGCGAGGAGATCCCAATCGCAATGGAACAAGATATCGAGGTTCGGTGACTGGATGCCCCAGGACGAGCGGCCGACTCTTCGTGTGGAAGGCAAGGACGACAAGTATGTGATCGAGCGTCTTCTCTTACGACACGGCATCGACCCCAAAGTTTTCGACATCAGGTACTCCGAGGACGGAGATGAAGATGCCGGGGGCCAGAATAGTCTGCTGAAAGGGATGAGGACCTCGGTCATCACCAGCACCGGCAACTCGGTTGGGTTCGTGTTGGACGCTGACGGTGCTGCCACTGACCGCTGGAGAGCCGTTCGGAAGCAGCTTGCAGGCCTTGAGCTAGATCTTCCAGATGAAATTCCCGAGGGCGGCTTCATTGGCGATGCGCTTGATGTGCAAGCCCGCGTCGGCGTCTGGTTGATGCCGGACAATAGACGGCCGGGAGCTCTTGAAGAGTTCCTGAGGGATCTCGTCAACAACGAAGACGCGCTGCTTCAACATGCCGAAGCATCAACGGCAGAGGCTTTGCAGCGAGGCGCGGGTTTCCCCAATGCCAAGCAGCGTAAGGCCGTGTTGCACGCTTGGCTCGCTTGGCAGCGACGCCCCGGTCTGCCGTACGGTCTTGCGATCACGGCGCACTACTTCAAACACGACACTCCAGCTGCTCTCGCTTTCGTCAACTGGTTCCGATGCGTATTCGAAACCGAGCCTGATGTCAGCGAGCGGTTGCAGAGTTCCGCACTGGGCTGAGGACACCGACGATGTCGATCGACCGCCACGTCGCGGGAAAGGTCCGAATGATGCAGTAGCGTGTGGGAGCTCTACCCCTCTTATCGTCGCGGCGCGGAACGGTCGTCCAGCCGGTACTACTCCCTCCCCCTCCCGCAGGCGCTATCCTGTGGCTGGGTGGTTCCGGGCGGGAGCTGCAGGGGGCACGGTCGAGGCGAATCATGCGCCCATCATCGGAACAGGGCGCCCTAGGCGGCAACCTGAGATGTTTCCGGAGATCTGGACGGTACCGGGCGGCCTTCAGGGACACCGCCACGAGACCCCGTCTAAATCCGCTTAATATTGATCGGAAGTGCCTCGCCCCTACCGACTGGCCTCTGGCGGTTTTTCGGCGCAGCAGGAAAAACTGAACCCGGATAGCAACCCGCGGCTCCTTGGCGCGCCGTAAAGTTGACGATTGAAGTCAAGATTGGATTGCCGCTGTCTGCCCTTGTCGGCCTGAGGCGCAGCCTCGCTAGCGCTACACCTCCATTGACTAACCGGTCTTGGGCTCAGCGATGTGATTGTTCTACGACCGTTTCCCGACAAAGCGACCCACCAGGTTAGCTGCACCCGCACCACCGAGTGCGACCACTGCCCACTCGTCCCCAAGCCACACCGCACCGCCGATGCATCGGACGGAGACCGCAAACCCATCCACTGGCCGCGAGCCGTATCCCCGGCTGCAGCATTCAGGCACCTGCTCTCCCAATCGATTCGGTGCGCTTGCTCCTATTCGGCCCGCACTGCCGGCCAACACTTGGTCGTATTGCCCGAACATCGACAGTGGCGGACTGGCCCTGAAAGGCGGTCGTCTCCACGACGGATCCGCAATATTGTTCCGGAATCCGGTCGAGCCCCGTCGGAGAGCCATATAACTCATGTGACAGCAACGTGTTACGAGTCATGTGATGGCACTCTTCCCTCCATCCTGCCTGCCAAAACGAAAAGGATTTCCTTGGCCCTTCGTGGCCGTGGACGGATGTAAGCGATCAGTGGTGCCATGGAAATTACTCTGCCGACGAGTGAGGCTCGGTGCACACGCTTTGATACCAGCCACTTCCAACCTCCGCGCCCGCCGGGCCATCACGGCTTGGCCGAACGCTTACAACGGGACTACGGGACGGGTCGGACCGGATCGCGCCACAACCACTCGGACCACGGACGACTCCCCCGAGCAGTGAGTACCAGCGGCGCTATTTGGGGGTCTTCAGCGGAGACAACCCCATGGCGGCCCGTCGGTAGGACAGTCGTCACAAGCGCCATTGGCGTGTGTTCGTTTCCAAGCCAGTGCCGCTCCTGCGATCAGCTTGATTTCATCGAGCGCCTTGTCAAGGGTGTCCCCCACCGAACCGGGCTTCATGTCTGGCGTCGGACCTGTTCGGGTGACACTGGAATTGATACGGCGGAGCAACTGGGTGTCGGTTGCTTCCTGTGGAGCGCGGGGCTTCGTCCAGGAAGTCAGGATCGCATATGTAGAAAAGCGGTAGACGAGGTCCATCCAAGCGAGTTCCCGCCTCCGGTCGGCTACTGATATGTGACTGGCGTGGAGCATCTGGTAGATTCGCCCGGTGTGGTGCTCGAACTCATGGATGAACTCCGTCATCGCCGTTCCCAAGGGCTGGTTTTCGAGGGATCTGCGCTTCCCCATTTCAGCGTTCAAGAAACGGAAAAGATCGTCACAATAGTGGTTCCACCTGTCTCTTGCGCGTGGTCGATCCTTCCAATACTCGTTGCCAGCCTCCTTGAGGCGTTGGATACTGGCGACGGCATTGTAGGCGTGGTCTTCTGGCGGGTGACTCCGAATACGGCGCACCAAGTCGATCAACTCCATGCGACGGCGACTAAACTTCATCACAGAACAGCATCCCACTCAGCCGCGCCTGCCACTCGTCGCGGGCACGAACCTGGCCCAATCGGCCTTGCGGGCGTACTCGCCGCAGATGTCGAAGACGGATCGCTTGTATTCGGTGTCCTCCGACGCCTTCAGGTGAACGCCCTTGATTTCGACCACGAACACCTAGTGGAAGCCGTCGTCCGCCTTGGGCTCGTCATCCCGTAGCGTCACGATATAGTCGGCGTAGATCCTGTTGAGAACCTCTTTGGGGACTATCGGGCTTACGGCCTGGATCGGCTGGGACGCATCCCTAATCTGCTGTTGACTTGGTGCTCTCTTCCTTCGCATTGAACACCTGGAAGCCTCGATACAGGTCGGCGCCAATCCTGGCCATGTCCCTTGATCGCGCACCCTCGGGATAGCGAGGAGGAGCGAATTGCGGAGTGACGAATGCCGACGATGCTAGCGATTGAGCATCCTGCTTTCGCGGTTCGATCGAAGCTCAAACGACCTAACGGACTGCAAGCCTGAAGCTCACAATAGTGAGATTCTAACAGGCTTGCGCCAGCCGGGGGCGCCGGGCTAGAGCCAAGAATCCTGGCATTCGCCTCACCACGTCCCCCAGCCGCCTTCCCAGCGGCGCTGACGGTAGGCCCGGTTGCGCCGCGCCCATGCGTTCGAACGCGACTTGGGCGGGGGACCGCCCGGCACGGTAGCGGATGTTCTGGCAGCGCTTGCAGAGACTGTGGCGCGGCCCGCCGTGCGGGTATTCGTTCCGCTCGGCGCCGCAGTCGTCGCACTGCCACCGGTACGATCCGTCGAGCTTGACGGCCAGGATCATCCGCCCCTCTCTATCGTCCCGGCACGGAACGGTCGTCCTCGCGCGTGCGCTGGAACAGCCGGTACTGGTCCCCCGGCTCCACCGCGCCCGGCCGCTGGATCGCGCCCGCGGGGACCTCCGGAGCCGGCGTGTCGCGGACGGCAGGCTCGAGCGCTTTCGCCGGCGCGGCCTCCCGCCCTGCCGCCTCGCGCTCGGCGACGCGGTCGCGCTCGGGCTGCAGCAAGAAGTCGCTGATGTCCTGGGCGTCCCGGGCCGCGCGGTAGATCTCGCGCGAGTCCTCCCGCAGCGCCTTGACCCAATGCCCCACGTAGGAGGCGCTCCGCGCGGGGTCGTGCCCCAGATCGAGCCGGTCCCCGGTCATCATCGAACTGATCTCCGCCCGCAGCTCCTCGCGCGTACTGCTTCGAGTAGGGCCCCTCGACGATGCCCTCCTGCAGCGTGGCGCGGTTCAGCCGGCTCGCGTGCCCCGTCCAGTGGCCCAGCTCGTGCAGCGCCGCCTGGTAGTAGCCGGCCGCCTCCGGGAAGCGTTCCCGGAACGGCAGCACGATGCGGTCGCCGCGGATGTCGTAGAACGCCCGGTCCCCGCCCGCATGCTCGATCCGCGCCCCGGATCCCTTCAGGACGCGGTCCGCCTCGGGGTGCCCCGCCCAGGGGCGCCGCCCCTCCGCCCGGGCCGGGAGGCCGTCGCACTGCTCCGCGTTGAAGACGTTGTAGGTGTATACGCGCGGCGACTGCAGTGCCCGCGTCTCGTAGACCGTCGCGCCCTTCTCGTCCCGCACCGTCCGTCCTTCGCTGTCCCGGGCCGCCCGGCGGTCCTCGAAGTGCCAGTAGAGGATCCGCGTCCCCGTCTCGCCGCGCTGCACCTGCCCCCCCAGGCCCTTGACCTGGTTGTAGGTGCCCCAGCGGTGATCGTCGTACCCGCGCTGCTCGGCGACGGACATCAGCCACACGGAATTGCCTCCGCGGTAGGCCTTGCCGGTCTGCACGTTCGCCGGCAGGGACTGCTCGCCCGGCGCCCAGGCCTGGGTCCAGGGCGCGGTGCCTTTTTCGATCTGCTCGATCAGCCGCCCGGCGACCTGCCGGTGGTATTCGTCGATCCGCCGCAGCCGGTCGGCGGCACCCCCTGCGAGCGGCTCTGCCCGTCGCGCCGCCCCTTATACGCCACGGTCGTCCTCCCGGGGTTGGTCTTCGGGCAGGTCCGCGGCCTCGAGGACGTCCTCGAGATCGACGTCGTCGCGGAACGCTCCGTACTCGGCTGCCTCGTCCGGGTCCATTTCGATAAACGCCGGCCCCGGCGCCTCGGGTGCCTGGCGGCCCCGCTTCCGATTCACATGGTTCTGTGGCATCGTTTTCCTTCCCCGGGAGCGAGCTGTCAGCGGACCCGCCGGGAGCGCCCTTTGCGCTCGGCCCGCAGCGACTCGACCGCCCGGTCTACCGTCCTCCGAGCGTATGCAAGTGGTTGCGGCTTGTCACCCCTGCGCCCGGCCAGCTCGGCGACGAGAGTCTCCGGATCGCGCGCCGCCCGCAGCTCGTCGCGCACCCAGGCCCAGTCCCGCCCGCTGGGCGAGCTGTCGCCCCCCGCGGATCGCCCCGGGCTCCAGGCAGAGGCCGCCGCCACCGCGTCGGCCGCGGGCACAGGCAGGTCGGAAGGGAACTCCGTCACCTGCGCGAGCCGCCCCGTGGAGGCCACCAGCGAGCAGGGCGTGCCGGCGCGCTTCCAGTTCCTGTAGCCCGGGATCCGTAGGACCCGGGCTACGTCGATGACCTGGGTGTCGGCGCCGTAGCGAATCGCGAGCCCCTTCGTCAGCGCCTCGGCGCGGCCGTGGTCGAGCGCGCCCCGCGGCACGCTCCACAGGACCTGGAAGCGGCCCGGCGAGGAGCGCACCACATGGGTGAGCGGCGGGAGCCTGCCCGCCTTCGCATCTGCGAGGATGCGCGCCAGCGACCGGTCGCCGTCTTCGTCGATGTCCAGGTACACCCGCATGACGTCGCCGATCGCGCTCTTCGTCCGGCCCCATGCGCCCGGGCGAACCGGATTGACCCCGAGGAACAGGTCGTGGCGCGCGGCGTTGAGGTGCCGCAGCCAAGCCTGCGTGCGGTCGGCCGCGACGATCTCGGCGGAATAGACCTTCTGCACGACGTCGCCGCCAGCCTCCCCGCGGGGGACCGCGACGAGCGCGACGCGGTCCCGCGCGTCGAAAAGGGATCGGATGTAGTCGCGGAGCCTCAAGCCGCGAGGGTATCCCGGTCGGCGGCCGGAGTCCAGCCCGGCGCCGGGGCTAGTAGCTCTGGGAGAGCTGCTGCAGCTTCTGCTCCACCCGCGCGCGCCACCGCTCGCGCTCTTCCGCGGCCGTCTCGATCACATTGCCGAATTCGTCGTAGTCGTCGTCCGGCTCCCAGTAGGGCGCCGCCCCTTCGCCGGGGGGCTCGGGGTTGGCCCCGCCGGCCGGGTCGATGCTGTCGAGGTACGCCCACAGCGCCGGCAGGTTGCCGCCCCAGTGCGCCTCCAGCCCCGCGCGGAACTCGTCAATCTCACTCCCGGTGGGAGGAACCACCTGCGGCGCGTTGAGTCCTGCGTGGTCCGCCGCCTCGTCGAAGGCGTCGCCGTCCAGTTCATAGTCGGAGCCCTCCTCCTCGCCGAGCCGCCCGTACTCGTCGACCGTGTCCGGGTTGGGCTCGTAGTCCGGGTCGCCCGGCTCCTGCGCCGGCAGGTTGCCGCCCAGCGTCAGGCCCAGCGCAAGGGAGAGCAGGATTCGCGTCGTCATGCCCCGGATTGTACACCCGGCTCGAGAAAACTGTATGCCTCTCGTGCGCCGCAACGATACGGACAGTATGGGAGCTGGATGGTGGCAAGACCGGCAGCAACGCTAGCCGCCCGATCTACCGCAGTGCACATGCGGTCGAAGGCAAGTTCAGGTCCGTTCCGGATCCTGGTCGCCTCAGGGGCGTCCCGTCACTCCTTCCCGATCGTGTGCCAGCTTCTTCCAGCCGTTCACCGCTTCTACCGATCTCCTTTCCAGCAAGCGTCTCACCTTCAAACCGACTCGCGGGTGCACAAGAATGGGGCAAGCACAAAGGTGTCCGGAGCAGAGGAATTGGGCCGACGATCGCCGCGTAGCGAGACTGCGAGGGTCAAGATCCTGACTCGGCGGCACGCCGAGCGGCAGCAACGATGCCTGGGAACGGTCTCAGGCGTTTGCGGTATGGGGCGTGAGGCGCTTACCCAGCGGCGACCATTTGCTCGAACCGCTCTTGGTCAATCACTCTCTTTTTCACCAATGTCGTCTGAACCAGGCGCTCCGACACCCGAAACCATTGGGCTGCTGCAGTGACGTCGTCAGGTGTCGGCGCCTCGGTCCCAATAAAATCGAGCAGGTCCCTGAACGGGCACAAGAAACTCTGCGCAAACGCCCGCTGGAATTTCTGCCGAACCGACTTGGCGGAGGAGATCAGTCCGAGCCGATCATTCGCCGACCAGATCGCATCGCCCAGTACCCGGCAAAGCTGGAATCGCTTCGCCTCGGGCCAGTTTGCGCTCAGGGCTACAGTGTTAGTGCCATGGTCCGGGTCGCGACGGCGGATCCCATAGGGGATGGACGGGAAGCTGCGGATGTCATTGAAGCGTTGCGTGCTCACACCTAGAAGATCCCGGAGACGCCCGTTCGGAATCGGACCGCACGGAACCGCAAGCTTTTCGCGCAATCTGCCCGCGGCTGCTTCAGCTTGCTTCCACGGGGGCACCCTGGCGCTAGGCACGAGAGCCTCGCCGGAGGGTTCATCTGCATGAGATCGAGCTGCGGCAATCGCGTTCGATAGATCAACCTTCGTCTTTGAGTTTTCAACCGCCCTTAGTCCTTCTTCGAGTGCCTGTGCGACGCCAATTCCCTGTCGCGAAATGCAAGCCTCGCTGACTGCCTCCTGGCCGAGTTCGTCGACAAGCTTGTCCAGCCGTTCCATCAGTTGGACAGGGGCTCCATCCACATCGAAGCCCAGTTTGGCTTCGATCATCCTCCAGATCGCAAGATTCGGATCTTCTCTCTCTCTCTGGACCTGTTGATGAAGATCGAGCAATGTAGCGGAGTCATTCGCGGCGAATTCGCGCGCGCTCTCCAGGAACCTGTCGAAGCTCCGTTCAACATTGACCGACGGAATCAAGCCAAGGTAACTGGCCTCGAACTTGACCGGTGCAGGCGAATCCCTGTACCGCGGCTGCGTTCGGACCCCCACCTGGTCGCCCTCGCTCCAGAATCTGATCGGAGGCCAAGCATAGCCGCCCCCGATTGAGGACATCTCGTGCGCCAAGAGCCATTCGGCACTGACCAAACCGACGGGTTCCGGCTCATGAAAGATCCTCCACCAGTTGTCGAGGATCCAGAAGGCCAGATGAGATGGAGGAGCGTGCAGGAACGCGTCCTCGCAATTGCTCGAATCCCTAAACAGTCTAGTCAGACACTCGCCGTCGGCTTGGATTCCAACTTGGCGAATCTCAGTGGGAGACTGCTCTTCCAGCTCCTTTACGATGATTTCCAGCCCTGCCATTGGTTCAGAACCCGTACTTGCTCTTGCACTGTTCCGCGGCAATACGGTCCAGTGTCCTTCCAGAAGTGTGAGCCCACTCACTATATCGGTTGTAGACCGGACGTGCGATCGATTCCCAATCCAGCACTGGGTATCCGTGATATTCGGAAGTCACCACGTTCGTTGGGCGTCCCTCGAAAATCCATCCGTCATCACCCACTGTCCAGATCAGGTTTCCGTGCCCCACTAGGCCCGCTCGCAGGCCTCTCTCGACCAGTCGCGGAATACTGTGGGCCTTGTCATTGGTGAACCCTGCATGTTCGTCGCAAAGTGTGGCGTCGCCCTTCGAGCCTCCTGAGATGCTCAGCCCGAACGCAAGCGGATGCATCTTGTGCTTCTCGCTGCCCCTATAGCTAACCGAACTCAGCAAATGTTCGAGCAGTTCGTCCGCTGGTGCAGCCAGCAATCGCCTCTTGACGTTGTCGGGACGCCTTTCGTCCCGTCGCGTGGGGGGCCGCTTCATGTTTCCCAAGGCTGCTGGTCCTCCAATTGAAGCACGTATCCGGACCCGCGGTCCAAATGTTGCAGTAGATCGATTTCGCTGCCTCGAAACGGCTTCGGAGAGCGTACCCCGAGCTGGAACCCCAGGGAAGATCCCCTCATGGCGAAGAGTCTCAGTCGACGCGGAAGGCCGTCCCGCAACGGCAGCAGCGCAGTCGGTCAGTCACGACCGCTCGCGCCGCGCTCTAGCAGTCTCAGCATGGCCAGCGTGACGAGCGGCCCCAAGACCCGGTTGCGACCTTCCCGAGGCCCACAGGCTGGGTGACGAGTGCAGTATAAGGTCCTCGCAGAGGACCGGCAGGCCCCGACCGCCTCTGAAACGGCCTCAGCGCGGCCGTTTACGCCCGAGGCGCGCCGCAGGCGTAACGCAGATCCCCCCGGGAACGTCCGATCGGTGACTGGAGACGCGATGTTCGGACGAGACCGGAAAGAGCACCTCAACGATCCCTACCCGGGGCTGTTCCAGAACCCGCCCCTGCTGGACCCGGAGTTCGACGCCGACAGGACCCTGCCGCTGGTCCGCTACCGGATCCTGGTCGACGGCCAGGAGGACGCCGGGGGCGAGTTCCATTGCGACCACAAAGATGCCCTCGGCAACGCGACGGGCATGCTTCACGCTGGTCGATACGCCCCAGCCGGCAAACGCCTCGCCGAGGTCGAGGTTGACGCCGCCGACGGCAACCTCCTCGGCCGCGACAGGCAGGTCCGGACCAGGTTGAACGGCCAGAAGACGGTGCAGTGGGAGAGCATCGCGGGCCGCGGGGCCCGCGGACGAGGATCCGTCCAAGTAGGCGGGCCCCCGGTGCGCTCGTTCACTCGGCGTTAACGGCCCGCGCGCCAGTCCGCGCGGGGCGGGGACTGGGGCTCCGTGGGAGGGCTGTAGCGGGCTCGCGCACGTTGTCGTCGGCGTGACTCGCGAGCCCGTCCACCGTTTCGGCCGGTAGGTCGGGAACGGGCCTAGGCTGTGGTGCGCCGCCAGCGCCGTGCGCATCCCTGATAGGACGGCAGCGCCGATCCCGCGGCCCCAAACTGTAGCGCCACGGCGCACAGCAGGGACACATTGCCGCCAATCAGGACTAGTTCGACAAAGGCCTGACGAAGCCGCGTGCGATGCTTTCTGTCGCCGCCCACTGATCTACCACGCCTCCCAGCCATTGCGCCGCCAGCGCGACCGGTATTCCCGGCTACGCCGCGCCGCGTCCATACGGTCAAACTCAACTTGGGAGGTGGATCGCCCCGCCAGATAGCGGAGGTTCTGACAACGCTTGCAGACGCTCTTGCGCGGTCCCCGGTGAGGTTGCTCCTTCCGCACGTTGTCGCAATCCTCGCAGCGCCAGCTGTACGACCGGTCCGGGAAGATCGCTACGACTGCCACGATGGGGGAAGGGCCTTATACCGCACTCGTCACGCGACCCCCGGGCCGCATTGCGTCCGGATCGGCCGTCAGCTGGTCCCAGGCTCGGCCGCCGACGGTCCAGCCACCCGCCTTCTCCGTCTGGCCGCTGCGCTCGATCAACGTCTTGGCAGTCATCGCTCAGTCCGTCGCTATCTCCCGCTTCGCCCAGCGAGCCACATACCCGTCAGGATCCCCAGCGCGAACGCCACCCCGATCGCCCACAGCTGCATCTCCGTCACGGACGTCGCTATTCCTTCCTGACCACTCCTATCGCGATGGCCCGGAACGGCTGTCCTCGTGCCTGGCCTCGAACAGCCGGTACTGGTCTCCCGGCTCCGGTCCTCCCGGCTGCCGGATCGCCGGTGCGGGCAGCTCTGGCACCGGATCCGGACGCACCGCCGGCTCGAGCGCCCTCACCGGCGCGGCCTCCCGCTCGGCCCCCTCGCGTTCCGCGGTGCGGTCGCGCAGGGGCTCCAGCAGGTAGTCACTGATGCCCTGGGCGTCCCGGGACGCGCGGTAGATCTCGCGCGAGTCGTCCCGCAACGCCTTGATCCAGTGACCCACGTAGGCGGCGTTGCGCGCGGGATCGTGCCCCAGGTTGAGCCGGTCCCCAGTCATCATCGAACTGATCTCGGCCCGCAGTTCCTCGCGCGCGTACTGCTTCGAGTAGGGCCCCTCGACGATGCCTTCCTGCAGCGTGGCTCGGTTCAGCCGGCTGGCGTGGCCGGTCCAGTGGCCCAGCTCGTGCAGCGCCGCCTGGTAGTAGCCCGCCGCCTCCGGGAAGCGCTCGCGGTACGGCAGGACGATGCGGTCCCCGCGGATGTCGTAGAACGCCCGGTCCTCCCCGGAATGCTCGATCCGCGCCCCGGAGCGCTCCAGGACGCGGTCCGCCTCGCGGTGGCCGTCCCACGCCGCGGCCGCGGCCCGCCCCTCGCGCTTCGGGAGGCCCTCGCACTGCTCCGCGTTGAACACGCTGTACGTGTAGACCCGCGGCGACTGCAGGGCCCGCGTCTCGTACACCGGCTTGCCCTTGTCATCCAGCACGGGGCGCCCGCTGCTGTCCTTGGCCACCCTCCGGTCCTCAAAGTGCCAGTACAGGATGCGCGTGCCCTTCTCGCCCTTGCGCACCTGCCCGTCCAGGTCCCGGACCTGCCTGTAGGTGCCCCAGCGCTCGTCGGCGTAGCCGCGGCGCTCGGCGACGGACATCAGCCACACGGAATTGCCCCCGCGGTAGGCCTTGCCAGTCTGCACGTTCGCCGGCAGGGCCTTCTCCCCCGGCTGCCAGGCCTGGGTCCAGGGCGCGGTGCCCTTCTCGATCTGCTCGAGCAGCCCGTCGGCAACCTCCCGGTAGTACTCGTCGATCCGCCGCAAGCGGTCGGCAGCTCCCGTCGAGCGGCTCCGGCCGCTCCGGCTGGCCCTATTCGCCACGGTCGGTCCTCCCGGGCTCGGCATCGGGCAGGTCCCCGGCCTTGAGCACGTCCTCAAGATCGACCTCGTCGCGGAACGCCCCGTACGCGGCGGCCTCCTCCGGGTCCAGCTCGACGAACGCCGGAACCGGCGGTCCCGGCTCCAAGGGGGCCTCTTGGCCACGCTTCCGATTCGAATGTGTCTGGTGCATCGCTCTCCTTTCGCGGCAGGTGAGGCGTCAGCGGGATCGCCTCAAGCGCTTCTCGCGCTCGGCCCGCAGCGACTCGACCGCCCGGTCAACCGTTCTCCGAGCGTAGGCCAGCGGTTTTGGCTTGTCACGCCTGCGGACGGCCAGCGCGGCGACCAGAGCCTCCGGATCCCGTTCCGCGCGCAGTTCGCCGCGCACCCATGCCCAGTCCCGTCCGCTGGGCGAGTTGTCGCCCCCCGCCGACGGTCCCGGCTCCGATGTCCGGGCTGGCACCGGGGAGGCGTTCCCGGGTGCAGGCAGGTCGGCAGGGAACTCGCGGACCTGCGCAACCCGGCTGGTGGAGGCCACCAGCGCGCACGGCACGCCGCCGCGCTTCCAGTTGCGGTAGCCCGGGATCCGCAGGACCCGGGCGACGTCAATGACCTGGGTGTCGGCCCCGTAGCGGATGGCGAGACCCTTCGTGAGGGCCTCGGCGCGGTCGTGGTCGAGGGCGCCCCGCGGCACGCTCCACAGGACCTGGAACCGGCCCGGCGAGGAGCGCACGACGTGTGTGGGCGCCGGCAGCCGGCCCGCCCGCGAATCGGACAGGATGCGTGCAAGTGCCTTCTCGCCGTCCTCGTCAATGTCGAGGTACACGCGCATGACGTCGCCGATCGCGGCCTTGGTCCGGCCCCAGGCCCCCGGCCGGACGGGGTTGACCCCGAGGAACAGGTCGTGCCGGTTCGCGTTCAGGTGGCGCAGCCAGGCCTGCGTGCGGTCGGCCGCGACGACCTCGGCCGAGTAGACCTTCTGCAGGACGTCCCCGCCCGCCGCAGCGCGCGGAATGGCGACCAGCGAGACGCGGTCCCGCTCCTCGAACAGTGATCGGATGTAGTCTCCCGGCCTCAAGCCGCGAGGGTATGACAGACGCAGCCGCGAGTCCAGCGCTCGCGCTCCTCGCCGAGTCTCTGGTATTGCTCGACCGTGTCCGGGTCGGGCTCGTAGTCCGGGTCGCTCGGGGCGTGAGTGGCGATCCGGCTGCCGGGGACCGGGCAGCATGGATGACATCCTGCCCCTGAGTTCGCCCGAGCGGACTTGTGTCGACTCGAAGAAGCTCTTCGGCAGTGTGAGGCACGAATTGGCCGACTCGAACTGCGAGAGTAGTCAGCTTGGGATGAATGCACGGCCATCGGTTGAGTAGAGCGCGACTGGGATCCGTTAGAGCACTATGTCAGCGTCCGGGTCTCCCGCGGAGAGGGCATTCATCCAAGCAAGGCATAGATCCTTAGAGCGGTACGAACCTTCGTAGAGGGTCAGTTCGTCACGTTCGACGATTGGGAAGGTGGAGTAAATGTAGCGGACATCGTCACGGTCGGTCACGCCGTAGAGATGGAAGAACACCGCGTCGAGCTTCGCACGCAGAAACAGACGCCGTTCGGCATTCCACGTATACGGCGGCTTCACTGTGCTCTCCTCGTTGACGTAACCCATGGCTCGGGCAAATGGGGCCATGTCATGAGCAGTGTAGGTCAACTCGAGCACAGCCTCCTGGACAATCTCTCCGGCAGTTTTGGGGCCGAAGCAAACTGCAACGTAGCGATCTGTCGGTATTACGGGAAGTTGCTCCACAATGAACAAGTTAAGGTTCTGTCCCTGGACCTTCTGCCGCACGACATAGTCAAGTACCAAGGCATTGAGGTTGGCGGCCATCATGGCCATGTCCTTGGCCGTCGCGTTGTCAGACCGCATCAACAGGGGCAGGGAGTTCCCAGCACCGACACAAGGGATCAGCGCCGCGATCATTGAGCGGATGTTCGTCGTTGCGGTCACATGCTTGAAGCAAAGCAGGAATGGTTCGGTCGAACACGGTATGTGCTTAGCCGGAACCCAAAACTGAGGACTTGGGGACCAGTTCGCATTGCAGAGTTGTTCGGTACTTGCTGGTTCGGGCTGTGCGGGCCGGTGCTGGTTTGCGGCGTTAACGGTCACGCTGGCGGCGCGGTGGTCATACGCCTGAACCATCTTGCCTTCGTAGAGCGGGACGAAATCTCCCTGCGCACTGCGGTATCTATTGCCACCGACGGGATACGCCCCGATCCTTTCCTCCAGATCCTCCCGCGTTTGGAACAGCCGCGAGTCGTTGGTCATGTGAAACATGTTGGAGTACTTAATCGGCCAGGCCCTCGCCTCGTGACCTGACGACCGATCCACCAAGACAGGCAGCCGTCGATAGATGCCGGTAGTTAATTCCGCATCGCGTCGCGTGCGGAAAATCGGTGCCGTGCCGGTATTGGGGTTCACTCGCGCGAAATCAGCCGCTGCAAGCGGGAAACACCGCTCCGGATCATCCAGTTCAGAAACGCTGTGCAGGAAGAACGCGCATCTTGCCGGGCTCGGACCGGATGATCGGCTTGCCACAAACGCACAAAACTTGAAGCGACCATCCACATCCGCAAAGAACGGCGGCGCATCGTAGCCGGTGCGGCGGTTCTCGAAGTCATACAGGGCCCGCAGTTTACCTTCGGTCGCCACGCCCTTGAAGAACTGCGACGCCGTCTTGTCCGAGGCGATGCCCGACGGCGTGAGGAGTCCAACCATCCCCCCGGGCTTCACGATCTTCATCGCTCGCTCGACAAAAAGGGAATAGAGGTTCACATCTCCTTTGGATAAGAGTGGGTAATCGCCGCATTCACGTGCCATCCGGGCAGTGGCCGCGGCGCGCTCATTGGCCCGCTCAAAGTCGCGGGCCAGCGGGTCTCCGGACTCCTCTAGGGCGCCGATCATGCGCTTGCGATCAGCAGCACGTTGTGCACGGGCAATATCGCGGCGCCTCGACGCGAACCACTCGACCTGCTGCAATTTGACCCGGTCCCATGGCGGATTGCCGATCACTGCGTCGAAGCCCCCTCGTAGATCCGTGCTGTCCGGCTCCGTCCACACCCCCGGAAACGCAACTTGCCAATGCAAGAAGCGCTCCCCCTGAATCAGTTGCCGCGCTCGACCGAGCAATTCCGCGAAGCGCTCCCCCTCCTTTTCATCGATGTCAACCTCGCTCTTGCCTAGGGCTATGTCGACTTGGTCGCCAAAGGCTCCCGTCAGGTAGCCGTACAGTGCTGGTTCGTCGTGCCTGCGTACGTTCAACCAGTCAAGTGCATGGAGCAGGGAGAGGACCGCGTTCAGCGGTTCCGTATCGGCCTGGACCTCGGCAAAGACTTCCGCAGAGCGATGCGCCTCGGCGATTTCGGCATCGGTTAGTCCCTCAATGACCTGCATTGGCGCGCTCGCCCGCACAGCCCGGTCCAACGGTTCCTGAAGGAAAAGCGGGGCACCGGCATTGGTTGCTATGTCCATGCCGTGTCCGACCCACAAACCGAACAGGCTGTTCCCGCGACGGAGGTGGTGATCCAAGAAACTCAGCGGGGCGCCGACCGTGAATGTATGCAACCAGAGCGCAACCTTCGCCAGTTCGACTGCCATCGGGTTCCTGTCGACGCCATACACGCAGCGTTTCAGGACCATGCGCCGCACAATATGGCGGTCGTCCAGCTGTTCCGGGTTGATGGCCCAACCGCGTTCCTCGGCGTTGCCGATGATTGTGTTGCGGATAGTGTCGACCCGCTCAGCGAGCGGGGACGCGTAGTCGTCCACCAGCGTTTCTGCCTCGGCCATGGCCGTGATGACCCGGTCGGCGAGGTAGTCAACGAGGTAGACCAGGAAGTGTCCGGATCCCATCGCTGGATCGCAGACCATTAGGTCGAGCAGCCTTTCGGCAGGATCGAGTTCGGTTAATGACCCGGCACCGTGCTTCCCGAGTTCCTGGTTGGATTCAAGGTCAGAAACCCTTGCGGAAAACTCTTCAATGCGGACGCGGACCAACGGCTCGACGGCTTCCTCCACGAGAACGCCGACCAAATCGTCGGGTGTGTAGTAGCTGCCCGACCCCTTGCGGAGGAAGACGTTTGGTCGGATGGCGACCTTGGTTCCCTCTCGGACGAGTTCGTGCTCGAGCAGACGCTCGTAGATCGAGCCGAACTGCTGGACCCCCAGATCGCGATAGTTGATGTAGCGTCGGCCTGTCGGTGATTGCTCATAGGACAGCGCGTCGATCACCTCCGCCATGATCTCGTCGCTGAGTCGAATGCGTCCAAGGAGAGGCGTACGAGCCCGATCGAAGAGCCCACCGTTGTACGGTGGCAGCCCGATTGACGGGTCGCCCTGATCGATGGCCCGACAAAGGTCGTCGATTGTTGACCAGTAGCGTGCTGCGGTTGATGAAAAGACATCGCCAAGATCCTTGCGGCGCCCGACATCATCCCTGACGGCATCCCGCAGGGCATAGTCGTCGTACCCAGCGTCTCGGACAGGAAGGAGGTCGCGATCTTCCGCATAAAGGATGAAGAGGAGGCGGTACAGGAGGATCAGGGCGGCCTCGCGAACGTCATCCAGCGGCGCTTCGGGCTCCGCGGCGGCGATTGCAGTGGCGAGCCCTGGGAACACTTCCGCAAACACCAAGTCGGAAATGCTCGCGGCAACACGGGATTCGTAGTACCGGCCCTCGCGGATGGCGCGTTGGTGGAACGTCCGCTGGTCGGGCGTCCCGGGAACGAATGCCTCCCTCCGGAAGACGAGAGCAAACACCTTCAGCCAGTGATTGCACTCGCTCTCCGTCAGCTTGGAAGGGCCGCTGTTGTGGCCGACGAGATTGAGGACGGTCGCGAGATCGATCTCAAAGAATTGCTCAGAGACAGAGCGGGCTCCTGGTAGTAGAGTCGCCATTGCTTCCCGTTAGTGAGAACCCCCCACCGGAGCTTCCCTGTCGTCAGATCATCTACTCGCCGTAGGTATCGGAGCATCTGGGTCGAGGGTGCATTTCCCTCTCCAGGAATGGCCGAGCGACGGTCGAGCGGTCGGGCCCAGCGCTTGGATTCGACGAGCGCCAATCCGAACTCGTAGCGCTTCCATTCTTCGGGGAAGCCGTTGGCATGAGCCTTTGCTTCTGCGCTCTGAAACAGCACGCCGTCGGGTACGTCCGCCCGGCCGGAAGGGGACAGGTTCTGCTGTCGCAGGCTCGCAGTCCACCCCAACTGCTCAAGTACTGGCCAGATCAGGTCGTCCTCTGTCTGGCTCTCGTTTGGTGAACCGAAGATCGGAAAGCCATCGAAGACGCTTCGCACTGCGACTTCGAAGGCCGAAAGAGCGGCTTGGTCGAAGTTCCGCCAGTCGTCGAGACGCTTCACGGACTCCTGAAGGAAGTCGTTGGTGAAGAGACTTCCATGGAACGAAGACTTGACTGTCATGCGTTTAGGGTCAAACCGGCGGAACTCCTATGGTATGCACGACACGTGTCGAGAACCTGCCGCTGCGGGATCCCCAATCAGCTTTGGCAAGGATCTCATCGGCGAATCATGGGATCGGTGTACCGTGCCACTGCTTGACCTCGACACAGAGCGAGCACGGATTCCGTGGGGTCGTAACGCGGATTGTCGCGTGGTACAGGGACAACATCGGAGGTCGCACCCAACCAACCAGATGGAGGGCGCCGAAAGTGTTGGCGTGACGACTCGAGGGCAACCGCCTGTTCGCTTCGCATCCGCTCTCAGCGCCGGAGAACTTGACGGACCTATTGCTACCGATGCAACCGATCGGCCGTACTTCCGGTCGTGCGGCCCTGGCCGCCGGCCCATGTCCGCCAGCGGCTCAAGGTGCGCTTTGCAGAGGGCCCTGCTGGCCACGGCGCGCTCATTGAGGCACGGCAGATCCTCCAAGTGGTCATACTCAAACCAGTGCCATTTTGGCCCGGTGGTGACCACGGGTACGATCGGCTTGCCGTCCTCGCCCGTGGCAGAACCACGTAGTTGCGGTAGGCCCCGCACCCATCGGAAGCAGGCACAGTCACCAATCCCATTGCCGGGCAATGGTTGTTACGGACGAGGCTGTCTAGGCACTTCAACGACGCACCCGGACTCCAGCACATCAACGACGACAAGCATTGCCCCGCCGTCGATCGCGAGGGTGCCAAAATCCGCGAAGCGCACGCCCTTGGACTACACTACTTACAAGCGCAGGACGAAGGCCCCATGGACGTAAGGGAAGCAGTGAAGACGGCGAAACAGTACCTCAGCGATCTTTTCTCCGACGAAGAACTCTTCAACGTCGGTCTTGAAGAGGTTGATTTCGATGGTGTGGCCTGGAGGATCACCCTTGGCTTCTCCCGCTCTTGGGACCGGAAGGGACCGCTGATCGTTGCGATAGCTGAGAGCCGCGCAGAGCGGTCCTATAAGGTCCTTCGAATCATAGACGAGACTGGCACAGTGGAATCGCTTAAGGACCGTATCCTACAGACTCACCAGTAATCAGATGGCCCGTGCAGGACTCTTCATCGACGCAAGCCTTCTCGTGCTTCTCGTTGTTGGCAGTGTTGGACGAGACCGGATCTCCAAGCATCGGCGGTTGCGAGGAGCATATACGGCGGAAGACTACGATATCTTGGTCGACCTGATCAGCCCGGTTGACCGTGTGTTCGTAACGCCAAACACCCTTACTGAAGCATCAAATCTGCTTGGTCACCATGCGGAACCGGAGCGTTCTCGGCTCTTCGACAAGCTCCGTGCATTCATTCAGAAAAGCGAAGAAATTGTCGTCGCCAGCGAAGACGCCTCAGGTAACATCGCGTTCCAACGGCTTGGGCTGACGGACGCGGCTCTCCTCGAACTCGTTACGACGGAATCCCCGTTGCTCACCGCCGACCTAGATCTCTACCTTGAGGCCCTTGCGAAAGGAAATGAAGCCGCGGTGAACTTTACACATCATCGAAATCTGTAGACGACTTGTGAGCGCGCTCCCAGTTTGCTGGTCGTGGATGTTCCAACTCGCCGAGAGCACCGACCGCTAACACGTCGAAGTGTCCGGGAGGAATGACTCACCAAGGCGCTGGTTTGCCGCCAAGAGCTATCGTCGCCTGTCTGAGCTGGGGTGCTGAAGGGGCTTGAGTGTCCAGCCCTTGTTCTCCAATCCAGTGCTCCTGGACGAGATTGGCCTCTACGGCCTACAAGCGCCTACCGCGTGCGTGAGACGCGGGTTCATTGGTTGGTGGCGAGACCGACCGCGGTTTTCGCACGGCCGGAAGGGTCCATTGACCATCCGACGATCCAATGGAAAGCAGTCGGTTGCCGGCGACAACTACTTTGACCGCCGTGTTGCCTCATTTCCGGATGCCACCCACCGTCCCGCACAAGAATGCTACCGCCTCTCCGATGAGGTTTGTAGCAGTAGCAACCTCGAATGATTGTTGGGGGCTGCCCCTCCGCCAGGGGCGGAGCAACGGGGGGCCGGTACCGTGTCCCCGCTGCGAATGCATCGCGCGACACTACAACGACGACAAAGGCGCAGGCATGTGTAGGGGTGGCTGCTACATGCGGCCGGGAGGCTAGAGTCGGGAGACTGGTTACGTCCGGCCAGCGAAGATGTCACCGGCGAACGTCACATTCCCGAAGATTCTAGGCCATCCGCTGGCCGAATCCAGCACCCCCATCCGCCTGGCTGGGCACTCTAAGCTGCCTCTCGACACTTCGAAGCCGATGGTTTGCAATCAGCTAGAGCGGCGTGCTTGGCTGAAGCACTTCAACAAGGAATTGCGGTATCTTGGGGGCGGATGCCTCTAGGCGCATTCTGGGGTTTCGCAATGAATCGACTACTCGGACCGACAGTGCTTCTATTGTCTGTCAATGCCGTCCTAGCTGACGGTCCACTTTCCTTGCATAACGCTGCCACTAGGGGCGATGTGGAATCCGTACAACTGCACCTAGAGCAAGGCGCAGACCCCAATGTTAAGGACTCTAGCAAATTCACACCGCTTCACATTGCGGCCCGACGCGGAGACGTGGAAATCGCTCAATTGCTCTTGGACAACGGAGCAAACCCCAATGCCAACAAGAGGCGTATCCGACCAGGTCGCACACCGCTTCACATAGCCCTTGAACACAACCAAGCCGAAGTTGTGCGCGTGCTGCTTGAGGGAGGTGCAGACGCCAATGCCAAGGCAATGTATGGCATGGAACCCCGTGTGCCATTGGAGATCGCGATCCGAAACGGAAATACAACAACAGCACGATTGCTGCTCGACGACGGCGCCAAGACGGGATTCTGGCATTGTGCTGGCTGCAAGGCTCAGCTCGAACGATTGGAGAAGGAGAACAGTCCAAGAGCAACAGCAGTACCAACGACTAAGCGAAGACCGAAGAACGCGTTAGAAGACATCAACCGGGTCGGGAACCGCGACGTCACCGGGATCATTAATCTCTTTTCGCTACGACAGGAAATCCAGGTCGGACGTAAGTTCTCCTACGAGGTCAACAAGCGGATCAAGACAATCGACGATCCGGTGATCTGGGAATACGTCAATCGCATCGGCCAAAACCTGGCGAAGAACTCCGATGTCAAGGTGCCACTTGAGATCAAGGTGGTCCACGACGAGACGATTAACGCGTTCGCCCTGCCGGGAGGATTCTTCTACGTCAACTCTGGACTAATTCAGTTCGCCCGCGACGAGGCAGAACTTGCTGGTGTCATGGGACACGAAATCGCGCATATCGCGGGCCGACATGGCACTCGACAAGTCAGTCAGGCCCAGCTGATTGCAACGACTGCTGATGCGTTGATTCAAGGATTCGGAGGCGACAACTGGGGGACACTGATCGCGGTGAACGCCGCCAACATAGCACTGCCGCTTACATTCCTTAAGTTCTCGCGAACTTTTGAGAAGAAAGCGGACTTCCTAGGAATGCAGTACCTTTACAAGACCGGGTACGACCCACTCGCTATGGTGGCCTTCTTTGAGCGACTGACGGCACGGGAGACGGAAAGGAAGGGGGCCATAACGGCGGCATTCAGTTCGCATCCGCTGTCCCGAAATCGTGCAATGCTCCTTCAGAAGGCTATCGACGAACTCCTGCCAGACCAACCCGCCTACGCCATTACCGGCAGTGAGTTTGAGGAAATCAAGGCACGAATCAGCAAGCTCTACGGAGGGCCAACGGACAACCCCGAGCGCTCCGCTCCCCCAGAGATTCTCAGGCGATTGTTGAAAGAAATCCGCGAACACAACGCATTGCGACGCTAGAGCCCTATTTCGAGATTGCATACGGGCTCTCGAAACTCCCTACCAACAGGCTCAGTTGCGCTGGGCGGTCGCAGTCGCCGGGATGCAATGGCTCGCTTGATAAGAACCGGAAGTTCTTTCAACAGGCGTATAGCGCTCGGCCCCTTGTCCCGCTACCGACCGGCGAGTTGCGCGAGCTTGCGCTCCACCCGCTGGCGCTACCGCTCGCGCTCCTCTTGGGCCGACTCGATCAGGTTGCCGAACCGGTCGTAGTCGTCGTCCGGCTCCCAATGCGGTGCCTCGTCCTCCCTGGGCGGCGCGGGATTGCCCCCGCCAGCCGGGTCGATCCGGTTGAGGTGGGCCCACAGCGCTGGCAGGTTCCCGCTCCAGTGGGCTTCCAGCCCGGCCCGGAATTGCTCAACCTCGGCGGCGCTGGGTGGGATCGCTTCCGTCGCGTTGGCTACCGCCCGGTCCGCAGCCTCGTCGAATGCGCCTTCGTCGAGGTCATAGTCAGAGCCGTGTTCCTCTCCGAGATTCTCGTAGATGGAGTTCATCAAGCGGTTTCCGAACGACGACGCAGCAGCGGAGTGGCTTGCCAAGGTGCGCTGGGCGCTCGGTGTGGAGTGCCCGCACTGTGGCGGCGACAACGTGCAGGAAGGGACCACGCACCCCATCATGCCGTACCGCTGCCGAAGAAAGGGCTGCCTCAAGTTCTGCTCGGTTCGCACCGGAACGGTGATGGAGGGATCCAAGCTCGGCCATCATGTCTGGGTAATGGCGATGTACTTCCTGCTAACCGATCTGAAAGGCCAATCCAGCATGAAGCTGCACCGCGACCTCGGGATCACCCAGAGAGCCGCGTGGCACTTGGCCCATCGCATCCGGGAGTCGTGGAGCGAGGAGAACGTCATGTTTGGCGGTCCCATCGAGATTGACGAGACGTACATTGGTGGAAAGGAAAAGAACAAGCACAAATCAAAGAGGCTGAAGCCCGGTGGCGGAAGCGGAGGAAAGGCAGCGGTTGTTGGCATCCGCGACCGAGAGACAAACCGCGTCGTGGCACGGCCGGTAGACAACATGCAGAAGCAGACTGTCTTGCCCTTCATTGAAGAGCGGATTGACAAAGATACCGTTATCTACACTGACGAGAGTCCCGTATACGGCCCGCTGGAGAATCGCGAGACTGTCAACCACAGCGTCAAGGAGTATGTCCGTTACATGGCTCACATTAATGGACTGGAATCGTTCTGGTCGCACCTGAAGCGCGCCTATCATGGCACCTACCACCACATGAGCCGCAAGCACCTACACCGCTACATCAACGAGTCCTGTGGAAGGCACAACATGAGATGTGCCGATACAATTGACCAGATGAAGATGCTCGTCTGGGGGATTCACGTTGACCTTGGCGGGTCTGCTCGCGCCTATCGTCGCCATCCTTGTGAGGGCATACTTCGCCAGTAACTAGATGGTCACCTGATTGACCGGTGTGAACGTGAACAGAGCGTGTTCGTGGGGTACAAGGTGGAAAGTTTCGATCACGTTTGCCTTGTCATGTAGATCCCATGGCATGGGTTCGATGATTCGCCTGGCAGTGCTTGCCTTGTCCTTGGCGAGAACATCAGCAGTAAACGCCACTTCACCCTGCGGAGAGTGGATCCGCATTAACAATTCCTGATTGTCCGATAGATCCATGAATTCCTGCCAGTTCTGGTTCCATGAATCAGGTCGTATCCGTACTTCAATGCCGCAACAGGATGCCATATCCGGGCAGCCTAGCTCTAGGATAGACGGTATGGGTGGAGTCGCTGTCTCCAGTTCCAGCCACAGTCCGGACTTGTCGCGAAACTTCAGCGAGTGCCACCCTGTGCCCACGATATCAAGTCGAAATCTCATCCGTTGCGGAACCCTGGTCATCATGTCCACCATTTGATTCTTAATCCCTGTTGGCAATTCGAGACTCGATCATACCCACTCCGGTTACTGTGCGTCTAGAGCCGCACTTTCCCCCGACCAAGGGTGCCTGCAAGTTCTGCATCTAAAGCACTTTGCAGGCGGTGGGCGCTCTCATACATAGTTTTCTGAAAGTAGCGTTGTATGGGTGTCTTGTTACAGTCGCCAGATGCGCAAGTCATCGATTCTGGTTGTTCTGGTGATCTGTTGCGGTCTGGCTTCGGCCGATGTCGAAGACCATATTGGGGTGGTCACGGCCCGTCGGACGAATGCGGCGGCCATGGATCCGCCAACATCGGGACCGCTTGGGCGCGGGCAACTCGTCTTGCCCGAAGAAGTCATTCTCCCCAGCCTTGAGGGCGCAGCCTTGGACCGGATGCGAGCAGCGTTCGGTCCGTCTTGGCTGGGGCCGACGCGTCCGCTTCCAGCAGAGATAGAGGGCACCTGGGGGTGGACGCAGGCGGGCGAGCGGGTCTGGCGGGTGACGATCCGGGCTACGAGTGCGCGAGCGCTACGACTGCGCTTCGAGAACTTCAGCGCGGAAGGGCTGGTCTGGCTGTACGGCGATGAGTTGAGCGGGCTGCACATCGGGCCGTATGAGGGCGTTGGACCGCATGGTGACGGAGGTTTCTGGAGCGAGTTCGTATTCGGCGAGGCCGTGACCGTGGAGTACGCGCCGAGGGACGCGGCGGAAGCCTCCGAGCAGATACCGTTCCGCATCCACAGCATCGCGCAAATCGTTGAAAGGGATTTTCCCGTCCCGGGCGAGGCCAGCAAACCGCGAAGCCCCTTGGAGCCGCGCTCGATCGCGGGCTGTCATTTGGATGTGGCCTGCTACCCCGCCATGGAGGATAGGGACCTTCCGTCCGTTGCGAAGCTGTACATCACGACAACGGAGGCAACCGGCTCGTGCACGGGCTTCTTGATCAACCCCCGGTGGGAGAGCGACCACTCCTATCTGCTCCTGACAGCGGGCCATTGCGTCAGCTCCGAGGACGCGGACATTGCATTCCTGTGGAATTACCAGACCGAGCAATGCTACGGGAATCCTGACTCGACACAGTGGGAAAAGCCGTCGGCCTGGACCTATAGCTCGACCCTCGTGGTGTCCAAGAATGACAGTGACCACGATTTCGCGCTGCTGGTGCTGGACCGAGCCGAAGTACTAGCGAAGACAGGAGCTACCAGGCGCGGGTGGTCCACCCGAGTCGTTTCCTCGGGAGATCAGGTTGCTGCCGTGAGCCATCCTGACGGGCACCACAAGCGCGTTGCATTCGGTCAAGTCGTGTCCACCAACTGGACCGGGTGGAACTCGAGCCAGGGCATCGACTGGCGTCTGGGAACCACCGAGCCCGGCTCGTCCGGGGCGCCCGTGCTCTGGATATCCGGTGAGGACATGCGGGTCGTCGGGATCGTCACTTCGAGTAACAGCGACGGAACGGATGACGCATCATTCTGGGGCCCCTATTGCGATGCTGACGTGCGTGCGGGATTCGATCGGTTCGACGGCATATACGAGATTATCGAGCCCTACCTTGAGAGCGAGAGTGCCCTGCCAGCGCTGCCTGTCGTGGTCTGGCTGGGCAGAAGCGGCGACAACATCAAGCTAAGGCCCACCGAGGCAGGCGGGTATACCCTGAACGGCCAGGCAATCGAAAGCGGCCACAGGGTGACGGCCTCCAACGCCAATGTCTACGACCTGACGCTGGTGGACGGCACTTGGACCGCCACCTACGTTTGGCAGAGGGTCCGGGTGGCGTTAGGCGACAGTGGCTCGGTGGTCGACCTTTGGAGGAGCGAGACCGGCACATTTGTGTTCTTCGACGGATCGGTGGTTCGCAGTGGCATATCCGCAGTGCGGGCCACCAACGGCAACATCTACCGGCTATCGTTTGTGGAGGGAGAATGGGTGGCTACCAGATTGCCGTAGGCGAGGCTTGTAGACGGCGCAATCCCGCGATTCGGCGTTCAAGAGGCCAGACTCGCAAGCGACCCGAAGGCAATGGCCGAAAGCATTCGGATCGTCATTGCCGGGATTGCACACCGGGACTGGGGAACTCGATGACATTCGACGCTGGTATCTCACCCGGTCCGTAGGCCCTACCACACCCCGCGCACTCCCAGCCGCCGGCCCTCGGGCCCGCCTGGATTTCCATCAGGCGCTCCGCGCAACCGGATGCCGGGCAGGGCGCCAGCGCCCCCTCGCAATCCGGGCACAGGATGGACGGACCGACGAAGCGAGCCTCGGGAACGCGGACCGCCACGCCGCACCCGCGGCACAGCAGCCGGTCAGTCACGCACGGCCTCGCTCCGGCCCCCGGCAACGCCGGCTCGTCGACACATGGTTGACTCCAGTTCGGCCAGCTTGAGATCCTCGCTAGCGCGCTCGTTGGCCTCACCCCGCTCGATCCACTCCCGCTGCTGGGCGTGCCGTTCGGGGTTGCCCTCGAACGAGGCCGGCCAGCGCCCCCAGCTGGCCGCACACTGCTCCCGGAGCCGCCGAATGCTTGCCCGCTTGCTCTCGACGAGACCGGTCACCGTCCCCGGCTCGGTGGCAATCGCCAGCACGATCGGCTGACCGTCCTCCCCCCATGGCAGGACGAAGTAGTACCGGTAGGCGCCATACCCCATCCGGAGCACACCCAGCATCGCCGACCTCCGCAGCAATCTCAGCATGGTCGGTCTGACGGGCATCCCGCCGCGCCGATTTCGGTCGGCCAGCAGCCTTCGAACCGCGTCACCAGTGCAGTATAAGGGCGTTGCCGAAGCCCGCCCGCACCCGACAGCCGCCGAATCGGCCGCCACGCGAGCGCTCCCGCTCCAGCAGCGCCGCAGACGTAGCCCAGATCTTCTCGGGTACGTCCGAACCGTCACTGGAGACGCGATGTTCGGACGCGACCGGAAAGAACACCTCGACCACCCCTACCCGGGCCCGCACCGGAGCCCCGCCATGCTCGATCCGGAGTTCGGCGTCGAAAAAACCCTGCGGCCAGCGAGATTCATTACTCTCCCCGACACGGAACCCCTTCCGCCAACAAGACCTAGTTCTCTTCCGGCTTTCCTTTATAGGTGTAAATCGGTGTCTCGGGAACCTCGATATAGCCTTGACCATACCTACCGGGGTCGACCGGCACAAAATAGGTCTGTCCGGTCTCCCTGCAATACCGGCCCCCCTTGATTGCCTCCTGGAGGTTCTTGGAATCGCACTCGATCCGATCGGCCAGACTCTCGCACACACGCAGCCTTTTCTGAGACTGCTTGCACACCTCGACTTGGCATGGATGCAGGTAAGGATTGTTCTCGCAGTCCCGGCGCTCAAGGTCAAAATAGCCCCTTCCGGTGTTCGGTTTCCAGACCACTCGCTCCACGAGGTTGCCATCCTTGTAGACGTCCCCTAACCGGATGTCGCTAGGCCGTCGCCCGCTTGTACTCCAACTGGGTGGCAACGGCCGCACCCTCTGTCCCGGATTCAACGGATCCTCGTACCACCACGCGACAAAGTATTTTCCGTTAGGACTGGGAGTCTTCACCAGTTCCCCATTGCAGCAGGCCCCACACTCCGCTGTCTCACACTCGGCCGACAGGTCGTAGAACTTGTAAGGCCGCTTCTCGTTCCAGTGCTTCGCGTGCTTGGCCCGGCAGTCTTCCCGACACGCTCCGCACGTAAGCTCAATCGCAAAGGTCGATCCCGCGAAAACAAGCAATGCCAGAACAAAGATTTGCGTACTTGTCTTGAGAATGATTGGTTCGCTACACTCACGCATCCCGGCTACTACCGTTTGGTGGTTTCACCTTAACACTGAACGGCAGGGCCATAGCGGACAGGATACTGTCTAACGCTTCAGGGTGCTCGGCAATGAGCAGGGGCAAATCTAGCCCCGCTTCCACTTCGCGCCAAAGACCGAACGGTCATTGATCGAGGCTCGTGCTGAATCCGTCTCCACCCTTGGTTGAGGGAAAACCGGGCGGTCAGGGGCCGTTGGGCGGTCGTTCTGTGTAGAGCACATGTTTCAGATGCGAATGGCATAATTGATGGCAATGAGGCTCCAGGCTGCCCTGTCGATTGTTCTCGCATCCTCTCTCTCCTGCGCCCAAGCGCCCGATCCGACGGGCTTGCTTGCCGACGAAAATGCTGTCAACGAGCAGGGAAATACCCCGCTATGCGATCTGATCGACAAGGCGATTCGCCGGTCGCCTGACGACTACCCGCTTCCGGATGCCGCAATGGTTCGCGAACTGCTCGAAAGGGGCGTGGATCCAAACATTTCCTGCGCCAATGGCATTTCCCCGTTGACGATGGCTGCCATGGGCGGTGAAACATTCATGATCGAGGCTTTGCTGGATCACGGCGCCGATGTGGAGTTCAGGGACGATGCGCACAACCTCACCCCGCACGGATGGTGCTACATGTCTTCCAGCTACGATGGCATCGAACTGATGGAAAGCCGGGGCGCTCCCGTGGACGACCGGATCAAGAATGCGCAAGCCAACGTTGGTGTGTACTTCGACACCTTCTCAAAGCTGCTGGATGAACTGCCTGAGGGTCTGACCCTCGCCGAGCGGGCGCAATACGAATACGACTCCTCGCTCTCTGCCCAGAAGGATGCGCTCAAGCTACTGGCGAACGACTGGGACAAGTACACGCAGATCTTGATGCTAAACCAAGCCAAGGGTCGAAAGTACGATCCAGACAGCGGCATGGATCCGAGGGAATGGCGCTGGCACACGCGCCTGAAGGCCATGACGGACGGAATGAAGGAAATGTACAATCCGTCGATGCTCGATTTTGGTCCACAGAACTTGCCCCCACTTGAGTGATGCGCCATGGTCAATCCAAGCGACTTCGGGATGCTCCGGTAGTTGTTGCGGCTTCGATGCGAGCCGCGTCACGAGTGCAGTATAACGGCGTTGTGGAAGCCCGGAGGCACCGTGGCACGCCCGGAAGGGCCGTCCCGCAGCCCCTGCCACGCCGCACGCTCCGGAGACGTAACCCAGATCCCCTGGGGAACGTCCGAACCGACATCAGAGACGCGATGTTCGGACGAGATAGGAAAGAGCACCTCACCCACCCCTACCCGGGCCTGCTCCGGAACCCCGCCATGCTGGACCCGGAGTTTGACGTCGACAAGACCCTGCCGCTGGTCCGCTACCGGATCCTCGTCGATGGCGAGGAGGACGCCGCGGGCGAGTTCCACTGCGACCACATCGTTGCCCTCGGCACGGCAACAACGATGATCCACCGCGGAAGGTACGTCCCGCTCGGCAAGCGCCTGGCCGAGGTCGAGGTCTACGACGCCGACGGCAATCTGCTCGGCCGTGACAGGCATGTGCGCACGAGGTTGAACGGCCAGAAGACTGTCCAGTGGGAGAGCATCGCCGGCCGCTCCGCTCGCGCCGAGCAGACCGAGGCCCGGGTCCGCGCGATGGGCCCGCCGTCATCGGCCCACTAGTGCTCCAGGCCAGGAAGCGTCCGGCCTCTCTCCGGCAGCTCCACTGCTCGCGGTAGCTTCGCCCCCTCGTGGCTGGCTCCCTCCAGCTTGGCCCCCTCCAACCGTGCGCCGGCGAGCCGACTGCCGGCGAGGTTGGACTCGCGCAGGTCCGCGCCGGTCAGGTCGGGACCGCGCCGCCCGGGCGCCTCGGCACCGGCAAGTACAGCCCCACGAGCCCGGATCTCGCGCATGTCCGTGTTCTCGAGGTTGGCGTGGTGCAGGTTGGTCCCCGCCGCGCTGGCGCGAGCCAGCCGGGCGTTAGTCAGATCGGCCTCGCCGAGGTTGGCTCCACGCATCGAGGCCTCCTCGAGCACGACACTGCGCAGGTCCGCCTTGCGCAGATCGACCCGCTGCCCTCCGCGGTCCTGGAACAGCGCCTCGGAGAAGTCGGCCCCGACGGCCCGGACACCGTACATCCGCGCCCCGTCGAACGCCGCCTCGCGCCCGTCCGCACCACTGAAGTCGGCGGCCCCCAGGTCCGCGTTCGAAAGGTCGGCCTGCCCCATCCGCACGTCGGTGAAGCGGCCCCCGTGGGCGACGGCTTCACGGAGGGTCGCCTGCTCCAGGTTGGCCCCCCGGAGCCTCGTGTCGACCAGCCGGGCCCCGTCGAGGTTGGCACCGTTGAGCTGCGCCTCGCGCCCTCGCACCGCAGTCAGGTTCGCCCCGCGGAGGTCGGTCCGCTCCAGGTTGGCGCCGTCGATCCGCGCTCCGGCCATCCGCGCCCCCCGCATATCCGCCCCAGACAGATTGAGATTCGACAGGTTCAGCCGCTCGAGGTTGAAGCCCCGCAGATCTGCCTTGCGGCCGTCCTCCCCGTCCGTCTGGAGCCAGACCTGGTGGTCGGTGACGATCCTGCGCAGCTCCTCCGTCCGCTTGTGGTCGACGATCTTTTCCGCGACGATGTCCGCGAATTGCTGCAGCGCACGCAAGTCATCCGCCATGGCTGCCCATTACCTCCCTGCCAGCGGCCAGAAGCGCCGGGTCTCCCAGCCGTCCCCCTGCGCGCCGAGGACCCGCACAGCGGACGACACCACCCGCCGCCCGTCGCGGCGCTCTACGTGGATCACGAAGTCGATCGCCTGGGCGACCTGCATGCACAGCACCGGCCACGAGATCCCCTCCCCACCCTGCAGGGCGCAGGAAGCCAGACGCACCAGGGCGCTCTCGGCATCGTTGGAGTGGATCGTTGACAGCGAGCCCCCGTGGCCCGTATTCAGCGCCTGGATCAGGTCGGCGGCCTCGGCGCCGCGGACCTCCCCCAGGATCAGTCGGTCCGGCCGGTGCCGCAGCGAGGCCTTGACCAGGTCCCGGATGGACAGGCCGGAGCCGGCCAGGTCCCGCGCCTCCATCTGCAGCAGGTTCTTCGCCTCCAGCTGAATCTCGGTGGTGTCCTCGATCACCAGGATCCGCTCATCCTCGGGGATAACGCCGGCGAGCGCCTGCAGCAGCGTGGTCTTGCCGCTGCCGGTCCCGCCGGCGATCAGGACGTTCCTCCGTTCCCGGAGGTGCTCGATCGCCTCCTCGTACACGGGCCGAGGGAGCGAGCCCTGCTCGATCAGGTCCTCGGCGCTGAACTGCCGCCCCCCGAACCGGCGGATGGTGATGGCTGCGTACTGGACAACCGGCGGCAGCGCGATCGCCACGCGTGAGCCGTCGTCCAGCCGGGCGTCGACGATCGGGACCTTCTCGCCGGCCTCAAGGCCGAGCGGGCGCGCGATATGGATCGCCGCGGCATAGATATCCTCCGCGGTGAGCCCTGGCGCCTCGACCTCGACGGGCTGTCCGCCCCCGCGCTCGACGAAGTACTTGCCAGGCCCGTTGATCATGAGCTCGCTGACCGTCTCGTCCTCGAAGGCCTCGCGCACGACTTCCGGAAGCAGGGACAGGACCCTGTCCAGCGCCGGCATCAGGACCTCCCGCCGCGGGTGGGAAAGCGGCCATCAAATCGAACCGCAATCATCTGCATCAGAGTCCTCCTGTTCCGCCGAGTTCGCTCTCCCGGACCGCCTGCCAGTACGGCTTGTCCCGGGGCAGGAAGTAGGGCTTGAGATACACCCGCCGCGCCGGCATCGCGTTGTAGCCGTCGAACGGGATCACGATCGCCTGGCACGTGCCGAGCGCCTCGAAGTCGTTCGGGTGGAACCGGGGCTCCCGGCGGGCCTGGTAGGACCGTCCAGCCCCCACGCTCGCCCGCGCTCCCCCGGCCTTGCCGCTCAGCAGCGAGACCCCCGCCTGCGAGGAGTTTTCGCTGAAGTTGTAGCTGGCCTTGAGCCGCTCCACCGTCCCGCACATCTCCGACGCCGCCCTGGAAGTGTCGGCGTCGGCCGACGTCAGGAACACCCGCGTCCGGAACGACTGCAGCAGCGTCTTCCAGGCATCGCCCCGCGTCGCGCTCTTCAGCGACGAGATCGACTGCGTGGCCACGATCGGGATCACCCGCGACTGCCGCGTCAGGGGGAAAGCCTTCTCGTCGCCGGCCGGCTCGCCCTCGCCAACCGTCGCAAACGACTGGTACTCGTCGCAGACGAAGACCGCGGGCCGGAAGTAGCGCTCCGGCTCGGCGGCCATGTCGGCCGGCCGCCGCAGGGCCGCCTGCAGCCAGGCCCCCTTGAGCATCACCCCGACCGCCCGGGCCAGCGCCGGGCTCGTCCCAGCCGGCATGTTGAGGCACAGCACGGTGCCGTTCTCGATCAGCTCGCGCAGCCGCGGCAGGGGCCGCAGCAGCGAGGGCAGCTCCCCACTGAACGTCGTGCCATCCTGCGGCCCCTCGGCAACAGCCGGCGGACCCGGGCAAAACACGCGCCCGGCGTCCGGCTGGTCGAAGATCCCCAGGAATAAAGAGACGCCCTCGACGATCGATGTCCTCAGCTTGGATTCGAGTTTTCGCCAGTCATGCTCAAGCCAGCGCTCAGCCGCCTCCAAGCGGCCCTCCGCATCGGGAGCGACAGGCGGCCTGGAGGGCCGCTCGCGCCTCCCGTCGATCCCGGCCTCCTCAAGGGCGTCGAGCAGGTCGCGCGTCATGGGCGCGGAGACCCCTTCCCCTTCGCGAGCCCACGGCCCGAAGCGATCCAGGGCCGCCGCATGCGGGGCGAAGTCCTCCGGCCGGACCGTGACCCGCATCGCCGGCTCGTCGCGCACCTCGGCGCGCGCCTGCACCAGGCGGGCCTGCATCAGGCCCCCGTCGATCGCGCACCGGTACAGGTCCCGCAACGTCACCCAGCCGCTGCCGTGGATGCGGTGCAGCTCGACCAGGTTGCGCAGCAGGTTGGTCGATGCCTGCTGCCAAAAGGGCTCCTTGCCCCGGCCGAAGAGCTGGTTCAGCAGCGAGCTGAGTTGGTAGGCCAGCGAATACGAATCGACCTCGGGCGCGTCGAGAGGGTTCCACTGCCACCGCCCGCCGATGCCGAGTTCGACATAGTCATCCTCCCGGTCGCAGGCCTTGAGGACCTCGCGGACCTGCT
>MKWU01001560.1_pt1 | contig 38875 bp, 35 predicted proteins | sample 809101 | NCBI WGS metagenome assembly MKWU01 (sample SAMN05860141, study PRJNA318959) | sponge metagenome | host: Aplysina aerophoba | place: Slovenia: Piran, Adriatic Sea, Gulf of Piran | collected 2013-05-07
AAACCGGCGAAACCCGCGTGCCGTCAAACGCAAAATGAGCAAGTTCCCACTGCGCCGGCCGGACACCCCTCCACTCCCCGCCGTCAATCCAGTCAACAGCATCAAAGTCGTAAAGTGAACAGTATTGGGTCTAGCCCGCACTTCTCACCAGGGTCATGGTCTGCGCGGCGCTCTCCGGCCTACAGAGCAGGAAAGCCGCGAAGCGCGATGCGGGGACATCGGGCGAGTGGCTTGACGCACTCTGTAGGCCGAAGAGCGCCGCCCTTCGGGTCGCGCCCAGGCGCCCGCCCGCGACGTCGCGGGCCTCAACCGTATTCCCTGATACGCTTTTCGGCCCGCTCCTGGCGGATCGAACGCCTGGGCGCGACGCAGACCGTGACCCTGGTGAGAAGTGCGGTCTAGCGCCGCGACCCGCTGCGCCCAGGCGTGTATCCTTTGAAGCGGTCGGGAGTAGCCACACCTGGACTCTCTGGTTGGTCCGGCCGTGGGTCGCGATGAGCGCTCACCGCCTGTTCGCCTGGTCGTCCTTCGGCCGTTTCGCCTTGTCGGTCTCCACCCCATCTGCTAAGCCTAGTAACGTGCCGCCGATCCGCATCTAATGCGATGCGCGCGCCGTGGTTTTTGACGATTCGTTGAGTTGAAGGGCAGGCGGAACGCGAGTGGGGGGATCGCGCTACAATTCTCACTAATCTTTCGATGCGCGCTTGAGCATGGCTACTCACCATCCCGTGAGGATGGCAGTCTCGGGTCGCGGCAAAGGCGTGAGAACTAATTCTCATTGCCGCAAGAAACTAACTAGAAATTCAAGGGGAGGCTAGCAATGGACTTTTTGAAACCGAAGAGGATGGCCGCCGTCGGTCTGCTCGCGGCATCCGTGGCGTTAGTGGGATTTTCGTCGAGTGGCACGGCAGAGGAATCCAGCCTGACGCCGGAACTCAGAGCCGAGCTGGAGGAGTTGATCAACAGTTACCGGGGCGAGCCGGACTTCGTGGCGCCGGGAGAGCCCATCGACATCAAGGCGGCGCTGGGTGGCAAGTTGATCTATGGAATCTCGGTGACGAGTGCCAACCCGTTTACGGAAGGCATCTACTCCAGCATCCGCGAGCTCGAACCGATCATCGGTTTCGAGTTCAAGGACTGGCAGAATCAAGGGTCGCTGGCCGAACATCAGCGGGGGATCGCGCAAGCCATCACCGATGGCGCCGCGGTCATCGACCTGACGGGTGGCTCGGACCCGCGGCTCTTGGGCCCGCAACTCGCGGAAGCCACGGCTGCCGGAATCAAGGTGATGGATTCCCACGCATCCGGCTTGACGCAGGGCATCTCGGCTAATGTCGATGCCACGGTCGGAGCGCCGTACGAAGTATGCGGCCTCCTTCAAGCGGCGTATACCGCGTTGCACTCCGAGGGCAATGCACATGTGCTGATCATCAAGTCGGACGAAATCACGGGTTCGCCGGTTCAGACCAAGGCTATCGTGGACGGGCTGGATAAGTACTGCCCGAACTGTGAAGTCTCGATTGCAAACGCGACCGTGGCGCAATGGGCGACCACGGTGCCCGCGGCTGTGCGTGGCGCGATGCTGGCCGATCCGGAGCTCAACTACATCCTGCCGCTCTACGACCCGGAAACGCCCTACATCGTGCCGGTGCTCAGGCAACTGGCTGATCCCGGCACGGTTCACGTCGTCACCTATGCGGGGACGCCATCGGTCCTCGATGAGATTGCCAAGGGCGACTACGTCCTGATGGATGTGGGCGAGAGCAACAAACACATCGGACTGTCACTCATTGACTTGGCCGCCCGACTCCTGCTCGGCGAAGAGAATCCCCCTGTCGACAGGAAGATACCGATGCGCATCTGGGACGCGTCGAACGTGGCCGAAGGCGGTACTCCCGCAGCGTACGGGGTTGGCTACGGGGATAAGGTCAGACAAGGGTTTTTCAAGCTTTGGGGTCTCGAAGAATAGGCCCTCGGGTTTTAGTGGGAAGCCCGGCCGCGAAAATCGGTCGTGACGTCGGCTTCTGAAGTCGCGCTGGGGATCGAGAGTCTATCCAAGACCTTCGGGAACAACACGGTTCTCAAGGACGTTGGCTTAGACCTCATCCCCGGCCAAATTCACGGCTTGCTCGGCGCGAACGGGTCGGGCAAGTCGACCCTCATCAAGATTCTTTCGGGTTACCACGAGCCCGATTCCGGGGCGGCAGCAACGCTGTGGGGCTCGCCGCTCAGCTTTCCCCTTAAACCCGGGGAGGCACGCGGCCTTGGTCTGAGCTTCGTTCATCAGGACAAGGCCCTCATCCCGGAGATATCGATTCTGGAGAATCTCTTCGTCTCCGAGATCGCTTCGGGAAGGCGGAAACAATCGCGGAAGCAGATGGCCCGCACCACCAGAGAAGTCCTGGAACGCTATTCGATTGACAGCCGACCGGAAGATCCCGTCTCGACCCTGAGTTTGGGGGACCGCGCGCTGGTGGCCATTGCCAGGGCCATCAGGGAGGTATCCGGATCTGACTCCGGCGGCCGCCGCGTCGATTCCGATGGCCGCCGGGTGTTGATTCTCGACGAGCCGACCGCGGCCATGAGCCTGGACGAAAAGCAGGATCTGTACCGCACATTTGCCTCGCTTGCCGAGGCCGGCCACGCGTTGATGCTCGTCTCGCATGATCTGGACGAGATCATGGAGGTCACGACCGTCGCGACGGTCCTGCGCGACGGCGAAGTGGCAGGCAGGGTCGAGACGGCGTCGACAGAGCCCTCCGAGATCGTACGGATGATCGTGGGGCATAGTCTCGACAAGGCCGGACCGAGAGAAGCACGTTCGGCCGGGGAGCCTCGCCTGAGCGCGACCGATCTGAGCGCGTCGGGTCTCGATGGCGTTTCCTTCGAGGCGAGAGCCGGTGAAATCGTGGGCTTCGCCGGGCTCGTTGGCTCAGGCTATGCCGATGTCAATCAAGCGCTCTTCGGGCTCAAGGAGAACGCATCCGGGGTGATCGCGGTCGAAGGGGAGCGCACAGACCTCAAGCGCCACAAGCCTGAAAACGCGGTCAAGATGGGCGTGGGCCTGGTTCCCCTCGAGCGCGACAAGGCCGGCGTGGAGCTCGAGCTCTCGGTCACGGACAACCTCACGGTCCAGCTTCTCAAGCCGCGCGCAGGCCTCAATCCGTGGGTCTCGCGACCCAGGCTCGGGGCGGCTGCGCGGGACACGGTTGCCCGGTACGGGATTATCACGCCGGCCATGAACGCCTTGCTCAAGACGCTGAGCGGCGGCAACCGCCAGAAAGTGCTGGTCGCGAAGTGGCTGGCGGCAGGGAAACGCGTGCTCCTGCTCGACGAGCCGACGCAAGCGGTCGACATCGCGTCCCACGAGGACATTCTGGAGCTGCTCGACCAATTCGCGAGGGAAGGCGGTACCGTCCTCATCGCGAGCTCCGACTGGGAGCAGTTGGCCGAAATCTGCGACCGGGTGCTCGTCTTCGGTGGTGGCTTCATACGAGCAGAATTGAGTGGGGCGGAAGTGAACAAGCGCTCCATCGGAGAAGCCTGTTACGAGTGGGGCTCGCGCCTGGCCTCGATGAACCGCCCGGTTGAAGCGAGGGTTTAGGCGTGGCCGCTAGATCCACCCTTCGCACGATGGTGTGACAGTGGAGGTAACCCGCCTCGATTATGGCCAACTCCTGCGGCGGCTTTCCGTGCCGCTGTGCTTTATCGCGATCATAATATTTTTCGGTGTGATGGCCCCTAACGCGTTTCTCGTTCCGAGAACGCTCACCTCAATTCTGGCCTCTGCTGCACCGATTGTTGTGCTGACCATCGCGACTGTGGTCACGCTAAGGGGCGGCGATTACGATCTTTCAGTCGCAGCGGTCATGACACTGTCCAGCAATATTGTCGGTGTTCTTAACATCAAGTACGGCATGGATATCGGGCCGGCAATCGGAATTGCCATTGGCATGGCAATCACGGTCGGTCTGGTCAATGCCTTCTTCTGTATCCTCGTCGGCATCGACAGTTTCATCATGACGCTGGGCATGGGGACCATATTGGCCGGCATTGTCTTATGGATCAGTAATTCGAACTCCTATACCGGCCTGTCTGACTGGCTGGTGGACCTGATAACAAGTCGCGACATCGGTGGTCTTCCGTTCAGCTTCTACATTGCGGTCGGAATATGCTTGGTTGTCTGGCTCGTCTTCGAGTTTACGCCCATAGGGCGCCAGCATTTGTTTGTGGGTAAATCGAGAGAAGTTTCGAAGCTTAATGGCATAGCGGTCGGTCGGGTTCGGACGCTGTCTTTCGTGTCCTGCAGTGTGTTGGCCGCTGTTGCGGGCATCATGTATGCGGGTGCGGCCGGCGGCGTCGACCCCACGTCGGCGCTCACGATGCTGCTTCCGGCCTTCGCGGCGGCCTTTCTCGGCTCCACCACGATCATGCCGGGTCAGTTCAATCCGTGGGGTGCATTTCTCTCCGTGTATTTTCTCGTCACCGGCATAACGGGGCTCGCCATCCTCGGATTGCCCACGTTTGTGCAGAGCTTCTTTTACGGCGGCGCACTTATCATTGCCGTGTCGCTCGCCCAGTTGAGCAGAACCGGGGGCCTCAACATGCGCAGGCGAATGTGGCGGTCCCGGCGCGCCGGCGACGATGGACAGACGGCGGCCGGCGAATGATGGCCAAGGGAGGACTGAAAGATGGCAGAAAAGGATATCCAGGTTTGCTTCAATCCCCACTTCGACGCCGTATCCCTTTGGCTCGGCTCGTTCGGCGGCGCTGATTCGCCATGCGACATTTCGCGGGGCGTATTTGCGGCGAAGCGCGGTGTTCCACGCCTGCTGGAATTTTTCCGGCGCTACGACATCACGACGACGTGGCACATTACCGGGCACTCAATCGAGAGCTTCCCGAAAGCGGCCGAGATGATCGCGAAGGACGGCCACGAGGTCGGCGTGCACGGCTACTCCCATGAAAACCCCCTCGCCATGAGCCCCCAGCAGGAGAGGGACGTTCTCGAAAAGAGCATCGAGCTTTGCCAGGCGTTGACCGGGAAGAGGCCAAGGGGCTATGCGACACCGTGGGCGGAGTTCACCCCCATCACCGTGGATTTGCTGCTGGAATGCGGCTTCTCGCATGAATTCAGCATGATGGAGGAGGACTGTTTTCCCTACTATCTGCGCACCGGAGATAGCTGGACCAAGATCGACTACACGCAAGATGCCGCCGATTGGATGAAGCCCTGGGTGCCGGGGAAGGAAGTCGATATCGTCGAAATTCCCCTGAGCTGGCATCTGGACGACGCGCCCCCCACGATGTTCGTCAAGACCGCGCCTAACAGCCACGGGTGGATCACGGGGCAGGAGATTGGCCAGATATGGCTCGACTACTTTGACTGGATTTATCGCAACCACGACTACGCGATTTATCCCCTGGCGCTCCACCCCGACGCTGCGGCCAAGCCTCACGTGATGCTGGCGCTGGAGCGGCTGATCGACCATATCCTGAGGCACCAGGGCGTCAGAATGGTGACGCACGAGGAGATGGCTGCGGACTTTCGCAGACGCGTGCCATTCGGGTCGAACAGCACGGTCGGTGGTGAAGCCGGGCTTTAGTCCGGAATTCTCACGGGTGACGTGATCTGCGCGGCGCCCTAGGCCGAAAGCTTCGGCCTCAATTTGTGAAACTCGGTGCGATCCTGGTAGGTGACGCCGGCGCGGAACAGCAGCGGCTCCTGGAACCACTTGGCCGTCAGCTGCATGCCGACCGGCATGCCTTGGGAATCGAGCCCGACGGGAACGTTGAGGCTGGGCAGACCCGCGTAACCGAAGCCAAAACAATTGCGCAGGATCAGGTGGGTTGACTTCTGCAGGTCCTCCGCGTCCGTCCACTTCGGCGCAACGATCGGTGTCGTCGGCGTCAGCAACATGTCGACCTCTTGAAAGACGCGTTTGAACTGGTGCTTCCACCGAATCAGGGTTCTCAGCGCGTTCGAATAGTCCGTCCCTTTGAACGGCTCGCCGGAACGGAGGCGCCTTAGGACCTCGTCGCCGTATTCTTCCGGATGATTCTTCAGGCCGTCGCGGTGCATGTCCGCCATGTCGATCGCCAGCAACGTGGGGCCCACGGCGACCCGTGCCTCTTCGGCGCCCTCGAGGTCGATGTCCACCAGCGTGGCACCGCAGGCTTCGATGACCTTCGAGGCCTCCATGACGCGTGCAACGACGTCGGGCTCGCAGTTCTCGTAGTAATAGGAGGTGGGGATGCCGATCCTGGTGTTCTCGATGCCGTCCCGCAGCGTCGGCAAGAAATTCTCAACCGGCACGTCTTCGCTGAGTGAGTCTTCGGGGTCGTAGCCCGCGATCGCGGCAAAGCCCCGTGCGACGTCCGGCACCGTCCGCGCCATCATGCCGATCGTGTCGGCATGGATCGTGAGCGCCAGTGCGTTGCTGTTGGGGATGCGGCCGACGGTCGGTCGAATACCCGAAATCCCGCAGAGGGCAGACGGACCCCGCACCGAGCCGCCGGTGTCGGACCCGAACGCAATGCGGCACATGCCGGATGCCAGCGCTGCCGCAGTACCGCCGCTCGAGCCGCCGGGTATCCGGGTCGTATCCCAGGGGTTCAGGCAATTGCCGTAGTGGACGTTGTGGGTCGTCGCGCCGTAGCAAAACTCGGGCAGATTGGTTTTTCCGAGAAACACCGGGCCCGAATTCCGGATCCGCCTGACGACTTCGGAATCCGAATTGGCGATATTGTCGCGGTACATTCCCGAGCCGAATGTTGTCCGGGTGCCCGCAACGTTGAGGCAGTCCTTAATCAGCATCGGCACACCGTGCAGGAGCCCGAGCCACTCGCCCTCATCGGCAGCCTTATCGGCTTTGTGGGCCATCTCCAGCGCCATCTCCGGGGTCGCGGTCAGGACCGCATTGATTTCCGGATTGAAGCGCTCGATCACGTCGAGATAGCGCTCGGTCTCCTTGACAGAGTTGCCAATTGCCATTGCCCCGCCCCCCTTTAGCGAAAGCCGAACGCCAATTCCGCAAGAATTCCGTTCTCGAACATCCGTACCGAAATAGCGGCGGACGTTACCTTAACTGCTCCTGGGCGCGTCTCGCTCGAAGTGCCGGAGGCGCCGCTCGATCTTCCCCCTGCGAGCAAATCGAAGACGCGCCACCATCGTCTTGCGGCAGGAACAGCACTGTATCGGCCGGTGCGGCGGGCCGCAACAAAGGCGAAGATTATTCATGCGCTACAATAGACAAGGGTTGCCCCGCTCGACCGACGGGCTGCAGGGATCGGAGGACGCTCGGATGGACGGACTGGAGATCGGACGGCCCGCGCTCGCCGTGGTCGATATGCAGAACGACTTCGTCGACCCCGACGTGGGCTCCTACGCGATCGGAGCGGAGCGAATGGTGACGCGGATAGGCCGGGTGATCGCCGCCGCCCGGCGCGCGCAGGTGCCGGTCGTGTTCAGCCAGGAGGTCCACCGCGCCGACGGGCTCGACGGCGGGCGCCTCCTCTGGGATGGGCGGAGCGGCTGGGTCACCGGCAGGCATCCCCGCGCCGCGCCCGGAGAGCCGCCGGCACCGCCTTGCCTCGAAGGCACGAAGGGCTTCGAGATCGTCGACGAGCTGGCGCCCGAGCCCGGCGACATCCGCATCCTCAAGCGGCGTTTCAGCATTTTCGTCGGTACCGAGCTCGACATGAACCTGCGTCGTTTGGGCGTCGACACGCTCCTGATCGCGGGCGTCTGCAGCGATGTCTGCGTGTTGTGGACCGCAGGCGACGCCTATCAGCGCGACTACAGGGTGTACGTGCTGGAGGACTGTGTAGCCGGTACCAGTGCGCAAGGCCACGACGCGGCGCTGACGCTGATCCGGGCGCTCACCAACGTGGGCCAGCCCGTCACCGCCGCCGACGCCATCGCGGCACTGGAACACCGCGTCGACGGTATCGGCGCCCAGTAAACCTCGTCAGGACGATCCCGCGTCCAGTTGCGCCGCGTACGCCTTGTAGCGCTTGACCAGCCAGCGGTTTATCTGCGGCAGGGTTCCTTCCAACGGCGCATAGCGCCCGCGATTGGCGAAGCGCGACCGCAGACCCTTGTGAACGGCCGTGTTGGCATCGGTATCCTGGTCGTTATAGATGACGATACCGTCGACGACGGCCTTGAAGGTTACGTCGAAGTTGTCCAGGGCCAGGGTCGAATGCGGAAACAGGTATCCCACCCGCAGGGTCAGACTGTTCGCCCCGTCAGGCAGGATCATGTAGTAGAGGCAGCCGTCCGGCACCGTGCCGATGAACAGGTTGGGCATGATGCTCGCGAACATCACCCGCTGACGCTCGTTATCGGTCAGCGTTTCGATGATCGGGAAAAGAGATTGAAACCCGGCGGTGAAGCCGCCGTCCTTATAGAGAAAGCCCGTGGGGTGATAGACCGCCCCATCGTCGTCATCGTCCCAATCGACGAACGTTGCCAGCCGAGACGGCGCGAAATCGTGCGGGCCCTTGTGCACGAACCACGTGTGATGCGGTTCGACGGCGTTCTCTTGCATCGACTTCCAGTTCCATGGGTAGCCGGAAAAGTCGCACGTCGGCGTGGCTCCCATGTCGCCCAGATGGTGGTTGGCGATTTCCTCCGTCAGCCGCTCGAGCTTCGAACTGAGCGGCGGCGCCTTGCCGTCCATGTTGATGAAAACGAAACCGTTCCAGATCTCCGCGCGCAGCGACGGCAGGCAGCTGGTGCGGCGCAGCTCCTCCAGCGAGGCGTGCGCGTCCATTTGTGGCGCGTGGATCAGAGTGCCGCGGAGATCGTAGGACCAGCCGTGATGCGGACAGGTGAATACGTCGGCGCTTCCGGCATGCTCGCCGAGAATATGACCGCGGTGCTGGCACACCGCCGTCATGACGCGGACCTCGCCCGTGTCGTCGCGTAGCACCAGCAAGGGGTCGTCGTTGATGGTGATGGAGAAGTAATCGCCGATCTCCGGGATTTGTCCGATGTGGCCGAGGCACACCCACTCGCTGTCCCACACGGCGCGCTTTTCGAATTCGAACCACTCCTCCGATGTGTAGACCTCTCGTGGCAGTGTGACGCAGGTCTCAATATCGGCGGTCGATGGGTCGAGCCGCTCGAGAATCGAGCGTAAATGGTCGCTCAGCACGACATCAGGCAACGTCTTCACGGTGTAATCGCTCATGCTGCATGCCCTCGTTCGTGGACTGCGTCCGTAAGGAGGCCCACCGTTGTCGTCGGAAACCGGCGGTCTCGGGGCCGCATCCATCGACGGCGGCCAGTGCGGGTCTTGAGGACGGCGACTCTCCGGCTGCGCCTCCTCCTCGTCCGGACTGTCACCAGCATATCACGAGGCGGCGCAGTCCAGGCCTGTTCGACGCAGAACGCGTCCGGGACTCTTACGCCCAGCCGCCGGCGAAGGGCATGACGTGGCCGGTGATGAAATCGCTCTTGTCCGAGGCGTAGAACGCCACCAGAGCCGCGACCTCCTCGGGCCTGCCGAGGCGCTTCAGCGGAATGTTTCGGGTCATCTTGGCCAGAGTCTCGGGATCGTTGACCAGCTCGGGCGGGAAATAGGTCGGGCTCTCGACGTAGTTGGGCGCGATCGCGTTGACCTGGATGTTGTCGCGGCCGAGTTCCTGGGCAAGGGACACGGTAAGCGCATTGGTGGCGCCGCGCGCGGTGACGTACATTGAGTAATTCGGCAGACCGCGCAGCGGCGTCGCCGAGGTGATGAACAGGATCTTGCCCCGCTTCCGTGCCTTCATTTGCGGTACGACGGCGCAGGCCATCTGGAAGGGAAAGACCACCATTTCCTCGAGCGCGGAACGCATGTCGTCGACGGCCGCCTGCTCGATGGGTGCGCGGACCGCAGCGCCTGCGTCGTTGCAGACGACCACGTCGACGCGACCGCACGTCTCGGTCGCAACCGCAACGATCTCGGCCGGCGTTTGCGCCCGGACGACCGTGAGCGCGGGATTGGCCGCCGCAAACTCGTCCGCTGCGGCGGCATCGGCGAAGCTCTTGTCGTGGCAGACCACCGTCGCCCCCTGGGCGGCGAGCTCGGCCGCGACGGGCCGGCCCACGAAATGTTCGATGTTGGTGATCAGGACGATGCGGTCCTTCATCGGACTCCCTTCCGTTCAGTGGCGCCAATCGGTTGGTCGGCCCCCGGCCTCGGTCTCTTACCACGGCGACGGCCCCTTAGACCCCTCCGGCGCGCTTGGCGGACAAACCCCGCCCGATTACCTTGCTTAACGCACACCAAGGGGTCCTCCTGCCTCACACATTCTAGCGAGACGATGCGGCCGGACATGGCCAGCACGGCGAAAGAGAAGCGCACGGCCCCCTGCCACGACGACCCGCCCGGCGAGGTCAGCGTCGTCATGGTCTCGTACCGGACCGGGCCGGTGCTCGAGCGGGCCATGGACGCGGTGCTTGCGCCGGACCAGGCAGGCGTTGGCGAACTCATCCTTGTCGACAACGGTAACCCGGCGGAGGTGACGGCGGCGCTCGCGCGCTGGGCGGAGGCGGAGCCGCGCCTCAGCCTCGTCACCGGTCACGGCAACGTGGGTTTCGCGCGCGGCTGCAATCTCGGCGCGCGTGGGGCTCGGGGACGCTACCTGTTGCTGTTGAACCCGGACTGTTGCCTTGGACCCGGTGCGGTGCCTGCCCTGCTGGCCGAAGCTCGCGCGCTCGACAGCGACTGGATGCTCGGCTGCCGCGTGCGCAACCCCGACGGCACCGACCAGCGGGGATCACGGCGGGCGTTGCTGACCCCAGCCTCCGCTTTGGTCGAAGCGCTCCGGCTCGACCGGCTCTGGCCGCGGCTATTCCGGCGGTATCGGCTCAGCCAACACGAGACCCCGCTTCCCGCGGGCACCGCGCATGTGCCTGCCATCAGCGGCGCCTGCATGTTGTTGCCGACCGCGACCTACCGTGCCGCCGGCGGCATGGACGACGGTTACTTTCTGCACGTCGAGGATCTCGACCTCTGTCTGCGACTGCACCGGGCGGCGGTCCCCACCTACTTCGCACCTCACGTGGAGGCGGTCCACCACGCAGGCAGCAGCCGTGCCCACCCGCTCCTCGTCGAGTGGTACAAGACCCGCAGCCTGCTGCGCTATTTCAGGCTTCACTACGGCACGCTCCCCTGGCTGCCGCTGACGGGCCCTCTCGCCGCTGGCTGCCTCGCTCGTTTCGGTATTCGGGCGATGACGTGGTGGTGGCGCCCCGCCGCACCGTAGCGCGGCGCAGGGCTCAGCGAAGTGCCAGGGTCCCGTCTCCGCCGACCTCGCCGGCGAGCCGCAACAGGTGTTCGCCGTAGCTGCTCTTGTGCAGTCGGTGGCCAAGGGCAGCCAGCTCCGTGCGGTCAATCCAGCCGTTCAGGAATGCGATCTCCTCGGGAACACCGATGCGCTGGTTCTGGCACTTCTCGACGGTGTGAACGAAGCTGGCCGCCTCCACCAGACTGTCATGCGTTCCGGTATCGAACCATGCGAAGCCCGAACCCAGCTGCTCAACCAGCAGGTCCCCGCGTTCGAGGTAGCGCCGGTTGACGTCGGTGATCTCCAGCTCGCCGCGCGCGCTCGGCCTGACGTCCTCGGCAAAGCGGACGACGTCATTGTCATAGAAGTAGAGTCCCGTCACTGCCCAGCGAGAACGCGGGCACGGGGGCTTCTCCTCGATGGAGATGGCGTGGCCGCCCTCATCGAAGGCGACCACACCGTAGCGCTCGGGATCGGGGACCTGATATCCGAAGACCGTGGCGCCCTTCTGCCGCGCAGCGGCCCGACGCAGCTTTTGGCCCAAACCGTGCCCGTAGAAGATGTTGTCGCCGAGCGCGAGGGCGCAGGCGTCGTCCCCGATGAACGTCTTGCCGATGAGGAAAGCCTGAGCGAGCCCGTCTGGACGCGGTTGCACGACATGGCGCAGCGCGAGGCCCCACTGGCTGCCGTCGCCCAGCAGGTGTTGGAAGCTATGGCCCTGCTGCGGCGCGGTAATCACCAGGATGTCGCGGATCCCCGCCAGCATCAGGACGCTGAGGGGGTAATAGATCATGGGCTTGTCGTAGACGGGCAAGAGCTGCTTGTTGACCACGCTCGTGATCGGGAAGAGCCGCGTGCCCTCTCCCCCGGCGAGGATGATGCCTTTCGTGCCGCTCTCTATGGCCATCGTTTCGCTTTCGTGCATCTCACGGTGATCCCAATTGCGGCCTCGGTCCCTGACTGCTAGCGCACCAGCCGCTGGCTCGTTCGCAGGTAGCGCTCCAGCGCGTCCTGCCACGCCGGCATGTCTCCGAACGCTGCCGAGGCCTTGGCGTTGTTGAGCACGCTGTAGCGCGGACGCTGCGCGCGCAGCGGGTACTCGTCGGTGGCGCAGGGCTCGACATCCGCCGCCACGCCCGCCCGGCGGACGATCTCGCTCGCAAACTCGAACCAAGTCGCCGAGCCGCCGTTGACGACGTGATAGATCCCGGGCGCGCAACCGTCCTTCGCCATCCGCAAGACGACGTGGGCGACATCGGCTGAGGCGGTGGGCGACATCGTCTGATCATCGACAACCCGCAGGCGACCCTTCTCCCGCGCCGTGCGGATCATGGTCTCGACGACGTTGTCGCCCCTGCCGCCGGAGCCCGCCACGCCGAACAGGGAAGCCGTGCGCAGGATGACGACATCGTCGCATTCGAGGCGCGCGCGGGTCTCCCCCATCGCCTTGGAGGCGCCGTAGACGTTGACCGGCGCGGTCGGGTCATCCTCACGGAACGGTTGCCGCCAGGCTGCGTCACCGCCGAACACGTAGTCGGAGCTGATGTGAAGGAGCCGGGCCCGCTTGGCAGCGCAGACCCGTGCCATCGCTTGCACCGCTCGCATGTTGACCGCGAACGCACCGGTGGCGTCGTCCTCGGCCCGATTCACCTGGGTGTAAGCCGCACAGTTGACCAGGGCATCGAAATGGGAGTCACCGAGGAGACGGTCGATCGACCCCGGTACCGTCAGATCCAGCGTCTCGCGCGGGACGAGAATGAGGTCGAAGGGATCAGGCAGGCGTGCGTGCACATGGCGGACGTCGAAGCCAAGCTGCCCGTACGGGCCCAGAAGCATTACCTTCAAAGGCATCGATTCGAGTCAGCCGATCCCTAAACCCTGACGCCGGCGGTCTTCGAAGCCGCCATCGCGGACGCCCTGCCACCACCAGCGGTTCTCGAGATACCAGCGCACGGTGAGGTCCAGCCCTTCCTGCAGATCGACGGAGGGGCGCCACCCCAGCTCGTAGCGGACACTGCTCGAATCGATGGCGTAGCGGCGATCGTGTCCGGGGCGATCCGCGACGAACTCGATCAGATCCGCGTGCGGACGATGGGGGCTTTCAGGCACCTGCTCGTCCATCCGGCTGCAGATCGTCCGCACGAGGTCTATGTTGGCGATCTCTGAATCCGCTCCGACGTTGTAGACATTACCCGGCAATCCTCCCTCGACAATCAGCTCCAGCGCGCGGGCATGGTCGTCGACGAAGAGCCAGTCGCGCACGTTCCTGCCGTCGCCGTAGACGGGGATCGGTCGTCCCTCCAGAGCGGCCAGGATGACCACGGGGATCAGCTTCTCGGGCATCTGATATGGCCCGTAATTGTTGGAACAGTGGCTGATCATCACCGGCAGGCCGAATGTGCGGTGCCATGCTCTGGTGAAGTGGTCGGAGGCCGCCTTGCTCGCTGCATAGGGTGAGTTCGGCCGGTAAGGCGTGGTCTCGGTGAAGACGCCGTCCGAGCCGAGCGAGCCATATACCTCGTCGGTGGAAACGTGGAGGAAGCGGAAGCGCTGCCGCGCCACCCCCTCCAGTTGGCCCCAGTATTCGGTCACGGCCTCGAGCAGCGTCACCGTCCCCTCGACGTTGGTGGTGACGAAATCCATGGGACTGTCGATCGAGCGGTCGACATGGGATTCGGCGGCGAGGTGAATCACCGCTTGCGGCCGTGCCAGGGCAAGCGTCCGGCGCAGGCTCCTGCGATCGCGGATATCGGCCTGGACGAAACGGTGGTTGGGCGCGTTCAGAGCGGCTTCGAGGGACTCGACATGTCCCGCATAGCTCAGCGCGTCCAGGGTCACGACTTGCTTCCCGGACTCCACCAGCCGCCGTACGACGCAGGAGCCGATGAAGCCCGCGCCACCGGTCACCAGAATTGGGTCCACACGTCCTCCAATTTCTATGGGATTGAGCAGCAGTTATTCGTGCTACGCGAACGGGCTCTTCAGTTCAGCGAGGCTTGGATGTCCCCGATCCCTGTCGGAGAGAACGGCCTCTTCCGCCGGAAGCGGCCATTGGATGCCTAGTGCAGGATCGTTCCACATCAACCCCCTGTCATGCTCTGGCGAATAGTAATTGCTGACCTTGTAAACAACCTCGGTATTGGGCTCCAAGGTCATCAATCCGTGCGCAAATCCAGTCGGGATAAGGACCTGATTCCACGCCTCAGCCGACAGGATGACGCTCACGTGGAGTCCATAAGTGTTCGAGCGCCGCCGCAAATCGACCGCGACGTCGAAGACCGATCCCCGTACAACGCGCACCAGCTTGTGTTGCGCGACGGGTGGCGGCTGAAAGTGCAACCCTCGCACCGTTCCCCTGTCCATCGAAAACGAATGGTTGTCTTGAACGAACTCGATTGAGAGACCGGCCTCTGCAAACGCTCTCTTGTTGTAGACCTCCGAAAAGAGACCGCGACGGTCTCCGTGCTTTATCGGGCAAAGAACCTTGACCTCAGATAGTGGCAATTCCGATATATACACGTCCACTGACCCCTGCTTTATCGAAGAAACAGCCTCTTCGACCGAAGGAATGTGATGATTTGGTTCATGCATTCCCGGCGGCCGAACGCCCGCAACTCTCCCCACTTCGCAGGCTTGAGGCCAAGCCCTGGTCGGCTTCGATAAAGTTGACCTGGCTCACGAGAGACAGCGATTTCTGCGGTTTGGCCAGTTCCTTCTCGATCAGCTCAAGTACGCACTTTACGCGCTCGGGCCACGAGTTTTCCGAGAGCAATGTGCGGAGGCGTGGCAAATTGTTTTGGAGGGGATTGTTACGGAGGCAGTCTTCAATTTCACGAACAAAATCTCGCGGCGTTCGACCGATACGAACGAATTCTCTGAAGTCTCCGATGTTTGCAATCGGTGTCGAGACGACTGGCACGAGCAACGATTGATAGACGTATAGCTTCAAGGGATTCATGGTCTTAGTGAGACCATTATCCAGATGAGGTATGAGTGCTGCGTCGAAATGGCGAATGTAACGCAGCGCCTTCTCGTAGACTCGCACTCCCAAGAAATGAACGTTTTCGTACTTCTCCAATTCTCTGATTTCGCCACCTCTATGCATGGAGCCAATGAAAACGAAGTTCCAACTGGGTCGTTCGCTCACGACGCCTCTCAGCAAATTCAGGTCAATCCGCGCGATATCCAGATTGCCAACGTATCCGATCACCGGACCGGTGAAGCGTCTGAGTTCCCGCGGCTTACGCCAAGACCTGGATTCCTCCTCCAGAAGCTCCACGGCATTCGGGAGCAAATGGGTGTTATGAGAATACGCGTCCATGCTCTGGTACACGCTCTCGCAGTTTGTCAGAACGAGATCGCTCCGTCCCAACACGCCCTCATAATTTCGGCTCAGCTTCTCTCGATACGTTTTACGCGCCGGCCATTGACGCTGATCATCGATGACGTCGGCGACCACGAGATCTGCATCGAAGAGTTCCTCGATCGCCGGGAAATGAAAGTTCACGGGGCAGACCCAGAGAATGGTGCGTCGTTGCCCAATCCGGTGACGCCTGAAGGCGCGGGACAGGAACTCGAGATAGTCGTGTTCTGTCGGGATCACTCGTCTGAGAACCCCCGGAACGCATGGGCTGGCAAGGTAGACGAAGGTGTCACGTTTGATCTTGCTGGCGTTGGCGAATCCCAGTTTCCGCTTCAGCGTCTGACGGCCGACCAACCGTGCATGGCTGTACCGCCCGCCCGACGCGGCCTTGTATGCCCTGCCCGTTGATTGGGACACGCTCACTGGAGCGTCAAAATGGAAGATCCGACCGACCCTGGAATCTTGCGCCAAATACTTGACGAACATGTCCTGACGCCTGCCGTAAATCCCACTATCGTTCTGCTTCCAGAAAAAAACGATGTCTAATTTGTCATCCACATAGAATCGCTTGGTACGTCGCCGTGCCCTCACGATCCTGCGCTGGGCCAACGCCGCCTTCGCTCGCTCCTGATCAACTCGAGGTTGTTTCGGCAAGCGAACTCTGGGTATCGTTCTGTAGCGCTCTCTCTCCATTCCGAACGTATTCTGATGATATGAGACGAGGTCTCGAAAAGCGTTGGGAATTGGATTTTGACAGTTAGTGCATCGTTGAATCAGCTCTATTAGCGCGGGCATGGCGCCTCTATAGCTGTAGTCTCTAAGAAATATTTGGCGGTTCTCTGTAGCGCGTTCTACTTGTGTAGGGTGGTTGGAGAGCATTTCGTCGATCTTTTGTGCTGGCGAAGCATGGCCCAGCAATTCCACCAAACCCTCGTCTGCCAGGTTCATCAACGGTGGAACGTTGCTTGCCAGGACGGGAATGGCCATGGATAGCGCATCAGTGAACTTGGCGGGCATTTGGAAGGTGGATGCTGGCGCCTCTTCGTCTTGTAGGAGAGTGACCAAGTCGGCGGTACAGAGATAGCCGGGCAAGTCTGAGAACGGAACGTCGGAGAGCAGCGTTACGCTCCTTGGGTCAACACCGCGAAGGACATTGGTGACGGCGCCATCGGCGGGCGAGCCTATAAGCAGGAGCTTGTAGTCTGGTCGATCCAGCTCTTTCAGCGCGGCGACGAGCCGTGAAAGGCCCTTGTGCCGGCGCGGGGTGCCGGCGAACAGAATGACCTTGTCTTCAGACGTGAAGCCGAGCGCTTGTCGAATGGCGTCGCGAGGATAAAGAGTCGGATCGAAATCGCGCTCGTCTCGAACATGGGGAAGAATCGTTCCGCCATACCTCTTTCTCAATTCCTCGTTCGATACTGTAATCTGCTCGACATGTGGAATGAGAGACTCGCAATAGCGGGTCCAGGACTCCCCGTAGGGTACGTCGATATCAAGGGCTGTGGCGCCCACCCTTAATTCATCGAGGCTCAAGGGAGTCCGATTTTCGAAGAAGCCTAGTTCATGGTCGTCAATGTCCAGAATTATCGGCCGATTTCTTTTGATCTTGGCCAGAATGGCCAGTTCCAGACTTGGGAGCCGCGGCTTCGAGACAAAAAGGACGTCACCCTGGATGTGCTCGGCGATGGCTTGCATCTTCCTGAAGTGTGCAGGGAAGTCGTCGCCGGGAGCCGACCTGATGGGGACACGGCTGCAATCGCGCAACGGCTTCCAAATGTCGCTGCCAAAGTCAGGAAATGTGCTACCGATGATCTCGACGTCGTAATCGTTGCGGAGCACGTCGGCGATCAGGTAAGCGCGCCCGAGAGGGTTATGTGCCAGGTCCCATGCGATAACGCTGACCTTGAGTCGCTTCTTGTTTGCGAGCGCTTCGAGCTTGGCGGACCCTGAAGGGGATTGCCGTTGCTTGCTCTCGCGAATGAGTGCGGACACGGATTCCCGTGGGTCGCCCGGCGAGGCGGGCTTGCGTGATGCAACTCTGGCGCGGGACCGGACGAGAGCCAAACGGAAGGACTGGCCAGCGTGAGAGACCTGGCCGTTGCCCGACCGATGTAAGAGCCTGAGCGCTCGACGAACGGCGCTCAGACACCGCCTGAAGGAGCGAGAGGCGACGCGAAGAGGCTCGGTGACTTTCCAGCTGGTGGAGTCCAGGAGATCCCGGATGGTGCCGTCGCGGGCCCTTATGGCCGCATCGCGGGCCTCGACGGTCGCCTCGAGGGCGCTCGTCGTCGCTTGTCGCTCATCACGCTCGGCCGTCAACCCGGCGATCTGGCGTTGCAGATCGGCGATCGTCGCCTCGTGGGTCGCAATGGTTGCTTCGTGAGCGCTAACCGTCGCTTGCCGCTCGTCCCGCTCAACCCTCAAGGCGGCGGCCCCACGTTGAAGATCGAAGATCGTCCTGCTCCTGGTCGCGGGCGCGTCATTCAGTCCATGCGGCCGTACCCTGAGGTGTTGGAGAGCATGCCGGCCCGCTTCGAAGCCGAATGCCCGGCCATGGTGAAACGCCTGCCAGAGAGCCAACTGGGGAAGTGAGGGGAACTTAGACAGCTCCTTCCCTTTGGCTCTGCGATAGTGGAGTGGAGTGTCCAAGAGCCGGTGGAGGAGTTCCTCACCCAGTTTCTGGATATCGATGGTACCAAGTGCGTTACATTGGTCAATGAGCTCATCAGGCATCTGAAACGGACGGGCTACTTCCAGCGGATTGTGAGCGATATGAATGCAATTTGGATTTGTTATGAGATAGCGCGAAACTGGTGTAGACGGGCGGAGCCTCGGCTCCTTGAGTTCCCGAGAGACGAGCTCGTCCAATTCAGAGAATTCTCGCTCAAATCTCGTTCGTTCCTCGTCCTCGACAGCGTGAAGAATTTCTTCGGGTGCGAAGCGCGCAGCCTTCCACCAATCGGCCTCCGCTGCCAACGGCAGGCGGTCGCAGGTCTCCCGCATGTCGCGATGCCCCCGGAAACCTGGGGTAAACCCGGCGTTCGCTCCAATCGGGTTCGATGCCTCGCCCACCCAGGCGCCGCAGTACCCTAGCGTACATGTCGGGATGTTGGTCCCCAACCAATGCGCGCCAAGCATCAGAAGCGCAGAGCGGGAGAGAGTCCCATCAAGACTGTGTTCAACGGCGCTTAGGGGATTCAAGGCGAGTTGTCCCGATAGATATATAGAGATTTTATAGCGCGGATAGCGTATCGTAATAGTGCGTTATGTCAATAGTTATCGACCTGAGCTTTCTGCGTCAAACGTGTCACTCTATAGTAACCGCATGAAACATTAGAACTACACAACCTCTTGATATAACCCCAACACTTCGTCGATTGGGCCGAAACATTTGACCCTTCCCTCATCGAGCAAGACGCCTGTGGCACAAACCCGCTGGAGAAGCGACGAGTTTTGCGAAGCCAGCACCAATATGCCGGCGCGCTCCACAAATTGTTCGAGCCGCCGTTTCGCCTTTTCGACGAACGCGGGATCGCCCATGCCCAACCATTCGTCCATGAGCAGGATTTCGGGATCGAAGCAGGTACACACCGCAAACGCGAGCCGCAGCCGCATGCCCGCCGAGTACGTGTGCACCGGCATCGCCAGATACGCGCCGAGCTCGGTAAACGCCGCGATCTCATCCACGCGGGCGCGCACCTGCTCGGGCCGGAGACCCAGGAAGAGCCCCCGGGTCATGATGTTCTCGTAGCCCGTCGCTTCGGAAGCGATGCCGAGCGACACGTTGAGAAGCGACGCCGTTCGGCCGCGGCGCTCCACGCGACCGCGCGTGGGCTCGTAGGCGCCGGCAAGCACGCGCAGCAGCGTCGTCTTACCCGCGCCGTTGGAGCCGACGAGCCCGACCCGGTCGCCGTGCTTCAAGGCGAGACTGACGTCCTCCAGCGCGCGCACCCGCAGGCGATTGGCGGCCCCCTGCACGATGCGCCCACCCGTGCCGCGATGGAGCAAGCGTTTCTTCAGCGACCGCGCGCCGGCGCTGTAGACGGGAAAGTCGACTGTGACCGCCTCGAGACGGAGGCTGACCACGGCCCTCAGACCCAGTAGGCAATCCGCCGCCGGTAGCGGCGGAAGAACGCGAAAGCCACGAGCCAGCCTGCGGCCGTCATGACCAGTACCGCGATCCAGGAAGCCAGCGCCGGCACCTGCCCCAGCAGCGGCGCACGCACGACCTCCACCAGATGGAAGAAGGGATTGACGTCGAGCACGAGGGGGCGCCCCGGCATGAGCTCCGGCATCCAGATGATCGGGGTCACGAAGAAACAGATCCGCACGACGCTCGTCACGATCGGCGGCACGTCGCGGAAGCGGGCCGAGACGATACCGAGCAGCAAGCCCGCCCAGAGGCCGTTCAGGCAGAGGAGCACGAGGCCCGGCAGGGCGAGAAGGCCGGTCCAGCCCGGCCAGATCGCAAAGATTGCGGCCACCACGACGAACACCGCAGCGTTGTGAAACAGGATGAGAAGGTGGCGCCAAAGCAGACGGTACACATGGATCGAAAGCGGCAGGCCCACGTGCTTGATGATACCCTCAGCGTTGATGAATGCGGCGCAGCCCTCGGTGATGACCCCGGAGATCAGCGCCCACACGATGAAGCCGAGCGCAAGGAACGGCACATAGTCCGCGCTCTCGACCCCGAACAATATGCCGTAGAGCGTCCCCAGCACGCCCACCAGCGCGCCCATGCTGATGGTGAGCCAGAATGGCCCGAGTATGGAGCGTCGATAGAGGCGGCGGGTGTCCTGCCAGGCGAGCAGGTACCAAAGATGGTACGCCCGCGCGCCCTGTGCCAGATCGAAAAGCGCCAGTGCCGCCTGCGACGGCGCAGTTGTCTGTGCCCGTCTCGCTCCGGCGCGACGGTGGAAACCCCAAGCGACCGGGTGGCGGGGTCTTGCCTGCCGCCGGGCTCGGCCCGGTTCCGGCATCGGCCGCTCCGTCGACACGAGGTGCTAAGCAGCCACCTTCACCGACCGGAACGCCTTGCTGAGACTGCGGCGGACCCACTCCAGCCGCCGCTCGTCGAGGAATGCGAAGTACACGAGGTCCGGTTCCCGGGTGACGGGATCGACGCCCGGAACACACAAGAACCTCGTTCCCGGACTGGCCGCGCCAAAACGATCCACGAGATCCCTCCCATAGAGCCGATAGTGCCCGTGGGGATGATCCGGGTATCCCCATTCCTCCGTAACGGCGCGCGTCTGGGGAAGCGGTACCGTGAATTGGAAGAGCCCCGTGGGCTTGAGAATTCGAATGATCTCCCTAAACGCCTGACGATCATCCCTGACGTGTTCCAGAACATGATTACAGATAACGACGTCAAATGTGTCCGATGGCCGATCCATACTCTCCAAGTCCAGAGAGTTTCTCTCCCCGTATATGGAGATCTCCAAAGATCGAAACCAATCTCTGTCTACCGATGGATCCAAGCTGAATTGAATCGCCTTGAGACGGCTTAGATCCAGTCCAATCAATGGCTTCCAGACAGCGCGCACGATTCGATGCCGCTCCAATGAACCGCACGATTCGCAAGCCGGCAAGGAGCCCCCTTGGCTCACCCTTCCCCCTGGACCGTTTTGAAACTTGGAATTACCGCACACGTTGCAACGCAACATCGCAATTCTGGCCTTCCGATACTTTAGTCGAGTGTATCGAATTGTTAATACAATGTATAGAGAATCGTTATTTGATGGGGATGCGACCGGGGAATAATCCGGAGGTCTCTACGCGCGTTGCGACCCTCACATGCGGTCTAGCGCGTGTAGCGGGCCCAAAGCGCCGCCGGGTCGGCACGCTTCTCGTGCTTGGCGGCGGCCTCGGCGACCTCGGCCTCGCTGGGGCCGCCGCGCTCCAGCGCCTGGAAGGCACGGACCACGGGGCCCGCACGGTTCGCGTGGCGCTTGGCGGCCATGCTGATGGGCTCGTGCAGCGCGCCCGAGCAGTGAGCGCAGGGCCAGGCGAGTCTGGCCATTAACTCGGCTGCTTCGCCGCTGGGAAAGCGCTCCAGCAACTCGACCACGGTGGTGGACCCCGTGATCGGCGCGGCCGAAGCGCCAGGGGAAGACATGCAGGCCCTATTCTGCCGCCTGCGCCATGGGCTCGACCTCGGCCGGCATGCGGATCGCATCGCGCGGCAACTGGTAGCGCGCGAAGGGCAGTACCGCGACCTTGGCGTCCGGCCCGTGACGGGCCATCGCGGCGGCGAAGGCATCCTCGATCGAGGTGCCGGCCTCCATCCCGATATCGGCCGCCATCTCGAGGTTCTCCTCCAGCGTCACCACGTGGAGGTGCTTGCGCACCATGACCTCGTAGATCGGCACCCAGATGCAGCCCGCCCACATCTCGATGGTGCGGGTATGGATGTCGCGGTAGACGCGCTCCAGGTTCGCGGGCGAGGGCGGCATGTAGGGCTTCATCAGGTCCATGAGCGCGAGGCCGGGGAAGTCGCCGAGATGCGTGCTTACGCCGGGCGACGGGCTGCAATAGATCAGCGTCCCGCCGTCCTTCACCAGCAGGTCGGAGGACATGCAGCCCCAGCCGGTGTGGAAAAAGAGATGGTCGGTCGGCGCGAAGACGCCGCAGATGCCGATGTCCGCCGGGCCGCCGGCGGGGCGGTCGTAAGCATAGACGCCGTTGAAGAAGCGGATCGCCTCGCGGTGCGCGTCCGGGTGCGCGCCGAAGTTGATGAAGCAGAGCCGGCCCCGCGTATCCAGCACGCTGTTGAGCGTTGCCGAGAGGCCGCACATGGTCGCGGCCTCGTCGATGTCGGTTCGCATCGGCCCGGCCAAGGCGCCGTAATGGGTCTTGGGCGACATCACGAAGGCGCAGTGATTCGATTCGATGGTCTCGTCCGAGACCACGCCCGGCAGGATCAGCTTGCCGCCGCCGCCGGCGCCCCAGTGGTTGGACTGCGCCTGGCCCATGGAGAGGCTTACGTCGGACTTCGCGACCTCCTTGTGCAGCCAGACCGGCGTACCGCCCGTGGTCATGCCAATGAAGACGTACTGCTCGGGATCGCGCGGCTCGTTCTGGAAGAAGGGGATGCCCAGCCGCTCCATGCGCGCCAGGTTCTCCTGGCCCAGCTTGAGCTCGGTGTCGCGCTCGGACATCGGGAAGACCTTGCCGTTGGCGCAGACCACGCGCGCGTCCTTGACGCCGTGGGCCTCGATGGCATCGAGCACCGCCGGCAGCAGCTTGGAGGTCGGCGTCGGGCGGAACTGGTTGTCGATGATGATGGCGAGGCTCTTGTCGGGCCCGATCATCTCCGAGAACGCAGGCCCCGAATGCGGTGCCTCCAGCGCGGCCGCGCAGGCCTCGGTGGGGTTCGCGACGGGCGCGGGCTCGTCCGGGAAGAGCGCCGCAAGCAGGTTGGCCTCCGGGATGTCCAGGGTCAGCGTCTCCCGATAGACCATGGCTGGATCGTCAGCCGAGCCGATGGTCAGCGGGTCGAGTGATTCGTAGGGGATCACTGCGCGATAGGTGTCGGACATCGCCGCCCTCCCTTGATTGAGTCGGCCAGAGGCCGCGAAACTGGCGTTCCCGCGCCAAGCCGAGTGTAATGGACCCAACCGGTCATGCACAGGGCGCCCGGCTGGGTGCCCGCTATAGGGGGGAGTGCGACATGGCGACCTATCCGCGGCTTTTCTCGGAATGGAAGATTCGCAACACCACGATCAAGAACCGCGTGGTGTTCCCACCGACCTGCCCGAGCTGGGTCTCCGACCCGTGGAACGGGCTCTTCATCGACATGGCGACCCACTACTACCGGGAGCGTGCCGAAGGCGGAGTCGGCCTCATCATTATCGGCGGGACCCACGTCCACCCGAGCTCGCTCATGGCGCCGCTGCTCATGCCGCAACTCTTCGATGACAGGCAGATCGAGCCGCTGTCGAAAATCGCCGAAGCCGTCCACGCCGAAGGCTGCAAGCTCGCGATCCAGCTCTGGCACTCGGGCGTGCGGGGCTCCCCCACCCTCAAGCAGGAGGCCACCTACGACCCCGATGCGACCTGGCATTCGGTCTCGCCAAGCCAGGTGCCCCTGGGCGAGTTCCCCGGCGCGTCCACGCCCAAGGAGCTCGACGAGGACGAGATCGAGGAGCTGCTGGAATCCTTCGGCAGCGCCGCGGTCCGCGCGTTCGCGGCGGGGCTCGACGGGGTCGAGCTTCATCTGAGTCACGGCTACCTGCCCTGGCAGTTCATCTCGCCGCTCTACAACAAGCGCACCGACCGCTGGGGCGGCTCGCTGGACAACCGCCTGCGCTTCCCCCTCGAGGCATTGAAGCGGATGCGCGCTGCCGCCGGCGACGACAAGTTCGTCGGCTACCGCATCAACTCGACCTCGTTCTGGCCGGGCGATCTCGAAATCGACGAGGTGCGCGAAATCGTCACCGAGATCGAGAAGCGGGCCGATATCGACTACGTCAACGTCTCGGCTGGCGTGCATCACGCATTCATCCACACGCCGATGGAGTTCGAGGCAGGCTGGGAGCGCGGCTACGCCCGCAAGATCCGCGAGGTTTCGTCCAAGCCGGTGCTTCTGGTGGGCCGCATCACCACGCCGGATGTGGCAGAGCGGCTGTTGGAAGCCGGCGACGGCGACGCGATCTGCCTCGCGCGCCAGCTCTTCACCGACCCCCATTGGGCCAAGAAGGCGCAGGAGAACCGCGCCGACGATATTCGTTCATGTGTCGCCGCCAACTTCTGCTGGAAGAGCGTGAGCCGGGGCGGGCGGGTGCAGTGCATCTACAACCCCACGGTAGGCCGGGAGAAGGCCTGGGGCGAGGGTACGCTGGTCAAGGTGGCGGAGCCCAAGTCGGTGCTCGTCGTCGGCGGCGGCCCGGCCGGGCTGGAGTACGCACGCGTCGCCTCGGCCCGCGGCCACAACGTGACGCTCTACGAGGCCGAGGGCGAGACTGGCGGCCACGTGCGCGTGCAGTCACTGCTACCGAGCCGGGCCGAGTACGGTGAGATCGGCCGCTGGCTCACGTCCCAGGCGGAGAAGAACGGCACCCGCATCGTCACCGGCGCGCCGGTGACGGAAGAAGATCTGGATCAGGCGCTGGACACGGTGAAGCCCGACCACGTGGTGGTGGCCACGGGGTCATCCATCGCGGTCGATGGCTTCCAGGGTTGGACCGGCGAGGCGCTGCCCGGCTGGGAGACCGGAAACTGCGTGGGCTGGGATGCGGTGGCGTTGGGCCAGGCCCGGCCACGCGGCAAGGTGATGGTGCTGGACGACCTCTGCGACGTGGCGGCGCCGCTTACCGCCGTCGCCTGCAAGGACGCGGGCGCCGATGAGGTCACGCTGGTCACCCGCTGGCCCATGGTGGGCTTGGAAACCATCCTCGACGTCTATCTCGACTGGATCCTGCCGAAGCTCTACCAAAGCGGGGTGACGGTCTGTGTCGATCACTTCGTGCGCCGCATCGAAGGCGACAAGGTGACGCTCTACAACGTCCACCACGACGAGGCGGAGCGTGTTATCGAGGCCGACTGGATCGTCATGGCGACCGGCCGCCGCTCGGAGAACGCGCTGCACGATGTGGTTGCCGCGCGAGGCGTCTCGGTCGAGACCATCGGCGACGCCACCGCACCCCGCTCGGCCTACGAGGCGGTCTACGAAGGCCACCGCCAGGCCCGCAAGCTCTGATCTTTCCAAAACGGCACAACCTAGGGAGACCTTTCATGCCTGCTGCCTATCTGATTTCCGAATCGCAAGTGACCGACCAGGCGCTGATGGACGAGTACGCCGAGAAGGCCGGTCCCTCGGTCGCGGCCTACGGTGGCGAGCTGGTCGCCGCCACCACCAACGTCGCCCACATGGACGGCATGTCGAAGCCACCCAGGATCGTGATGATCCGCTTCGAGAGCATGGAAAAGGCGAAGGAGTGGTACAACTGCTCCGAGTATCAGGCGGTGCTTCCGATGCGCTTCCGCGCCTCCAACAGCAGCGTCTACTTCGTCGAGGGCGTCGAATAATTCATCGCGCCGGCGGCTCTCCGTCGGCGCGTTCTCTCTCGCCCGGTCAGTCGTCCGCCGCGTCGGGCACGGCAAAGAAGTGCTCGATGGCGTTGGCGTAGTAGCGCAGCATGTCGCGCTCGCTCTCGCTTGCGCGGTAGAGCCCGTCCGCCTCGGTCACGAAGTGGCGCAGCGTCAGCATGCGGAGCCCCACGGTGACGGCGTAGTCGCGGTCCGCCCGCGGGATGTGGACGTAGGCGCCCTCGCGCTCCAGCCGATCGATCAATGCCTGCGTGCGTCCCTTGATTTCGAGCAGATCGAGCGCCCCGTCCGCGCGCACGAACACCGTCGCCACCAGGGAGACCGGAAGCACCGGAATCGCCGCGGCGATCGCCTGCAATAGCTCGCCACCGAGCTTTTCGACGGCCTCGTGGCGGGCATCGTCCTCCAGTGCGCGGAAATCGAGCCCGTTCGCCTTCGCGTAGTCCCGCATGGAGATCGGCGCGGCGAAGTTCACGCAGGCATAGCCGAAGCGGTACCAGCGCCGCCGGATCATCAGGCTCACGTTGTGGGCGACGAAGCGGAACGCGGTCATGAGCACGCGCGCCCGGCGGCGCCGCGGCTCGCCGGGACCCGGCGCGCGCACCAGCATGCGGTCTTCCAGCACGCGGTCGTAGTTGATGCCCACGGGGACGAAGACCAGATCGCGCGAGCCCTCGGGGTCGAAGGACGAAACCATGTAGTTGATGAGGCCGAGCTTGGGCTTGCGCAGGCGGCCGTCGCGGCTCAGGCCGCCCTCGGGGGAGACCGCCTGGACCACGCCGCCGGCGGTCGCGGCGTCCACGTAGCAGCCCAGCACTTGGCGGTAGAGGCGGCTGCCCGAGCCGCGCCGCACGAAATAGGCGCCGAGCGAACGCACCAGCATCTTGAGCGGCCAGACCCGCGCCCACTCGCCGACGGCGTAGCTGAGCGCCGAGCGATGCGCCGCCATGTAGGCGACGATCACGTAGTCCATGTTGCTGCGGTGGTTCATGACGAAGACGACGCTGGCGCCGGGCTCGATGCGGGCCAGCGCCTCGTCGTCCGAATAGCCAAGGCGCACGCGATAGAGGCTCTCCACCGCGCGGCGGGCGATGTGGTAGCCGATGCGGAAGTAGGCGTAGGCGTTGAAGGAGGGCACGATCTCGCGGGCGTAGCGCTCCACCTGCCGGCTCAGCACCTCGCGTGGGATGCCGGTTGCCAGGGCCTCGGCGTCGATCGCCTCCATCACCTGGGGGTGGTAGCTGAGTTGGTCGATGAGCACCCGGCGCTTGGTCTGCTGGAACGGCGCAATCTGCAGCTCCAGCCGCGTGTTGACCTCCTCGATCATCCGGTTGAGGCGGCGGCGCAGGAACCAGCGCGCGCTCGGCATCAGGATCCGGTCAAGCGCAGCCCAGAGCGCGAGCGCGCCGACCACCGCCAGGATCCAGAGCGGCAGCGCGAGCGAGCCGGTCATGCCCGAGCCTTACACTCGGTCGGGCGGGTTTCGTCCGGCACCGAGTGAATCGCCCGGGACGGGTAGCTCCGGTAGAGGACCGAAACCGGCATGGGGGCCAACTGGGCTCGCGGCTGTCGCGCAGATACGCTACTTATAGCAGCAATGGGCGGGTGCGGTGCCCGCCGGCACGCGCACGCCGAGGCATAGTGACGGGCCATGACGGCGGCGAACACCAACGAAGACCAATTTGCGATCTTGCGCCGAACCATGGTCGAGCAGGTGGCGCTCCACGCCGACCATGTCAGCGGCAAGACCGGCCGCGACGCCATCGCGCACCCGGTGATGGAGGCGATCGGCCGGGTTCCGCGCCACGCCTTCGTGCCGGTCGAGATGACGCTTTATGCCTATCTCGATTCTCCCTTGCCGATCGGCTGCGGCAAGACCATCTCGCAGCCCTTCATCGTCGCCTTGATGACCGATCTGCTGGAGATCGGCGCGGGGCACCGGGTCCTCGAAATCGGCACCGGGCTCGGCTATCAGGCGGCGCTCCTGGCGGAGCTTGCGGCCGAGGTCTACACGGTCGAGCTGATCAAGGAACTGGGCCAGAGCGGCCGCCGCCGGCTCGACGAGCAGGGCTACGGCAACGTCCAGTTCCGCATCGGCGACGGCAGCCTGGGCTGGCCCGACCACGCGCCCTACGACCGCATCATCGCGACCGCCGCGCCGGACCTGATTCCGCCGGCGCTCCTGCAGCAGCTCAAGCCCGGCGGGCGCATGGTGATCCCGGCTGGCCTGGAGGACGACCAGCGCCTGCTGCTGGTCACCAAGGACGAGGGCGGGCGCTACGAGACCGACGAGATCCTGCCGGTGCGTTTCTCCCATCTGATGAGCGGCGCCGACGAGCACGATAGCGGCGACTAGGCTCTCCCACAGGAGACGGGCTTGGCCGGATTGACGTCTGCCTTGTATATGTATATAGTATATGTACGTATAGATTGGCGGCTGAATTCATGGGCAAAACCATCGCGGCGGCCGAATTTCAGGCAAAATGTCTCCGTCTTATCAATGAGATGGGCGAGGACGGCGAGCCTGTGACCATCACCAATCGCGGCCGGCCCGTCGCCGTGCTCGCGCCGGTGCGGCCCGAGGGCGAGGATCGATCCATCATCGGCGCCCTGAAGGGGTCCGTGCTGGCCTATGACGCCCCCTTCCTGCCTGCCGTCGATTCCACCGGCCAGGATACCGTGCGGTGATCGTGCTCGACACGCACGTGCTGCTCTGGGCCATCGAGGACGAGCGGCGGCTCGGCGCCGATGCGCGCGCCGCCATCGCTGCGGCGGGTGATAGCGACGACATCGGCATTTCCGCCATCACGCCCTGGGAAGTCGCCCTGCTTGTGGAACGCGGCCGCCTTCAGCTCGCGCAGGAGGTCGGCGCGTGGATCAGGTCGGTGCTCGCGCTTCCGGGCATCAAGCTGTTGCCCATCGACCCCGCGACCGCGACCGACAGCGCGCGGCTGCCTGGGGCGTTTCGTGCCGATCCTGCCGATCGCCTCATCATCGCCACCGCGCGCCAATGCGGCGCGCCGCTGCTCACCGCCGATTTCGCCATCCTCTCCTACGCCGCAGGCGGCCACGTCCAGACCATCGACGCGACACGATAGACAGCAAGGCGCCTGACGTTGGTTCAAGAGCGCCGCCAAACGTGACACCGGCACCGTTTCATCAGAATGCTTGGTGTGTGCGTGTCTGTATCTTGAGCAACGTTTACGATATGTTCATGTCATGCCGCGCGGTCCCTGCCACTTTGAGTCCAAAGGTGTTTGCATTTATTGCGGTTCAACTGACACCGCTCTCTCAGACGAGCACGTGGTGCCCTACTCGCTTGGAGGGTCCCATGTGCTGAGGGAGGCTAGCTGCAGTGGTTGCGCAGACATAACGAAGAAGTTCGAGCAAAGGGTGGCACGGGACCTGTGGGGAGACGCTAGGACCGCCTTCAATGCGCCATCTCGCCGTAAGCGGCTCCGCAAGAGGAAGCTTGTCATGCCGGGTTCGAGCAGTCGTAGTGAAGAGTTGGCCATCGCGGCAGAAAATTATCCGGCTGGTTTCGTGTTCTATAAAATGTGCCAAGCAGGAATGTTGCAGGGACTCACAGAAGACATTGATGTGTCGAAGAGCTGGCAATTCGTTGTCATTGACGATGATAGGCGGAGAAAAAGATTTCTTGAAAATAATCCGAACGCGAAATTGACCCTCAGCTTCCGGAATGTCCCCCAAGACTTTGGTCGAATGCTGGCGAAGATTGGATATGGCCATGTTCTCACTGAGTTCAATCTGGAAGACTTCCGCCCGATCTGTGTTCCCTACATCCTCGGGCACAAGGCAAATGTTTCGCACATAGTAGGTGGGTCTCTTGACGACCAAGCGCCAGAGCCCGGCAACGGCTACTCGATGAGAACCGTTGGTTTTGGTAGCGCTTATAGGATCGTGTTGGTTGCCTTGATCCGCTTGTTGGCCAACACCTCTGCACCCGCCTATCACGTGGTTGTTGGGGATGTCGTCGGTTTCGACCGCGTTAAACGCATTATTCAGAGGCCTGGCATTATTATTGAAGGGCCGGGATCAACGAAGAACAGTGCGCGGGGTTCCCCGGCACACTGGACGCCTCAAGTATGGCCAGTGCCCTTTCTTGGACGGAGTGAATAAAGTAATGAGTGACTTCACCCTGATCATCGGCAACAAGAACTACTCGTCCTGGTCGCTGCGACCCTGGCTGGCGCTGCGCCACGCCGGACTCCCCTTCGACGAGCGGCTGCTCCTGCTCTGCGGCGAGAACTGGAAGGAGGCCATCGTCGCCGTCTCGCCGTCAGGCCGCGTGCCCGTGCTGCTGCACGGCGAGCGCACCGTCTGGGAGACCCTGGCGATCATCGAATACGCCAACGAGCTGTTCCCGGACGCCGGCCTCTGGCCCGAGGACCGCGACGCGCGCGCCGCAGCCCGCGCGGTCGCCTACGAGATGCACGCGGGCTTCACCGCGCTCCGCGACCACATGCCGATGAACCTGCGCCGCCTCGACCTCAAGGGGAGGGGTCGCGGGCCGGGGGTCGACGACGATATCGTCCGCATCTGCGAGATCTGGCGCGACTGCCGCAGCCGCTACGGCGCCGGCGGCGGCTTCCTCTTCGGCGCCTTCTGCGCGGCCGACGCCATGTACGCGCCGGTGGTGACCCGCTTCGATACCCACGGGGTCGATCTCGACGAGACCTGCGCCGCCTACAGCCGCGCCGTGCTCACCCTCCCGGCCTTCGTCGAATGGCACGACGCAGCGCTCCAGGAGCCCTGGATCATCCCCGAAGACGAGCTCGACTGAGGGGAACCCACCTAAGACAGATCGAATGCCGGGACTTCGCAGCGGGCGACGGCGACCTTGCGCGTGGTCGGCGGGGTGTTGCGGCTGCGGCCGACGAAGCGGGGGATGCCGTCGGTGATGACGGCGCCGATGGCGACCGGATCGCCGTTGCTCATGGTCGAGAGCGCATCCGGCTTGGTGGCGCCGAGCGGAGCGTCAATGACGACCACGTCCGCATCCCGCCCCGGCCTGAGGAAGCCACTGTTGAGGCCGTAGATTTCCGCAACGTTGCCGGTCGAAGCGGCGATCATCCAGGTCGGGTCAAAGCCCGCCAGCGAGGCAATGTGAATCATGGTGTAGATCATGCCGAGTGGCATGACGCCGCTTCCGGTCGGCGTGTCGGTCGCGATCAGGAAGCGGTCGAAGGCGTCGTGCTTGCGCGCCATCTCGGCGCAGAGCAGCGTGGTTCGCAGATTGCCGGCGGTGCAGACCTGCATGGCGATCCCGGTCTCGGCGGCCACCTGCTCGAAGTAGCGGTCCTCGATGGCGACCGGCCCGCCGTTGATGTGGAAGGAGACCGTGGGGTCGATGGCGATCAGGTCTGCGCCGGTGATGGGGAAGGAGCCCGGGATCGAGGCGCCGCCCGTGTGGAGCGTCGTGAGCAGGCCTGCGTTCCGCGCATCCCGCACCAGCGCCACGTAGTCGCGCGCCGTCTCCACCGCGCCGAAGCCGGCCTTGGCGAGCCAGACGCCGTCCCGGTGCACGTCGTCGAAGTCCGCGCGGGTGAGGCCGGGCTCCAGGATGATGGAGCCGCCGTGCACGCGCATGCCGCCCGGCCGGTAGTGCTCGAAGCACTTGAAGGCCGCGACCGCCAGCGCCTTGACCCCGGCGGGGTCCTTCGGCCGGCCCGGCACGTGCACCTCGGAGGCAGAGATCGCCGTGGTGGTGCCGCCATGGACGTAGCTGGTGAGGTAGCCCACGGTGTTCTGGCGCGGCGTGAAGTCGCCGAAGGTAACGTGCACCTGGGAATCGATCAGCCCCGGGATCGCCGTCGCGCCGCCGGCATCGATCACGACGTCGCAGGCATCGAGGGCGGCGGGGGGCACCTGGCCCACGGCTTCCAACAGGCCGTCGGCCGCGACCAGGGCATCGCCGTCGACGAAGGGCGCGCGCCAATCGCCCGAAACGATGGCGCCGAGATTGACGACGCCGACCCTCACGGCTCGCCGAGGCTCTCGTTGCTGGCCAGCAGTCCCTGCAGAATGCGGTCCGCATCGGCCCAGTCGTAGCGCCTGAAGCAGTGCGTCGTGGTGACGAACTTGGCGCCCGCGTAGAACATCTCATACTGGGTGTGACGGCCGCCGAACTCGGAGCCCACCGCGTCCCAGGCGAGCTTCATCAGCGCCATCCGCTCGGCGGCCCCTTCGCCCGGCCGCGCGGAGACCTGGGTGCGCTCGAAGAGGGGCGCGATCTCAGGGTTCTCCAGGTCCGCGACCGAGGACGGCAGCATGATCAGGCTGCCGCCGGCGAGCGAACGGATTCCGTCGATCAGGCGCGGGTAGAGGGCCTGGGTCTGGACCTGCGCCGCGTACATCATGCTCGTGTTCGGCACGTAGTAGTCGCCCACCATGCCGCCCGCGCTCTCCATGCCGTAGAGCAGGCCTTCCACAGCCGCGACCTCGGAGGCCATCTCGCCCAACTGCTCACGCACCGGCGCCATCGCAACCGTGCCGATGGTCTCGGCGATACGCCGCGCCAGCGCCAGCAGGAACTTGAGCTTCACCACCAGGCGGATTTGCGACTGGTAGTTCTGGAAGGCGTGGCCGGGCGTGTCATGGAACTGCGCCCGGCACATGTCGGTGTCGCCGAAGACAAAGACCCGTTCCCAGGGCACCTTCACGTCGTCGAAATAGACGATCGAATCGTTCTCGTCGAAGCGATGGGAGAGGGGATAGTCCCACGGGCTCACGGCGTTTGCCTCGTAGCTCCTGCGCGAGAGCACCTTGATGCCGCGGGCATCGAGGGGTAGCGCGAAGGAGATGGCGAAGCGCTCCTCGCCCGGCTGGATCGGCTGCAGGGTCGCGACCAGGATCTCCTCGGCCATGATCGAGCCGGTGCCCAGCATCTTGGCGCCGCGCACGGTCACGCCTTCCGCGTCCTCGTCGACGACCCGCATGGTCATTTCCTCGCTCGGCTGCTCGCCCCATGACTTGGAGCGATCGCCTTGCGGGTTGACGATGACGTAGCTGAGGTAGAGGTCGTTGTCGCGTGCGTAGGCGTAGTAGTCGCGGAGCGCCTGGGCGTAGCGTTCACCGTGGCGCTCGAACACCTCGATGCCCATCACCTGGCCCGCGATCGACGAAGCCAGATGATCGGGCGAGCGACCGAGAAAGCCCGCATGAAGCTCGGCCCACGCGGTCAGCGCCTCGCGCCTGGCAACCAGCTCGTCGTAGCTCTGCGGCATCTGCCAGGCACGGCTAACGCGCCGCCCGGTCTCGGTCTCGAAGGTCATCCGCTCGACGTTTTCTGCGGCTGCCTGGAAGTCGTAGAGGGCGGCAGCCGAGCGGCAGGCGGCGGCGAAGGCCGGATGGTCGGCGACGCGCGTGATCAGATCGCCGTCGAGATAGACCGCACGGTCCTTGTCGAGCGCGCGCAGGTGCGCGGCACCGTCTTTGACGTTCATCGGCCGATCATAGCGTGATTCCGTCGCCGGGACCGGCCGGAGGCTTTCATCACCCCCTCCATCGCCGCGCCGAGCGAATCAGGTACGGAGCTCCGCCCCGCCCGTGCCCCGGTAAAGGATGCGGTGCAGGTTCTCTTCCGTCCGGCGGTGGAACGCAACCGCCACGGGATCGAAGTCGTAAGCCGGCTTCGGCTCGTGCTCGAAGTGACCGTACGCATCCCGGCCCCTGACCAGAGTCGCGCTGTCCCAGGCGGTCAGGGTCTGACGGGCATCGGGCGGGATGTAGCGAATGGCGATCGCAATGCGCCGGTCGCCGCTGCGATTGGGATGGGAGGCGTGCGCGAGACGATAGTCGAAGAGCGCCGCCTCGCCGGTGCCCACCTCGATGTTGACGGCTTCGTTCTCGTCGACCTCCACCGCGATCTCCTGCCCGCGGGACAGCATGTTGTCGTCCCGCCAGGTGTCGCGGTGCGGCATGCTGGTCCCGAGCTGGCTGCCGGGAACGCAGCGGACGCACCCGCTTTCCGCCGTCGCCGGCGAGAGCGCCACCCACGCGCTGACGAGATTATCGGTAGCGATGCCCCAGTACCGGCTGTCCTGGTGCCAGGAGACGAAATCGGGCGACCGCGGCTCCTTGATCCACCACTGGCTGCCCCAGCACATGATGTTGGGGCCGATGAGGTCCTCCACCGCATCGAGCAGCCGGGGAGAGCGGATCAGATCGGCCAGCCAGCGGAAGAGCAGGTGGGAACGCGCCGAGCCCTTGCCACGCCCTCCGCATGCCGCCACCGAACGCTCCAGCGCACCGCGCATGGCAGCCGCCTCATTCGGGTCGAGCACGCTGAGCGGCACGTAGAATCCGTCCCGCCGATACTGTTCGATGGCGTCTTCGCTGAGCACCTTGGTCATCGTGCTTGTCATTCTAGACCGTGCGCGACGGGCAAACGACGGTTCGATTCCCGCTGCAAGCCTGGGTAACGCCAGCGGGAGACCAAGGATGTCGGAGCCGGCGCCGCAACCCTCGCACCGATGGCGCGTCAGGCCGGGAGCAGGCCGAGATTCTCGCGGAGCGTGGGCCCGGCGTAGTCCTCGTGGTAGAGGCCGCGCCGCTGCAGCTCGGGCACCACGAGGCGGGTAAAATCCTCATACGCGCCCGGCACGTGGGTCGCGGCCAGCACGAAGCCGTCGCAGGCCTTGCTCTCGAACCATTCCGCCATCTGATCGGCGACCGCCGCCGGCGTACCGACGAAATAGGGCATCTCGTTCACCGTGCCGCGCCGGCTGTAGGTCACGAAATCCTCGGTCGTGGGATGCGGATTGCCGCTCAACGTCACCACCCGGTCGCGGATCGCGTGCAGGCCACTGATGGAAGCCAGCTCCTCGTCGCTGAAGGGCTCGTCCGCCGGCTTCGCCGCGAAGTCGTAGTTGAGCGCCTCAGAAAGCAGGGCCAGCGTGTCGATGGGCTTCGCGAGATCGGCGATGAAGGCGGCCTTCTCCTCCGCCTCCGCCTGGGTTTCGGCGACCGTGACGTAGGCCGCCGGCGCCACGCGGCAGGAATCGGGCTCGCGGCCGGCGGCAACGGCGGCGTCCCGGGTTGCCGCATAGGCCTTACGTCCGAACTCCAGGGTGGGGTAGATCGCGAAGATCACGTCGGCCCAGCGTGCCGCGAACTGCCGGCCGCGCCCGCTCTGGCCGGCCTGGATCACGATGGGGCGATCCTGGGGCGTGCGCGGAACGGTGAACGGCCCGCGCGAGCGCAGGAAACGGCCCTCGTGGTCGAGGCGGCTCACGCCCGCCGGGTCGGCGAAGACGCTGCGCTCCTTATCGAGGATGATTGCGTCCGGGTCCCACGCGTTCCAGTGGCCTAGCACCACCTCCATGAACTCGTCGGCGCGGTCGTAGCGCTCGTCATGCTCGACCAACTTGGCCGCGCCGTAGTTCGCGGCCTCGGAATCGTTGAGCGAGGTGACCACGTTCCAGGCCGCCCGGCCGCCGCTCATGTGGTCGAGGGTGGAGAACATGCGGGCCACGTGGAACGGCTGGTAGTAGGTCGTTGAGCAGGTGGCACCCAGGCCGAGCCGCGTGGTCGCGGCCCCCATCAGGGTGAGGATCGGGATCGGGTCCATCTTGACCACGCGGACCCCGTTGCGCACCGCCTCGGCATGGTCGCCGCCGTAGATGTCCGGCAGCGCGAGGCGGTCGTCGAAGAAGGCGAGATGGAACTTGCCGGCCTCGAGGATGCGCGCGATGCGCTGGTAGTAGTCGGCGGTGAGAAAGTCCGTGGCGGATTCCGGGTGACGCCAGGACGCCGGGTAGTTGGAGCAGTTCTGCGCCTGGAGGAAGCCCACCAGGACCATCTGCCGCTTGCTCATGCTCGCCGCCGCTCGCTGGGGCCGGGAGGCGTCGCCGGGCGCCGCCTGCGCGGGGTTTAGCACGGCCGGCGGATGTTTGGCAGGCGCGTGGCGGGTCGGCCGACTGTGTGCCATCCTCCAGTCGGGCTGCGATCGGCGCAGAGCAAGGGGGCATCATGGAACTCGGCATCAGTATCAAGGGCGACCTCGACGTGCGCCGCACCGTGGCGCTCGCCCACCAGGCCGAGGCCGCCGGCTTCGACTACATGTGGTTCGCGGATTCGCATATTCTTTGGTCCGACATCTACACCCAGATGGCGGTCTGCCTGGACCACACGCGCAAGATCCGGGTGGGCCCGCTGGTGACCAACCCCAGGGTGCGCGACTGGTCGGTGGCCGCCAGCATCTTCGCGCGGCTGGTCCAGTTCGGCGACGGCCGGCTCGACGGGGCGGTGGGCCGCGGCGACAGCTCGGTGCGCGTCATGGGGCACAGGCCGGCAACGCTCGCGCAGCTCACCGCCTTCTGCGACGCGCTCCGCACCATGCTGCGGGGCGAGGCGTGCGAATACGACGGCGCCAGTGGGCCGGTCCAACTCGATTGGGCCGATCCTTACGAGCTGCCGATCTGGATCGCAGCTTACGGGCCGCGCGCGCTCGCCGCCGCAGGCGCGCACGGCGACGGGTTGGTGATCCAGCTGGCCGATCCGGGGCTCTGCCAATGGATGGCCGATCAGGCCATCGCGGCGCGCAAGGCGGCGGGCCTGGATGCGGCCGGATACCGCGTACTTGCCTGCGCGCCGGCCTGGATCGGTGATCGCGAGACCGCCATCGCCCAGACCAGCTGGTTTCCCGCCGTGGTCGGCAACCATGTCGCCGACATCGTGGAGCGCCACGGCGCCGGGACGGATCTGGTGCCGGAGAGTCTGACCGCCTTCATCGCTGCCCGGCAGGGACGCGGCGCGGACGAGGGCTACGACTACCAAAAGCACGCGGTCGCGGGCTCGGACAACGTGCACTACGTCACCGACGCCATCACCGAATCCTTCTGCCTGATCGGCCCGGCAGAGGCCCACGTGGAGAAGATCAAGGCGCTGGAGGCCGCAGGCGTCACGCAATTCGCGCTCTACCTGATGACCGAAGACCAGGAGCGTCTGATCGCCGAGTACGCGACCAAGGTAATCCCTCACCTGCGCTAGCGGGGTGGGGAAAGGGCGCGCGGACGATGCTGCGCCACCTGCTCGGCGCCAGCGCGACCGCAGACTCCATGCTGGAGGCGATCGTGCGCGATGCGCGGGAAACCGGCGGCAAGACCGGGCGGCCGGTCTTCAGCGATGCCGTCATGGAGGCCATGCGCACCGTGCCGCGCGCCGCCTTCGTGCCCGAGATGGAGAAGCCCTTCGCCTACGAGAACAGGCCGCTCCCCATCGGTCACGGCCAGACCATCTCGCAGCCCTTCGTCGTTGCCCTGATGGCCGAGCTTCTCGATGTCGAGCCCGGCGCGCGCATCCTGGAGGTCGGCACCGGCTGCGGCTACCAGACCGCCGTCCTGTGCGCGCTGGGTGCCACCGTCTATTCGGTCGAGGTCATCGAGCTGCTGGCGACGACGGCGGCGGCCCGCCTCGAGGCTCTGGGTTATGGCCAGGCCACGGCGCGTGCCGGCGACGGCCACGCTGGCTGGCCGGAGGAGGCGCCGTTCGACGGCATCATCGTCACTGCGGCGGCGACGTCTGTTCCACCGGCACTGGTGGCGCAACTCAAGCCCGGCGGCTGCCTGGTCATCCCCGTTGGCCGCGTCGCGAAGACTCAGCACCTGCAGCGCATTGAGAAGCGCGTCGATGGTTCAAGCGAGGCGAAGACGGTGCTTCCCGTGGCCTTCGTCCCGCTGACCCGGGGGCAGGCTTAGCGTTCCTCGAAGGGCTCCAGGCCGGCGAGGTAGGCCAGCACTCGGTCGAGCGGCTCGACGTCGCAATACTTCATGTCGAGGTCGAAGAGGTTCCACTCGATGGCGGCGGGCACGCGGTCGCCCACGCACTCGCGGACGATGACGGTGCGAAAGCCCTCGCCGAGCGCGTCCTCCACCGTATGCCTGACGCAGCTCGCCATGGTGACGCCGGTACAGAGCAGCGTGTCGATGCCGCCGGCGCGCAGGATGCCGCCGAGATGGGTGCCGGCGAAGGCGCTCGGCCGCTTCTTGACGATCAGCGTGTCGACGCCTTCCTTCAGGGGCACGCGGTCGTCGATCTCGGTCGCGGGCGAGCCAAGCATCAGGTCCTCGAAGGGCTTCTTGAGCGGGAAGGCGCCCATGTCGAAGCGGCTGCAAAACGCGGTGGTGGTGTAGATAATCGGCACCCGCCTGGCGCGGGCTGCCGCGAGCAGGCGCTGCACGCCGGGAATGATCTGATCGTCCATGTCGTCGCAGGAGAAGCGATGGCCCGGCCGGGTCCAGGCGTTGGCGAGGTCGATGTTGAGGAGCGCGGGCCGCGTGCCGAAGCCCGAGCGCTGGTTCCAGCCGCGCTTCTGGTAGAGCCCGGAATCGCCCGAGAAGATCGTGTCCAGCGCCTCGCGGACCTTGTCATCCAGCGGCATCGCGGCCTCCAGCGGTGAGAATTCGGGCTAACGGTTGGCGAAGGGTTCGAGATCGTCCAGGTAGGCGAGCACCCGGTCCAGCGGCTCGACATCGCAATACTTCATGTCGATGTCGAACAGGTTCCACTCGACCGCCGCAGGCACGCGGTCGCCCACGCATTCGCGCACCACGACGGTGCGAAAGCCTTCGCCGAGCGCGTCCTCCACCGTGTGCCTGACGCAGCCGGCCATGGTGACGCCGGTGCAGATCAGCGTGTCGATGTTTCCAGCTCGGAGGATGCCGCCGAGATGGGTGCCGGCGAAGGCGCTCGGCCGCTTCTTGACGATCAGCGTGTCGACGCCCTCCTCCAGGGGGATGCGGTCATCGATCTCGCACGCCGGCGTGCCCAGCATGAGGTCCTCGAACGGGGTCTTGAGCGGGAAGGCCCCCATGTCGAAGCGGCTGCAGAAGGCGGTGGTGGTGTAGATGATGGGCACCTGCTTGGCGCGCGCGGCTTCGAGCAGGCGCTGCACGCCGGGAATGACCTGGTCGTCCATGTCATTGCAGGAGAAGCGATAGCCCTGGCGGGTCCAGGCGTTGGCGAGGTCGATGTTGAGGATCGCGGGCCGCGTGCCGAAGCCCGAGCGCTGGTTCCAGCCGCGCTTCTGATAGAGCCCGGCATCGCCGGAGAAGATCGTGTCCAGCGCCTCGCGGACCTTGTCGTCCAGCGGCATCGTCGCCTCCCTTGCTGTGCGCCTGCTGCGGGCCGGGCTACGCCAGGGGCGGCTTTCGATCG
>MKWU01001561.1_pt1 | contig 38855 bp, 33 predicted proteins | sample 809101 | NCBI WGS metagenome assembly MKWU01 (sample SAMN05860141, study PRJNA318959) | sponge metagenome | host: Aplysina aerophoba | place: Slovenia: Piran, Adriatic Sea, Gulf of Piran | collected 2013-05-07
CGGCCGCGAGAACGCCCAGCGCCGCATCCTCGTCGGTGCCAACGTGGCGGGACGCGACCTCGGCAGCGTCACCGCCGACGTACGGGAGCGCGTGGGGGCCGCCGTGCCGATGCCCGAGGGGTACCGCGTCGAGTACGGCGGAGAGCTCGACGCCGCCACGACCGCCACGCGCCTCCTGCTGGGCCTGGGCATCGGGGCGGTCGCCGGCATCTTCCTCCTGCTGCTCGCCGCGTTCCGGTCCGCACGCGCGGCGGCCGTCGTGATGATCAACCTGCCGCTGGCCCTCATCGGCGGCGTCGCCGGCGTGTTCCTCGGCGACGGGGTACTGTCGATCGCCGCACTCATCGGCTTCATCGCCTTGTTCGGCATCGCGGCCCGCAACGGAATCATGCTCTTGCGCGGCATCCGGAAACTGCGCCGCGAGGGGGTCGCCGACCTCGAGGCCGCGGTGGTCCAGGGCTCGGTCGACCGGCTCGTTCCGATCCTGATGACGGCGCTCTCCACGGGACTGGGGCTGCTTCCGGCGGCCCGCGGCTTCGGCGAGGCGGGCAGCGAGATCCAGGCGCCCCTGGCCCTGGTCATCGTCTGCGGCCTGCTGTCTGCCACCGCGTTGAACATGCTCGTCGTGCCGGTCGTCTACACGTTGACGGAGCGCCGCCGCGGCGGCACACCCTGACGGCCGTCGGAAGTTCACTGGAGTGGAACTCCTCCGCCGCGAGCGCCGGTGGCGGCGGGGCGCGCCCTGAGGCGCGGGCTTGGGAGTTTCGTGAGCGCCTGTGCCGACGCTGCGGCGGCAGTCTGTACAATCCGCGCGATGCAGCCGGTACCCACTGCCGATGCCTACGTCGAGTTCAGCGGGGTCAGCAAGAGCTTCGACGGCGTGACCCGCGTCGTGGCGGACCTCGACCTCCGCGTGCGGCAGGGCGAGTTCCTGACGCTCCTCGGACCGTCCGGCTCGGGCAAGACCACGTGCCTGATGATGCTGGCCGGCTTCGAGGCGCCGACGTCGGGCGCAATCCGCATCGCCGGGCAGTCCGTCCACGAGCTGCCGCCCCGCCGCCGCGGAATCGGCATGGTGTTCCAGAACTACGCGCTCTTCCCGCACATGACGGTGGGCGCCAACCTGGCGTTCCCCCTGGAGGTGCGCGGCGTCGACCCGGACGAGCGCCGTGACCGTGTGCGGCGCGCGCTCGAGCTCGTGCGTCTCGAGGGGCTGGAGGGACGGCGGCCCGCGCAGCTCTCCGGTGGCCAGCAGCAGCGCGTGGCGATTGCCCGCGCGCTGGTGTTCGAGCCGCGCCTCGTGCTGATGGACGAGCCGCTCGGCGCGCTCGACCGCCGCCTGCGCGAGGAGCTGCAGTACGAGATCCGGCGCATCCACCAGGACCTCGACGTCACGATGCTCTACGTGACGCACGATCAGCAGGAAGCGATGGTGATGTCGGATCGCGTCGCCGTCTTCCGGGCGGGAAGGATCGAGCAGATCGCTTCCCCCGAGGCGCTGTACGAGGAGCCGGAGCGGTCGTTCGTGGCCCGCTTCATCGGCGAGAACAACCGGCTGCGGGGCGAGATCACCGCAGTCCGGGACGACCTGTGCCATGTCACCGTCGCCGGCGAGACGGTGCAGGCGCTGCAGGTCGCGCCGTGCCGGCCGGGCGACGCGACGACGCTCTCCATCCGCCCCGAACGGGTCTCCATCGCCCCCCGGCCGGGCCTCTACACCAACGAGTACGAGGCGCGGGTCGAGGACGTGACGTTCCTCGGCGACCACCTGCGGGTGCGGGTGACGGTGTGCGGCTCGTCGGACTTCATCGTGAAGATCCCGAATCTGGTCGGTCACGGGGGGGTGCTCATCGGAGATCGGATTCGGATCGGCTGGACTCCGACCGACTGCCGCGCCCTCGACGCCGACCCTGACGAAGGGGAGGAGGCGGCGGCATGACCCGGACAGCGCCGGTACGCTTTGACGGGCGCGTCGGGCGTTTCACCAGGGCGAAACGCCGGCTGGGCGCGCCCCTGTTCAGGGTCGCGGTGCTGGCCGCGCTGGGCATGGCCGCCGGCTCCGCGTCAGGCTGCGTGACGGAGGCGGGGCCGTCGCTCACGGTGGTCTCCTGGGGCGGCTCCTACGCCCGCGCCTGCGTCCTGGGCTACCACGAGCGCTTCACCGCCGAGACCGGGATCGAGATTCGGCTGGAGAGCTACAACGGCGGACTGGCGCAGGTCCGCGCGCAGGTCGAGACCGGCAACGTCCACTGGGACGTCATCGACGTCGAGATCGCGGACGCGGTGAGCGGCTGCGACGAGGGCATCCTCGAGCCAATCGATCCCGCGATGCTGCCGGCCGCCCCCGACGGGACGCCCGCGGCGGACGACTTCTTCCCCGCCGCCCTGACCGAGTGCGCCGTCGGGACATCTTTCTTCTCCACCGTCTACGCCTACCACCCCGCGCGTTTCCCGGACGGGCCGCCGTCGACGATCGACGATTTCTTCGATCTCGAGCGCTTCCCCGGCCGTCGCGGCATGCGGCGCGTCCCGCACGTGAACCTGGAGTTCGCGCTGATCGCGGACGGCGTGCCGGTCGACGAGGTGTACGCCACGCTCGACACCCCGGAGGGCATCGCGCGCGCGTTCCGCAAGCTCGACACCATCAAGGACCAGGTGGTCTGGTGGGAGGCGGGCGCGCAACCGCCGCAGATGCTCGCCGACGGCGAGGTGGTCATGAGCACCGCCTACAACGGACGCATCTTCAACGCCCAGGTGGCCGAGAACCAGCCCTTCGTCATCGTCTGGGACGGGCAGGTGTACGACGTCGGTCCGCTGGCGATCGTCGCCGGCACTCCGAACCTGGACGCCGCGCGCCGCTTCCTCGCCTTCGCGTCGACGGCGGAGTCGATGGCAGGCGTCGGCAGCTACATCTCCTACAGCCCGGCCCGCCGCTCCGGCGTGCCGCTCATCGGCACGCACGCCGAGACCGGCATCGAGATGAATCCACACATGCCGCTGACGCCGGAGCATCTGACGCGCGCGCTGGCCAACGACTGGGAGTGGTGGAGCGACCACGCCGACGAGATGAACGAGCGCTTCGCCGCGTGGCTCGCGCAATGAGCGCCGGCAGCCCGCCCGCCGGGCACTCCAGGGCCCGAGCCGGGGTGTCCATGGGGGGCTCGCGCCAATGAGCGCCGGCAGCCCGCCTGCCGGGCACGGCCCGAGCCGCCGCGCCCGGCTGCGCGCGGCGGGGTTGGCGCTGCCCCTCGTGGTCTTCATCGGCGTCACCTTCGTCGCGCCCCTGGCGACGATGCTCGTCCGCAGCGTCTACGACCCGGTGGTGGCCGACGCCTTCCCCGAAACCCTGGACCGGCTGCGCGGCTGGGACGGGACCGGAGCGCCGGGCGAGGCGGTCTACGAGGCGGCGGCGCGCGAGTTGCTGGCGGCGCGGGACGCGCGCGTGCTGGGCCGCGTGGCCAGCCGCGTCAATCGGGTCCAGGGCGGGCTCCGCAGCGTGTTCGTCCGGTCCGTGCGCCGGCTCCGCGAGGTCGACCGCGGCCCCTGGCGGGAGGCGCTCGTCGGGATCGATGCGGCGTGGGGCGAGGCGCCCACCTGGCACGCCATCCGGACCGCGGGCGATCGCCTGACGTCGCGCCACTACCTGAACGCCGTCGACCTGCAGCGACTGCCAGACGGAGCGATCGCGCGGCAGCCGGCGGAGCGCCGGATCTACGTGGCGCTCCTCGGCCGCACGCTGCTCGTGAGCTTCGGCATCACCGTCCTGTGCCTGCTGCTCGGCTACCCGCTGGCACATCTCATCGCGCACGCGCCGCCGCGCCGGGCGGGGTGGCTCCTGGCGCTCGTCCTCGTCCCGTTCTGGACCTCGCTCCTCGTCCGCACGACGTCCTGGATCGTGCTGCTCCAGTCGCAGGGGGTGATCAACGACCTGCTGGTGGCGATCGGCCTCGTCGCCGACGACGGACGCGTGGCCCTCATCTACAACATGACCGGCACCGTGGTCGCGATGACCCACGTGCTGCTGCCGTTCATGGTGCTGCCGCTCTACTCGGTCATGCGCACCATCCCGCCGCAGCAGATGAGCGCGGCCGCCTCGCTCGGCGCAAGCCCGGCGCTGGCCTTCCGCCGCGTCTACGTGCCGCAGACGCTTCCCGGCATCGGAGCCGGATCGCTGTTGGTCTTCATCCTCGCCATCGGCTACTACATCACGCCGGCCCTGGTCGGCGGCCAGAGCGGGCAGCTCATCTCGAACTTCATCGCCTACCACATGCAGACGTCGTTGAACTGGGGCCTCGCGGGGGCGCTCGGAGCGATCCTGCTGGCGTGCGTCGCCGCGCTCTACATGGTCTTCGACCGCCTGGTCGGCCTCGACCGAATGAGGCTGGAATGACGAGAGCGAGCCCGCCGGCGGGCGGAACGGGTACGACCCGCAGAACGGCGCACGGCGCCGCGGCGTCCGTCCGTTCCGCGATCGCGCGCACCGCCGCGACCGCCGGCCGGGCGCTCGCGCGGCGGCCGCCGGCGGGGGCCCTGCTGCAGGGGACTTTCTGCACGCTCGTCTTCGCCTTTCTCGTCGCCCCCATCCTGGTCATCATCCCGCTCAGCTTCAACGCCGAGCCCTACTTCACCTTCACCGAGGGGATGCTGCGCCTCGATCCCGAGGCGTGGTCGCTGCGCTGGTATCGGCAGATCGTGGAGGACGACACCTGGGCTCGCGCGCTCGCCAACAGCCTGTTCATCGGGGTCGCGGCCACGGCCCTGGCGACGGGTCTGGGGACGCTCGCCGCCCTGGGCCTGTCCAACCCCGCCATGCCGCTGCGCCGCGCGGTCACGGGGCTGCTGATCTCGCCGATGGTGACGCCGCTCATCATCGCCGCGGCGGGGATGTTCTTCTTCTACTCTACGGTGGGCCTCACCCAGTCGCACCTCGGCCTGATCCTGGCGCACGCTGCGCTCGGGACGCCCTTCGTCGTCATCACCGTGACCGCCACCCTCTCGACCTTCGACGTCAACCTGACCCGTGCCGCGGCCAGTCTCGGCGCGAGCCCCCTGCTCGTGTTCCGCCGCATCCAGCTTCCGCTGATCGCCCCCGGCGTCGTCTCCGGGGCGCTCTTCGCTTTCGCGACATCGTTCGACGAGGTGGTCGTCGTCCTCTTCATGGCGGGCACGAACCAGCGCACCATTCCGCGCCAGATGTGGACCGGCGTCCGCGAGCAGATCAGCCCCGCCATCCTGGCCGTGGCGACGTTCCTGATCGTCTTCGCGGTCCTGCTGCTCGCTACCGTTGCGTGGCTGCGGGGACGGGCGGGTGACGGGGAGAGGTAGGCGCCACGGCCGGCCCCAACCGCGGCCGGCGCGGGGAGTCTCGGGGCAACGCGGCCGGCCGGTGCGCTTCAGGTCGCAGGCGGGCGCGCTTCAGGCCGCAGGTCGGCGCGAGGCCGTCAGCCCGACGCCCCCGCCATCCAACCCAGCAGCCGCCCCTCGATGGTCGCGGCGAGCCCCGGCACGAACAGCACGGTGAGGATCACCACGATCGCGAGGCCGACGGCCCAGGCCAGCAGTCTCACCGCGACCCTCCGGTCGATCCCGAGCCACGGGGTGCGAGCTCGAAGAGCCACATGTCCCCGGACTCGATCGAGCCCGGGTCGGCCCCGCCGTACTTGCGGCCCAGCTCGGCGCTGACGCCCTCGATGACGTCCGCTCCCGATCGGATGCGCACGAGCGTGCGCTCGTAGCGCTTGCCTTCGATCCGCACCACGGCCCGTCCATCCCGCTCCGCCTGCACCGGCCACCGCTTCCACAGCCGGCCGAGGAAGCTGCCCATGTAGCCGGACACGACGTAGAGCTTGCCGTCATGGTCGGCGATCCAGACCACGCGGGACCGCGGAGGGTCGACGAGCTGCAGGTCGACGACCCCGACATCGCCCACGAAGCTCCAGTCCGGCTCGGGACCGGTCACCAGCTCGCCGTCCGCGAGCGGACCGCCGCCGAAGAACGCCGAGGGCGGGTCGGAGCTTCCCGAGGCAACGGCCAGCGTGGCGAGCGCGACGACCGGGACGAGGATCACGACACCGACGGCAATCAGAACTCTGCGGAGCAGCGTCGACTTGAGAAGGTCCTGCATTTCGCTGCGCTCCCGTCGACCGAGTTACGGAACGATCGAACGGCCCGAGCGTAGCGGCGGGGCGGAGGCGTGTCAACGGACCGTCGGGCACGATTGCCGAGTGCGATCCAATGCCGGCGGAGCATGCCCGGACGCCGTCTGGGCAAGTGCGGTGCTCCGCCGACGACCGCGCCGGGAGCGGGTCAGGTCTTGACGCCACGGCGGACGGGTACCATTTCTCTTGGTGGAGCACACAGAGCGGCCGACGCAATCGACCGCCGGCGCGACGGCGCCTGCCGGGGCGACTGCGGCCGAGGCGTTCCGGGCGCTACGCAGCGAGCTGCCGCCGACGGTCCGTCTCGCGACGCCGATCGTCGTGGCCGAGCTCGGGTGGATCGCGATGGGGCTCGTCGACATCGCGATGGTGGGCCGGCTGGGGCCTGCCGCGATCGGGGCGGTGGGGATCGGCAGCGTCCTGTGCCTCGCAGTGGTGGTGTTCGGCATCGGCATGCTGCTGGGTCTCGACACCCTGGTCGCGCGGGCCCACGGCCGCGGGCGCCTCGACGAGTGCCGGCGGTGGCTCGTGCAGGGGGCCTGCCTCGCCGTGCTGCAGGCCGTGCCGCTGACCCTCGTCGCCTGGGGGATGGCCGCGAGCCTCGACCGCTGGGGGTTGGACCCTGCGGTGGAACGGCTCGCGGTGCCGTACTTCTCGATCGTCCTCCTGAGCGTGCTGCCGCTGTTGCTCTATACCGCGTTCCGCCGCTACCTGCAGGCCACCGGTCTCGCGGCGCGGGTGACTACGGCCCTCATCACCGCCAACGTGATCAACGCAGCCGTCAACTGGTTGCTCGTCTTCGGCCACCTGGGGCTGCCGGCGCTCGGCGTCGACGGCGCAGCCTGGGCGACGTGCATCTCCCGGGTGTACCTGGCGTCGTTTCTCGCCGTGGTGATCCTGCGGCATGCTCGCAGCCATCCCACCGGCCGCTGGCCACGGTTACGCCCCGAGCGACGCCGCCTGCGTCGCCTGGTCGCGCTGGGGTTGCCCGCGGCTGCGCAGATGACCCTGGAGTTCGGGGTGTTCGCGGCCGTGACCGCCCTCGCGGGGCGCCTGGAGGCAGCCACGCTCGCCGCCCATCAGATCGTCCTCAACGTGGCCAGCGTGACCTTCATGGTCCCGCAGGGCGTCGGCGCGGCCGGCGCGGTCCGCGTGGGTCACTCGGCGGGCCGGCGCGACCCGTCCGGCGTCCGGCGAGCCGGGTGGGCCGCGCTCACCCTCGGAGGCGGCTTCATGAGCGGCGCCGCCCTGTTCTTCGTGCTGACCCCCCATCCGATCCTGCGCCTGTACACCACCGACCCCACCGTGATCCGGGCCGGCGTGACGCTGCTGCTGGTGGCCGCGTTCTTCCAGCTCTTCGACGGGCTGCAGGCGGTCGCAACCGGCGCGCTGCGGGGCCTGGGAGACACGCGCACGCCGATGGTGAGCAACCTCGCCGGTCACTGGATCGTCGGCCTGCCGGTCGGGTACGCGCTCTGCTTCGGCGCGGGCTGGGGCATCGTCGGCCTCTGGATCGGGTTGTCGATCGGACTGACCCTCGTCGGCGCGGCGCTCGTGACGATCTGGTGGCGACGGACGCGGGCCTCTGGCACCTAGCGGGAGCCGGCCGCTCGGTCTCCCGTCCGCTCCGCCGCGCGTGCACCCGCCAGGATGTTCTCGAGGCCGTAGTTGCCCTCGTGGCAGGCGTACTCGTAGAGCAATCCGTCGAGACGCGTCATGGGAATCGACGCAGTCCACGGTCTCGTGTACTCCGTCGGATCGCTCACGGTGAACCGGTAGTCGAGGGTCCCGTCGTCAATCCGGGTGAAGCGCTCCACGATCTCGGTGGTCTCGCCGGCTCCGAAGACGGTCAGGGCGCGTCCGTTCACCGGGATGAAGTTGGTGGTCTCGACGACCAGCGTATCGCCCTCCCATCGGCCGCGCGAGTCTCCCAGCCATTGGCGGATCCGCGGGTCCGCGTGCGGCCGCCCGTCGAGGGGAATGATCCGGGCGTCGTGGATCATCTCGACGAAGATGACGACGTATCCCGGCGCCTGGAAGATCTGGTAGTTGTGGTTGTAGAAACCGGGCATCATCGCGCCGGGCAGTCCCCGGGAGATGCACCGCTCGTACAGGTTGCGGTCCTCCGGTCCGGCCGGTTCCCGGCTGCGATACGCCTCGCGCCCGGGTCGTCGCCGCGCCTCCGCGGCCGTCAGCGGAGGCAGCCTTCCCTCCGGCGGGTCGACGATCAGCGACGTTCGCGCCATCCGGACCCCGCGCTCGACCCAGAAGTTGTTGTAAGACCCGGTCTCCCCCGTCCCCGCGTCGATGCCCCGTTGCTCGCGGGCCACGTCTCCTGCCGCGTCACGGGCTACTCGTTCCTCTTCCGTGAGGAACTCGCGTCCCTCCAGGTCGGCGGGCCGTTCCAGCGGGGTCGTGGTGGTGTTCGTCCAGCGCCCCTGCAGGTCCGGGTCGCCCCACGCGGTACGGGGAGCCGCGGACTCGCCCGCCCCGCCTGCCGGCGCCTGGGCGAAGACACCGAGCGGCGCCAGAATCACGAGCGCCGACATGACGGACGCCGCCACGAGACATCGGTGGGTCATCCCTGGCCTCCCTGCTCCCGGCTCACCGCGTCCGCCCGGGAATCCACATCATGAACTTGAGGTTCACCGCGCGCAAGATCCGCGGCTCGCCTGCCACTGGGTCCAGTTCGCGTTGACGGTCGACGCGCGACCTTGGCCTTCGAACACGAGGAGCCGGGTGGCCACCTTGTCGATGAAGAAGCGGTCGTGACTGACCACGATGACCGCCCCGGGGAAATGCACGAGCGCCCTTTCCATCACCTGCGTGGCGGTGACGTCGAGGTGATTGGTCGGCTCGTCGAGGATCACCACCGGCGCCCCCGACAGCAGCGACAGGGCCAGGGCGACGCGGGCTCGCTGGCCGCCCGACAGGGTCCCGATCTCCTGCTGCAAGTCCATCGCGGAGAACTGCAGGAGCTCGAGGAACCGGTGCACCTGCTTGCGCGGTGCGCGGTGCGCGAGCCCCTCGAAGTTGACCTTGCGGGTCACCGTCGCCTTCGGATCGAGGCCGTCGAGGACGACGTTGTAGTCGACCCAGGGGTCGCCGAGCTTCCAGTGCACGCGGCCCGCGTCGGGCGCCACCTCGTTCCGCAGCACGCGCAGCAGGGTCGTCTTGCCGCAGCCGTTGGGTCCGACGACCACCAGCCGGTCTCCCCGGTGCAGCGTGAAGTCCAGATCGTCGAATAGCGTCTGCCCGCCGTAGCGCTTCGAGAGCTGCGTCACCTCGCAGAGCTCGTCGGCGGTGCGCATGCCCCGGTAGATGCCCGTCACGATGGTGTCGACCTCGCGCGGCGCCTGCCGCTTGCGGATGTCCGCGAGCCGGCGCGTGAGAGAACGGCTGGGGTTCCGGGCCGCCTCGCGCCGGTCCTGAATCGCCTCGGCTTCAAAGGCCAGCAACTCCTCCTCGTGCCGGAACTCCCGCTCGAGCTGGCGGATCTGCCCCCGCTTGCGGCGTACGAACTCGACGAACCCGCAGTCGTACTCGTGAAACCGGTGGTTCTGGATCTCGACCACCCGGTTCACGGCCCGGTCCAGGAAGTGCCGGTCGTGCGAGACCACGAGGGCGGCGCCCCGGAACTGCGCGAGCCAGCTCTCGAGCCACGCAAGCCCGTCGAAGTCGAGAAAGTTCGTGGGCTCGTCCAGCAGCAGCACGTCCGGCGCCTCGAGCAGTATCTTCGCCAGCGCCGCCCGGTTCCGCCACCCTCCGGACAGGTGGCGGATCGGCATCGTCCGGTGCCGACGGCTGAACCCCAGCCGGCTGAGCGCGGTATCGATTCGGTGCTCGCAGCTCCACCCGTCCCGGTGCTCCATCTCGTCCGTCAGGGCTTCGTACCGCTTCAGGAGCCCGTTCTGACGATCCCCGCCGGCGCCCTCCGCGAGCTCGCGGGCGACGTCCGCCAGGCTCGCCTCGATCCGCCGGATCGGCTCGAACACCTCCCGCAGCACGGACTCGATCGACACCTCGCCGCTGAGCTCCGAGAACTGCGAGAAGTAGCCGATGCGAAGGTCGGCCGCCGCCTCGATCTCGCCTCCCGATGGTTCTTCCCGCCCCAGAATCAGTCTCAGCACCGTCGTCTTGCCGGAGCCGTTGCGTCCGAGCAATCCGGTCCGGTCGCCGGGGGCGAGGCGATAGAAGACATCGCGCAGCACCTGGTTCCGGCCGTACCGTTTGGAGACCTGCCGCAGGCGGATCAGGCTCATGACGACCGTTGTCGGAGGCCCGTCGGTGAAGGCATGCGGGCGCTCCCGACCTGTTTCGACCCGTGCATGTGGAGTTTCTCGCCCCCGTGGTCAATCGTGGCTCATCTGCGGTGAGCCGGGAAGCGGCGGGAGTCTGTCGGGGCTTCGGTTGGCGGCGATGAGTCGGAGAACGTCTGCCTGGACGGTGCTCAACGGCATAACCGGGCGGCGACCAGGTACCCCTTGCGCCCCCCGTTCTGGCGCAATCCGCGCGCAATCTCGGGAACGTCGCGGAGCGTAACCTGCATGTCGGGGTTCAGGTACCAGAAGCATTGCGAGTAGAAATCGCGGAACGCCCGGCGCGCCTCGCGCACGCGGACCATGTCCCGGGCGTCCGCGGACAACAGGCTGCGACGACTCTTCGCGCCGCCCTTGCGGCCGATGCGGGCGAAGTAGTCCTTCATAGGTCTTTCGAGTTGGTCACTTCCACATCATAAGCAGCTTATGTTGAGTGCGACCGCTCAGCGCCCAGCGTCGAGCGTCTTCTTCAGCCGTTCGTACACGTCCCGCCGGTGGCCGACGGCGACGACCAGGACCTCGATGCGGGACTCGATGATGCGGTAGACGATCCGGTAGTCGTGCGTGCTCCAGGAGCGCAGCCCCCGCAGAGCGAGTTGGAGCGGCTTTCCGCGTTCCGGGTCGTCCCGGAGCTTCTGGAGGGCGGCGAGCATGCGACGGCGGACGGCCGGGTCAAGCCTCTTGATGGCACGGGCCGCACTAGCCGCGTAGATCAGGGTCCACGTCATCCCAGACGTCCTCGTGCCCCAGCAGCTTGCCCGCTTGCGCGTCGGCCAAGCCCTGTCGGATCGATTGCCCCAGATCCTGATCCGCGAGGATCTCCAGCGTTTCGATCAATCCCTCGTAGTCGGACAGCGAAAGGAGCACGCCTACGGGACGTCCGGAACGGGTGATGATCACCTCTTCGCCGAGCGCCTCGACGTCAGCGAGGAGCTTCGCGAGATGGGTCTTGGCTTCCGACAGTGGAACGGTGGGCATGGCACCCTCTCGAACCAGATTATAGGCCATGTCTCTGGTCCATTGCAGAGCCTACGAGTACGTTCAGGAGTCCGCAGGCAAGCGGCGTCGCCACCAACGCTGACACTGCCGGTTTCTTGGTCGGCTTCGGGATCGGGCAGGCGTCAATGGAAGTCCCGGCTGCCGGCGGTCGGCGGGCGGGTCGGGACCTCCGGCGCCCAGAGCGCATCGGCCACGACGTGGACGACGCCCGATTCGGCCTGCAGCTTCCCGCTCACGCCGAGGAACGACGCGGTCCGCGCGAGCACGGCGTAGTCGTCGAACACCTGTTTCCAGATCACGACGTTCACGAAGCCGGTCTCGTCCTCGAGAGTCATGAAGGTGACGCCCGACGCGGTGCCGGGCCGTTGCCGGCAGATGACGAGGCCGGCGTAGCGCACCGTTCGGCCGTCGGGTAGCTCCGCGACGGTGCGGGCGTCGGGCAGCTTCTGCGCCGCCAGCGCCTCGCGCAGCGGAGCCAGCGGGTGGCCGCGGGTGCTGTGCGCGCTGAAGTGATAGTCCCAGTCGATCGTCTGGAACTCGCTCAACGGCTCCAAATCCGGCCGCGGCTCCGGCCGGGCGCGCCGGGGGGGGGGGCGCCGAGCGCGCCCGCCGCCCGCCCGCGGCCCGCCCGCCCCCCCCCCGCCGCGGCCACCCGCCGCAGCACGCGGTCGTCGAGCCGGGTGCGGCGGCCGAAATCCGCCAGCGACGCAAACGGCCGCTCCGCGCGTGCCGCCTCGATCCGGCGCCAGTCGCGCTCCTCCGAGAGGCTCTTCACGTACCGCAACCCCATCCGCACCGCAAACCGGGAAGGGCGATGCATCCCGCGCAGCGGCGTTGCTCCTCGGTCACGGACCGCCTGTCCGCTCCCTCGTTCCTTGCTGCGCGGGCGCCTCGCCCCTCCGGGTTCCGTGCGCCCTTCCTCCGCACCGGCGGGCTCCAGCGTGCAGTCCCAGTCGCTGGCCGTCACGTCGATCGGGCGCATCTCGACCCCGTGGCGGATCGCGTCGTCGACGATCGTCGCCGGCGTGTAGAAGCCCATCGGCTGGGCGTTGAGCAGCGAGCAGGTGAACACGTCCGGGTAGTGGCAGCGGAGCCAGGCGGTGGCGTAGGCGATGAGCGCGAAGCTCGCGGCATGACTCTCCGGGAACCCGTACTCTCCGAAACCGCGGATCTGGTCGAACACCCGCTCGGCGAACTCGCGCGCGATGCCCTTCGCCAGCATGCGGGTCACCAGCCGGTCGCGGTGCCGCTCGATGCGCCCGCTCCGGCGCCACGCCGCCATGTCGCGCCGGAGCTGGTCCGCCTCGCCCGGCGTGTAGTCGGCCGCCACCATCGCCAGCTTCATCACCTGCTCCTGGAACAGCGGCACGCCGAGCGTCTTGCGCAGCACCGGCTCCAGGCACGCGTGGGGATAGACGACCGGCTCCTCGCCGCGCCGCCGCCGCAGGTAGGGGTGGACCATCCCGCCGGTGATCGGCCCCGGACGCACGATGCTCACCTCGATGACCAGGTCGTAGTAGTTGCGCGGCCGCAGCCGCGGCAGCATCGCCATCTGCGCGCGGCTCTCGATCTGGAAGACGCCGACCGTGTCGGAGCGGCAGATCCGGTCGTAGGTCTCCGGATCGTCGGCCGGTATGCGGTCGAGCGACAGCTCGCGGCCGTAGTGCCGGTCGAGCATCCGGAAGCCGAGGTCGAGCTGCGTCAGCGCCCCGAGCCCCAGCAGGTCCACCTTGAACAGGCCGAGATCCTCCAGGTCGTCCTTGTCCCACTGGATCACGGTCCGCTCCGGCATCGTCGCGTTCTCGATAGGCACCAGGTCGTGCACCGGCTCGTGGCCGAGCAGGAAGCCGCCCGGGTGGATCGAGAGGTGCCGGGGACAGTCCTGGATCTGCTCGCACAGCCGGAAGAGGTGGCCGTGGACCGGGGAGGCGGGATCGAGGCCGGCGCGCGTCAGCGCCGCCGCGTCGAGCGGGCCGTAGTGCGACAGGAGCTTGGCGAGCCGATCGATCGCCGTCTCGGACAGCCCGAACGCCTTGCCGACCTCCCGCACCGCGGACCGCCCGCGGTAGCGCACGACGTTGGCCACCATGGCGGCGCGGTCGCGGCCGTACTTCCGGTAGACGTGCTGGATCACCTCCTCGCGGCGGTCGTGCATGATGTCGAGGTCGATGTCGGGCGGCTCGTGCCGCTCGCGCGACAGGAAGCGCTCGAACAGCAGATCGACCCGCGTCGGATCGACGGCCGTAATCCCGAGGCAGTAGCAGACGACCGAGTTGGCGGCCGACCCGCGCCCCTGGCAGAGGATGCCCTCCTGCCGGCAGTAGCGGACGATCTCCCACATGGTCAGGAAGTAGCCGCCGTAGTCGAGCTCGTCGATGAGCGCCAGCTCCCGGTCGATCTGCTCGCGGATGGCCGGGGGCACGCCGGCGCGGAAGCGCTCGCGAGCCCCGCGCAGCGTGAGCTCGCGGAGCCACGCGGACGACGTCCTGCCGTCGGGGAGCCGTTCGGCGGGATAGCGGTAGCGGATCTCGGACAGGCTGAACGTGCAGCGCGACGCCACCTCGCGGGTCCGCTCGACGAGCACCGGCTCGTCGGCGTACAGGCCTGCCAGCGCCTGCGGCGCCTTCAGGTCGTGCTCGGCGTTCGGCCGGGTCAGGCGGCCGGCGGCGGCGAGCGTCACGCCGTGCCGGATGCAGGTGAGGACGTCCTGCAGATCGCGCCGCGCCGGCGAGTGATAGAGCACCTCGGTGGCGGCGACCAGCGGCAGGCCGGCGCGCTCCGCGTGCCGGCGCAGGCAGGCTTCCTGGCGGACTTCTTCCGCGCGGCGGTGGCGAGTCACCATCGCGTACAGCCGATCGCCGAACGCCTCCCGCAGCGGTCCGGCGACCGCACGCGGCTCCGCGTCCCGAACCAGCAGGCTCCGCTCGCCGCCCCACAGGGCGACGAGCCCCGCGGCCCGCTCGCACACCTCCGGCCAGGTGACGCGCGATTCCCCCTTCGGCCGCCGCAGGCGGCCGGCGGTGATCAGCCGGCAGAGGTTGGCGTAGCCGGTCCGGTCCGCCGCGAGGAGCACGCAGGTGGAAGTCGGCGTCGCGGCATCGACCGTAGCGCCGGCTCTCACCCTGGCGGCATCGACCGCTCCGCCGCCCGCGGCGTCGATGGCATCCACCGCCCCGTCGGCCGCCCCGCCGGCCTCGGCCGCCGCATCCCAGACCGTCACCTCAGCGCCGACGATGAGGCGCACGCCCAGTTCCTTCGCCTTCACGTGCGCCCGCACCATGCCGTACACGCCGTCGCGGTCGGTCAGGGCGAGCGCCTCGATCCCGAGCGCGTGGGCCTGCTCGACCAGCTCGTCGGGGCGGCTCGCCCCGTCGAGAAACGAGAAGTGGCTCCGGCACCGGAGCGGGACGTACGACATCTGCTGCCTCGGCCGCGGCCCGTTCGAGAGGGCCTCTACTCCACCCGCCCCTGCCAGCACCACCGCCGGCGCGGGCGGTCGTAGTAGATCCAGAGCACGTCGCCGTCGCGCATCCGGGCGAAGTAGTACTCGCGGTGGACGGCCGACCGCCACCACCCGCCGGACACCAGGTACGGCCCGGCGAGGTCCTCGACGTGCCCGGCGACGCCCCCGCGCAGCAGCCAGCCGTCCGGCTCGTGGCGCGGCCGCGGGGGGAGCGGGATCGGACGCGCATGGATTCTCCGCACCAGCGGCCGGCAGGCAGTGCCGGCCGGCGCGTACGGCGCTGCCGCAAGTTCCCGTGCCGGTGCAGAACGTGACGTCGGCGCGGAACGTGACGCAGCCACAGGCCGCCGCGCCGGCGCGGAACGCGACGCCGGCGCGGAACGTGACGCAACCACAGGCCGTGGCACCCTCCCGAGCGGCTCCCAGGCGAACCGCGCCTCCGGCAAATGGGCCTCGACGAGACGCGCCCGCACCACCGCTTCGTCGCCGAACTCCGCGCGGATGCGCGCCAGCGCGCGGTTCGCGGCCGCCAGGTCGCGGCGCGGCCGTGCGGCGGACAGCCCCGGCTGCGCGGCTGCGCCTCGGCCGGAGCCGGCCGCGGCGCGCGGCGCGGATGGGCGCCGGGGCGGGGTTCGGGGCCGCCAGGTCGCGGCGCGGCCGTGCGGCGAACAGCCCCGGCTGCGCGCTTGCAATTCGGACGGCGCGGGCCGTGACGCGCAGGCTGGTGACTCCGGCGCCGAGCGCGCCCCCCTGGAGAGCGCGCGCCTGACGCGCGGGTGCCTGAGGCGCGGGCGCTTCCTGGGAGAGGCGCGCCCCCGGGCGGAAGCATGCCTCCAGTCGGAGGCGCACCAGGTTCAGCAACTGGGCGGCATCCAGGGTCGGGGCGGCGGGACGGATCCGCTCGGTCCGCGCGGGGGCGCGGTCGAGCCGCAGGTCGAGCGTCAGCTCGGCCAGTGTCTCGCGGCGTGCGGCAATCCGGGTCAGCACCCGGTTCAGCAGCCGCTTGACGAGGAAGAGCAGGCGAGAGACGTCGGTCTCCGGATCGTCGAGCTCATGCCGCGCCACGAGCGGCTCCCGGACCCGCAGCGGCTGAAGCGGCACCCGCAGGTCGCCGGCGGCCAGGCGGTGCAGGCGCTCGGCGTCCGCACCGAAACGCCGGCGAATCCCCGCCGGGGGCAGCTTGAGGAAAGCCCCCACCGTCCCGACGCCGAGCTTCTGCAGGCTGTCGCGAAGCGCCGGATCGATGCCCAGCCGGTCCAGCGGCGCCTGCCCCGCCAGCGCCCGCTCGGTGGTCGGGTCCCGGAGCACCGTCGCGGCCGGTCCGGTCGCGGCGCTCGCCACGGTCCGGGCGACGGCGTAGGTGCCGAACCGGCTGAAGCCGACGGCGACCGACCCCCGCAACCCGCCCGACCGGAGCGCGGCGAGAATCGCATCCGCCCACTCGCGGGGCGACGCATAGAGATGCGACAGGCCGGAGGCGTTCAGCCAGAAGACGCCCGGCTCGTCACGGCACGGCTCGACGTCGGGGGAGAACCGGCGCAGCCGGTCCGCGAGCGCCGCGACCTCCCGCTCGATCTCGGCCGGCGGCACCTCGCCGGCGTGCAGGGTGCGCGCCAGCGACAGGCCGGCGCTGTAGCGCATCCCGGTGCGGATGCGCGCCTCCTGCGCCGGCTCGTTCGCCCAGAGGATCACTCCCTGCGGCTTGTCGCGGTCGACCACCGCCACCGGGCGGCCGTCCCAGTCGGGATGCCGCCGCAGCAGGAGCTGGAGCGGGAACGCCGGCAGCTCAACGCAGGCCATCCGGTCCACGGCACCACTCCTGGTCGGTCCAGCCCGGACCGCGCCGCTTGTCCTTGAGCGCCTGCACCCGGCAGGCGAAGCGATCCGGCCCGTGGCGGACGCACCGCGCCTGGCCGCGAACGGCGACGAGCGACCCGAGCGACGGCTGGCGCTCGGTCTTCTCCGTCAGGCAGAGAATGAGCGTGCCGTGCGCGAGCGCCTGCTCGGCCAGGCGGGTCTGCACGGCGAGCGGGAGATCGAGGCAATCGCCGAGGTCGACGACGAGCAGACCGAACGCGCCGGAGCGGGCGAGCCGGTCGGCGGCCCGCAGGCGCTGGCGCAGGCCGTCGAGCCGGATGACCGGCAGCCCCGCCAGGTCGACGCCCCCCTCGGCGGCGTCCGGGGGGAAAAAGGTGCTCGCAGTCCGCGTGATCCAGGCGACCGGCTCGTCCTCCCGCTGCGCCTCGCGCACCAGCCCCATCGCCAGGGTGAGCGACGGCGCGGCGCCGGTGCCGGCCAGTTCCGCCAGGCAGCCGCCGAGCGCGGCGGCGGTCCAGGCCGCCGGCAGCGGCGCCGCCAGGCTGCGCTGCAGCCAGCTCCGGGACGCGGAGACGAGCGTGTCGAGATCCGTTGCCGCAGTCGCCATCGCCATGCCTTTCCGTCAACCTCGCGGGGCGGCGCCTCGCGCGGACGCTCCCTGGTGACCACCGGTCCCCATCACCGGGCTCTCCGTCAGGCGCCCGTGCCGCCATGCGCTCCCAGGATGCGCCGGACCTCGATCACCTTCCCGAGAATCGCGACCGCCCCGGCGTCGAGCACGATCGGAGCGAACGCGGGATTCTCGGGGCGCAGCTCCACCCGCCGCCCGCGCGACCGGAAGGTCTTGACCGTCGCCTCGTCCCCGACCCGCGCCACGACGAGGTCGCCGTTCGCGGCGGTCGGCTGCCGCCGCACGATCACCAGATCGCCCGGCAGGATCCCGACCCCGGTCATGCTCTCGCCGCGCACCCGCAGCGCGAACAGGTCGCCGGCCGCCGCACCCCGGGCGTCGACCGGCAGGTAGCCGTCCGGATCCTCGACGGCGGCGGCGAGCGCCCCCGCCCGAAACCCGCCGCCCCCCCGCCCCCCCGCACCCGGGGCGTCGACCGGCAGGTAGCCGTCCGGATCCTCGACGGCGGCGTCGAGCGCCCCGGCCGGAACGCGGCCGAGCACCGGGGCGAGCACCGTGCGCGCCCCCTCGCTCGACCCGGGCAGCCGGTAGCCCCGCGCCCGGTGCCGGCCCGCCACCAGCCGGCCCTCCTCGACGAGCCGCTCGAGATGCTGCTGCGCCGTCCGGACCGCCCGGAAGCCGAGCGCCTCCTGCACCTCGCGCACCGTCGGCGGCTGCCCCGCCAGCAGCCGGTCCCGCACGAACGCGAAGACCTTCTCGCGCGTCTCGCCCGCCGGTGTGCGTCCCATCGCGCCTCCGCTCCTCCCTCCCGGCACCCGCCGCGCCCCTCCGCCCGCCCCCCGCCCGCCGTTGCCCGCCCCATCCCCCCCCCGCTCCTCTCCCCCGGAACCGACCGCCCGGCCCGGCTCGCCGCACCGTTCCGTGCGGCCGCCTGACGCTCTCTTGAGCGTGCGGACTCGACTTGCGACCGTGGGGCCCAGACAATACCATACATTTGAATGCCATTGCAGTCCGAATGGCAGTCCCGGTCGGAGGTCGTGTCCAAGCGGGTGTGTCCTTACTGTCTACCGGGTAATCATGTATGCTCAATCGTGATTCGATCGTTTGCGGATCAGGCGACGGAAGACATCTTCCATGCTCGCAACACAAGGGCTGCACGTTCGATTCCTCGACAGCTCTGGCCCGTTGTCCGTCGCAAGCTGGACTACCTGCAGGCGACGACCCGAGTCGACCAACTGCAGTACCCGCCCGGCAACCGGCTCGAGGCGTTGCGCGGAGACCGGCGCGGATTCTTCAGCGTCCGGGTGAACGAGCAGTACCGGTTGACGTTCGGATTCGAGCAGGGACACTCTTCGAAGGTTCGGTGCGAGGACTACCACTGAAAGGAAGGCCGCGGATGATTCCGGAGAACCGGCCGCCGACCCACCCGGGCGAAATGCTCCTGGAGGAGTTCCTGCGGCCACTCGGGATGACGCAATCGGAAGCCGCCCGCCGGATGGAGATTCCGCTCAATCGGCTGAACGAGGTGATCCGGGGCAGGCGGGGGATAACGGCGGATACGGCGCTGCGTCTCGCGAAGCTGCTGAACACCGACCCGGAGATCTGGATGAACCTCCAGAACCAGTGGGACCTCTGGCACGCCGCCCGCGCGGCCACCCGCGCATCGTGATGCCGCTGACGCCCGGGACACGCATCGGCGCCTACGACGTCACCGGCCCGCTCGGGGCCGGCGGGATGGGCGAGGTCTACCGCGCCCGCGACACCAAGCTCGACCGCGACGTCGCGCTGAAGGTGCTGCCGGAGGCGTTCACGGCCGACCCGGACCGCCTGGCGCGCTTCGAGCGGGAGGCCCGCGTCCTCGCCTCGCTGAACCACCCGAACATCGCCCAGATCCACGGGCTCGAGGAGACCGGCGGCACGCGCGCGCTGGTCCTGGAGCTGGTCGAGGGCCCGACCCTGGCCGACCGCCTCGCCGGGGGGCCGATCCCGCTCGACGAGGTGCTGACCATCGCGTGGCAGATCGCCTTCGCCCTGCAGGGCGCCCACGAGGCAGGCGTGGTCCACCGGGACCTGAAGCCGGCCAACATCAAGGTACGGGAGGACGGGACCGTGAAGGTCCTGGACTTCGGCCTGGCCAAGGCGCTCGACACGTCGCCGGCAACCACCCCGCCCCCCGCCGCCGACCCGTTGCAGTCGCCGACCCTCACCGCCTCGGTGACCCGCATGGGCGGCGGCCTCATCCTCGGGACGCCGGCCTACATGTCCCCCGAGCAGGCGGAGGGACAGCCGACCGACACGCGCGGCGACCTCTGGTCGTTCGGCGTCGTCCTCTACGAGATGCTGGCCGGCGAGCGCCTGTTCGCCGGGGAGACGGTGGCGCAGGTGCTGGCCCGCGTGATCGACCGCGACCTCGACCTTTCGGTGCTGCCGCCCACGACCCCGCAGCCCGTCCGGCGCCTGCTCGCCCGCTGCCTCGAACGCGACCGGCGGCGGCGCATGCGGGACGCGGGCGAAGCGATCAGCGACCTGGAGGCAGCCGTGTCCGCCCCCGGGGAGCCGCCTTCCGCCCTCCCCCACGAGGATGCGGGCGCCGCGCCGAATGCCGTGCCACCGTCCCGCTGGCGGCCGTGGGTCGCCGGGGCGGCTGTCGGCCTCGCGCTCGGCGGCCTCGCAGCGGCGACCGCGCTGTGGACCCTGGCGCCCGCACCCGCGCCGCCCGTGGTGCGACGCCTGTCCCTCGACCTGCCTTCACGGCTGGCGCGCGGCTCGGCCTTCGCCCTCTCCCCGGACGGCTCGATGCTGGCCTACGCCGGCCGCGACGACAACCGCAGGACCCGACGGTTGCTGATCCGTCGCCTCGATCAGGCCACCGTGCAGCCGCTGGCCGGCACGGAGGGCGCCGTCGACCCGTTCTTCTCGCCGGATGGCGCGTGGATAGGGTTCTTCGCCGGCTCCGGCTCGCCGGGGCCCTCGGAGCGTGTGCAGTACCGGTGGGCGCTCAAGAAGTCGCCGGTCGGCGGCGGCGCGCCGATGACGCTCGCCGACGACGTCCCCGCCCTGGGCGGAAGCTGGGGCGATGACGATCGCATCGTGATCGGCGGCATGGGCAGCCCTCTGCGGGTGCCGGCCGCCGGTGGGCTGCCCGAGCCGGTGCTGCCGCCGGGCGCAGCGCCCGATCTCGCCGTCTGTTCCGCACCGCAGGTGCTTCCCGGCTCCCGCGCCCTGCTCTACGCCGAGCTCTCGCCCACCGGCGGTTCCCGCCTGCAGGTGGTGTCGCTGGCGGCCGCGGAACCGGAACCGCGGGTCGTGGCGACCGAGGTGGCGAGAGCCACCTATGCGCCGACGGGCCACCTCCTGCTGCAACAGGCTGCCCGACTGACGCCCGGGAGGCTCGGGGGCGGAGTGACGAACCTGATGGCGGCTCCGTTCGACGCCGACCGCCTGGAGCTGACCGGCGCTCCGCTACCGGTCGTTCCGAACGCCGGCTTCAGCGCCTGGGCTTCCGACGGCACCCTCGTCTACGCGGCGGGGGCCGGGGTCGACGTGGCCGAGACGCTGCGGACCCTGGTGTGGCTGGACCGGGACGGCCGCGAGGAGCCGGTCCAGGCTGCACCGCGCGCGTACGGCACCCCCCGCATCTCGCCGTCGGGGGATCGGGTGGCGGTGGAGGTCTCGTCCGCCGACGGCGCGACCGTGGTCGTCGTCCACGACCTCGCCCGCGGGGCATCCAATGCCCTGACCTTCGACGGCTGGAGCGTCAATCCGCTCTGGTCGCCGGACGGGCGGCGCGTCGTGTTCACGTCGATCGAGGACGACGTCGTCGGCCTGTTCCACAAGGCGGCGGACGGCACGGGAAGGGCGGAGCCGCTGACGGCGGCCGCGAGCACGAGCATGCAGACGGCGTCGGCCTGGGTGAGCGCGGCGGATTCGCTCCTCGTCACGCAGGCCGCCAGCATGACGGACACGGACATTCACCGGCTGTCGTTGGACGACGGCCGGGGCTCGGAGCCGTTGATTGCGACGGCCTCCGTCGAGGTCCTGCCCGTCGTCTCGCCCGACGGACGCTGGATCGCCTACCAGTCCAACGAGTCGGGCCGCTGGGCCGTCTACGTGCGGCCGTTTCCGAACGTGGAGGACGGGAAGTGGCAGGTGTCGCCGGGCGGCGGCTTCTCGCCGGTCTGGTCGCCGGTCGGCCGCGAGCTCTTCTTCCTGGCCGCCGGCCCGGACGGAAGGGCCATGATGGCGGTCGAGTACGCTGGCGACCCGACGTTCACGCCTTCCCGTCCGCAGCGCCTGTTCGCGCTTCCGAGCCGCGTCGACGTCGGCGGCATCCTCCGGCAGTGGGACGTCGCCCCGGACGGCCGGCGCTTCCTCATGATCAAGGACGACGACGGTGCGGCCGGCAACGACTCGCGGGAGAGCTTGTCGGAGCTCGTCTACGTCGGCAACTGGTTCACCGAACTCGTCGAGCGGGTCCCGCTTCCCTGACCCTCAGCCGCCTCCCGGCGCCGGGTGATCGCGCAGCAGGAACTCGCGGCCGATCTTGACCGACGACCGCTCTCCGTAGGCGATGACGTCGGCCGCCGCGTAGGTCTCCGACCATCGCTCCGGCAGGTACGAGCCGGTGCCGATGGTATCGATTGGCGCACGGACCTCTCCCATCAGCCGGCACTTGGCAGGCCCGAAGCCCGAGCTGGCGACGATCTTCACGGCGCGGTGGCCCGCGGTGTCGAGCGCGTCCCGCAGGTGGAAGAGGGCCGCCGCGCTGACGCCGGTTCCTACCAGCCAGCGCAGCTCGGTCTCCGTGCGATAGGTGCGGATCGCCTCGGGAGCGTGGCGCTCGAGCACGGCGTAGGAGCTTGCGGTGTCGAGCCCCTCGACGAAGCGGCCGCCGTGGGTATCGATGCGGACCGCGAGCCCGCCGTCCGCGGCCAGTTCCGGGAAGCGCGCCGCCACCGCGAGGCTGTCGGCCACCTCCTGCGCGTAGTAGTCGACGAGCACCGTCAGCGGCTCGTCGGGGAACGCCTCGTGGAACATCTCCGCGCTGCGGAGCGTGCTGCCCGCGTAACCGACCAGTGCGTGGGGCATCGTCCCCATCCCGCTCGCGAGGCCGAAGTGGCGGGCGGTTGCGGCGGTGGAGGTGCCGACGAAGCCGACCGCGTCCGCCGTGCGCCGGGCCGCCTCGGACCCGACGCGGGCCGCGCAGGCCATCATCTCGGCCATCTCGGCGCCGGCGCAGTGACGCGCGTCCATTGCCAGAAACGCGGTGCGGGGCATGTCGACGCACATCTGGTAGGCGTTGTACGCCGCCACGCACGGGGCGCCGATCCGCTGCAGGCAGGTCGTCTCGAGGTCGACCAGGTGGGCGAACGGCCCCGTCACGTAGAGCAGCGGCTCGCCGGCCCCGACCCGCGCTCCCTCCGCGTGCCGGCGCTCGATGTCGAACGCGGCGCCGCGCTCCCGGGCGGCGGCCTCGAGCCAGGCGACGGCCAGTTGCAGGCAGACGACGACCGGCCGGCGCATGAAGAGCGCGTAGGTCACCGGGCAGTCGCCGAAGCGGCGGACGATCTCCTTCGTACGCCGGAAGTAGTGGTCGGTCTCGCCCGCGATCCGATCCTCGAAGCTGGACATGCCGGGGGCTCGCGGTCGGGCGGCGGTCACTCCGCAGGCTGCGCGTACACCGACCGGCCCCGCGAGAAGGTCTCGACCACCCGAATGTGCTCGAGCTCGGCCGGGTCGGCGGTCAGCGGGTTCGTCTCGAGGACGACGAGGTCCGCCTGCTTGCCGGGCGCGATCGATCCCTTCACGTCCTCCTCGAAGTACTGGTACGCAGCCCCGAGGGTGACCGCGTGGAGCGCCTCGCGGACCGTGGCGCGCTGCTCGGGACCGAGGACGTGCCCGCTGCGCGTCCTGCGATTGACGGTGATCGACACCAGCCGCATGATGTCGGGCGGCACCACCGGGGCGTCGTTGTGGACGGTGAAGCGGACGCCGCGCTCGATCGCCCAGCGGACGGGGCTGATCGCGTTGCCGCGCGCCTCGCCGAAGCTCCGCCGGTGCCAGTCGCCCCAGAAGAAGGCGTGGGCGGAGAAGAACGATGGCACGGCGCCGAGGACGGCGGCCCGGTCGAGCTGGTCCGCCCGCATCAGTTGCGCGTGGATGATCACCGCCCGGTGGTCGGGCGGCGGGTCGATGCCGGCCACCGCCGCCTCCACGCCGCCCAGCATCAGGTCGATGGCCGCGTCGCCGTTGGCGTGAACGATGATCGGCACGCCCCGCCGGATGAGGTGCGCCGCTCCCGCCCGGTAGAGCTCCGGGTCGAGGGTCCCGTAGGCGCGGTAGTCGGCCGGGGCGCCCGGCGGCCCTTCGTGGTACGGCTCGGTCACCCACGCGGTGCGGCCCTGCGGCGACCCGTCGAGGGAGAACTTGACCCCGGCGACGCGCAGGCCGCCGCGGTAGTCGGCATCCAGCGTCGCGCGCTCGGCGTCCTCCAGCGTCCGGAACCGCGGGAAGACCGCGACGTCGGCGGCGAACGGCTCGCGCTCGGCCGCCGCGCGCAACTGCCGAACCATGTCCTGCCCGGTCGCCCCGTCCTGAATCGTGGTCGTGCCGTAGCTCGTGTACACGTCGATGGCGCGGCGGGCCAGGCCCTCCAGGTCATCGGTGGGCCGGAACAGCCAACTGCTTCCCACCAGTCCGCCCGCGGTCTCCTCGAGAACCCCGTCGGGCTCCCCCGTGCCGGCGATGCGGCGGATGTGGCCGCCGGGCGGGTCCGGGGTGTCGCCGGTGACGCCCGCCGCGCGGAGGGCCAGTGAGTTGGCGGTGCGCAGATGCCCCGACACGTGCGTCAGCACGATCGGGTGCTCCGTCGACGCCCGATCAAGGTCGAAGCGCGTCGGGTGGCGGTTCTCGGCCAGCAGCGAGTCGTCGTAGCCGCCGCCGCTCACCATCTCGCCCGGCGGGATGTCGCGCTCGGCGATCCACGCCCGAATCTTGCGCACGATGTCGTCGATGGTGCGAACGTCCCCGACCGGCGGCGGATGGAGCGCCAGGGCGTCGAGCGTCATCCCGACGGCGAGGAAGTGCCCGTGCGTGTCGATGAAGCCGGGGAGCAGGGCGCGCTGCCCCAGCTCGACGACGCGCGTCGCATCTCCGCGGAGGGCCATCACGTCGTCGCGGGCGCCGGCCGCGACGATCGTTTCCCCCCGCACCGCCACCGCCTCCACGGCCGGCCGGCCCGGCTCCATCGTGACGATGTGGTCGCCGGCGAAGATGGTGTCCGCCGGGGCGCCGGCATCCGGCGGCTGCCCGGCGGCCGGACCGCGCATGGCGAGGGCGCCGACGATCAGGCAGGTGATCGTGATGACGACTCTTCTGCTATGGGTCATGCGTTGCTCCGCCATACGGGGGCGCGGCTGCGCCCTGACAACGGAACCGGCCGTTCGCGCGACGGACAACGGGCCGGCGTCGCCGTGGCCTGCGATTCTACCGGGGCGGGAAGGGAACCTGCGCAGCGGATTTGCGATCCCGCAACCGCGCCTCGACGAACGCGCGGTAGGCCTGCTCGAAGCGCGGCCGGCTGAAGCGCTCGGCGTGTGCCCGCAGGCGCGCGGGGTCGATGCGATCCTCCAGCCTCAGGAGCCGCTCCACCGCCGCGGCAATCGCCTCGGGCGACTGCTCCGGGAAGAACGTGCCGGTCTCGCCGTCGACGACCGTCTCGAGCGCCCCGCCGCGCCCGAGCGCGACCACCGGCGTGCCGGCGGCCTGCGCCTCGACGGGGGCGATGCCGAAATCCTCCACCGCCGCGATCACGAAGCCGCGGGCTTCCGCGACGACGGCGGCTACCGCCCGGTCGTCGAGCGCACCGGCGAACTCGACGTTCGGGCCGGCCACCGCGGCCAGCGAGCCCCGCTCCGGGCCGTGCCCGACGACGACCAGCGGCAGGCCCAGCCGGTTGAACGCGCCCACGATCGCGTCGACGCGCTTGTAGGGCACGAGCCGCGACACCGTGACGAAGTGCCTCCCCTTCCGGGCGGCTGGCCGAAAGCGCTCGACCTCCACCGGCGGATGGAGCACGGTGGCCGTGCGCCCGTAGCACCGCCGGATGCGGTCCGCGGTGAAGGCCGAGTTGGCCAGGAAGTGGTCCACCCTGCGCGCCGTGCGGCGGTCCCAGCCCCGCAGGTGCAGCAACAGCCGCCGCGCGAGGACGCGCTTCAGCGGATCGAGCGGCGCGATGTAGTCCTCCAGCAGATCCCAGGCGTAGCGCATCGGGGTGTGGCTGTAGCAGATGTGCAACTGCCCGGGCCGGGTCCGGACGCTCTTGGCGGCGGCGTGGCTCGACGAGAGCACGAGGTCGAAGCCCGACAGGTCGAACGAAGCCATCGCCAGGGGGAACAGCGGCAGCAGTGACCGGTGGTGGTGGACCGCCCCGGGCAGCCGCTGCAGGAACGACGGGCGGATGTCCGCCGCCTCGAACACGCTCCCCCGGATGACGGCCGGATCGCACAGCAGCGTGTGGATCGGCCCCGGATAGAGGGCGTGCATCGACTCGAGCACGCGCTCCGATCCGGCCAGGTGAACGAGCCAGTCGTGGGCGAGGGCGACCTTCACGGCAAGGGCGGGCGTGTGATAATCGGGCCGTGCCACTCTACACCGGAGTCGGCGACCGGGGTACGACCGCGCTCTTCGACGGGACCACGGTACCAAAGACGGAGCCGCGCATCGCCGCGTGCGGCGAGGTGGACGAGTTGAACGCGTCGATCGGCCTCGCCCGCGCCGCCGGGTTGCCGGACGATCTCGACGAGATGGCCGTCGCGGCCCAGCGCGACCTCTTCGCCCTCGGCGCCCGCCTGGCCGATCCGCGCTCGCGCATCGCGGACCGCGTGACGAAGGCCGCGATCGGCGCCGCCGACGTGGCGCGGCTGGAGTCCTGGATCGACCGCGTCGACGGCGCCGTGCCGCCGCTCAGGACCTTCATCCTGCCGGGAGGGAGCGCCGCGGGCGCCGCCCTCCACCAGGCGCGGGCGGTGTGCCGGCGCGCGGAGCGCCGCATCGTCGGCCTCGGCGCCGACTCCGTCGAGCCCGACATCCTGCGCTACGTCAACCGGCTGTCCGACCTGCTCTTCGCGCTGGCCCGCGCCGCGAATCATCGGGCGGGCGCGGCCGAGATCGCCTGGTGAACGACGCGGGACCGGCGCCGGGCGCGGTGTCGGAACCTCGTCTGCGCCAAGCCTACGCCACCTGCCTGCGCCTGGCCGGGAGCCACTACGAGAACTTCCCCGTCGCCTCGCGGCTCCTCCCGTCCGCGCTGCGCCCCCACGTAGCCGCCGTGTACGCGTTCGCGCGGGTCGCCGACGACTTCGCCGACGAAGGAGACTGCCCCGCCGCGACCCGGCTCGACCGGCTCGCCCGCTGGGGGGAGCGGCTGCGGCACGCCGCCCCGGACGCGCCGTCGGCAGACGCCGGCCGGGGGCCGGACGACGGCCGCCGGCCGGTCGACGACGGGGTCGAGCATCCCGACGCCGACGAGATCTTCCTCGCCGTCGGCCATACGATGGCGGCGTTCGACCTGCCGGTCCACTGGTTCGACGACCTGCTGAGCGCGTTCCGGCAGGACGTCACCGTCAGGCGCTACGCCACCTGGGCCGATCTGCTCGACTACTGCCGCCGCTCGGCGAACCCGGTCGGGCGCATCGTGCTGCGCCTGTCCGGCTACCGCGACCCGGCCCTCGACCGGCGGTCGGACGCGGTCTGCTCCGCCCTGCAGGTCACGAACTTCCTGCAGGACCTGGGACGCGACTGGCGCGCGGGGCGCCTCTACGTGCCGGCCGACGTGCAGGCAGCCTGCGGAACCGACCTCGACGACCTTCGGGAGGAGCGGATCACCCCCGCGTGGCGGCGGGCCATCGCGTGCTGCGCCGCGCGCACGCGGGAGCTCTTCGGCGAAGGGCGGCCGGTCTGCGACGGCGTGCGGGGGCGGCTCCGCCTGGAGCTCCGGTTGACCTGGCTGGGCGGCATGCGCGTTCTCGAGCGTGTCACCCGGACTGGATATGATCCGTTCGCGAGCCGTCCGGTGCTCGGACCGCGGGACGTGCTGCCCCTCGTCTGGCGCGCGGTCGTGTGGACGTGAGTCGCGACACCAACTTCTACTACTCGTTCCTGGTGCTGCCGGCGGCGAAGCGGCGCGCCATAGTCGCGGTGTGGGACTTCTGCCGCGCGGTGGACGACGCGGTCGACCACGCCGAGGCGGGAGCCGGCGCCGAGACCCACGCCCGCGAACTGGCCCGCTGGCGGTCGGAGCTGGACCGGTGCTACGGTTCCGGCCATCCCGAGACGAGCCAGGGGCGGGGCCTGAAGCCGGTCGTCGAACGCTTCCACCTGCCGCGCGCGCCGTTCGACGATCTCGTCGACGGCGTCGCCATGGACGCGACCCCCCGCCCCCCCGCCCCGCCCGCGCGCCCGCCGCCGCGCCCCGCCCCCCCCCCCCCCGCCGCTACGAGACCTTCGAGGACCTGTACGGCTACTGCCTGCGGGTCGCGTCCTCGGTCGGACTCACCTGCATCGAGATCTTCGGATACCGCAATCCCGGCACCCGCGACTACGCGGGGGCGCTCGGCGTGGCGCTGCAGCTCACCAACATCATCCGCGACATCCCGGCCGATCTGGCGCGCGGCCGGCTGTACCTGCCGCAGGAGGACCTGCGGCGCTTCGGCGTGACCGACCGGGACCTGGCCGGCGGCCTGTCCGAGCGGGTCGCCGCACTGCTCGATTTCGAATGTCGCCGCGCGCGGTCCTTCTATGCGAAGGCGAAGGCTGCGCTGCCCGCGGAGGACGCCCGCCGGCTCGTGGCGGCCGAGATCATGAGCGGCATCTACCTCGCCATTCTCGAGCGCATCGAGCGCCGGGGGCACGACGTGTTCCGCGACGTCGTGCGGGTTCCGCGCCCGCGGCGCGCCCTGATCGCGGCGACCGTCTGGGCGCAGGTTATGCTGCGCGGCGCCGCCGCCCCGGTATTCTGAGCGGGTCGCAGAACGGCGGCCCCGCGCGACGGATGCGCGACGAATGCACGACGTTATCGTCATCGGCGCCGGTTTCGCCGGCTTGAGCGCGGCGGTCGCGCTCGCGGAGCGCGGAGCCCGCGTCCTGGTGCTGGAGCGGCGCCCGCGTCTCGGGGGCCGGGCAACGTCGTATCGTGACCCCGCCACCGGCCAGCCGGTCGACAACGGCCAGCACGTGCTCTTCGGTTGCTATCGGCAGACGTGGCGTTTCCTGCGGCGCATCGGGGCCGACCGCGACGTCCGCCTGGAACCGAGTCTGGCCGTCGAGTCGATCGACCTCGACGGCACGCGGACGCGCCTGGACTGCCCCCACCTGCCGGCGCCGCTCAACCTCCTGGCCGGCGTCCTCGAGTGGGACCGCGTGCCCGCGGCCGAGCGTTGGGCCGCGCTCCGGATGCTGGGGGCGATTCGCGCCGAGCGTGCGCACCAGCGGGAGGAAGCGCCGGCTGCGCGCCGGTTGTTCGGGAGCGAAGGGTCTCGCGCGCCCGAGCGCACCGAGGCGTCGGGGGCGCCGGCGGTAGACGACGGCGCACCAGGAGCGGCGCGCGTGGACGAGACCGTGCGCGACTGGCTCGTGCGATTCGGGCAGGGACCGCAACTGCGCCACCTGCTGTGGGAGCCGCTGGCGCTCGCCGCGCTCAACCAGCGCCCGGAGCAGGCGGCGGCGCGTCCGTTCGCGCGCGTCCTGGCCGAGCTGTGCGGACCGGGTCGGACCGACGCAGCCATCGGCATCCCTTCCCAACCCCTCGCTGCGCTGTACGCCGAGCCGGCCCGGCGCTTCGTGGAAGCGCGCGGCGGGAGCGTGCGGACGCGAATGCCCGCCACCGTGCTCGTCGACGAAACCGGGCTGCGCGGCGTCGCCGCCGGTGAGACGCTCCTCCGCGCGGAAACCGTGATCGCCGCGGTCCCGTGGTACGCGCTGCCGGGCCTGCTGCCGGATTGCCCCGACCCGCTCGCGCCGATGATCGAGGCGGCGCGCGGCACGCCCGCCTCCCCGATCGTGACCGTCCACCTCTGGCTCGACCGGCCGCTGCTCGCGAGCCCCTTCGTCGGACTGCCGGGCCGAACGATGCAGTGGGCGTTCGAGACGACCTCCGATCACCGGGAAGCCGGCGGTCTCGGGGATGCCGCGGGTCTCAGGGATGCCGGCGGTCTCGGAGACACCGGTGGAGGCCGACCGACCCGCGCACGGCTGACGCTCGTCGCGAGCGGCGCCGACGACGTGGCTCACCTGCCGAATCCGCGCATCGTCGCGCGGGCCGCGGCCGATCTGCGAGACGCGCTGCCCGACCGCGGCTGGCGCATCGAGCACGCATCCGTCATTCGCGAGCCGCGGGCGACTTTCTCGCTGGCGCCGGGCCAGCCGCCGCGACCGGGGACGGAGACTCCCGTCGACGGGCTCCTGCTGGCCGGCGACTGGATCGACACCGGCCTGCCGGGCACGATCGAGAGCGCCGTCGTCAGCGGGCACCGCGCGGCCGAGGCCGCGCTCGCGAGGTTGGAGTAGCCCAGCGAGCATCACCTGACGGCTCCGCTCGGAGCCCAGCCAACCCTGGCCGGGAGTCCGCGCCCTTCTACGGCACCCACCCCTGGCGCGGGCCGGTGTAAGGGCGGCCGCGCCGGTGGTCGCGCAGCGCGTCGCGCGTGCTCGGGAAGGCAAGCTCGTCCCACGGGATGGCGTGGGGGCCGTACCAGGCGGCCTCGAGCGACTCGTCGGCCGCCTCCAGCAGACCGCCGATCGCCGCCGCCGCGTACACGATGACGATCGGAGTCGCGCCCGCATAGGCGTAGATGTCGATCAGCCCGTCGAGGCGGATCTCGAGGCCCGCCTCCTCGCGCGCCTCCCGCACCGCGGCCACCTGCGGCTCCTCGCCGCGGTCGACGTACCCGCCCGGAAAAACCCACTTGCCGTAGCCCGGCTCGATCGAACGGCGGACGAGCGCGATCTCTCCTTCCCCGTTCGTGATCACGGTGCCGACGGCCACCTTGGGATCGAGGTAGATCACCCGGCCGCAGCGGTCGCAGACGGGTCGCTCCGGCTCCCCCGCCTTGAGCCGCCGGGGCACGAGCGGACCCCCGCAGGACGGGCAGAATCGCCACGATTCCCGGTGCACGTGGGGCGGATTGGGAGGGTTCACCGGCGGATCGCGGCCGCCGAATGGAGGCCGACTCGGACACGCGGTGGCGGCTTCGCCACGGACCGACTACCTCGCGGACCGTACCGTATAATCCCGCGCCATGTCCATCCTGAAGGTGGCGCGGATGGGGAACCCCGTACTGCGCCGCCGGACACCGCCCCTCGAGCCCGCCGAGATCGCCACCCCGGCCACCCAGCGCCTGATCGACGACATGTTCGAGACGATGCGGGAGTACGCCGGCATCGGCCTCGCCGCACCCCAGGTGCACGAGGATCTGCGGCTCTTCGTCGCCGGCGTCGACGATCCCGACGGTGGCCTGCCGCCGATCGTCATGATCAATCCGGAGATCGAGCCTCTCGGGACGGCGATCGAGGACGACTGGGAAGGCTGCCTCAGCATCCCCGACGTGCGGGGCCGCGTTCCCCGCCCCACCGACATCCGGGTGCGTGCGCTCGACCGGCACGGCGCGCCGCTACGGATGACCGCACAGGGCTTCGCGGCGCGCGTCATCCAGCACGAGACCGACCACCTCGACGGCGTCCTGTTCCTCGATCGGATGCGCTCGTTCGAGAGCCTCACCTTCCTGCAGGAGTACGAGCGCTACTGGGACGAGGCAGACGGCAAGGGCGGCTGAGCGAACCGGGACCGAACGCGCATCGACACCGCGGGGATGGGTGCCGTACACTCTCTCCATGGCCACGCCGCAGGCGCCGGCCGGCGCCCTCCGGGTCGACGACCGCGGGGCCGCCGACCTGCGCGAGACCCGCATCACGCCCCACTACAACATGCACGCGGAAGGATCGGTCCTCATGGAGGCCGGCCGGACCCGCGTGATCTGCACCGCGAGCGTCGAGGATCGGGTGCCCCCGTTCCTGCGCGGCAAGGGATCGGGCTGGGTCACCGGGGAGTACGGGATGCTGCCGCGGTCGACGTCGACGCGCTCCACGCGCGAGTCGTCGGCGGGCCGGGTCGGCGGCCGCACGCAGGAGATCCAGCGCCTCATCGGTCGCTCCCTGCGCGCCGTGACGCGGCTGAAGGACCTCGGCGAGCGGACGGTCTGGGTCGACTGCGACGTGATCCAGGCCGACGGGGGAACCCGCACCGCGTCGATCACCGGGGGCTTCGTGGCCCTCGTGCTCGCGCTCCACAAGCTGCACGACAAGGGCGTCCTCGCACGTCTGCCGATCGAGGACTACGTGGCCGCCATCAGCGTCGGCATCGTTGGCGGACGCGCCCTGGCAGACCTCGCCTACGCCGAAGACTCGCAGGCCGAGGTCGACATGAACGTGGTGAAGACCGGCCGCGGACGCTACATCGAGGTGCAGGGCACGGCGGAGGGGAAGCCGTTCGACGGCGCCGCCCTCGACGAGTTGCTGTCGCTGGCGGGGCGCGCCATCGACCGGCTCGTCGCGATGCAGCGGGAGATCGTCGGCGGCCTGCTCCCGCCCACCGTGGCATGACCCTCGTCGTCGCCACCTCCAACCGCCACAAGCTGGTCGAGATCGAACGCATCCTCGACGGCCTCGACTGCGCGGTCGAGCCCATCTCCGCGCACGTGACGGAGGATCCGCCGGAAGAGACGGGCCGCACGTTCGCGGAGAACGCACGGCTGAAGGCCCTGTACTACGGCCGGCTCGTGCCCCATCTCACGGTGGCCGACGATTCGGGCCTCGCGGTGGACGGCCTCGACGGCGAGCCGGGGGTCCGCTCCGCCCGCTTCGGCGGCCCCACCTACGCCGAGAAGTTCGACCTCCTCTACGAGCGCCTGCGGGCGCGGGACGCGCTCCGGAGCCCGGCGCGCTTCGTCTGCGCGGTGGCGGCGGCGGAGGGCGGCCGCGTGGTGTTCGAAGCGGCCGGGACGATCGAGGGGCGCATCGCCGACCGGCCGGCCGGCGACGGCGGCTTCGGCTACGACCCGATCTTCTACTACCCCCCGTACGGCTGCACGCTGGCCGAGGTCTCGGCCCAGAGGAAGGCGGCGGTCAGTCACCGCGGGCACGCGTTCCGGAAGCTGCGGGCGTTTCTCGTCTCCCGGGCCGCGGCGGTCTGAATCCGGTCCCGGCGCAAGGGGGGATGGTTCCGCCGCGATTCGCGGCACGCGGCAGCGGGTGTATTCTTGACGGAAGCTCACGGAGGTCTGTCAGGTGGCGATGATCCGCTTCGCACGCACCCCGCAAGGGCGTCTCGGGAACGCCGGCGTCCGCGTGCTCGTCCCGGCCCTGCTCCTCGCGGCGGCGGCTTGCGGGCCGCCGGAGCCCGACGAGGGCGACTACCTGACCCGGCTGGTCGAAGATCGCGCGTTCAAGGACGACTTCTTCAAGAACGATTCGGGATCCCCCGTGCCTCTGGATCGGCGCTCGTGGATGGTGCCCCTGCACTACTACGAGCCGGATCTCTCGTACCGCGTGCCCGCCAATCTGGCCATCGGCGAGGAGCAGCCGGTCTTCGACATTCCGACCTCGACCGGCCTGATGCGGAAGATGCGGCACGTGGGCCACCTCGAGTTCGTGCTGCACGGCGAGTCGTACCGTCTCGCGGCCCTGCTATCGGAGGGTGACGGTCTGTTCGTCCCGTTCCGGGACGAGACGAGCCGCGAAGAGACGTACCCCGCGGGCCGGTATCTCGACCTGCCGTTCAGCCCGACCGGCGTCTACGACCTCGACTTCAACCGGGCCTATCATCCGACGTGCTACTTCGACGAGGAGTTCGACTGCCCGTTTCCGCCGCCCCAGAACCGGCTGCCGACCCCGGTGCGGGCGGGCGAACGGCTGCCGCCGCCCGAGGAGCGCCGGATGCCGCTGACGGGCACCTTCATGCCAGGGCAGGCCGGCACCGACGGCGCGGATGCGGCCGGCCAACCCGCGGTCGCGGCCAGTCCGCAGCCCTGACGCCTCCCCTAGCCTCCCGCAACGCCATTCGTTGCCTCCCCGCCCCTGCGCATGCCGTCTCTTCTCGGCGTCATCTTCGACTTCGACGGCGTCATCGCGGACACCGAACGGCTGCACCTGCGGGCGTTTCAGCAGGTGCTCGCCGGCGGTCCCTTGACGCTCACGGAGGAGGCATACGACGCGCGCTATCTCGGCTACGACGACGCCGGGGTCTTCGAGGCTCTCGCCGCCGACCGCGGCCGATCCCTCCCGCGGGGCGAGCTGAAGCGCATGGTCGCGGCCAAGGGCCGGCGCTACGACGACCTGGTCGCCGCCGGAGAGGTGGTGTTCCCGGACGCACCAGACTGCATCGCGCGCCTGTCGGCCGATCTGATCCTGGGCATCGCTTCCGGGGCGCTGCACGGCGAGATCGAGGCCATCCTGGAGGGGGCAGGCCTCCGCCGTCATTTTTCTGACATCGTCGCCGCGGACGACGTCGAGCGGTCGAAGCCGGCGCCCGACTCCTACCTGCGCGCGGTGGAACTGCTGAGCGCGGCGCTCGGCCGGCCACCCTCGCCGTCGGGCTTCGTGGCGATCGAGGACTCCCGGTGGGGGATCGAGGCCGCCACCGCTGCCGGGCTGCCGTGCGTCGGCATCACGACGTCGTACGGTCCGGAGGCCCTGCCGGGGGCCGCGCTCATCGTGTCGCGCCTTGCCGAGGTCGACCGGAAGGCCCTCGCGGCGCTCTGCCGGCCGTAGGGGTCAGGCCGCTTCCCACTCGCCCCGCGCACCCGGAAGTCGGCGGACGCGGCCTTCCGCCTCCAGCTTCACCAGGTGCGCGAGCACGCTCTCGCCCGCGGCCCGCACGAGGCCTTCTTCGAGGCCCACGTAGACCTTCGCCACTACCATCTCGCGCGTCGCCGGGCCGGCAGCGAGCGCGCCGAGGATCTGCTCGTCGCGGCGCGACCGGTGGGCCACGTAGCGATCGATCAACCCGACGACGTCCCGGATCTCCGGCCCGTGACCAGGCAGGACGCGGGCGGGCCGCAATGCGCGGATGCGCGCGAGCGACGCAAGGTAGTCGCCGAGGTTGCCGCCGGCGCTCGCCGGTATGACGACGCTACCGCCGGAGACGAGCAGGTCGCCGCAGTAGAGGGTGTCGGCCGCCTCGTCGAGCAAGCAGACGTGGTCCGGCGCGTGGCCCGGCGTGTGGAGGACGCGCAGGGCGACCCCGCCGGCGGGCACGACATCGCCATCGGCCAACGGCCGCCACGCGACCGGGTAGCGGTCGTCGCCCGGGTCCGGCAGCTTGGAGAAGGCCGCGCCGGGCCAGGCCGCGGCGATCGCCGGCGCGCCCGATGCGTGGTCGGGGTGCCCGTGGGTCACGAGCACCTGCGCGAGCGGGGCCGCGCCGAGCGCCTCCCGCAGGCGAGCCAGGTGACGCCCGCCACCGGTGGCCGCGTCGATCAGCGCCGGCTCCCGGCCGGACAGCAGCCAAGTGTTGTTGCCGTCGCCGGTGAACACGCCCGGGTTGAAGCCCGGAATCAACACTGGCACCACGAGCCCCGCACTCACCCGGCGCACCGGGTCGCACCCCCGGCCTGCGCGTCGGCCGGGCGTCCTCGGCCGCGCGTGCGTCCGACGCGGTGATCATATGATGGCGCGTGCCCTCCGCCCTGGCTCCCACCGAGGCCTTCACGCCCGAGGAGGCGGCGGCCCTCGCCCCGTACTTCGGGAACACCGACCGCCCCGTCTTCGTGCTGACGAACCTGCCGGAGGCGGTCAAGGGGGCGCTCTTCGCACGCTACTCCCGCTCCGCGAAATCGGCCCGCCGGCTCTTCCTCGACGAGTTCCTCGGCGCGGGCGATCGGCCGGGCGGCGGCGCGCCGGCCTCCGGCGCCGTGGACGACGCAGGCGCCGTGCAGGGGACGCTGCCGCTGCCGCGGCCCGAGACCGGGCCCGGCCAGGGGCGCGCGCAGCGTCTCTACAGCCGGATCCTGGCCGAGTACGGCGACGACTCGGTGGCGCAGCTCGGCGGAGCGCACCTGGCCTGCGAAGGCATCTCCAACGTCGCCACCAAGATCGTCGAACGCGGCCGGCTGATGGCGTACCTCGAGCAGTCGACGCGGTATGTCCCGCTGACCGCGCGCGCGGGCGGCAGGTGGCCGTACGTCGTGCCCGCGGAGGTCGACGACCCGGTGCTGCGGTCGCGCTTCGTAGAGACGCTCGACCGGGCGTTCGCCACCTACGCCCGCTGGATCGAGCCGCTGCAGGCCTACTACCGCGAGCGGCATCCGCGCGAGGCCGGAGACCCGGAGGGGGTCTACCGGTCCGTCATCCGCGCCAAGGCGCTCGACGCGCTGCGCGGCCTGCTGCCCGCGGCCACGCGATCGAACGTCGGCATCTACGGCTCCGGACAGGCGTACGAGGCGCTCCTGCTCCGCATGCAGGCCCACGAGCTGGCCGAGAGCCGGGAGCTGGCCGGCCTGATGCTGGCGGAGCTCCGCAAGGTCATTCCGGCGTTCCTGGAGCGGGTCGACCGGGAGGACCGCGGCATTCGTTGGCGCGACTATCTTCATCGTCGCAACGCCGACTCCCGGCGCCTCGCCGCCGCGCTGGCCGACTGGATCGCGGACGCCGCCGACGCTGGATCCTCTGCGCCCCCGGACGACGTCGTGTTGACCGAGTTCGATCCGGACGGCGAGATCAAGGTGGTGGCGGCCGCCCTCTACCCGGCGTCGGGGCTGCCCTACGAACGGCTTCTGACCGCCGCCCGCGACATGACGGTCGACGATCGCATCCGCGTCCTCCGCGCCGCCGTCGGCACCCGCGAGAACCGCCGGCACCGCCCGGGCCGCGCCTTCGAGCACGCCACCTACGCTTTCGACGTGCTGTCGGACTACGGCGCGTTCCGTGACCTGCAGCGGCACCGGATGCTGACCATCGAGTGGCAGGATCTGACGGTGCGGCACGGCTCGGTGCGCCCTGCCGACATCGACGCCCGCCGGGGCCCGGGCGGCCGCGGTCGGGGCCCGGGCCGACGGGGACCGGGCCATGGACGAGTCGGCGGATCTGCACGAACGGACGGCGCGCGCCTGCTCGCCGCTGGTCGGGCAGTACGCCGTCTCGATGGCCTACCGCGTCCGCTTCCACCTGCGGATGAACGCCCGCGAGGCGATGCACGTCCTCGAGCTCCGCACCGCTCCCCAGGGCCACCCGGCCTACCGGCGGGTCTGCCAGCGGATGCACCGGCTCATCGCGGAACGGGCGGGACACGCGGCGATCGCGGACGCGATGGCCTTCGTCGACCACGGCGAGGTTGCGCTGGAGCGCCTCGACGCGGAGCGGCGAAGCGAACGCCGCAGGGCGGCCGGCCGCGAAACGCCGCCGGAAGCGACCGCGTGATCGGCGGGGTCGTCGTTCCGCTTCCCGTACGAGGCGCAGGCGAGTGCCGCGGGTTCCACCCCGTCACCGATGCCGATGCCCGACTCCCACGGCAACGACCGGGCCTCCCACCGGATCCGACAGAAAACTGACACTGGAATGCGTTCCGTCGCGCGGCGCCTGACCGTCATTGGATTGACGCATTGCACTCCGCTTCCCACCGGACCGGCGTCGACGGAGTGTGTCAATTCTTTGACCTCGACGTGGCCGCGACTCGCAGGTAGGGGTACCGTCGACAACTGCCCGGTGTTCGGAGCGCCCGGCACCGGCACCGAATCCTGCCCCCGTACGCCAAGCGCTACCATCCCGCAAATCGTTCCACGCCAACCGCCTCCGTCGCCCTCTCCACTGAACGAAGACCTCGCACGCATTCCGGAGTGAAGCCCGCCACCGGTGCGGATAGCTGGGTGTCGCACTGCGCCGCTCCCCGCTGCACAACGCCACAACCGCTGTGCGTGGCCGCCGTAACTACTTTTTTCTAAACCACTTGCGACGAGGCCGGCGCGCGCTCTCGCCTGCCGATCGTCGCAGACTGCAGCAGTCGCAGCCGTGTGCGCTACGTGCATTGGGACGAGGTAACCCTCTGTGAACAAGTCAGTTGTAGCACTTCGGCCGGAAGTGGAACGGCCCTTGCCTAGAAAGGGTCCGTTACCTCCGCGGGTCGTGGGACCTGACCCGCTCGAGAGGTGGCCCCAGGGAGCCGACATTGCCGAAGCTGACTGTTCTCGACCTGAGCACGCATTTCGCCGGTTCATCGGGTTCGCCGGGTGGCGGTCGCAGCAGATCCGGCCCCCGTGGCACGACGTCCCTGTCATCACGGACCCGTCGGGCGGGCGGCCCTCGAACCCGCCGCGGCCGACGGCCCCGCGTCGGGAGAGCCCGCGCGGCGGCGCCCGCCCTGGCCGTCGTCGCCGTCGCGTTCTGTACCGTGAATTCGGACGCACAGACCAACGCGGCGCCGGTGATCACGGCACCGGGCAGCCAGACGTACGAGCAGGGAGAGACCATCACCCCGTTCGGGATCGCGGTGTCGGATGCCGACGGCGACACGGTGACAGTGACGGTGAACGGGCTGCCGGCGGGGCTGTCTTACGCCAACGGCCAGGTGCAGGGAACGGTGGCGTCGAGCGCGGCGGCCCAGGCGTATGGGGTGACGACCCGTGCGGACGACGGCGTGAACGCGGCGGTGGAGGCGACGTTCACGATCACCGTGACGGCAGTGGCCCCGCCGAACGCGGCGCCCCTGATCACGGCCCCGGGGAGCAAGACGTACGAGCAGGGAGAGACGATCGCGGCGTTCGCGATCACGGTATCGGACGCGGACGGGGATCCCGTGAGCGTGACGGTGAACGGGCTTCCGTCGGGGCTGTCGTACGCCGGCGGCCAGGTGCAGGGAACGGTGTCGTCGAGCGCGCCGGCGCAATCGAATGGCGTGACGATCCGTGCGGACGACGGCGTGAACGCGGCGGTCGAGGCCACGTTCACGATCACGGTCACCGAGACCGTGGTCAGCGACCCGCCGAACGCTGCCCCGTCGATCACCTCGCCGGGCGACAAGACGTACAAGCAGGGAGCGACAATCGCTGCGTTCTCGATCACGGTGTCGGATGCCGACGGAGACCCCGTGAGCGTGACTGTGAGCGGGCTTCCGTCGGGACTGTCTTACGCCAGCGGCCAGGTGCAGGGGACCGTGTCGTCGAGCGCGGCAGCGCAGGCGCACACGGTGACGATCCGAGCGGACGATGGCGTGAATGCGGCGGTCGAGGCCACGTTCACGATCACGGTCACCGAGACCGTGGTCAGCGACCCGCCGAACGCTGCCCCGTCGATCACCTCGCCGGGCGACAAGACGTACAAGCAGGGAGCGACAATCGCTGCGTTCTCGATCACGGTGTCGGATGCCGACGGAGACCCCGTGAGCGTGACTGTGAGCGGGCTTCCGTCGGGACTGTCTTACGCCA
>MKWU01001563.1_pt1 | contig 38837 bp, 33 predicted proteins | sample 809101 | NCBI WGS metagenome assembly MKWU01 (sample SAMN05860141, study PRJNA318959) | sponge metagenome | host: Aplysina aerophoba | place: Slovenia: Piran, Adriatic Sea, Gulf of Piran | collected 2013-05-07
GCCGGGTGCGCACCGGCCATCTGCCGCGCAACCTCGCCTGCCTGAACAACCTCGCCATCTCCATCGTGCGCGTCCAGGGTCGATTCGAGTTCCTCCCCCAAGCCCACCGGCACTATGCGCGAAGACCTCACGACGCGGTGCGACAACTCCTCGAACCGCCCAAACGCTGACAACCGCTTCGCCCGTTACCGTGCGGCGCGTCCCTTCTGGACCGCGCCAACGCACCGGTTCGTCCGCCACGCCCCCCAACTCTCACTCTCCAACCGGGCGCGGCGCTGCTGAACCCCATCGGACCGCTCCGCGACCGCCAAAAGCCGCTCGACACCCTCTCCTCGCCGTCAACAGCGAGCTCACGCAATCAATCGGCTCATCTTCAAACCTAACAAGGATCATCCCTGGGAGCAACCCGAAACGATCCACGTCAACGTCATCACCGATACGTTTCGGCAGCTCAACATGAGCATGCACGGCGACGACCCGGCCGAGTACCGGCTCCCTGCAAGCCGGGAGCTCGCCGCCCAGTACCTGCTCCTCTACGAAATATCGCTCCCTCACGGCTTCGACCTCAACAACCAGATCGCCGCCGACAAGTCGGCGACCCGGATGACGGTGGCGACGCAGACGCTCTCGTCGAACGAAGTGCTCGCTCTCGATCGCCGCGCATTGCAATGGCTCGCCGACCACGCGCCGAACATCGCTCGTTACGAGAGCTCCGGCTCCACGTTGATGTTTGCGTATCTCGGACGGCACAACACCATCTCGATGCTCGTCGCGACCACAATCGCGCTCATCGGAATCTCCTTCGTCCTCATACTCGCATTGCGGTCGTTGCGGCTCGGACTCGCGAGCCTCGTCCCCAATCTGGTTCCCGGCGCCCTGGGCTTCGGAATCTGGGGGTTGGCGGTCGGGGAAGTGGGGCTTTCGCTGTCGGTGGTCACCACGATGACACTGGGGATCGTGGTCGACGATACGGTTCACTTCCTCAGCAAGTACCAGCGAGCCCGGCGCGAGTACGGTTTCACGTCTCCCGATGCAGTGCGCGTTGCCTTCCGCACCGTGGGGCGCGCGCTGCTCACGACCTCCCTGGTGCTCGTGGCGGGCTTCGTCGTGGTGAGTCTGTCCAGCTTCGAGCTCAATGTCGGGATGGGCCGTCTCACCGCCATGGTGATCGCCCTGGCGCTCATGGCCGACTTCCTCCTCCTCCCCCCGCTGCTCATGAAGGTCGAACGGAACTGACCCGGAAGACGCGCTCTCGAGAAGCCGCCGTGCGCGCAAGCGCACCTCCGGCACGACCGGGCTCTCGGGGGCCGCGCGATGCGGGTTTCGCTCCGTGCGCATTTCCACGACGCGGTTGACGTACAACAGTTTCGTCGTACAATAATGTCCACAACAATTCTGATTTACAACCAGAACGACATGAAAATTGGATCCACCCCCGAATTCTACACCGGCGCTCCCGTCGACCCCGTCGACCTGCGCTTCCGCGGCGCGTTCGTGGCGAATCTGTGGCGAACGCTTCGCTCCGGGCACGTGGTGCTCGCGGCGCCTCGGCGAACCGGCAAGACCAGCGTCATGGACTACCTTCGCGACCACCCCGAGAACGGGTTCCGGGTGGTGTCGATCAACGTCCAGGACCTGACCCACCCTGCGGACTTCTTCCAGGTGCTGCTCGATGCATTCCATGACGCACATCCGGAATTCGTCCGGGACCGCCTTGCCGAGGGCTGGGGACTCGTCAGCGGCGTGCTCGACAGGGTCGAGTCGATCGGAGCCGGCGGCTTCAAGCTCGCAATTCGCGGAAGCGACCCCGACTGGCGCACGAACTGGCGCCGGCACGGCGACACGTTTCTCGCCCAAGCTCGCAATGCCGGGGACCCAATTCTCTTCATCATCGACGAATTTCCCGACATGCTGATCAACCTGGCCCGGGAAGACAAAGGGCTGCTCCGCGAGTTCCTCGCCTGGTTTCGAACCCAGCGCCAGAATCCGGCCCCGACCCGGGACTCGATTCGCTGGCTGGTCGGGGGCTCCGTAAACCTGGCCGGCACCCTCGACGCACTCGGACTGGTGGACCTCATCAACGACCTCGAAGACGTCTCGCTGCCTCCGCTCACCGAAGAGCACATCGAGACGTTCGTCGCGGACATGCTTGGCGGGCGAAGCGTCCCGTTCGACGCCGACGTTCCGCGGCGGCTCATCGCTCGCCTGGGCCGTCCCATTCCGTTCTTCATGCAGATTGCGACTCGGGATCTCTACCGGCGATGGAAACGCGGGCAGCGCAGAATCGCCGCGACGGATGTCGATGCCGTCTTCAACGAGATGATCGTCGGTTCCGCCGCCCGCACCCAACTGCAGCACTATTACTCGAGGATCCGGCAGTACTACGCGGAACCGAAACGCTCGATTGCCCACGCCTTGCTGGGACAGATCAGCGTGAGCGAATCGGGGCTGAGGCGTGAGACCCTGCTGCACGAAACGGAACGGGCGCTCGCGGATCTCTGCGCCACGCTCCCGGCACATCAACGCCGGCAGTTGTTCAACCAACTGATGTTCGACCTCGAGAATGATTTCTACATCGTCGAGGTCGAAGGAGGGACCTGCGACTTCGCGAGCGGCGTGCTGAAGTCGTGGTGGAGAAAGTACCATGCCTGAGCCGGCCCTCGCTTCGAACATCGGCCTCTACCGGTCCGGGGTGACCAGCCCGGAACGCCTGCGCCGGACCACCGTCGCGCGTGGACACCTTCTCGACAACACCGTCGAGTCCCTGCGCGGCTCGGTGCGCCGAAAGTCGAAGAACCACCTGCTCTTCATAGGTCCGCGCGGCATCGGCAAGACCCACCTGCTCTCGTGCATCGAAGACACCGTCCTGTCCGATAAGACGCTTGGCGAAAGGATCGTGGTCGCCCGGTTCCCGGAAGAATCGAACCGGACCCTTTCCTTCGCCGACTTCCTGATTGGCCTGTGCGAAATACTGAGCGATGTCCTCGAAGACGAGCCGCGCTGGGCGAAGCTATTCGCCGAAGTGCAGACCGAAGAGGACGACGCCAGGGTCAAGGACACGCTGGTGCCCGCGATCCGCGAAGAAAATCGCCGGCACGGTCGGACGCTGCTCGTCATGCTCGAGAACCTGGGCGAGGTTCTTTCGAGGCAGATCCGCGACGGGAAGGACGTCGCCGCATTGCGCAAGTTCCTCATGGCGGACAACGGCTGCCTGCTGGTGGCCACCGCACCCGTGCACTTCGACGGGATCACCGACGTCCGGCAGCCGTTCTACGACTTCTTCGACATCCAGATGCTGGAGAGCCTGAGCTTCGAGGAAACCGTCGAAGTCATCCGCAGCAATCTCGAGTGGGAAGAACGCACGGGCATACTCGCGACCCTGGAAGACATGCGCCCGCGACTCGAGGCGCTCTATCGCATGACGGGGGGCAACCCGCGCCTCACGATGATGCTCTATGAGCTGATCGCCCACGAGTCAATCACCGGGGTGCAGGAGCAATTCCACTTGCTCCTCGATCGGGTCTCGCCGTTCTACCAGGGCCGATTGAATGACCTGCCCCCCGGCCAGCGCGCCCTGCTCGAGTGCCTTGCGAGCATGCGCGGCGAAGAGAAGACTCCGGCCGCCATCGCCGCGCGCATGCGAACGAGCCAGCAGGAGACTTCATCGCTCCTCAAGCGTCTCTCCGATGCCCACTACCTGCGTTCGGAGCGGCACCCGCGGGATCGGCGCTCGCGCCTCTACATGATCCGCGAGGGGTTCTTCGACATCTGGCTCGCGATGAATCTCTCCCGCGGCGCCCGCAAGCGCCTTCCGTTCCTGCTCGAGTTCTTCAGCCTCTTCTACCCGGACATCGCGGCCCGCAACGAAAAGCGGCTCCATCTACGCGCAAAGCTTCTCGAAGAGGGAATTACCGACGTGGAGAGCGCCCTCGACTACCTTAGCGAGGTCGGCGACCAGGGGGAGCGGGCGAGCGCGAAGCTCGACATGGCCAGGACCTTCGCCCGCCTCGGGGAGACCGAGCAGGTGGCGAGCTACGTGCTCGAAGCCGCGCCGCTGGCCGGCGACGGCGTGAGCCGGTCGATTGCCCGCATCGTTTCGAGCACTCCGTCCGCTCCGAACTATCTCTCCGAGATCGAGGAAATGATCGCGGCGTGGGAAAAGCACCGGAGCGGCGAGCTCGAAGCGTTCGCCCACCACCTCGCTGAGATGGGCAAAGGGCTGACACTCCGCACCTTCTCCGAGACGCGACTGGCCTTTCTCCGAGATGCGCTGGAAAGCGTGGACAAGGCTGAGGAACGGATTGCGCTGCGCCTGCGAATTGCGGCGGTGCTGATGGATCTCGCCCGTTGGGAGGAGTGCGAGGAGCAGCAGCGCCAAGCGCTCGCTGAGGCAATCGTAGGCCCTAGTTCGACACTTGTCGCAAGGGCATCGGGCGAGCTAGCCCAACTCCTCCAGTGCACCAATCGACTTGAAGAGGCGGAGCCGTTGACCCGGCGGGCGCTGGAGATCGACGAAACCGTCCTCGGAAAACAACACCCGGCCGTGGCGAGGGATTTGAACATCCTGGCCATTCTGCTGCTGGAAACTGGCCGCATCGCGGAGGCCGAACAACTACTGCGGCGGGCGCTCGATATAGACTCGACCACTTTCGAAAGGCATCACCCGACAATAGCTAGGGACTTGAACAACTTGGCAACTCTCCTGCTGGACACCAACCGCATTGAGGAAGCCGAACCGCTGTTGAGGCGCGCGCTGGAAATCGACGTCGCCGCCTTGGGCGACCAAGACCCCACGGTGGCGACAAGTCTTGGCAACCTAGCGACTCTTGTACAGCGCACCGGTCGGTTCGAAGAGGCTGAGTCACTGATGCGCCGTGCGCTAGATGTCGACTTGGCCGCCTTAGGCGAACACCACCCAACGGTGGCGCTTCGATCGAACAACCTGGCGACTCTGCTGTTGGAAACCGGCCGAATCGAGGAGGCCGAACAACTGCTGCGGCGAGCGCTGGATATCAGCGTGGCTGCTCTCGGCGAGCAACACCCTACTGTAGCGATTGAATTGAACAACTTGGCGAGTCTGCTGCAGGACTCCGACCGAATCGAGGAGGCCGAACCACTGTTGCGGCGGGCGCTCGAGGTCGATGTGGCCGCCTTGGGCGAGAAGCACCCGAACGCAGCGATTCGGCTTAACAACCTCGCAACTTTACTGCTGGACACCAATCGGCGCAGGGAAGCCGTGCCACTCTTGCGGCAATCCCTCGAAATCTTCCGTGCTGTCCTGCAGCAGACCGGACACGAGCATCCCTGCTTCCGATCTGCAAAGGAGAACTACTTGTTACTCCAGCACTCCACGGAACCGGATGAGCCGAGTTGACCGGCAACGCCGGCCGCGAACACCCCGGTCGAGTCGGTCGCTTCGAAGCTTCGGCTCCATCAGATGATGCGCGGAACGCTGACGCAGCCGACTCGCGGTGCTCGTCCAGAATCTCGGAATCGTCTGGTTGGCGGTACCCAACTTGAACGTTCGACAAGCCGGGTCGGGCACGGGCGCCGGCGCAGGAGACGGACCCGCCGCTCGTATTCAACCGGCCGGGGAAGTCGAGATCCCTCCTGAACCGGGTCGACGGGTGGTGAGGCCTGATCCATGGCGTCACGCGGCCACCGTTTCTTCGTGGACGGCGTGGCAGGCGACGCCGTCCAGGAGGGCCGGCACCTCGCGGCGGCAGCGGTCGAAGGCGAGGGGGCAGCGCGGGTGGAAGGCGCAACCGGGAGGCGGGTCGATGGGGCTCGGGATCTCGCCCGCGATTTCCGCATCGGGCCGGCCCCGGGTCGACACGTCCGGCACCGCGTTCAGCAGCAGTCGCGTATAGGGGTGTCGGGGGCTTTGGAAGAGCGTTCGCCCGTCGCCGATTTCCACCACCCGGCCGAGATACATGACCGCGATGCGGTCGGCCATGTGCCGGACGACGGCCAGGTCATGGCTGATGAGGAGGTAGGTGAGTTCGAACCGGTCCTGGAGGTCGCGCATCAGGTTGAGGATCTGCGCCTGCACGGAGACGTCGAGGGCCGAGGTCGGCTCGTCGCAGACGATGAGCTCCGCGCTGGAGGCGAGGGCTCGCGCGATGGCGACCCGCTGGCGCTGCCCCCCCGAGAACTCATGGGGAAAGCGGAACCGGTCGCCGGAGTGAAGCCCGACCAGGGAGAGCAGCTCGTCGACCCGGTCGGCGACCTCTTCGTTCGACCGGGCGAGGCCGAAGGCGCGGATCGGCTCGGCGATGATCCGTTCGATTCGCCAGCGGGGGTTGAGGCTCGCGTAGGGATCCTGGAAGACCATGTGGATGCGGCGGCGGAACCGCTGGCGCGCGGCGGCGGAGCCGGGATCGGTCAGCGAGACCCCGTCGATTCGGACCCGGCCCTCCGACGGGGGAAGGAGGCCGACCACCATGCGCGCCACCGTGGTCTTCCCCGAGCCCGATTCGCCGACGAGTCCGAAGGTCTCGGCTCGCTCGATTGCGAACGTGACGTCCTTCACCGCCGTCAGGTAGCGGCGCGGCTCACCCGCGACGACGCGCGCGAGCCACGGCCTCGACACGTCGAATTCGCGGCTGACGCCGCTCAATTCGACCGCCGGAGACCCGTTCACCGGGCTGCCTCGGCGGAGCCGTCGTAGAGGTGACAGGCGACCGTACGGCCATCCTTCGCCACCAGGGGCGGGCGCCTCGCCGCGCAACGTTCGAACGCCTGCGGGCAGCGCGGGTGAAAAGCGCAGCCGCCGGGAATCGCAGACAGGCGCGGCATCGTGCCCGGGATCTGAACGAGCCGGCGCGCGTCCTGATCGAGGGACGGAATCGCCCCCATCAGGCCCACCGCGTACGGATGCAGGGGCTGGTCGATGAGGTCCGAGACGGGCCCGATCTCCGCGAGGCGCCCCGCGTACATCACCGCGACCCGGTCCGCGGTGTTCGCGACCACTCCCATGTCGTGGGTCACCAGCATCACCGCGGTGCCCCGATCACGGCACAGCCGCTTGATGAGGGCGAGGATCTGGGCCTGCACCGAGACGTCGAGGGCCGTCGTCGGCTCGTCGGCGATGACCAGCTCGGGTTCCGCGCAGAGCGCGAGCGCAATGACCACCCGCTGGCGCATGCCGCCGGAGAACTCGTGCGGATAGGCGCCGATTCGCTCTTCCGCGGCCGGGATGCCCACCTCCACGAGCAGGGCGAGCGCCCTCCTGCGCGCCTCGCCGGCCGTGAGATCGAGATGCGACCGCATGGTCTCGACGAGCTGGTCGCCGACGCTGAACAGGGGATTCAGGCTGGTCAGCGGGTCCTGGAAGATCATCCCGATCCGGCGTCCCCGCACCGCGCGCATCTCGTCTTCCGACAAACCGTCGATGCGCTCGCCCCCGAGCCGGATCTCGCCGTCCGCCACCCTTCCGGGGGGGTCGACGAGCCCGATGATCGCGGCTCCGGTCACCGACTTTCCGGCCCCTGACTCACCGACGACGCCGAGGACCTCGCCCCGCCCGATGTCGAACGACACCCCGTCGATGGCGGTCAGCACCCCGCGGCGCATGGCGAACTCCACGCGCAGATCGCGAATCGAGAGCACGGGCGCCTCGTCGCGGGCCGGCGGTGCCGGATCCGGGCTCATCCGCCGCCCCATACAGGCCGGATTTCCGCTCTGTCCGGCCGCGATCGAAGCGGCGAGGAAGCGTCGAAGCGCCCCTCCGGCACGTGCAAGTTCATGTATTACAATCTAACAAATCGCAAGGAGAGGACGGAGCAGTGCCCGGAAGACTGGCCGGAAAGGTCGCGGTGATCACCGGCGGAGCTTCGGGAATCGGCCTCGCCAGCCTCAGGCTCTTCGCCCGGGAAGGCGCCGATCTGGTGATCGTGGACCGCGACATCGCCAAGCTCGCGGATGCCGATCGCGACACTGCGGGCGGCTCGTGTCTGCTCCTCGAAGGCGACGTGGGCGACGAGGAAACGGTGGAACGCCATGCGGCGGCCATCGCCGAGCGGTTCGGCGGGTTCGACGTCCTTCTCGCATGCGCCGGGTGGTCGAGCCGCAAGAGCGTTCCGGACACCACCCTCTCGGAGTGGGAGGGGGTGCTCAACACCAACCTCACCGGCAGCTTCCTCTGGTCGCGGGCCGCGATCCGATCGATGCGCGGCCGGGGCGGCGGGTCCGTCATCCTCATCGCCTCCCAGCTCGCCTTCGCAGGCGGCCGGCGCAACGCCGCGTACCTCGCTTCCAAGGGCGCGGTCGCCTCGCTCGCGCGCACGATGGCGGTGGACCACGCGCCGGAAGGGATCCGGGTCAACGCGATCGTCCCCGGCGCCATCCGGACCCCGCTCCTCGAGTCCGGATTCGCTCGGGCCGACGATCCGGTGGCGGCGCGGGCCTGGTCGGTCTCGCGCCACCCGCTCGGGCGCCTCGGCGAGCCGGAGGAGGTGGCGCAGGCCGCCCTCTTCCTCGCGAGCGGCGAATCCTCGTTCACCACCGGGTCGTGCCTGATGGTGGACGGGGGCTGGCTCGCCGGCTGAACCGCCGCCCCACCAACCCCGCATCCCCGCGCCCGCAATCCGGAGAAAGAGCATGTCCCCGATGGACGCCTTCGAGCAGGTCTCGGTCCCGACCGTGGTCTCGACCCTCTGGCGCATGGGCTTCCGCAATACCCTCCTGTTCGGACCGCGCCCGCTCAATCCGGACGCGGTCCGGTTCGTCGGCCGGGCGGTGACCGTCCGCACCATCGCGGTGCGCAAGGACCTCCTGGATGCGCAGGCGCGCGGGGAGCGCCCGAACCTCCAGGCCGAAGCGGTGGCGCGGGTGGGGGCCGGCGAGGTCCTCGTCGTCGGCATGGGGGGAGAGACCCGGACCGCGTTCATGGGCGACATCATGACGACCCACCTCCTCGCGAAGGGCGCCGCGGGCGCGGTGCTGGACGGAGCCGTGTCGGATGCGGCCGCGATATCCGGGATCCCGTTCCCCGTCTTCTGCACCGGGAACGCGGCCACCCCCCTCACCTCGCATCGAATCGTCGTCGAGCTCGACTGCCCGATCGACTGCGCCGGGGTGGCGGTGGTCCCCGGCGACCTCGTCATGGGCGACGCCAACGGGGTCGTCGCGATCCCGGGACACCTTGCGGCGGAGCTTGCCGAGACCTGCGCCGAGCGGGAGATCTTCGAGGAATTCGCCATCGAGCGGGTGCGTTCCGGGGCGCCGCTCGCGGGCACCTATCCGCCCGACGAGGCGACCTTGGCCGCGTTTCGCGACTGGCGGTCCGAGACCGGGCGCTGAAGCTCGCCGTCCGCTTCGGCCGGCGCGTGGGCCGGACGGCGCGACTGGAAATGCTGCTCGAGAGCTGACCGGAAGTCCCCGGCCTCCTCACCATCCTTCCCCGGGCCGTCGACCTCGGCCCGGATCCAGTCCCGGAGCTTGCGGTGCTGGTTGAGGGCCCGCTCGAGATCCACGTCGCGGTAGCGGGCAAGGTTGAAGATGATGAGGACGTGGCGGGCGATCGCATTCCAGAGCGCGGCCGCGATCGCGTTCTCCGATGCCCGGCAGATCGCGCGGTGGAACTCGAGGTCGGCGCGCAGCATCCCGCGCAGATCGCCGGCCCGCGCCGCCGTTCGCATCGTCTCGATGACCGTGTCGAGAGCGCCGAGACCCCCGCCTCGCGCCCTCCAGTTGGCCACCGCGTCGCGGAGCAGGATCGTCTCAAGCTCGAGGCGAACCTCGAATACCTGCTCGATCTTCTCCGGGGCGAACGACACGACACGATAGCCACGGTGTCCGCCTCCGACGAGGATCCCCTGCGTCGCGAGGACCTTGAGCGCCTCGCGGACCGGCACCCGGCTCACCCCGTACTTCTCTGCGAGCCCGGTCTCGACGATCCGCTCGCCGGGCGCGAGATGTCCGGTCGCGACCGCCTCCGCGACGGAGTCGGCGATCGCCTCGGCGAGCAGGGCCGGCTTCGGCCGCGGAAACTCCCCCACCGGCCCCGCCGCACCGGATGGCGCCGAATCAGGCGCGCGCGTCTCGTCGGACATCGCGACCTCCCGGACCCCGAGAGCCGGTCACCCGGCGCGCCGGCGGAGCTCTTCGCGCACCCCGTCCCGGACCGCCTCCGGCTCGTGGCCGTTGGCACGCAGCGCGTCGAGGTTGACGCAGCTTCGAAGCCGCCCTTCCCGCAGGAACCGCACCACCGCCAGCATGGACAGGCGCCGCATGTCGGCGAGGCTCTCGGGCGTGTAGAAAGCGGCGTGCGGGGGCAGCACCAGACGGCCCCCCAGGCACGCCCCCCCCCCGCCCCCGCGCGGCGAGGGGGGGGGTGGAGGGGGGCGTGCGGGGTCGGCCCCGGCGGGCCCTCGAGCCACGCCTCCTCGCGGCTCCAGGCCGCGATGAGGGGATGGGAACGATCGAGCGGTTCGACCGGCAGCACGTCGAGGGCCGCGGCGAGCAGCTTCCCGGAACGAAGCCCCCTTTCGACGGCGTCGATGTCCACCGTCCCCCCGCGCGAGGTGTTGATGAGGATCGCGTCCGGCTTCATGGCCGCGATTGCGCGGTCGTCGACGAGGCGGGCGGTCTCCGGGGTGAGCGGGCAATGCAGGCTCACCACGTCGGACCGGCCGAGGAGCTCGTCCAGGGTCTCCGTCCTCCGGTACCCGAGCGAATGCTCGACCCCCGCCGGAAGCCAGGGGTCGTGGAACGCGACCCGCATCCGGAAGGCGGCGGCGCGGGCGGCAACCGCAAGGCCGATCCGGCCGAGCCCGACGATGCCGAACACCCGCCCGCGCATCCGCCGCACGGGCGCCACCGGCAGCTCCTTCGTGCTCCAGGCGTCGTCGCGGCGAAGCAGCCGCCGGTGGTACGCGGTGGTGCCCCGGGTGAGCGCGAGGAGCAGCCCGAGGGTGTGGTCCGCGACCTCGAGGGTGCCGTAGTCGGGGGTGTTGCAGACCGGGATTCCGCGCCTCGCGCATGCCTCGATGTCGATGTGGTTGAAGCCGACGCCGGCCTGCACGACTACCTTCGCGCGCCGCATCTCGGCCACCAGGTGGGCCGGCAGGCGGTGGCGGCTCCGGCAGTTGACGACCGCGTCGGCTTCGCGCAGCGGCCCGGCCGGCACCTCGCCGTCGCCCGGGCGCACGATCTCGAACGCGACCCCCTCGCCCGCCACCTCCCGCTCGATGTCGGGGTCGTCCTCGAACTGGGGGTCGATGATGAGGACGCGGGTCACGGCGCGGCGCCCTGCGGCCCGGCCGGCCGCGGAGATTTCGCGACGCCGATCTCCGCGAGCGCCTCGTCCATGGCGGCGAGGACGACGTCCATGTCGCTCTCGACGAGGTCGCCCATGACCCCGATGCGGAACGTGCCGGTCGCGGTGAGGCGGCCGGGGAAGATCACGATGTCGCGACGCTCGAGGGCCTCGTAGAGCGCCTCGAAGGTGTAGTCGGGGTCGTCCGGATCGTGGAACGTCGCGATGATCGGCGCGGCCGCATCATCGGGGAGCAGGGTCCGGAACCCCCGCCCCCGGAGCCCGTCGACGAGCCGCCGCCAGTTGCGGCGATAGCGCTCGAGACGCTTCGCGGTGCCGCCCTCGCGCCGGTGCCGCTCGCAGGCCCTGGCAAGCGCGGCGACCACGTGGGTGGGCGGGGTCCAGCGCCACCACCCCACCTCCTCGAAATACCGCCACTGGGCGTGCAGGTCGAGGACCACGGAGGCGCTCCGCCCGGCGGCGGCCTCGAGGGCCGTGCGCCGGGCGATGACCATCGCGATGCCGGGCACGCTCTCGAGGCACTTGTTGGGCGAGACGAAGACGGCTTCCGCGTCGAGGGCGGCGACGTCGATCGGGAACCCGCCGAAGGACGCGACCGCGTCGACGAAGAGCTTCACGCCCCGTTCGCGCGCGACCGCCGCAATCTCGTCGACGGGGTTGAGGACCCCGGTTCCGGTCTCTGCGTGACAGAGGAGGATGTGGGTGATCGCCGGGTCGTCGGCGATCGCCCGCTCGACGTCGGCGCGGGTCGGCAGGGGCAGCATCGGGAGCTCGAGGGTCTTCACGTCGAGGCCGAGTCCCTCGGCGAGCTCCCGCAGGCGAAGCCCGTAGAAGCCGTTCTGGATGACGAGCAGCCTCCCGTCGCGCGGCATCAGGGTCTGGAGCCCGGCTTCGATCGCGTAGGTGGCGCTGCCCTGGATCGGGACGCACTCGTGCGTTTCCACGCCGTTGCAGATGTCGAGCAGATAGCGCCGGACCTCCTCGGTGAGCTCGCGGTGGAGCTCTGCGTTGGGGCTCCGGTCGCGCAGCATCTCCGCCTTCACCTCCGGCGCGACGGTGAGCGGCCCCGGGGTCAGCAGGTAGAGATCGTGACGGCGTTCGGCCACGGTCCGGCGCTCCTCAGTCGCCGGCCGCGCGCGGCGCGAGGTCTTCACGGAGGCGGGCGATCTCCTCCGCGATTCGCCGGCGGGCCGGGGCCGGATCTCCGACCCGCTCGTGGAGCGGCACCACCGCCCCCTCGGAGAGCCGCGGGATGACCCGGTTGAAGATCTCGCGGCGCCGGCGCCCCCGCACGTTCGTCCCGAGCTGCATGAGGAGCGCGTTCAGCTCCGACATCGTCGCGTCGTCGAACACCGCTTCCCAGGCCTCGCGCTCCGGGCCGAAGTCGAACTCCTTGAACGGGCCGCGCACTTCGCGCATCCGGGCGCGGAGCGCCTCCGTCGCCACCGCGTCCACCGTGCCGCCGACCAGCACGACGCCGTAGTCGCACCGCGCCGACTCTTCGCTCACGTAGCCGAAGCGCACGTCCTCGCCGACGAGCTCCGAAGACCGCTCGAGGGGGTCCCCGTACCCCCCGCCGCCCGGGGTCAGGATCGTGACGACGTCCCCCGGCTCGGGGTAGAAGATGTCAAGCTTCCCGAGCTCGACCTCCCGGTTCGTGCCCGGGTTGACGAGAACCTGCGCCTTGGAGCCGGGCTTCCCGCCCGCCGCGCCCCACGGGCAGAAGACGAAGCGCTCCATCCCGCGGCCGAGCACCGCGCTCCCGGGCTGGACGACCCGCACGCTGAAGGCGACCCCGGTGCCGCCGCGCCATCTCCCCGCGCCGCCGGAGTCCGTCCGCAGCGCATAGTCGGTAATCATCGCCTCGGCCTCCTCCTCCGTCTTCTCGATGGGCGTGTTGCGCTGGTTGGCGAGACTCGAGTCGCGGCCGTCCACCCCGTCCGCGCCGAAGCGGGCGCCGGTCCCGCCGACGAGGGACTGGAGCACCATCACCTTGCGCGCCCCGCCCGGGTCCTGCTCGACGAGCACCGAGGGGATCATGATGCCCCCGCTCGGGGCCGGCATGAGCTCGGGCTCGGCCCGGGTCATCGCCCCCACGATGGCCTCGTTGAGACGGATGGCGGTCGCGCTCCGGACACCGACCGCGGCCGGCGGCTCCGGGTTGACGACGGTGCCGAGCGGCGCCTCCACCGTGACGTGATCGAACATCCCGTGGTTGAGGGGGACGGTCTTGTCGTGGCTGAAGACGTAGTGCATCAGCTTCAGGGTCAGCCACGGATGGCGCTTGCCCCCGGTCGGAATGTTGTAGGCCGCCTCCACCTGCGGGTCGGAGCCGGTGAAGTCGAGGTGCACCTCGCCGTCGCGCGCCGTCATCGCGCACCGGACCCGCACCGGGATGTCGGAGTTGAAGTCGTCGTCCAGGAAGTCCCAGAACTCGAAGGTGCCGTCGGGGATCTTCTTCTGGACTGCGAGCGCCTTCTCGGCCGCATACTCCGCGAGGTCTTTCTGCGCCTGGAGGAACGTGTCGACCCCGTGCAGCGCCACGAGCTCGCGGATCCGGCGCTCCCCGACCCGGAGCGCGGCGAGCATCGCCTCGATGTCGCCGAGGTTCTCCTCCGGCATCCGGCAGTTCGCTCGGTACAGGGTCAGGAAGTCCCGGTTCATCTCCCCCGCCCTGACGAGCTTGAGCGGCGGGATCTGAAACCCTTCCTCGTAGAGCTCCGCGAAGCGGGGCGAGATGCTCGACGGCACCGCCCCGCCGATGTCGGAGGAGTGGATGAAGTCCCAACCGTGGGCGACGATTCGGCCATCCACGAAGACCGGCTTGATGAGGTGCAGATCCGGCATGTGGGTGGAGAGCCCCTCGCTGTCGTAGGGGTGGTTGGTGATGACGACGTCGCCCGGCTCGAGGTCTTCGATTCGCGCGAGCGCGGGGCCGACGTCGCTGTCGAGGAACCCGGAAACGCCGAGATCGGTCGGATACGCGAAGAGCCGGCCCTCCGGCGTCGCGATGGACGTCCCGAAATCGCCCGCCTCCTTGACGTAGGTGGTGCGCGCGGTGCGCTGCAGGGTGATCGCCATCTCCTCGGTGATGGCGGTGAACTTGTGGAAGAAGATCTCCACCAGGACGGGATCGAGCTTCATGCCGGATCGACCTCGGCGGGCTGGGTGGCTTCGGTGGCCCCCGTGTCCTCGGTGTCCTCGGCGTCCTCGGTGAGGCAAAGGGTGCCGAGCCGGTCGGCCCGCGCCTGCCATCCGGGGAGGAGGAACGTCGTCGTGTCCGCCTGCTCGATGATCGCGGGGCCGCGCACGAGCGCCCCGGCCCCGACCCCGGACCGGGGGTAGACGTCGACCGGAATGCTCCGGCCGTCGTGCCAGACCCCGCGGCGCCCGGACGGCTCGGGCGTGCCGGCCGCGGCCGCGGGGAGGTCCACGGGAGCGACCTTCCCGATCACCCCGAGGCGAATCGTGGTCGTCTGGACCGGCGTCGCCGGGTCGCTGAATCCGTAGCGGCGGTGGTGCTCCTCGTGGAAGAGCCGGGCCACCGTTCCTCCGTTCAGGCCGTCTCTCAGTTCCATCGGTACGATTACCGTCAATTCATAGGCTTGTGATGGATATCGCAGGTTGAACGACACAACGAAGTCGTGCGCCCCCACGAGCGATCCCTCCCGTGAGACCCACGCCGCCGCCTCCCGTTCGAGGGTGCCGAGGAGGGCCTCGATCGCGGGCCAGCCGTTCGCTGCCGGGTCGAGCACCGTGGCTGGTCCGATGAGGTGCTGCGCCGTTCGCACGTAGTCGCGGCGGACGTCCGCGAGTATTGCCCCGAGCGCGCAGAAAGTCCCCGGCGCGGTCGGAATGAGGACGGACCGCACCCCCGCCTCGCGGACGAGCAGGTTGGCGTGGGTGGGACCGGCCCCGCCGTAGGCGAGGAGGGAGTACCGGCGCGGGTCGACCCCGGCCTGGGCGAGGAGCTTCGTGATCTCCGCCGCCATCTTGGCGCTCGCGACGCGAAGCGCGGCGGCCGCCACTTCCCGCGCCCGATGGGGACCGGTGAACCCGAGCCGGTCCGCGATGCCGCCGAGCGCCGCCCGGGCGGCCTCGACGTCGAGGGCCATCCGGCCGTCGAGGAAGCGCGCCGCGTCGATGATCCCGAGAACGAGATAGCAGTCGGTGATCGCGGGCACCGTCCCGCCCCGTCCGTAGCAGACCGGCCCCGGGTCCGCCCCGACCGAGACCGGCCCGACCTTGAGCAGCCCCTGCGCGTCGACCCAGAGGATGGAGCCGCCCCCGGCCCCGATCGCCGACACGTTGACGACGGGCATCATCAGGGGGAAGTCGCCCACCTCGGTGCTGGCGGTGAACTCCGGCACCCCGGCCGGACAGATCGAGATGTCGGTGCTCGTGCCACCCATGTCGAAGGTGATGAGCTGGGCCCGTCCCGCGACCGACCCGACCCGGGTGGACGCCACCACCCCCGACGCGGGACCCGAGAGCGCCGTCTCGATCGGACGCTCGCGGGCCGTTGCGACGCTCAGGGTCCCCCCGTTGTTGGCGGTGATGTAGATCGGGGCCGCCACCCCCTGCGCCTCGACCCGCGCTTCGAGACGCCGGAAATACCCGCTCATGAGCGGCTGGATGTAGGCGTTGAGGGCGGCGACGAGACAGCGCTCGTACTCGCGAACCTCGGGCCAGATGGTGCTGGACTCCGAGACCTGGGCTTCCGGAAGGGCCGCCCGCAGCGCGTCCGACACCGTCCGTTCGAGGGATCCGTCCCGGTAGGAATTGAGCAGCATCACCGCGACCGCGTCGACCCGCGCGCCGCGCAGCTCGGCGGCGAGAGCCTCGAGCTCGGCCGCGTCCGGCGCCTCCGCCACGCTCCCGTCCGAGCGCATGCGGGCGCCGACCTCGAATACCCGGTCCCGCGGCACGAGCGGCGACTCGCGCGGGGCGGTGAAGTCGTACGAGCTCGGGAGGCGGAGCCGCGCGAGCTCGAGGACGTCCCGGTTCCCCTTCGACACGACGAGGGCCATGCGCGCGCCGCGGCGCTGGATGATGGCGTTCAGGCCGATGGTGGTGCCGTGCACCACCAGCTCGACATCGCCGAGCGAGATGCCGAAACCCTCCGCGAGAGCACGCATCCCGCGTTCCACCGCCGCGGACGGGTCGTCGGGAACGCTCGGCTCCTTGTGGAACTCGAGACGGGTCTCGGCCATGTCCACCAGCACGAAGTCGGTGAACGTCCCGCCCACGTCGATGCCGATGCGGTAGCGCGCCATCGCCCCTCCGTTCAGGAAAGTTCGCGAAGAAAGGGGCGGCCGCGGCCGATGCCGGCCGCGGCCGCGTTGCTCGAGCCGGGGCTCAGTCCATGGTCACCCAGCGGATCTCCAGCCAGTTGTCGGGCCGGATCTTGACACCAACGTTCGGCTTCATCGCGTACACCAGGACCTGGTGGTGGAGCGGTGCATACAGCACGTCGCCCTTGATGGTCCGATAGACCGCCTGAAGCTTCTTGTGACGGCCCTCGACGTCGAGCGTCCCGCGCGCGTCTCGGATGGCCGCGTCGAGCTCGAGGTCCGAGTTCAACGAGTAGTTGTAGATGCCTTCGGAGCCTTCCGTGGTCGTCATCACCATCGTCTCGGCCATGTACGTCCCGTCGAAGTAGGGCGAGTTGAAGCCCATCAGGAACATCGTCGAGTCGCGGTTCCAGAGCCGCTGCCCGAAGTAGACCGCCCGGGGCATCAGGTTGAGCGAGACGTCGAGCCCGACCTGCGCGAGCATGGCGGCGGCGGCCCGGCAGATCTGCTCGTCGTTGATGTAGCGGTTGTTCGGGCAGTCGAGGGTGAACGAGAAGCCGTCCGCATAGCCCGCTTCGGCGAGCAGCCCCTTCGCCGCCTCCGGGTCGTACCCGCTCAGGGCGTCGAGCTCGGCGTCGTAGCCGACGTTTCCGGGGGCGAGGATCTGGCCGGTCGGGGTGGCGTAGCCGCGCATGACGGTGCGCACGATCGCCTCGGAGTCGAGGGCGAGGTTGACGGCCTGGCGCACCCTGCGGTCACTGAACGGGTTCTTGCCGCCCGCGTCGCCGTGCTTGAGCGACTCGCTGCCGACGTCGAAGGCGAAGAAGAGGGTCCGGAACTCGTCGGTGACCTCGAGCTTGACGTCCGGGCTCGCCTCGAGCTGGGCGACGTTCTGGCTCGGGATGGCGGTGACGAGGTCGAGCTCGCCGGAGACGAGGGCTGCGATCCGGGTCGGGCCTTCCGAGATCGGCTGGAACACGATCTCGTCGATGTCGCCGTCGAGGGTACCCCAGTAGTCCGGATTCCGGGTGAGGACGGTGCGCGCGTCCGGCTCGCGGACCTTCAGCATGTAGGGACCCGTTCCGTTCGCGTTCTGGACGGAGTACGTCTCCTCCTTCTGCTTGAGATCCTGCGGCCGCTGTACGTTGTTCGTGTCCGCCCAGTCCTTGTCCATGATGAAGACCTGGGTGAGCTTGTCGAGGAGGAGCGGGTCGGGTTCCGCGGTCACGAGCTCGATGGTGAGGTCGTCGACGATTCGGGTCTGCGCGATGTTCCCGACGTAGCCCTTGTACTGGGAGGTGTCGGACTGCGCGCGGGCGATCGACATCGCGACGTCGTCCGCGCCGAACGCCGAGCCGTCATGGAACTTGACGTCCGGCCGGAGGGTGAAGCGCCACTCGGTCGGCGAGAGGTTCTCCCACCCGGTCGCAAGCTGCGGCGCCTTGGCGAGCGACTTGTCGCGGGTGACGAGGGCCTCGTACATCCAGGAAAGGACCGAGATGGTGGTCTGGATGTTCTGGGCGTGCGGGTCCATCGTGCCCGCGTCGGCTTGGGCGCCGATGCGAAGCGTCTTCGCGGCGGCCGGGCCGGATGCCGCGAACGCGCCGACGGCGCCGGCCACGGCGAGCGCGGCCAATGGGCTGGTCTTGAGTCTGGACATGGATTTCTCCCCTTTTCTCTCAGGTTGACCGGGAAACGCCGCCGCGCGGCGCCTCCCATTCAGTTGCCGCTTGCGCGCGGCCCACGAAGTCCATCGAGGCCGTTCACTTCAGCCTCGGGTTCAGGGCATCCCGCAGGAAGTCCCCGAGCAGGTTGATGCTGAGCACCAGGATCACCAGCACACAGCCCGGCACGATGGCGATCCACCATTCGCCGGAGAAGAGATACCCGTTGCCGATGCGGATGAGCGTCCCGAGCGAAGGCTCGGTGGGCGGCACCCCGAGGCCGACGAACGACAGGGTCGCCTCCAGGATGACCGCGACGGCGAGGTGGATCGTGCCGATCACGAGCACCGACGTCATCACGTTCGGAAGGATGTGCTTGAGCATGATGGCCCATTTCGCGATTCCCATCATCGTGGCCGCGGCCACGTACTCGCGATTGCGCTCGACGAGGGTCGCGCCGCGCACCGGGCGCGCGTACTGCACCCAGCCCGAGAGCCCGATTGCGAGGACCAGCACCGCGACGGCGACCTGGTTGTGATCGGCCTGGCCGAACGCGGCGCGGGAGACCCCGTCCACCATCACCGCGATCAGGATGGCCGGGAACGTGAGCTGGATGTCGGCGACGCGCATGGTGACCGCATCCACCCAGCCGCCGACGAAGCCGGCGACGAGGCCCGCCGCAACCCCGATGAGTACCGCGAGGAGCACCCCGGCGAGGCCGACGAAGAGCGAGACCCGAGCCCCGAAGATGATGGCCGAGATCATGTCGCGGCCCTGATCGTCGGTCCCGAGAAGGAAGCGCGGATCGCCACCTTCGAGCCAGACCGGAGCGAGAAAGGCATCGGTGAGCCGGAACTGGTTCGGATCGAAGGCGTCGTAGGGGGCGACGATCTGCGGCGCGAGGCTCGCGACCGCGAACAGTAAGAGGATCGAGGCGGCCACGATCGCGGCCGGATCGCGCATGAAGTCGTGCAGCACATCGCTTCGGGCCAGGCGATCGCGCCACCCGGGACGGCGCACCGTCCGATCGTCCACCGGAATTTCCCCAACCGTCATCACGCCCGCTCCAGCTCGGACCGGCCGCGAAGCCTCGGGTCGATGACGAGGTACAGGAGGTCGACGACGAGGTTGATGCCGACGAAGAGGGCTGCGATCAGGATGAGGTAGGCCGACATCATCGAGACGTCGGCGGTCGCGACGGACTGCAGGAACAGGAGTCCGAGCCCCGGCCACTGGAAGACCGATTCGGTAATGACCGCGAACGCGATGATCGAGCCGAGCTGGAGCCCGATGATGGTGACGACCGGGATGAGGGTGTTGCGAAGCGCGTGGCGGTAGTGGACCGCCCGGTGCGAGAGCCCGCGGGCCCGGGCGAAGCGGATGTAGTCGGTCCGGACCACTTCCAGCATCTCGGCCCGCACGAGGCGCATGATCATCGCGATCTGGAACGCGGCGAGCGTGAGGGCCGGCATGACGAGGGCCTTGAGTCCACCGGCGGAGAGGAGGCCCGTCGTCCACCACCCGAGGTCGACGACCTGCCCCCGACCGAAGGAAGGCAGCCATCCGAGCGTGACCGCGAAGACCCAGATGAGGATGAGACCCATGAAGAAGGACGGCATGGAGATGCCGAAGAGCGACGCGGAGAGAAGGATCCGGCTTAGCACACGCCCCCGGTTGAGGGCGGCATAGACTCCGGCCGGGATTCCCACCACGATGGCGATGAGCATGCCGGAGACGGCAAGCTCGACGGTCGCCGGCAGGCGTTCGACGAGGACCGTCTCGACGGCGCGGCCGAGCCGGTAGCTGATGCCGAAGTCGCCCTGAAGGACGCCCCCGAGATAGTTGAGGAACTGGATCGCGACCGGGCGGTCGAGCCCGAGCTCCGCGCGCACGATCTCGCGCTGCGCCTCCGTCGACTCGATGCCGAGGATCGCGACCAGCGGATCGCCGAGGAAGCGGAACATGACGAACGCGACCGCGGTGACGACGAGCATCACGATGACGGCCTGGCCGAGGCGGCGGGCGAGGAAGCTCAGCATATCGCCGCAATTCCGGCCCCGGCCCCGGCTTCGGCTTCGATCCAGCCGCCCCGGGAGGCTGCGCGTCCCGCACCGTCGGCGGCGAGCGCGGCGCGCACCGCCGCCGGAAGCCCGGCGAAGTCCGCCTCGTCGTTGTAGGCAAAGACCGAGACCCGAAGCCACAGGCGCCCCGCGACGACGGCGACGAGGGTTTCCACCCGGTGGTCCTGCCACAACCGGTCGCGTATGCGGCCGGCGTTCTCCCAGGTCGAATCCGCGTCGCACGGCAGGCGAACGGTCACCATCGCACCGAAGCTCGCGGCCGGCCCGCCCAGCTCCGAATCGAGGGCGGTCGCGAGGACCATCCCCGCCATCCGTGCGAGGGCCACGTTGCGCTCGCGGAGTTCCCGGCCGCCGAGGCGGCGGTGGAAAGCGATGGCATCCGGAATGCACAGCCAGGCGGAGGGGTCCCGGGTTCCGATCTTGCCGAACTCGGCGGTGAGGCCCTGGCCGAAGGCATGCGAGATGGTGGTGGGATGGATGTCCGGCCCGTGCGCGTTCGCGTGCGCGCCGACGGCGAGGAACGCGGCGCCCTTCGGCGCGCACAGCCACTTGTGGGCGTTGCCGACGTACCAGTCCGCGCCGATGGTGTCGATGTCGAGGTCGACCTGGCCGGCGGCGTGCGCGCCGTCGACGAGCACCGGAATGTTTCGCGCCCGGCACCGGCCGACGATCTCGGCCACCGGGAACACGAGGGCCGACGGCGAGGCGATGTGGTCGACGACGACGAGCCGGGTGCGATCGTCGAGGGCGCGCTCGAGCGAGTCGGCGACCTCGTCGGGGTCCACGAGCGGCATCGGGAGCGGGACCTCGACGACTTGCGCATCGGCGGTTCCGGCGACGTGGCGCAGGGTGTTGCGGACGGCGCCGTAGACGTGGTCGGTGGTGACAATCCGGTCGCCCGGCGCGAAGCGCAGCGAGCGCAGCACCGCGTTCATGCCGCTCGTCGCGTTCTCGAGGAGGACCGTCCGGTCGGGGGTGGAGCCGACGAACCGGGCAAGCGAGCCGGCCGCCTCCCGGACAAGGTCGGGCAGCTCGTTCATGAAGAAGCGCGGGGGCTGCGCCTCCATGCGCACCCGCCACTCGTTCTGGCGCTCGAAAAGTTCCCGGGGGGTCGCGCCGTAGGCGCCGTGGTTGAGGAACACCATGTCCTCTTCCAGGGCCCAGAGGTGCCGCAGCCCTCGGCCGTACCCGCTCATGCCCGAGCTCTCCCCACTACCGCACCGGACCGGGCGGCCTCGGTCGCAGGCCGGGGGACAGCAGAAGGCCCGGGACCGCCGACGGACCGGCTCCGCGACGGCGGGCAGGCGCCCGCGTGCCCCGGACCGGGTCCGGCCGGGGAGAGGCTCGATGCCGTTCGGATGCAGGGCGGGACCGGGGAGCTCGCCGGTGCCGGTCGAACGGCATCCTCGGGTCGCCGGCCGGCCGTAGAATGCCTTTCCCGCGGCCGACTGGCCGCGCCGGGCTCCCTTGCGCAAACTTGCACCTTGCCAATCTACCTGAGTCGCGCCGCCGGAACGCGAAGCGAGTTTGTTATACAAGTATACAGACGGACGGACGGAGGCAGACTCGCGTGAGCATCGACATCGCGGCTGAGGTAGCGGTCGTCGGTGCCGGACCGACCGGCGCGGCGGCGGCATGGCGACTGGCGACGGCGGGCGTCCGGGTCGTCTGCATCGAACGGGGGGACTGGTTCGACCACACCAGGGTGCCCGTCGACGCAACCGAACGTTCGCGGCTCGCAAGAGGGCCTCTCAACCCCAATCCGAACCTCCGGCGCGGGCCCGCCGACTACGCGATCGAGGACGATGCCTCGCCCATCAAGCCCCTCATCGGCAACGGCGTGGGCGGCGGATCGATCTACTGGGCGGCGCACGCTCCGCGATTCCGGCCGGAGGACTTCCGGGTGTTCTCGAACGACGGGGTGGCGGACGACTGGCCGCTCGCGCATGACGAGATCGCCCCCTGGTACGAGCTCAACGAACGCCGGATCGGCCTCGCCTGGCGGCCCGGCGATCCGCTCGGTCCGCGCCGCGAAGGGACTCCGCTGCCGCTACCGCCAATCGGTGCCGCGGGCGAGCGCATCTCGCGTGCATTCGCGGCGCTCGACTGGCACTCGTGGCCCGTGGACCTCGTGTTGGGACGTGACGCGACAGCCGCCGACGCGGCGAAGTGCACCCACCGCGGGCATTGCCACATCGGCTGCCCGGCACGGATCCGCACCGGCGCCGACCGCGCCTACCTCGACGACGCGCTCGCTGGCGGTGCAAGGCTGCTGACCCGAACGCGGGTGCTCACCCTCGAGCACGACGCGAGCGCCAGGGTCGCCGCCGCGGTGTGCGCCGGTCCCGACGGCCGGTTCCGGGTGCAGGCCGAACGCTTCGTGCTCGCCGCGAACGGCATCGGCACCCCCCGCCTCCTGCTCGCCTCGGCCTCGGGCAGATTCCCGGGCGGCCTCGCGAACGGCAGCGGGCTCGTCGGCCGCCGCCTCATGCTGCACCCGTACGCGTGGGCGGACGGCTGGTTCCCGAAGCCCTTCGAGATGCCCGTCGGCCAGACCGCGGGCCTCGTCTCCCTCGAGTTCGGATCGACCCGAAGCGAACGCGGCTTTGTTCGGGGCTCGAAGCTCCAGCTCTCGGTCGGCGCCCCGGCGCCCGGGGTCCGCTTCGAACGCCACGAACGCGAAGCCGCGGACCCGCGCGCCCACCTGGCCGGGATCAGCGTTTCCGCCGAAGACCTGCCGGACCCGGAAAACCGAGTGGTCCTCTCATCGACCGGCACCGACGAAGACGGCATCCCCCTCCCCCGCCTCAACTACCGCCTCTCTGCGAACACCCGCGCGATCCTCGACTTCGGCATCGACCGGGCGTCCGAAGTCCTTCGCGAAGCAGGGGCCATCGCCATCGTGCCCACCGCCCTCAAGGCCGAGGCCGGATTCCACCTGATGGGGACGGCCCGCATGGGCGACGACCCCGAGACCTCCGTCACCGACCGCTTCGGCCGCTGCCACCAGGTGCAGAACCTCTTCATCGCCGACGCCAGCACCTTCGTCACCGCGAGCTGCCTCAACCCGACCGCGACCGCTCAGGCCCTCGCCCTCCGTACCGCGGACCACATCCTTGAATGAAGCGCCGTTGCGCGACGCTTCGGTGACGCAGTTCTGGACGAGACCGTACAAGGGGCCGAGTTCATCTGGAATCAAGCGGATCAGGAAGTCCTCCAGTCGCCCGCGTACGCCGCCAACGCCCGACCGGGTGCACGACCTGGCTGCGATTCATGCGTTGTCAGGATCGACCAGGGCTCCCGCTACTCACCACCCCCCATTGCGCCCGGCACCGATTCCCCGGGAGCGCCGGCGTCTCGGGGAGGTTGGCCGCGAGGAGTCTTTCCGAGAATGATCATTCCGAGAACATCGTCCTTTGTTACATCGCGCGTGCGGCACACTCCCACCAGGCGACCGTTCTTGAGCACGGCGAGACGATCGGAAAGATCGAACACGTCATGGATGTCGTGGCTGATGAGAAAGATGCCGAGTCCCTCGCCCTTGAGCCGGTGGACCAGCTCTGCCACCTTGGCGGTCTCCTCCGGACCGAGCGCCGCCGTGGGCTCGTCCATGATGAGAATCTTGGCGTTGAAATAGACCGCCCGGGAGATCGCGATTGCCTGGCGCTGCCCGCCTGACAGATTCATGACCGTCTCCCGGAGCGATGCGATCTGAAGGCCGAGACGGTTGAGCACGGTTCCCGTCTCGTGCTCCATTGCCTCTTCGTCAAGGAGCCCGCTCTGCGTGGTCAACTCGCGGCCGAGGAAGACGTTGGCCGGCGCATCCAGGTTCTCGGCGAGGGCGAGCGTCTGGTAGATCGTCTCGATGCCGAGCGTCTTTGCGTCACGGGGGTTTTCGATCGTCACCGGCTCGCCCTCGATCCGGATTTCCCCCGCGTCGGCCCGCTCGGCCCCGGCCAGTATCTTGATCAGCGTCGACTTTCCGGCTCCGTTGTGACCGAGAATGCCGAGCACTTCGCCGGACGCGAGCTCGATGCTCACATCCTCCAGTGCGTGCACGCCGCCGAAATGCTTGTATATGTTCCGCATCTCGACGAGAGGGGGTGAGGTGGCCATGGCTGCCCCGGTCATCGTCGTCGTTGATACACGACGTCCACCCACACCGCGAGGATCAGCACCACACCGACCACAATCCGTTGCGTCGGAGTCGGAATGCCAAGCAGAATCATTCCGTTCTCGAGGCTCTGGATGAACACCGCACCCAGGACGGCCCCGAACACCGCCCCTGTTCCGCCGGTCAACGAGACCCCGCCGATGACGGCCGCGGCGATGACGTTGAGCTCAGTCATCGTCCCGGTGACGCTGGCCGCCGCATTGAGCCGAGCCGTGATGACGATTGCGCCGAGGGCGGACAAGGTGCCCATCACCACGAAAATGAACCGGGTGATGCGTTTCACGTCGACGCCGGCCAACTCGGCGCTCTCGGGTCTTCCGCCGATTGCGTATACGTAACGACCGAACTTCGTCGACTTGGCCACCACCGTCATTCCCAGGGCAACCAGCAACAGGATGAGGAAGGGAATCGGGATCCCGCTGGGGATTTCCGTGCGCGGCCGGTGATAGGTGTTCATGGTCTGAACGAACGCGACGACCAGTGCGATCCAGACCGCAATCAGAGCCCATTCGACGGCGAGGGGCTTGACGGAAAATCCGTAACGCTGCCGTTTCTTGCGCGTGCGCAGGCTCAGCCAGATGATTCCCGCAATTGCGATCGCACCGGTGACCCATCTCCAGAATTCTCCAATCGTGCCTTCGATGCCGCCGCCGATGAGCCGGTACGTCTCGTCGAGCGGGGAGATCGTCTTCCCTTCGCTGAGTTGCCAGGCGCCGTTGCGAAAGATGAGCAGCCCACCGAGGGTCACCACGAACGCCGGCACGCCGCGATACGCGATCCACCAGCCCTGCAATGCGCCGATCAAGGCCCCGAGAACGAGCATCAGCAGGCAGGTGACGATCCACGTGTACCAAGCGCCGACCGGAAGCATGTCGACCTGCACGATAGCCCCGAACATGCCGATGAATCCGAGAAGCGACCCCACCGACAGGTCGATGTGACGCGCCACGATGACCAGGGTCATGCCCGTGGCAAGGATGCCGACCACGCTCGCCTGGAGGGCGAGATTGAACAGGTTCCGCGGGGAGAGAAAGATGCCGTTCGTCAGGACATCGAACGCAATCCAGAGGGCGGCCAGTATGCCGACCATGCCGAGAAGGTGCGTGTCGATGCCGATGACGGCGGAGAATCGCTGGAGCGGATTCATCCGAGGGGTCGTGGTTGCGGCGCGAAGGGGCCGGTCGGCCATTGCAGCGTGGTCCCGAACGGAGCGGGCGGAGCCAGCGTGGAGGACGGCCGGCCTCAGCCGGCCGTCCTCCCGGAAATCAGCTGTCCGAAAGCTGGACTACTGGCATGCAGGCGGAACGTTCTCGGTAACGCCTTGGCACAGTGCTTCCTTGTCAATCCAGTTGGCATCGATCACCAGGTTCAGATTGTCCCGGGTGACCTTGATCGGCTCCAGCAGGAGCGCGGCTTGGGTGGCGCCCGATGGCGTCTCGTACGGCGCCGCGCCGTCAACGCTCAACATGTCCGCCCCGCCGGCCAGCGCCACCGCCGCCCGCGCCGCCGCCCGGCCGAGCTCGTAGGAGTTCTTCCATACGGACACGGTCTGGTGGCCCTTGGCAATCCGGTTCAAGGCGGCAACGTCTCCGTCCTGACCCGACACCGGGATGCCCTCCATGCCCTGGGAGGTGAGGGCCGCGACCACACCGCCCGCCATGCCGTCATTCATCGTCAGTACCGCATCGACCTGGTTGTTGTTGGCGGTGAGAATCTGATCCATCGTGGTCTGCGCGACATCGGGCTTCCAGTTCTCGACGTTCTGCTCGGCGACGATCTCGATGGCGCCGCCCGCCACGAGCGGTTCCACGACTTGCCACTGGCCGGAGAAGAACAGATCGACGATGGGCATCTGGGCATCTCCCTTGATGATCGCCCATTTCCCCTCGGGCTTCACGGCGACCATCGCCTCCGCCATCAACCGGCCTACCGCGACGTTGTCGAAGCTGAGAAACAGCACGTCCGGATCGTCGATTGGGACGTCGTAGGCGATGATGGGGATTCCTTCCGCCTTTGCGCGCTCGATTCCCGGCATGACCGCATTGGAGTCCTGCGCCAGCACGATGAGAACCTGCGCGCCGCGGGCGACGAGTCCCTCGAGATCCGTCAACTGCTTCTGTGGATCGCTCTGGGCGTCGGCGCTGATGTACTTGTATTGCTCGCCCGCTACCGCAAGCTCGTCCTTGATCCCCCGCTCGTCAATGCGCCAGCGTTCCTCCTGGAAGTGTCGCCAGCTCACCCCGACTATCACGTCGTCCGCCGAAGCCAACCGGACCGGCGCGAGGATGCCGGCAACGGCGGTCGCGACGGCAATTGCCAAGCTCACAATTCGAGTCATTGCAGATCCCACCCTTGGTTGAGGTATCGAAACGATAGCACGCGGCTCCCCCATCCTCCTGGGGGGTGCCTTTGCGGTGCGAAGCCGGTCGGCCGTTCGCGGAAACGCCCGCTCGCAGTCCGGACCCCCACTGTCGGGGCGCGAACTGGCCGCAACTGCGCGCGTGCGCGGGCGGACCGGCCTCGCACGCGCGGCGCGGCCCTCATCGCACGATAAACAGCTCAGTCGATGCGGTACTCGCGCATGAAGTCAGGGCGGATCTTCAGGCCGTGCCCGGGCGTCTCGGGTGCGGTCATCATGCCGCGGACCGGCTTCGCCCACTCGACCCACAGGTCGTCGAGGAGCCCCATGTCCTCGATGACGAGCCCGTTCGGGATGGACGCGAGAAGGTGGATCATCAGCTCCGGGTAGAGGTGAGGCGCAATCGTCATTCCCCACGTGTCCGCAAGGGCCGCAATCTTGCGAAGCTCCGTGAGGCCGCCCCGGATGACGTCGGGCTGGAGGATCGGGATCCCCGGCTGCTCGAAGAAGGGGCGCAGATCGTAGCGGGTGAAGTGGCTCTCCCCGCCGACCACCCGGGTGTCGAGGGCCTCCGCGATCCGGAAGTATCCGCGGAAGTCCTCCGGCTTGACCGGCTCTTCGAGCCAGTAGATCTCGTACGGCTCGAACTTGCGGCCCATGAGGATGGCCTGGTCGGCGGTCCACGCCATGTTGACGTCCACCATCACGTCGACGTCCGGGCCGACCGCGTCGCGCACCTGGCGCACGTTCGCGACGTCCTCGGCCTCCGACCAGAGGTGGCCGACCTGCATCTTGACCGCCCGGTATCCCTCGTCCACGAACCGGCGGGCCTTGTCCGCCATGCCGTCGCCCCCGAGACCGCGCCAGCAGCCGGACCCGTAGGCGGGGACCTCGCTCCGGTAGTGGCCCCAGAGGCGGTGGAGCGGAAGTCCGGCCCGCTGCCCGACGATGTCCCAGAGCGCGACGTCGATCGCGGAGAGCGCGAGCACGGGAGCGCCGCCCCGTCCGTCCGCGATCGTGATTGTCCAGAGATCGCGCCAGATCGCTTCGATCTCCGACGCGTCGCGCCCGAGGATGCGCGGCACCATCACCTCCTCGATGCAGGCCGCGACCGTCCGGAACCCCTCGCGAAGATAGAGCTGGTACCCGAGACCGACGTGGCCCGATTCCGTCTCCACCTCGACGACCACGATCTCGCGGTCGCGCGCGTAGTGACCGAAGAACCCGGGCTTTTCGACGAAGGGCGCCCGCAGCAGCGAGACCCGGACATCTTTGATCTTCATTCAGTCGTTCCTCCTTTGAAGGGCTGGAGCTCCGGGTGAAACGGCCTCCCGGCCACCCGCGATGCCCCCTCCGGCTCGTCTGCTCGAGTCCGAAGCCCGAGGGTTGTCCCGACGTTCGTCGCTCCCGTGACGGGACGGGGCGGGGCGGGAGACTGCGCGTATCGGGAAGCGGCCTCTCGACCCGGTACGTGATGGTGGTCTCGACGCTCGAATCAGGAAGGACACGGACGCGGCGGCGCGGCGGCGCATGCATGCCGAACGGTTCGGCGCACGGGACTTGCCGGGCGCCTGCCCGTCCCCGCGCCCGCTACCAGGCGGCGACCAGGCCGTCGGCCCGTGGATCGCTGCCCGCCGCGTACACCCCGTCCTCGAGGCTCCAGATGATCTGGCCGCGGCCGAACTGGTAGGTCTCGGACGGATCGGGCGGCATCAGCCGGTGGCCGCGGGCCTCGAGGCCGCTTCGCACCCCGGGCCCGGCCGCGGACTCGATGACCGCGTCGAGGCCGTCGAGAACCCTCCACCGGGGCGCGTCGAGCACGGCCTGGGGATTGAGCCCGTGGTCCAGGGTGCCCACGACGACCTGGATGTGCCCCTGCGGCTGCATCGGCGCCCCCATCACCCCGAACGGTCCGACCGGGCGGCCGCCCCGGGTCAGGAAGGCGGGAATGATGGTATGGAACGGGCGCTTGCCGGGCGCGTACACGTTCGCATGCCCCTCCTCCAGGGTGAACCCGAGTCCGCGGTTGTGGAGGGCGATGCCGGTTCCGGGAACCACGATCCCGCTCCCGAATCCGTGGTAGTTGGACTGGATGAGACTCACCATCATCCCGTCCCGGTCCGCGGTGCAGAGGTAGACCGTGCCGCCCGCCGGGAGGTCACCCGGCTCGCGCGCGAGGGCCCGTTCCCCGACAAGGGCGCGCCGGGCCGACGCGTACCCGGGACTCAGCATCGCGGCGACCGGCACGTCCGAGAACCCGGGATCGGCCACGTGGCGATGGGTGTCCGCGAAGGCGAGCTTCATCGCCTCCATCTCGAGGTGCCAGTTCTCGACGCTCACGTGGGGAAGGGCGGCGAGATCGAACCCTTCCAGGATCGAAAGGCCCATGAGGGCGGCGATCCCCTGTCCGTTCGGCGGGATCTCCCAGACCTCGCAGCCCCGGTACGGCACGCCGATCGGCTCCACCCAGTCCGCGCGGTGCGCCGCGAGGTCGTCCGCGGTGAGGTGCCCGCCAGTGCGGCCCGCGAACTCGACGATCGCCGCCGCGAGCGGCCCGGTGTAGAACGCGTCGGCGCCCTCGCGCCCGAGGGTCTCGAGAGTGCGGGCATGATCGGGGAGCCGCCAGCGGTCGCCCGTCGCCGGGGTGCGGCCGTCGCGCGTGAATGCCGCCCGCCAGCCCGCGAGCTGCGGGCCGAGCTCGGCCGTTCGCGAGGGATCGTCGATCTTCTCGAGATAGCGCGCCCACGAGTCAGCCACCACCGGCGAGACCGCGAACCCGTCCCGTGCGTAGTCGACCCCTGCCCGGTAGACGCGTTCCCGGTCCGCCCGACCGAAGCGTTCGTGCAGGGCCTGCCAGCCGGCCGGGATGCCCGGTACGGTGACCGGCAGCCAGCCGAGCTCGGGCATCTGCGCATGACCGAGTCCACGAAGGCGCCCGGCGTCGAGCGCGCGCGGCGCCCTTCCGGAGCTGTTGAGGCCGTGCAGCTTCGACCCGTCCCACACGATCGCGAAGAGGTCCCCGCCGATACCGTTCGAGGTCGGTTCCACCACCGTCAGCGCGATGGCGGTCGCGAGCGCCGCATCGACCGCGTTGCCCCCCGCACGGAGCACGTCGAGCCCGGCCTGGGCGGCGAGCGGCTGGCTGGTCGCCACCGCGCCGTTGGTCGCGAGGACGGGCTGGCGCCGCGAGAAATAGGGAAGACGGTCGAGGTTCATGGAGTCGTTCCGAGGTGCCGGGATGGTCAATTATCGCACCGGGTTCCGAACACCGGGTGGCGAAGACGGTCGCCCGCGGCGAGTCCGATCCGCTCCGCCTCGCCCCCGGCGATCTCGAGCACCGCACGAACCGGGACGCGGGAAGAGATGGTGTCGAGCGAACGTGGGCGGGCGTTGCGGACGATTCGGCGCACCACCCCGCTTCGATCGACGAACACCATGTCGAGCGCGATGAAAGTGTTCTTCATCCACATGCTGGCGATCTCGTCCCGGCCGAAGTCGAACAGCATCCCGGTCCGGGGGCCGAGCTCGCGCCGGAACATGAGACCCCGCGAGCGGTCAGAGGGGGTCGCGGCCAGCTCGACCTCGTAGCGGTGGATCGCCCCGCCCTCGAGATCGAGGCAGAGCGCCTCCGCCCACGCGTCGAGCGACGCGGCCACCCCCGCGAGGAGCACGATCGCGCGCCACCCCGAACGAGCGCCGTGCCGCCTCATCGGACGATCCGCTCGACCCGCGGCCCGAGCCGCGTGACGAGCTCGTAACCGATGGTGCCGGCGGCCTCCGCGACCTCTTCCACCCGCACGGCGCCACCCCCCACCGCGACCCACGCCGCCGTCGGCCTCCCCCCCCTCTCCCCCCGGCGGGCCGGCCCCCCACAGGGTGACCGGGTCGCCGGCGCGCGCCTCCGGACACCCGCGAAGATCGATCGCGATGAGGTCCATCGACACCCTTCCCGCGAGCGCGGCCCTGCGCCCGCCGACGAGCACCGGGGTGCCGGAAGGGGCATGGCGGGGATATCCGTCCGCATACCCGATCGCGGCGAGCCCGAGGCGCATCCGTGCGGGCGCGGTCCAGACCCCTCCGTAGCCGACCGGGGAACCCGCCTCGATGGTCTTCACCGCGACGAGAGGAGCGGTGAGGGTCATTGCCGGACGAAGTCCGTGATCGGCAGCCCGGCCACCGACCATCGGCGCGATACCGTAGAGCATCACCCCGGGCCGCACCCACTCCCGGTGGGCCGCCGGCGCTTCCAGCACCGCGGCGGAGTTCGCGAGGCTCGCGGGCGGAGGCGCGCTCGCGCCGAGTCCGGCCAGAGCCTCGTCGAAACACGCGATCTGCCGCGCCGTCGCCGTGCCGTCCGGTTCGTCGGCGCGTGCGAAGTGACTCATCAGGTGGACCGGCTGCGCAACGGAGGAAAGGTGCGCGAGCGCGTTCCACACCGCGGGCAGCTCCGCGGGGGGAAACCCGAGGCGGTGCATCCCCGTGTCGACCTTGACCCAGACCCGTACCGGCGCCCCTTCGTGCCGCGAGCGCAGCATCTCGACCTGCTGGTGCGCGTGAACGACCGCGTCGAGCCGCTCCGCCGCGATCTGCGCGAGCGCCTCCCGATCCGAAAACCCGCCGAGGACGAGGATGGTCCGGTCGATGCCCGCGCGTCTCAGCACGAGTGCCTCCGAGGTCCGCGCGACCGCCAATCCGTCCGCCGCCGCGAACGCCCGGGCGGCCCACAACGCCCCATGGCCGTAGGCGTCCGCCTTGACAACCGCGAGGACCCGGCTTCCGGCGGCGCGCGCCCGCGCGACCCCGAGGTTGAGGGCGAGCGCGCGGCGGTCGATGCGGGCAACCGGTCCGTCCCGGAATGCGTCCACCGTCGGGTCGTCAGTGGCTCGGATCGTGGTTGCCGAACTTGGCGATGCGGCCGAGGAAGGTCAGGGTGACCGTGCCCGTCGGGCCGTTGCGTTGCTTGCCGATGATGATCTCGGCCTTGCCCCGGTCGGTGGTGTCTTCGTTGTAGACCTCGTCGCGGTAGATGAAGAGGATGACGTCGGCGTCCTGCTCGATGGCGCCCGACTCGCGGAGATCCGAGAGCATCGGCCGGCGGTTGGCGCGCGACTCGAGGCTCCGGTTGAGCTGCGACAGGGCGACCACCGGGACCTCGAGCTCACGCGCGAGCGCCTTCAGCGAACGCGAGATCTCCGAGATCTCGGTGGCGCGGTTCTCCGACGTGCCGGGTACGTGCATGAGCTGCAGGTAGTCGACGACGACGAGTCCGATGTCGTGCTCGCGCTTGAGCCGCCGGCACCGGGCGCGGAGCTCGGTCGGGGTGAGATTGGCGCTGTCGTCGAGAAATATCCGTGACTCGTTGAGCATCGTCATCGCGGAAGTGAGTCGCGGCCAGTCCGCGTCCTCGAGCTTGCCGGTCCGGACCTTGTGCGCGTCGATCCCCCCGAGGGCCGACATGAAGCGCATGGTGAGCTGCTCCGACGACATCTCCATGCTGAACACGATGGCCGCGAGCTTCGTGCGGATGGCCGCGCTCTCCACGATGTTCAGGGCGAGCGCCGTCTTGCCCATCGACGGGCGGCCCGCGACGACAATGAGGTCCCCCTGCTGGAAGCCGGCGGTGTAGCGGTCGAGGTCGAGGAACCCCGTCGGCACGCCGGTGACGTGGCCCTCGACCTGATGGAGCTCGTCGATGCGCTCCAACACGCCGACCAGGACGTCGCGGATCGCTTCCGGACCGGCCCCGGAGCGACGGCGATCGCCGATGGCGTAGACGAGCTGCTCGGCCTCCTCGACGAGATCGACCGCGGGGCGCCCCTCGGTCCGGTAGGCCCGGTCGGCGATCGCCGAGCCCGCGGCGATCATCTCGCGAAGCACGGCGCGTTCGCGGACGATTTCCGCGTAGGCGGCCACGTTGGCCGCGCTCGGGGTGCTCTCGGCCAGCTCGCCGACATAGGCGAGCCCGCCCTCGAACCTCCCATCGCCGTGCGCGCCGAGCCACTCGGTGACGGTGAGCACGTCGCACGGATCGTTGGCGTCGACGAGGGAGGCGATGGCGCGGAAGACGAGCTGGTGATCGCGCCGGTAGAAGTCCTCCTCCCGGACCTTGTCCGCGACCCGGTCCCAGCCCGATGAATCGAGCATGAGACCTCCCAGCACCGCCCGCTCGGCCTCGATCGAGCTCGGCGGCACCCGCAGGCGGGATGCCTCGGGGTCGCCCCGGGAGACGGCGGCGGTGGCCACTACCCGGGCTTCGGCCGGGCACCCGCGGCCGGATCAGCCGCGCGCTGCGAGGCGCATCTTCGCTCCGCGGACCGGCCTGCCTTCGGAAATGCCATGCGCGGCGCTCAGGCGGCCGGCTCCTCGCCGCCCTCCCCTTCGGCGGGGGGCGGTTCGCCGGAAGCGGAGTCATCGGCGATCTCCGCCCCCGCGGCCTCCCCGGCTACGTCGGCAGCCTCCTCCTCGTCCTCGGCGGTATCCAGATCCTCGAGCGAGCCTCCCATCGGAACGACCGCCACCCGCACGAACGCCTCGACGTCCGGGTGGACCCGAACCGGGATCTCGTACCGGCCGGTCTGGCGGATCGGGCCGTCCGGCATGCGCACTTCGTTGCGCCGCACCTCGACCCCCGCCTCGGTCGCCGTTTCCGCGATGTCGATGATCCCCACCGAGCCGAAGAGCCGCCCTTCCCCGCCCGCCCGGCGGGTGATGACAAGATCGAGGGCCGCGAGATCCTCGCTACGCCGCGTCGCCCGAACGACCTCGTCGGCGGCCTGGCGCTCGAGCTCGGCCCGTCGCTCCTTGAAGCGGACAACGTTGCGCTCGGTGGCGGACAGCGCCTTGCCCTGCGGAACCAGGTAGTTCCTGGCATACCCGGGCTTCACGTCCACGCGATCGCCGAGCCCTCCGAGGCCCGCGATCCGTTCCAGCAGAATCACTTCCATTCACCTCTCCCTTGCCGGGTCCGTTTCCCGGTGTGTCGATTCAACCCGCCGGCGGCGCTCGCCGGCCTGCGTGTCGCGGGAATGACGGCGTACGGCATTCCCGTGGCGATTCCGAAGTCGGCGAAAGCCCTTGCACTTTCCCCCTCCACTGCCACGTTCCTACTCGCCCGCCGGAGGGTTGCCGCGGACCCCGAAGCGGTTCCGGTAGTCGATCCACGTGTCGGTCAACCCTACGAGCGCGAGACCGAGAACCACCTCGGACGCCGGCTGCGGAACGAACGCGAGCGCCACGTACAGCCCGGCGAGCCATGCGACCGAAGCGTTTCGCCGCTTGACGACGTAGTGAACCAGAGATATCCCCTGCAGCCCGAAGATCACCATGAGGATCATCAACCACTCCAGGGCGAGATGGGATACCCAACCGTCGGCGACCCACGCGAGGGCGGTGAGCACGAGGGCCGCGTACCCCGAGTTCCGGGGCATTCGAAGCGCCCGGAACTCTTCGCCGAAGCCACCGGGGCGGTCGAGCACCGCGTGCCACCATCGCGCGAGCAGGAGAGTTACGGCCAGGCCGAGCAATGCCCCTGCCGCCACGATTCCCGTCATGATTGGAGCGATGCGGTCGATGAAGAGACTCCAGTCGGCGGAGATCGGGAACCAGGAGAAGAAATCCTCGAGAACCCCGGTCCACCACGCGGCGGGGTCGCCGAGGACGATTCGCACGACGACGACCGCAATCGCCAGAATGAGCGCCCCGGCCGCGAGCGCGGTTCCCTGGGAGCGCGATTGCCGCAGCACGATTGCGAGAACCCACACCGGGACCCAGCTCATCAGGGCGAGGAGCAGGGCCGGAAAATAGGACTGGATTGCGGCGAACGTGAACGCGCCGCCCAGCACCGTCGAACCCAGCAGCACCCACACCCCCTCGACCGCCCCGTGGCGGAGGGTCGCGAGTCCGAGCAGCGCACCACTCAGATAGTTGAACGGAAACAGGACGAGGGAGAGCACCGAGCACACGGCGCACGCGGTGATGACGTGCACCCGTCCTCGCATCACGAAGGTCAGGAGGGAACGCATCGCGTTCGCCGCGAGGTTCAGGCGGCGGGCGTCGACCGCGCCCTCGGTCGGGAACCCGCTTCCCCGCCGCGGTGCCGCGAAAGCGGCGGCGCGGAACACCATGCCTCCCGCAACGCCGCGCGGAAGGGCGTCCGGCCGCTTCGTCGGCGGGCCGGCACGATGCGACGGGCCCGACGGCGGAGGCGCGATGGATTCATGGCCTCGCCGTTCCCTGCGGCCGTCAGTTCCGATGCGCGTCGCTGTAGGGAAGAAGCGCGAGAAAACGTGCTCGCTTGATCGCCCGCGCAAGCTGGCGCTGAGGGCGCGCCCTCGTGCCGGTGATGCGGCTCGGTACGATCTTTCCCGTTTCCGTGATGTACTGGCGAAGGGTGTTGAGATCCTTGTAGTCGATCTCCCTGATCCCTTCGGCCGTGAACCGGCAGTAACGCCGGCGGCGACTGTATCGCGCCATGCTCAGGACCTCTCGACTTGCAGTTCTTCGGCGGGCGCCGTCACGGCCTCGGACTCGGCCGCCGGCGTGGGCTCGGCTTCGGCCGCCGGCGCGGGCTCGGAAGCGGAAACGGACTCCGGCTCCCGGACCGGGGCGGCCCGCTTCGGTTCGGCGAGACCTCCGGCAGCATCTTCGCGTGCGGCATCGCCGTGGGGGACAGGCCGGGGGGCGTCGGAGCGGGGGGCGTCGGACCGCGCCGAATCGAATCGGCGCTCGCCCCGCCGCTCGCCATTGCCGTCGCCGCGACGGCGCGAACGGTCGCGGGGCCCCTTGTCCTCCTTGGCCTTCGCCATCGGCGACTCCTCGGTGACCGCCTCGCGGCGTGCCATCACGAGATTGCGAAGGACCGCGTCGTTGAAACGGAAGCTGGACACGAGCTCGTCGAGCACGGGCTTGTTGCACTCGATGTTCATCAGCACGTAGTGGGCCTTGTGGACCTTCTCGATTGGGAATGCGAGCTGGCGCCGACCCCAGTCCTCGAGCCGATGGATGCTGCCGCCGTCCGCCTCGATGATGGAGCGGTAGCGATCGACCATCGCACGAACCTGCTCGCTCTGGTCCGGATGAACCAGAAACACGATCTCGTAGTGCCGCATGAATCCTCCTTTCGGATTGCAGGCCCCGCGCGAGGCCTGGGGTGGCCGCCACGCTTCATCGTGGAGGCAAGGAGCGAAGCGGGCGATCGTAGCGCATCGCGGGATTTGGATTCAAATCGGTTCCCTTCGCGTCGCGGCCGCCAACCCCATTCCCTCCCGCAATCCGGACGCGCGGGCTCCACGGATTCCGTCCGGGGGACCTCGGTCCGGCGGCGCGTGCTCCGATTCCGGACGACACCGCCGGGCGGTTGCGAGCCGGCGGTCGGGATGCGTTCCTTCGATGGTGGCGCATTGTTCTCGCACATCCGTTCGGATAACGTGGCACCCGAATGCGCGGCCACGCTCCGGCGCATGCGAACTCGGCGGCGCTTGCCCGCCGACGGGAGGCCGCTTGGCGCCCCTCCCTCCCGCGACCGGGAGACTTCGCCCCGCCGCGCTCGACGCGCTCCGCCGGGAGGCAGGTCGGGGCCGGAGCGAAGTCTCGGCCTCGGGTGAACGATCCGGATGAGAATTGTGCAAGGTCAGGACCGAACAACCAAATGACTTCAATCGACGATCGCCGCTCCGTCACCCTTTGGCTCGGCACCTGGGGCGAATGCATCGCGAACCTCGATTTCGCGCGGGCGAGGACCCTGTTCGCCCCGGAGGTGGTCGGGTTCGGAACCTGGTCCGACCTGCTTTCCGGAATCGACGACCTCGAGACCCGGCAGTGGCGCAAGGTCTGGCCCACGATCTCCGACTTCCGCTTCGATCTGGACTCGATCTGGATGGACGTGTCCCCGGATCGCCGGCTCGGCCATGCAGCCGCCGCATGGAGCTCGACGGGTCTGGACCGCGACGGACGGCCATTCACGCGGCCGGGGCGCTGCACCGTGACCCTGCGCCGATCGGGCGGCGCCGCGCCGTGGCTCGGGACCCACACTCACTTCTCGCTGAACCGCGGCACTCCCCCGGTCAGCTATCGCGACCCCGCTTCCTCCTGAGACCAACCCGGATCGGTCCCCGACATCGGGGAACATCCGCAAGCCCGGTTGCCGCGGCGGAGCCAGCCGCGACCGGGGCGAAGGCGGCAGGCCCGGATTCAACTTCCGTGTGGCTCGGCTGCGGGCGCACTGCCGGACGGGCCGTGCACCGGATCGCCCGGGCGTCGAGCAGTGCGGATCCTCGCGCCCCCCAATGCCCAGCGCAAAGAGACCGGAAACGCATTCGAGAGTGGCGGAGGCGGTCATCGCCATCCACGCGCCGAGCTGGCGCAACCCGAAGTCGGGGCCGCAGTGGCGGGCGAGTCTGAAAACCTACGTGTATCCGAGGCTCGGCGCGCTCCCGGTGTCGGAGATCACGCCGGGCCACGTCATGGCCGTGCTCGAGCCCATCTGGAACGAGAAGCGCGAAACGGCGCGCCGCGTCAAGCAGCGCATCTCGGCGATCTACCGGTGGGCGGTGGCCCAAGGCCACCGCACCGACGATCCGGCGGGCATCGCGATCGACGCGGCGCTGCCGCGCAACGGGGTGAAGCGGCTGATCGAGGCGTCGTTGGTTGCTCTGTGTCTTCGTGTGCCTCTCCGTGTCGGCGCTTGAATCTTCCGAAGCGTGTGATCGTACCCGCTGACGCGGTAGCTCCACCGGCCGGCCCGGTCGCGGTGCAGCGGGTGCAGCCGGTACCCCGGCGGTTCGAGGTCGCCCGGGCCACTCGGCGGCGTCGAGGCCGGCGAGTGTGCGGCCCAGGCGCTACGCAAGATCCTGCGGCACCCCGGGCGCGGACTCCCGGGCGTCAGGAGGACGAGGCGCGGCGCAGGGAGGAGCGGACCTGATCGGGCGGGTTGATGGGGACGAACATCCCGGCGGGGAACAGGTAGTCTTCGCCACTCTCGTCGACGATACGCAGGTCGCCGTCGGCGCGAGCGTCCTCGTCGGGCAGCGTCCGGTAGATCTTGTGGAGTTCCAGGGAAGCCGGGTAGTCCGCGTTGTCGACGCAGACGACGTAGTCGGCGGCTTGCGTTCGTATGCTCATTGTCGGTCCAGGTAGCGTTTTCGCTTGAACTCGCGTCGTCCGATGCCGTGCGCTTCGTACCAATGCAGTTCGGCCAAGCGGACAGCGCCATTCTCCAGGCGTATGCGGGCGATCCCCTTGCGCTTGCACCCGTTGCCGACGCCGTACGCCCGCCGCAACCTCGACAGCTCGCGGATGCCGGTGCCCCGGGCAATGGTCTCCGCATGCGAAATGCCGCCGATGATGTCGAAGTTCACGGCAGGGTCGCACACGCTGCATTGGGTACGTGGGGAGGTTCGCAGAACGCGTGGGGGCGGTCAAACACTACACTCACGGACGCCCGTTGCCAGGTTCTACGTGCGGCCGCAGTCCCGGCCGTCGCGGCCGGCGGTGGCCCACAAGGAACCCTGTCATTCGAGTGCCTGGAAGGGGAGCTTCACGCCGAGGCGCATGTCGCGCACGACTTCGACGACGATGGGACCGGCGATGCCCGCGGAATGCGGAGAGAACGTACTGCCGGAGAGACTCGGCCGCGAGGTGGTTGACGAGCGGGACCACCGCGCTGGCCGGGCACGGGTTCGATCACCCCCCCAACGGATCCACGGGTATTGAGAGAACGCACCGTCTTCGATCGAGCGCCGGAAGGAGACGGGAAAGGCTCTCCGGCGGTCAGGAAGGTCTCAGGAAACGCCGGACGGCGTCATTCAATCTCTTCACTATTGTGGTACGAATTCTGTAAGTAGTTGTCTTTTTGAAAAGATGGCGGAGAGGGAGTCCGTCACCGCCGTTTTTCATGAGACATCTCGCAGTCCCTTATAGTGTATGTATCTTACTGATAAATAAACGTTTATCAGTGTCACGGGGCTCCTTGACCGACCACTCCGAAT
>MKWU01001565.1_pt1 | contig 38790 bp, 25 predicted proteins | sample 809101 | NCBI WGS metagenome assembly MKWU01 (sample SAMN05860141, study PRJNA318959) | sponge metagenome | host: Aplysina aerophoba | place: Slovenia: Piran, Adriatic Sea, Gulf of Piran | collected 2013-05-07
CGATCGTCCTCTCGGGCACCGCCATGCCGCGACTCACGTCGGAGATCGGCCTCGCATCCGGATACTCGGGCTATCTCGGTTCCGGCATCGCCTACACCGTGTCCTATACCAAGGAAGTGAGCATCGAGGAGGGGATCCGCAGCTACCAGTCCCTCGATCGTCTGAGGAGCCTGTATCAGGATCGGGGCGTCGAGCTTCATCGCCGACAGCCGGGCTTTCTCACCGGGACCAACGTTCCGCCGTGCGTCGCCATCGCGATTGCGGTGCTCGACGCCCTGCTCGCGGCGGAGCAGGGCGTGCGGAACTATGGCCTGGAGCTCGGCCAGGCGCTGCACCTCGTGCAGGATGCCGCGGCGTTGCACGTCTGCGGCGAGCTTGCCCAGGAGTATCTGCGACGGGCGGGGCACGACGATGTATTCACGCCGACCATCTCTCTTCACTGGATGGGCGCGTGGCCGCAGGACGAGGCGCAGGCGGCGACGCTGATCTCGTACGGCGGGACGCTGGCCGCGGTCGGCGGAGCGGTGAGCTGCACGACGAAGAGCACGCACGAGGCCATCGGCATCCCGACTCCCGAGGCCAATGCCGAGGGACTTCGGACGACCCGCATGGCGATCTACCTCGCCCGAAACATCCGGCTCCACGGCATGGAGGACTTCGAGCGCGAAGCGGACCTCATTCGGCGCGAGGTTCGGCCCATCGTCGACAAGGTGCTGGAGATGGGCGACGGAGACGCTGCCGTCGGAACGGTGCGCGCGTTCGAGGCCGGCGTGCTGGACGTGCCGTGGTCCCCGAACCGCCAGGTCGCGAGCCGCGTGCTTCCCGCACGCGATGCGGACGGTTATCTGCGCATGTTCGATGCAGGCGGATTGCCGATCCCCGGCGAGGTGCTGCAATTTCACGAGGAGCAGCTTCGAAGGCGGGCCGAGCGCGAGCGCCGTCCCTACGACCACGAGCTCGCGGTGACGAGCGTGTACGAGATGTCGCAACCGCTGAGCGACCTCCTGCCGTACTTCGTGTAGGGCGACGGGCGGTTCGATGTTCGCCCGAGCGGTGCGTCGCGGCGGCGGGGGACGGAGGAGAGTCCGGGCGCCAGACCGGGCCTCACAGCTTCGGCGGCGCGTCCGCGGGAATCTCGCCGTTGCCGAACGTGAGGAGGCGGGCCAGGCGGGGTCCGCGCAAGCCGGCCATCAGGCGTCGGCCGGCGGCAGCTCGGCGGCCTCCACGGCCGCCGTTTGCCGGGCGCGGTACGCGTCCAGCTCGGCGCGCAGCGCCGGGCGCCTCAGCGCCGCGATGGACACTGCCAGCAGGGCGGCGTTGACCGCGCCGGCGCGCCCGATGGCCAGGGTGCCGACCGGTACGCCGGCCGGCATCTGCACGATCGACAGCAGCGAGTCGACGCCGTGCAGGGCGTGGCTCTGCACCGGCACGCCGAGCACCGGCAGCGGGGGGGAGGCGGCCACCCTGCCCGGCCGGGGCGCCCGCGGCGGGGGGGTGTGGGGGGCCCCCATGCCGGGCGGGTGCGCCGCGCCGCCGGCCGCCGCGACGATCACCTCGATGCCGCGGCCCGCCGCCTGCCGCGCGTAATCGCGCATCCGCTCCGGCGTGCGGTGCGCCGACACCACCCGGCACTCGTACGGCACCGCGAACTCACGCAACGTCGCGTCGGTGTGCTGCATCGTCTCCCAGTCAGACGCGCTGCCCATGATCACCCCGATCACCGGGCGCGGCGCCGGCCCGGCGCCGTCACTCATTGGTCTCCTCCGACGGACGGCGCAGCACGATGCGGTCGTCCTCCAGCTCCACCTGCAACCGGTCGCGGCCGTCCACGCCGAGCGCACGCAGGTAGTCGCCCGGCACCTGGAGGCGGCCGGCACGATCCACTACCGCCAGCTCCTGGTGCGTGTCCGCGTCTTCCATGTGCGCGGCAAGCTGGGCTATCTCGCTGATCTCGCTGGCGTAGGTGCCGCGTCGAATGAACTCGCTGGAGGTGCGTCCGTCTCGGATTGCCACCACCCGGTCCACCTGCTGCGCGATGCGCCGGTCGTGGGTCACGATCACCACCGTAACGCCCAACTCCTGGTTGATCTTGCGCAGCGCGTCCAGCACGCTTGCCGCCGTGGCGCCGTCGACGCTGCCGGTGGGCTCGTCTGCCAGCACCAGCGGCGGCTCGTTGGCCAGGGCGATGGCAATCGCCACCCGCTGCTGCTCGCCGCCGGAGAGCTGGCTCGGCCGGTTGTGGGCACGGTGCCCCATGCCCATCATGGCCAGCAACTGTTCCGCCCGGCGGCGGCGCTCGCGGCGCCCGGTGAGCAGCATCGGCACTTCCACGTTCTGCACCGCCGACAGGTAGGGAATGAGGTTGCGCGCGCTGCTCTGCCACACGAAGCCAACCTTCTCGCGCCGGTAGCGCAGCAGCTCCAGCCGCGACAGCTTCAGCAGGTCGCGATCGGCTACCGTGATCTTGCCGGCGGAAGGCAGGTCGAGGCCGCCGATTACGTTGAGCAGCGTGGACTTGCCGCTCCCGCTGTTGCCGATTATCGCCATCAGCTCGCCGTCCGCCACCTCCAGGTCGAGCCCCTGCAGGGCGATCACCTCGAATTCCGCGGTCTTGTAGATACGCACCAGATTTTCTGCGCTGATCATGGCGCCGGATCCCCGCCGCCCGCGCGGTTCACCACGAGGCCGTTTTCCAGTTGCACCAGGTGATCGGCCAACTCGACGATGTACGGGTCGTGGCTGCTCATTACCACCGTTACACCGTGCTGCTGCACCAGGCGCCTCACCAGCACCATCACCTGCAGGCCGGTATGCGTGTCCAGCTCCGCCGTCGGCTCGTCGGCGAACAGCAAGGTGGGCTCGTGCGCGATGGCGCGCGCAATGGCCACCCGCTGCTGCTCGCCGCCGGACAGCTCGCCCGGCCGGTGGTCCATGCGCCCGCGCAGCCCCACCAGGGCAAGGCAGTCGCGGGCCCGCCGCTCGCGCTTCGCATCGTCGTAGCCGGCCACGCGCAACGCGAAGTCCACGTTCTCGAACGCCGACATCACCCCGATCAGCGCTACCGACTGAAACACGAACCCCATGCGCAACCGGCGCAGCTCGTCGCGCTCGTGGTCGTTCAGGCCGACGATGTCGAGGTGCTCGAACTCCACGCGGCCGCCGCTGGGGTAATCGAGGGCGCCGAGGATATTGATCAGCGTCGTCTTGCCCGAGCCGGACGGTCCCTGCAGGATGGTCAGCCGTGCCCGCGGCACGCGCAGGCTCACCTCCTGCAGGGCATGCACGGTGCTGCCGCCGACCTGGAACGAACGGCGCAGGCTTTCCGCGCTGAGCACGAACGGCGAATGCAGCGCCGCGGCGGTACTCACTCTTCTCCCAACTTGAGCGCCTGCTGAATGTCCAGGCGGGCCAACAGGGCGCGGAACAATACGGCGCCAAGCCCCAGCAGCGCCGCCGCCACCACGTAGATGCGGACGAAGTCGGCGCGCTCGCTGGCCACCCGGAACGCCGGCACCTGGTCGGCGGCGGCGTAGATCACCTGCAACAGCGGCACGAACAGCAGCGCCGCCACCCGCCCGATCACCATGCCGGCCACGATCGCCGAACCGGTAATAAGGACCTGCTCCACCACCAGCATCGCCAGAACGCGGCGGCTCGACATGCCGATGGCGCGCAGCACGCCGAACTGCAGGGTACGGGAACGCAGGGTCAGCACCCAGTACATCACGAATCCGACCACGCTGATCAGCATGGCCACCGAAAAGCCGAGCGTCAGCACTCCGTTGGTGCCCTGCAACAGCGGGTCGTTCTTGGCCTCCACCACCTGCTGGGTGGCGTCGGTCATGGCGACGATATCCAGATCCCGATCCTCAATTTCCCGGTAGATTTCCGCGCTGCTGCTGCGCGCTTCCCGCTTCGCCCAGACCTCGTACGGTTCCGTCGCCATCTTCGCGCGTATGTAGGGGAAGTTTGCTACCACCAGGCGCGGCGGGGTGCGATCGTCGACCGGCACGAAGGTGGGCCAGTGGTCGATGAAGCCGACCACCACGCCGTCCACCACGTCCTGGCTGGACCAGGTGACCAGGATGGTGTCGCCGAGCTTGAGTTCGAACTCTTCGGCGATCGAGGAGGACAGCAGCATCGCCTTCGGATTCGAGGCAAGCCGGTTCAGGTAGTGATTCCAGTGCACCGGCAGCAGATCGGAACGGAACCAGGCCACCCGCCCGAACTCTTCCGGGGTAATCGCCATCAGCGACGACATGGCGCGCCGGTTGCCCGGCAGCGATACTTGCGCGCGCGCCTGGCGCAGCACCCGGGTGGTGCCTGCAAGGCCCGGTATCTGAGTGTACGGATGATAGGGCGGCTCGCGGTACTGCACTACCGACGAGCCGAACGTAACCGCCGCGGGCTCTCCCGGCATGCTGCCGCCGTCCGGTGGCTGGTCGCTCGGAAAGTAGGGTTGCATGGTGAGGTCGGCGCCCGCGGCGTAATAGATGCGCTCCTCGATGTTGCGGTTCACGGTGCGCGCGGCGCTGCTGTTATAGATGCCGAGCGCCAGGGTCAGGATCAGGAACACCATCAGGAATTGCTCGTGGCCGCGGGCGCGCGCCACCTGGATGAAGGCCGCGTACAGCGGCGGTGACCAGCGCCGCCGCGCCACCCGGAACAGGGCGCGCACCAGGTACGGAAACAGGCGCAGGCTCAGCATCGCGCAGCCCAGAATGAACAACACCGAGGTCAGGAACAGCAGCGGGTCGAGCGGCAGGTCCGACCCGCTGGCGGCGGTGAGCAGCACGATCTCGCGGCGCTGCTGAAACTGGATCAGGCCATAGACGGCGACTGCGATCAACACCAGGTCGAGGTAGAAGCGGCGCCAGAAGGTGTAGCGCCGGGTGCGCGCGCCGCGGCCGCGCAGTTCCACGATGGAGGTGCGCGCCGCGCGCGACGCCGGCAGCAGGGTGGCGGCGAGAAAGATCGCCGCCCCGGCGAGCGCGAACCCGTAGGCGCGCAGGCCGATTTCGGCCTTCAGGGAGGTACGCCCGACGAACTCCAGGAACCCATTGGCGGCGCCCAGGAAGCGCACAATGAGCAGCGCCAGCGGCGGCCCAAGCGCCATCGCGGCGGCCGCGAGCAACAGGCTCTGCAGCAGGTAGACCGTGAACAACTGGTTGCCGGCGGCGCCGCGGCTCTCCAACACGGCGATCTCGGCCAGGTCGCCCTCCACGATCAGCTGCGACACCATGTACATGAAGAACGCCAGCACCAGCACAATCGGCACGTGCAGGAACGACAGGGTGATCTTCAGGATCGCCGCCCGGCGGTTGTACTCCTCCAGCAGCGCGGCGATCCCGAAGTCCAGTTCCACGCGGCGTTCGGCCGATGCGCGCCGGTATTCGTCGTAGCGCCGCAACAGGTTGGGCACGTTGTCGATCCTGATGCGGTGGTAGTCGAGCGCGAAATACCAGGACCCATTGGTCAGGTTGCGCGTCGGCGTGCGCAGAAAGTCGCGCAGGAAGGTGTCGTAGTCGATCAGGAAGCTTTCCGACAGCGAGGTGAAGCGCCGAAACCAGTACAGGTCGCGCGGATCTTTCTTGGCGAATACGCCCACCACCTTGACCGTGAGGCGCGGCTGTTCTTCGAGCAGGTCGTGCAGCAGGTAGGTGCGGCCCAGGATCAGCTGCAGGTCCTGCATCGCCTCGCTGGTGACGATCGCCTCGTACACGCCGTCGACCGGCTCCGGGTTGAACATGCGCCCGTGCAGCACGGTAACGTGGTCGGGCAGGTGCTGCAGCGCCTCCACGCGGCTGAACTTCTTCACCACCTCGACGCGGCTCTCTTCCGGCTGCGGGCGCACGTCGTACAGGTAGTCCAGGGTGATGCGCTTCATTTGCGCCGCCACCGGCACGCCGAGCGCCGGCACCAGGTTGGTGAGAATTTCCTCCTCGAGCGCGTCGTGGAACGGCGCCTTGGCGGCGGGCGATTCCACCAGCCGGTAGAAGTTGTAGGTGGCGGCGGTGGTCCCCGGATAGCGCCCGGTGCGTTGCTGGTAGCGCTCCAGGTCGCGGGTAAGCAGGCGCTGCAGCACCCCGTCGGTGTAAATGGGGATGCTGGCCAACAGCCCGACCGAGAGCACGGAGCCGGCCAGCAGGGCCAGTACCAGCCAACGGTGGCTGGCCATCTTGCGCAGGACGAGCGTTAGCGTACGACTACCTCTTCACCCGGCTCCAATCCGCCTGCGACCTCGACCTGGGTGGGGGTCTGGATGCCAATCTCGACGTTGCGCTCTTCGCGCAGCCCGTCCTTGAGCACGTACACGAAGCGCCGCCCCAGGTAGGTCTGCACCAGGTTGCGGGGCAGCACGATGACATCCTCGCGGCGCGCCCTGATCAGCACCACCGAAGCGGTGTCGCCCTTCTCCACCTCCTCCGGCAGGTCATCGACGCGGATCAGGATCAGTTCGCGCATCTCGTCGGGGGCATCGCGCGGCGCGTTCAGAGGCGTCATCACCACCTCGCCCGTATACTTGTCGCCGCGGATGTCCACGCTCACGTCTGACCCGAGGGCGAACTCGGAGCGCTTGGGGCCGGTGTAGCTGAGCAGCACCTCGGTGGGATCGGCAATCTGCACCACGGTCCGGAATGGCTCCACCGGCTCGCCCTCGCCGAGCGGGGCGATGTACACCACTTCGCCGGCCACCGGCGCCACCAGCCGCGACTTGGCCAGTTCGTCGCCGAGCTGCTGCAGGCGCAGCTTCTCCAACTCCACGTCGAGGGCGGCGTTCTCGCGGGCGAAGCGGTCGGCGTCGCGGGCTGCGGCCAGTTCGACCGCCAGTTCCGCCTTGCGCAGGCGGATCTCCTGGCGGCGCACCTCCAGTTCCAAGCTGTCGGTGTCCAGGTCGGCGATCAACTGGCCCGGCACCACGTCGTCGCCGTAGCCGACGTAGATGCCGCGCAATGGGCCACTGCGGAAGCGGAACTTGAGCGAAAACTGGCTGGGATAGATGAATACGCCGCCGACCGTCACCCGGTCCTCGATCACGCCCGGCTCGGCAGTGAGGACCCGGTACTCGATCTCCGGCGTGGCGAGCAGCGGCGGGGCCAGGATCTGCTCCTCCTGCGGCAGCAGGAAGCAGCCGGCGAGCGCCATGGCCGCGGCCAGGGAAGCGGCCCGCAGCACGGCGGGCAACGCGGCACCCGGCAGCCGGCGCATGGACCGCATCATCCGAACACCGCCCGTATGCCGGCGACCGGGGTGTAGACGATGGTGTCGAAGAAGCGCGGCGTGATGCTGGCGATCAACTGGTAACCTCCGTAGGCCACGATCTCCAGCCACGGGATCGGGCTGAAGCCCAATTCCAGAGTCAGCTCCTCGAACAGCGCGACGAACCGGTCGCCGTCCGCCACCGCGGCGTTGGCAAAGCTGCCCGCGCCGGTCCAGGAGCTTACCGCGATGGAAAGCGGCCCGGCGGCGAATTCCTGCCCCACGATCAGGCCGCCGAAGCCGGCCTGCAGGCGCAGCGCGTCGGCAAGGTCGATGAAGCCAACCCCGAAGCCGCCGATCCGCGTACCCGCCGGGTTGGCGCCGTAACCGAAACCGCTCACCGTGACCGCCTCGATTGCATGACTGGAAAATACTTCGCCAGCGTACAGGGGCAAACCGGCCGCCACGCCGCCCTCGGCTGCCAGGGCGGTGGCGTGGCTCATCAGCAGTGCCGCGGCCAGCGGGCGGGGAAGGTTGCGCAACGTCATGATTCGCTTGCGGCGGGCCGGCGGCGGCCGTCGCCGGGAGTGAAAGTAACACTCCGCGCCCCTGGTTGGATAGGTGCCGGCGCGCCGCCAGCGCCGTGGCCAGCGGTCGGCGGAACGCCGGTTGGCGCGCGCGTTGAGGCGCCCTGCGTGCGCGGGCCGCGCAGCCGGCGGCGCGGCGTACGTTGTAGCGCGGGCGCCACAACGGCTACCATCGGCGCATGGTGACGCTGTACGGAGATGGCAATTGATTCTCGGCGCCGATCACGTGGCCCTGAGCGTGGCCGACGTGGAGCGGTCGATCCGGTTCTACACCGATCTGTTCGGCTTCGAGGTACGCCGCCGGCTGCCCGCCGACCCGAGCCTGCCGCTGGACAAGGTGATAGGCGTGGCCGGGGCCGCGGCCGACATCGCACACCTGTACCTGGGCGAATTCATGCTGGAGTTGTTCCAGTACCGCGTACCGGAGGGGCGCGCGGATGCGGCGGCGCGGTCGCAGGCCGACCACGGCTACATCCACTTCGGCCTGCGGGTGACCGATATCCGCGGTGAGACCGCGCGGTTGCGCGCCGCCGGGGTGAGTTTCCTCGGCGACCCGGTGGAGTTTCGCCCCGGAGCGTGGGTGGTGTACTTTCGCGGTCTGGACGGCGAGGTGGTGGAACTGCGAGAGGTTCCGGATACGCAACGCTGAGCGCAACGGCGGGGAAAAGCACTGGCCGAGAATGGGATGGTGAGAGACAGGTGAGCAGCGAACGACAGGGCGGCGGCAGATTGCCGGGAGCGCCGGTAGCAGTGGTGACCGGCGCCGGGCGCGGCATCGGAAGGGCGATCTGCCTGGCGTTGGCGCGCGACGGCGCCGACGTGGTGGCAAGCGACATCGACCTGGACGGTGCGCGGGAGACCGCCGGGATGGTGGCCGGCCTCGGCCGCCGCGGGCACGCCCGGCAGACCGACGTGGCGAGCGAGGAGCAGATCGTGGCGCTGATTGGCGGCACCGTGCGCGACCACGGGCGCATCGACGTCCTGGTGAACAACGCCGGCGTGGTCAGGTTATGTCCGATTCTGGAACTGACCGCCGAGCAGTGGGACCGCACCATGGCGATCAACCTGCGCGGCACCTTCCTGGCCAGCCGCGAGGCGCTGCGCGCGATGTGCGGCCAGAAGCACGGCAAGATCGTCAGCATCTCGTCGCTGTCGGCCAAGATCGGTGGCTACGCGGCACCCGCCGACTATTCCGCCTCCAAGGCGGGCATCATCACCTTGACCAAGAGCCTGGCGCTAGCCGGCGCGGCCCACGGCGTGAACGTGAACGCGGTGGCGCCCGGCCCGGTCGACACCGACCTGACGCGCGCCTGGGGTGAGGACGTGAATGCCGACTTCGCCGCCAACATTCCGTTCCGGCGCTACGGCACCGCCGAGGAGGTGGCTGACGCGGTTGCTTTCCTGGCGTCCGATCGCGCCTCCTACATTACCGGCGAGATCATCGACGTCAACGGCGGATTCCTTATGGACTAGCGGGAGAGAACTCGATGCGGCAAGAAGAACTTCGTCCCAAATTCAGTTGGCAGCGGTGGAGCTCGGAGGAGGGCGACCTGGCGGCGCTCCCGGACGGGGTGGCGGCGCGCATGTTGTTCGACGTGCTGCTGATCAACCGTTTCGAGCTGGCGCTGCTGGAGCTGAAGGGCAGCGACGCGGTATGGGGGCCGGTGCACACCAGCGTCGGACAGGAGGCGACCGCCGCCGGCGTGGTGGCGGCGCTGCGCCCGGCCGACAAGTTCGCCGCCACCTACCGGTCGCATCACCAGTTCCTGGCCAAGGCACTGCAGTACCGGCTGCCGTCGGCGTGGAATCCCGCCGACGACGACCTGCCGGAGGCGGGGCTCGAGGTGGTGCGGCGCACCATGGCGGAGATCATGGGGCTGGCGCCCGGCTACTGCGGCGGGCGCGGCGGGTCGATGCACCTGCGCTACGCGGAGGCGGGGTTTCTCGGCGCCAACGCCATCGTGGCCGGCGGGTTGCCGCTGGCGGCGGGCGCGGCGTACGCCGAGAAGCAGGCCGGCAGCGGCGGCGTGGTGGTGGGCTTCGTGGGCGACGGCGCCCTGCACCAGGGTGCCCTGCACGAAGCGCTGAACATGGCCGGGCTCTGGAAGCTGCCGCTGATCTGCTTCGTGGAGAACAACCTGTATGCGGTCGCCACCAGCGTGCAGGAGGCGTCGGCAGTGGAGGACCTGTCGGTCCGCGCCGCCGCCTACGACATGGACGGCTACATCGTCGACGGCAGCGACCCGGTGGCGATCTACCGGCTGGTAAGCCACGTGGCGGACGGCCTGCGCGGCGGCGGGCGCCCGGCGATGATCGAGGCCAAGTGCTACCGCCGCTTCCACCACGCCGGCGACGTGCCCGGCAGCGCGTTCCGCTACCGCAGCCGCGACGAGGAGGCCGACTACGCCGGCCGCGAGGTGACCCGCGTGCTCCCGGAGGCGGTGCAGGAGGCGGGCATCCTGTCGGCCGAGCAAGTGGCGCACATCCGTAGCAGCAGCGAGCAGGCGGTGCTGGCGGCGATGGACGCCTGTGCGGTCAAGGAAGCGGACGGCGCCTGGGCGGTGCGTGGCGAACTGTGGCCGCGAGCGGAGACCGCCGCGGACGGCATGCGCAGCTCGGGGCGCGAGTGGCAGGGCATCTCCTTCGTGTCGCCACGCGACCTGTCCGCGAACGGCGCGGCCGCTCGGGACATGATCTACTCCGATGCCATTGCCGCGGTCACCGGGCGCTGGCTGGAACGCGACCCACGCGCCATCGTGTTCGGCGAGGAGGTGGCCAACCTCGGCGGCGGCGCGTACGGCGCCACCCGTGGCCTGCCGGAGCGGTTCCCGGGCCGGGTCATCAACACGCCGATCTCGGAGGGCGGATTCGCCGGGCTCGGCTTCGGCGCCGCCCAACTCGGCATGCGCGTGGTGGTGGAGATCATGTTCGCCGACTTCGCCCTGGTGGCCGCCGACCAGTTGTTCAACCAGATCAGCAAGGGCCGCCACATGTACGGCGACACCACCGACGTGCCGCTGGTGATACGCACCCGCATCGGCACCGGCCTCGGCTATGGCGCGCAGCACTCTATGGACCCGGTGGGACTGTACGGCCTGTTCCCGGGCTTCCGGATCGTGGCGCCGGCCACCAGCACCGACTACATCGGGCTGTTCAACAGCGCCATGCACTCGCTCGATCCGGTGGTGATGCTGGAGCACAACGCGCTGTATACGGAGCCCTTCCCTGTGCCGACGGTGCCGGAGCGGCTGGACGGGGATCTGGACTACTGCCTGCCGTTCGGGCAGGCGGAGTTGGTGGCGCAGGGCGACGACCTGACCATCGTCACCTACGGACACCTCGTGGGCCGCTGCCGGGGCCTGGTGGAGCGGCTGATCACCGCCGGGGTGAGCGCCGACATCATCGACCTGAAAACCCTGGATCACGTCGACCTGGACTACGCCACCGTGGGCGCGTCGCTGGCCAGGACCGGGGCGCTGCTGATCGTGGAGGAGGCGGCGCGCAGCCACGGCATCGCGGCCACCGTCGCCGAGCAGGTGCAACAGCGCTTCTTCGACCATTTGGACGCGCCGGTGGCGGTGCTCACCTCGCTCGACATCTCCACCCCGGTGTCGCGCGCGTTGGAACTCGCCGCATTGGTCAGCGACGACCAGATCGTCGACACCGCCGTGGCGGTCGGGAACCGTACGTGGCAGTAGCGGACGCAGCGCCGAGGGCGCGCGCGCCCTCGGCCGGGAATGTGTGCCGGCAGGAGGCGGGGCCGTGGCGGTAGCGGCGCAACCGGTGGCTGCACCACGTACCGCGATCGAGCGCATTCTCGACGGGGTACCGCTGCCGGAGGTGGTGCCGGTTGAGCAGAGCTTCCCGGCCAGCCCGATCGACGATCTGCCAGCGGCGGTGCAGGCGGCGCTGGCCGAGGGAGGCCTGGCCGGCATGGTGCGCGCCGGGCAGCGGGTGGCGCTGGCGGTGGGCAGCCGCGGCTTGGCCAACCTGCCGGAACTGGTGCGGCTGCTGGCCGCGGCCGTGCGCCGGCAGGGGGCGGAGCCGTTCGTGGTGCCGGCGATGGGCAGCCACGGCGGCGCCACCGCGGAGGGCCAGGCGCAGGTGCTGGCCAAGATGGGCGTCACCGAGCAGTCGGTCGGCGCGCCGGTCCACGCGCAGATGGAGGTGGTGGCGCTCGGCGAGGCGGCGCCCGGCCTGCCGGCGTTCTGCGACAAGCTGGCGGCGGCGGCCGACGCCACCGTGCTCCTGGCCCGCGTCAAGCCGCACAGTTCGTTCCGCGGCCGCTATGAGAGCGGGCTGATCAAGATGCTGGCCATTGGCCTGGGCAAGCAGAAGGGCGCCGAGACCTGCCACACGCGCGGCTTCGGCCAGTTGGCGGAGCGCATCGCCGCCGTCGGCAAGGTGGTGCTGGCGCGTGGCAACGTGGTCGCCGGCCTGTCGGTGGTTGAAAACGCCCGCCACCAGACCCACCACGTGGAACTGGTGCCGGCGGCGGCGATTGCGGACCGCGAGCCGGCGCTGCTGCAGATGGCCTGGGATCTGTACCCGCGCCTGCCGTTCGAGCAGGCCGACGTGCTGGTGCTGGGCCGCATCGGCAAGGACATCAGCGGCACCGGCCTGGACTGCAACGTGGTGGGCCGCTACACCACGCCGTACGCCAGCGGCGGCCCCGACATTACCCGCATCGTGGCATTGGACACCACGCCGCTGACCGGCGGCAACGTCAACGGTATCGGGGTGGTGGACGTCACCACGCAGTGCCTGTTCGACAAGCTTTCCTTCGCCGAGACCTATCCCAACGCGCTCACCTCCACCGCCACCACCGCGGTCAAGATCCCGATGGTGATGCCCAACGACCGGCTGGCCATCCCGGCCGCCCTCCCCACCAGCCCCAACCCCCACCCCACCCCCCCCCCCCCCCCCGCCACCCCCGCGGTCAAGACCCCGATGGTGATCCCCACCGACCGGCTGGCCATCCAGGCCGCCATCCGCACCAGCACCATCCCCGACCCCGCCGCCGTCCGCCTGGCCTGGGTCCGCGACACCCTCGCCCTCGACCAGGTGCTCGTCACCCCCAACATGGCCGCCGAGGCCGACGCCCTGCCCAACGCCCAGGTCACCGGCCCCGCCCGCCCCCTCCCCTTCACCCCCACCGCCCACCTCGCCGTGTAACCGTGTAACCCCCGCCTCAGGCGCGGCGCGGTTGCGTTATATTGGGGGCGCGGTGTTGTTGGAGGAGTTTGTACAAATCGCGTACCGGATGTTGGTGGCGGAGCCGGAGAATCCGGCCGGGGTGCGGGCAGATCGGGTGGACGTGGCGATGAACGGGCTGCAGGTGGGGCGCAGCGACACCACGGTGGCGCGCATCGCGTTTGCGGTGGATGCCTGCCAGGAGACGATACAGCGCGCTGGCGACTGGGACGCCGACCTCCTGTTCGTGCACCACGGCCTGTTCTGGGGGCGCCCGCTGGCCCTCACCGGCACCCACCTGGCACGGGTGCGGGCGCTGCTGGAGCACGACCTGGCGCTGTATGCGCTGCACCTGCCGCTCGACTGCCATCCCACGCTGGGCAACAACGCCGGTCTGGCGGACGCGCTCGACCTGGGCGAGCGGGCGCCGTTCGGCGACTACCGCGGCGTGCCGATCGGCATCCAGGGCCGGCTGCCGGAGCCGCTGTCGCTGGCGGAAGCCGCCGACCGGCTGTTCGGCGGCGAGCACAACTGCCTGGCGGTGCTGCCGTTCGGGCCGGAACGCATCGAGCGGGCGGCGCTGGTCTCCGGCGGCGGCACCCGCGACCTGGACGCCGCCATCGCCGCCGGCGCCGACCTGTTCGTGACCGGGGATGCATCGCACGAGAACTACCACGCCGCGCTGGAGGCGGGCATCAACGTGCTGTCCGGCGGCCACTACCTGTCGGAGGTGTTCGGCGTGCGCTCGGTCGCCCGGCGGCTGGCCGGCGACCTGGGCGTGCAGACCACCCTGATCGACGTGGCGACCGGATTGTGAACTACTATCGCTCCGCGCGCGCGGGCCGCCTGCTGCCGCTGATCCTGGCGCCGGTCATCCTCGCCGCGGACCAGGCAACCAAGGCGCTGGCCGTCGCCAATCTGCCGCCGGGACGCCCGCAGGAGGTGATCGGCGACCTGTTGCGGCTCACCCTGGTGCACAATCCGGCCATCGCCTTTTCCATCGGCCACTCGCTGCCGGAGCAGGTGCGCCGGCCCCTGTTCCTGGTGCTGCCGCTGCTGGTACTGGTATTCATTGTGGTCTACTATCTGCGCACCGACGATCTCTCGCGGCTCCAGCGCTGGCTGCTGGCGGCGGTGCTCGGCGGCGGCTTGGCAAATATGGTGGACCGGGTGTTTCGCCCGCAGGGGGTGGTGGACTTCGTCGACGTGAAGTTCTACGGCCTGTTCGGGATGGAGCGCTATCCCACTTTCAACGTCGCCGATTCGTCGGTGGTGGTGGCCGGCATCCTGCTGCTCGTCACCTTTATCGGCGCGGAGTTGCGCGCAAGTCGGAGGGACACGCCGTGAACAAAAAAGCCAACACCGCCGTCTTCATCCTGGTCGCCACGGTCTTCAACCTGCTGCTGATGGGGATCCTGCTGATCGCCTCGTTCGTGGTCGCCTCTTCCCTGTTCGGCGACTCGTCGAGCCCGATGGCCGGGCTGATCGGCTTCCTGATTATCGGCGTACCGATCGTGGTCACCTTCTTCGCCTACGGCGCAATAATGCGCTGGGTGCAGAAGCGCTGGAACCTCGACCAGTACCTGCACCCCATCTTCCGCCGCCGCCGCCGCTGACCCGTCGGGCCACCGGGCCGACGAGGACCTTCTCTGCGCACTAGTGGAGGCGACGGGAATCGAACCCACGACCTCGTGAATGCCATTCACGCGCTCTAGCCAACTGAGCTACGCCCCCGTGGTTCGTGGCAGGTAATATACCCGTGCGCGCGGCTCTCGTCGACACCAGTTATTCTCTCGCGGCGGCGTGGTGGACGGCGTTGCGGAACAGCCCGAGGGCGGCCTGGTCGAGGGTGGCGTTGGCGGTAGGGGGAGTATTGCGCCAGGTCGGGTGATGGTAGCGGTGCAGGAATGCCTCGGGGTGCGGCATGAGGCCGAACACGTGGCCGGTGGGGTCGCACAGGCCGGCCAGGTTGCGCAGCGATCCGTTGGGGTTGGCGGGGTAGGGCAACGGAGATGCGCCGGCCTCGCCCGGGTCGGCAGCGGGCGGGGCGTAGCGGGCGGCGCCGAGGTGGGCGGCGTCGATAGCCGACAGCTCTGCCTCGGGGGCAACCAGTTTGCCTTCGCCGTGGCGCACGGGCAGTTCCAGCGAGGCGATCCCGCGGGTCCACACGCATGGCGAGGCGGGGTCGAACGCCAGCCGCACCCAGCGGTCTTCGAAGCGGCCGGAGTCGTTGTGCACCAGCGCCACCGACTGCGCCGTGCCGTCGGCGGCGCCGGCAGCGGCCGCACCGCCGGTATCGGGCACCAGGCCCATGCGCACCAGCACCTGGAAGCCGTTGCACACGCCGAGCACCAGTCCGCCGCGCTCCACGAATCGCGCCAGCGGATCGCGCAGGGCACGCGCCAGCAGGGCGGCCAGCAGCGCCCCGGAGCCGACGTGGTCGCCGAACGAGAATCCGCCCGGCACCACGAAGATGGCAAACCGGCTGAGCGCGGCGGGAGCGGCGATCAGGTCGTTCACGTGCAGGCGCAGCGGCTTCGCCCCCGCCAGCTCGAACGCGGTCGCCATCTCGCGGTCGGTGTTGATGCCGAAGCCGGTGACGATGCAGACCCGGACGGGGGCGCTCATATCGGTGTCTTCCAGGCGCGCACCAGCTCCGCCACCGGCCACGCGGCCACCGGGTCACCGCCGTCGAGCACGGTGAGGCGGTCGTCGCCGGTCACCTCGCCCACCGCGGCGCACGGCAGGCCGCGAAACAGCTCATCCATGCGCGGCGCCATGGCGGGCGGTACGGTCACCACGACGCGCCCGGCGGACTCGCTGAACAGCAGGCCGGCGCGCCGCTGCGCGGCGGCGCCCGTACGGCGGCGAACAGCTTCGGCGACGGGGACGCGGGACAGGTCAATGCGGGCGCCGAGGCGGCCGCCGATGGCGCACTCGGCCAGGGTCACGGCCAGGCCGCCGTCGGAGACGTCGTGCGCGGCGCTGACCCAGCCGGCGGCGATGGCACGGTGCAACAACCGGTAGCGGTGCATGGCGGCCGGCGCGTCCACGGTCGGGCAGTGGCGCTGCTCCCCGGCGATCGGCAGGGCGCCCCCGCCGGCGGCCAACAGGCGCGCGTAGGCGGTGGCGCCCAGTTCGCCGCGGTCGTCGCCGACCAGGTAAACCAGGTCGCCGGGGCGCTTGAAGTCGGTGCTCAGGGAGCGGCGCAGGTTGGCCACGACGCCGAGCACCGACACCAGCAGGGTGGGCAGCACCGCGATCCGCCGGCCGTCCACCACGGCGTTGTTCTTCATCGAGTCCTTGCCGGAGATGAGCGGCAGCCGGTACGCCAGGCACGCCTCCCGGAGCCCGCGCGCGGCGCGCACCAGTTGTGCGAGCAGGAACTCGCCCTCCGGGTTGTAGGGGCCGGCCACCGGGTCGGGCCAGCAGAAGTTGTCCAGCCCCGCCATGCGGTCCGGGTCGCCGCCGCAGGCGACGTGGGCGCGCACCGCCTCGTCCACCGCGCACGCCGCCATGTGGTAGGCGTCGTGCGCGGAATACCACGGACAGATGCCGTGCGTGACCGTGACCGCGCGCGTGGAGCCGGCGCGCGGGCGCAGCACGGCGCCGTCGCCCGGGCCATCCATCCGCACACCCACGAACGGCTTGCCGACGGTCAGCGCCTGCACCTCGTGGTCGTACTGCCGCACCAACGGCTCCTTGGAGGCGATGTTGGGGTCCGCGAGCAGGCGCGGCAGCACCTCCCGCACGGGCGGTGGGGTGCGGCCCGCGTCCACGGCCGGCGGCTCAGGCGGCTGCCACACCGCGCGCAGCTCCATTTTCGGCAGGCCGTGGTGCAGGAACTGCAAACCCAGCAGCCCCACCAATTCGCCGCCGTAACGCAACTCCACGGTGCCATTGTCCGTGAACGCGCCGAGGTCGGATATCTCCACGTCGCGGCGCGCGGCCAGCTGCGCCAGCGCGTCGTAGTGCTCGGGCGGCACCGCCAAGCTCATCCGCTCCTGCGACTCGGACACCAGAATCTCCCACGGTGCCAGCCCCTGGTACTTCAGCGGCGCGCGCTCCAACTCCAGCCGCACGCCACCGCATGCCTCCGCCATCTCCCCGAACGACGACGACAGGCCGCCGGCGCCGTTGTCGGTGATGGCGCGGTACAGGCCCAGGTCGCGCGCCTCCAGCAGGAAGTCGGCCATCTTCTTCTGCGTGATCGGATCGCCGATCTGCACCGCCGACAGTGGCGAGGACTCGTCGAGCGCAAGCGACGAGAAGGTGGCGCCGTGGATGCCGTCGCGCCCGATGCGCCCGCCCACCATCACCGCGCGGTCGCCGGCGCGCGCCTCCGCCTCCCAAGACGGGGCGCCGTCCAGGTGCGCGGGCAGGATGCCGCCGGTGCCGCAGAACACCAGCGGCTTGCCCACGAAGCTGGCATCGAACAGCAGCGCGCCGGCCACGGTCGGGATGCCGGACTGGTTGCCGCCGTCCACGATGCCGCGGTGCACGCCGTCGAGCACCTGGCGCGGCGGCAGCAGGCCGGCCGGGATGTCGGCCAGACCGGGCGGCGCAAAGCACAGCACGTTGGTATTGAAGATCGGGCGCGCGCCACGGCCGGTGCCGATGATATCGCGGTTGACGCCCACGATGCCGGTAATCGCTCCGCCGTACGGGTCGAGCGCCGACGGCGAGTTGTGCGTTTCCGCCTTGAAGCACAGCAGGGTGTCGGCGTCGAATTCGATCACCCCTGAGTTGTCGTGAAACACCGAGCGCAGGAAGCCGTCGCCGCGGTCCACCTCCCGCGTGGTGGCGCGGATGCAGGTGTCGAACAGCGAGTCGATCGTCTCCACCCGGTCGCCGTCGCGGTACTCGATGGCGGCATTGAAGATCTTGTGCTTGCAGTGCTCGGACCAGGTCTGCGCAAGCATCTCCAGTTCCACGTCGGTGGCGGCTTCGCCAATCCCGGCGGCGCGGCGCTGCTGCCGGGTGGCCGGCGCACGGAAGTGGTCGCGGATTGCCTGCATCTCGGCCAGCGACAGCGCCAGCAGGCGCTCCTCAGACAGCGCCGCCAACTGGGCATCCGACATTGCCGCCACCGGCACGCGCGCCACGCGCGCCGCGGCGGCCGGCCCAAGCCGGGCGGCGCCGCCGGCGGCGGGATAGATGCGCGGCGGGCGCATCCCCTCGCGCCACTGCTGCGCGGTGATGGTCAGGGCGGACTGGATCAGCGGGTTGTACAGGCCTGCAAACGCCTGCTCGGACGCGGTGGGCAGTCGGCCGCCGGACAGTTCACCGCTCGGCGTACTGCTTTGCCCTCTGCTGTGCAGGAGGTACTGGCGCGCCGTCTGCACCAGCGCAGTCTCCGGCACCGGCAGCCCGAGAATGCTGTGCAGCGCGCCGCGCAGGCTGGTGGCCACCGGGTCGGTCACCCCCGGCCTGACGGCCACCTCCAGGAGCAGGTCCCAGGGCGGCGCCGTGCCCGCGGGTGCGGCGCGCACCGCCGCCTGTTGCGCCACGCGGTCGCACACCAGCTCGACCAAGTCACCGGGCCGCAGCCCCGGCACGCCGTCCACCAGGTACACGTCGCGGATCCGTACCGCGCACACGTCCGGCACCCCGCCGGCGCGCAACGCCGCCAGTACGCGTGCCGCACGTCCGTCACCGATGTCGTCCCGAAACCAAACTTCAACCCGCATCTCGCCGCACGTACCGTAGCAGACCGGTTCGACGCGGTCATCCGTGGTAATCAGCTTGCTGCGTCAAGCTAACCGATTGATCGCTCAAACTCCACTTGACGCCACCTACGGCGATTGATAGCTTCGCCAGTGAAGCGTCAAATGCTGCGTTGTTTTGAACCAGGTACCGTGGTAGACAACCTGCAGAGCACGGACAAGTTCGCGGCGATTCACGAGGTCGTCGGACGTGCCGCCGTGTTCGCCAACGGTATGGAGCGGTCCGCGGTGGAAAACGCGGTGGTGCGCCGGGAGCACATCCAGACTACCGGCATCGGCCACGGTGTTGCCGCCGCCCACGGTCAGACCGACGGCGTGAGCGAGGTCAAGATTGCGCTTGGCATCTCGCGCACCGGGATCAACTACCATTCGGTCGACGGCGAACCGGTACGCCTGCTGTTCGTGCTCGCCACTCCGCCGGACAACCACCGCGACTACCTGACGGCACTGTCCGGGATATGCCGTTTGAGCAAGCGGCAGTTCTTCAGCGAACTGCTCACCCGCGACATGACCGAGCAGGAACTGCAGCAGCACATCTGCCAGGCGTTCCAGGCCGAAGTGGAACGCAGCGGCGTGCAGCGCGCCGGCGCCAACTCCACCGAACCGACTTAGCAACCCCATGCTGATTCTGCCCGCCATCGATCTGCTCGACGGGCGTCCCGTGCGTCTGACCCGGGGCGACTTCGATGCCGTTACCGACTACGCGCGCGACGCCGCCGGCACCGCAGTGGAATTGCAGCGCAGCGGCGCACGCTGGCTGCATATCGTCGACCTGGACGCGGCCCGCGGCAGCGGCGACAACCGGGCGCTGATTGCCGCCATCCGGGCCGCGGTGGGGCTGCGGCTGCAGGTCGGCGGCGGGGTGCGCACGCTCGACGATGCCCGCCGGCTGCTCGACCTGGGCGTGGACCGCGTCGTGGTCGGCTCCGCACTCGCGCGCGACCCGCGGCTGCCGGAACGCTGGGCGGTGCAGGTGGGCGACCGGCTGGTGGCCGGCATCGACGCCGACGAGGGCGTGGTAAAGACCCACGGCTGGCTGGCCGGCGGCGGCGTGGCCGACGTCGAACTGGCCGCGCGCATGAAGGAACAACCGGTGTGCGCCATCGTGTACACCAACATCGCGCGCGACGGCACCTTTGCCGGCCCCGACATCGAACGCACCGCGGCGGTGGCGCGGGCGTCGGGGAAGCCGGTCATCCTGTCGGGCGGGATCGGCGCGGCGCACGATGTCGATGCCGCCGCCGGGCTGCACGCCGAAGGGGTGGTGGGCGCGATCATCGGCAAGGCGTGGTACGAGGGGCGCGTCGACTTGGGCGAGCTGCTGCGGCGCTACCCGCAGACCGGCCCGGACGCCCGCGGGCAGATCGAAACCGCCAACCACGGCTGCCCGCCGGCGCCGTGAACGGCCCGGAAGCGGCCGCCGCCGCAACGATCCTGGAGCGGCTGGAGGAGGTGATCGGCGACCGCCGCCGCACGCTGCCGGAACACTCCTACACCGCCACCCTGTTCCGCGCCGGCGACGCGGCGATCCGGCGCAAGGTGGGCGAAGAGGCGGTCGAAGTGATAACCGCCGCGGACGGCGCCGAACTGGCCGCCGAGAGTGCCGACCTGATCTACCACTTGCTCGTCCTGCTTGCCGCCGCCGACGTGCCACTTGCAGACGTGCTGCAAATCCTCGCCGCCCGCGCCGCACCCGGCCGCAAGTAGCGAAGGCCCGGCCGAATCGGCGGTACGCGACGATGCCGTCATGGGTGCCGTCTCAACAGCGCGCGGATGGCGGCAACCACCTGCAGCGGCGAACGTCCCTCGGCCGGGATGGTGTGGCCGGTGGCGGCATAGATGGCGTGGCGCGCCTCGAGCAGCTCGGCGATGCCCTCCGGGTTCGCCGCGAGCAGTGGCCGGCCGCCGGAGCCGCCGACCCGGCGCTGCGCCTCGGCGGCGCTGATCTCCAGGTAGAAGCAGCGGCACCGGGTGCACAGAAACTGGTGGTTGACGTCACGCATCGGGGCACCGCCGCCGGTGGCGATTACCACGCTGCGGCGCGTACCGAGACTGAGCAGCATGCGCGTCTCCAAGGCGCGAAACGCCTCCTCGCCGGCGCGCCGGAACAGCTCCGGGATCGACATTCCCGCCTCCCGCTCGATCAGCGTATCCACGTCCACGAACTGGTAGCCGACTGCGGTGGCGAGCAGCCGCCCCACGGTGCTCTTGCCCGAGCCCATGAAGCCCACCAGCGCAATCCGATCGGGCAACGCCATGCTATCCGGAGCCTGCCGGGCGCGGCCGATTTTCGCAACCCGCCGAGACCCCTGGTTCGCGGCGCCTGACGACGGTAGCATTGCGCGTCATGGAGTCGCAGCCGCTGGTCTCGGTGGTCATCCCCGCCTACAACCGCGCCGCCCTGCTGCGCGAGGCGGTCGCCTCGGTGCTGGCGCAAAGCTACGCCGCGTTCGAGTTGATCGTGGTGGACGATGGCTCGACCGACGCCACCGCCGCTTTCCTGCGCACGGCTCGCGAGGTGCGCCTGGTACGCCAGGATCACCTAGGCATGCCGGGACAGGCGCGCAATGCCGGAGCCCGCGTGGCGCGCGGCGAGTACCTGGCGTTCCTGGACTCCGACGACCTTTGGTTGCCGCATAAGCTCGCCGTGCAGGTTGCCGCCGCCGCGGCCGCCGGCGACGCCATCAACCACACCCGGGAACGCTGGCTGCGCGGCGGGCGGGTCATTTCGCAGCGCGGCCAGCGCCACCGGCGCAGCGGCGACCTGTTCGCCGACTCGCTGCGCAAGTGCATTATCGGCCCGTCCACCGTACTGCTGCGCCGCGAAGTGTTCGAGGCGGCGGGCGGCTTCCGCGAGGACCTGGAGATCGCGGAGGACTACGAGCTGTGGCTGCGCCTTACCGCCCGCCACCCGGTCGGCTACGTGGAGCGCGAGTCGGTGATCAAGCGCGCCGGTCACGGCGACCAGCTCTCCGAGCGCTACGGCCACATCGAGTTGTTCCGCCTGCACGCGCTGCGCGGCCTGCTGGAGCAGGACCACCGACAGCACGACAAAGCGGCACCGGCGCACATTCGGGCCGTGGGCTCGATTCGCCCAAACGTCTGGCAGGAGGGCGTCGCCACCGCCTGCTTCACACCGCGGCAGCGCGCCGCGGCCGCGGCCGAGCTGGCACGCAAGGCACGCATCTACGCCGCCGGCTGCCGCAAGCGCGGCCGCACCACGGAGGCCGACCGCTACGACGCCCTCGCGCAGCAGTGGGCGGCCACTTGCGGCGCCGCGGCGGGTACTCCGGGCACCGGCGCACCGGGCGCCGGCAGGAACCCGTAGGAACCCGCGGTACGCCCGGGACGCCGCCGGTGAGCATGGCACGCGGCAAACGGTCGGCTCGCTGCCCGGCGCAGCCGTCGCGGCATCGTGCCACCGGCCCCCCGCGCCGCGCATAACCGCGGGCAGACGTTGACGGCGGGGGATTGCCTCGGCAACCCTGCAAGAGATGAAACTGTGGTTCAAGACCGCGCTGGCGGCCGCGGCCGGGCTGGCGATCGGCATCCTGCTGAGCCGCGGCGGCGGCGAACTCGCCGATCTGCTTCCGCGGCTGGGGCGGGTCGCCGTGCAGATCGGGCGCTACGCGGTATTCCCGGTCATCTTCTTCGGCGTGGTGATGAGCACTCACGAACTGCGTTCGAACCGCGCGGCGCGGCGCGTGTACGGGCGGCTGGCGCTGTACCTGGCGGGCAGCAGCGCGCTGCTCACCGTGGTGGGCTTGGCGTCGGTGCTGCTGTTGGCGCCGCAGCGCATTCCCATCGTGGTGATCGTCGAGCACGGCCCACGCTCACCGGCCGGTCTGATCGACGTCGTGGCCGGCGCCTTCCCCGGCAACCTGTTCCAGGCGCTGGTGGGCGACGGCTCGACGCTGCTGCCGCTGCTGGCGCTGGCGCTCATCTTCGGCGCGCACCTGGACTACGACGACGCGGCCAAGAGCCCGGTTACGGAACTGTTCGAGTCGCTGTGCCGCATCTTCTACCAGATCAACTCCCTGGTGGTGGAACTGTTCTGGGTGGCGATCGTGGTGATCGCGGCCGCCGCGGCGGTGCAACTCGGCCAGACCGAACTACAGCTCTACCGCGAGCTGTTCGTGGTGCTGGCGGTCGACGTGACCGTTCTGTACCTGGGCGTGTTCCCGGCCCTGCTGTTCCTGCTCGGCGAGCGCACCAACCCCTACCGGTCGATCTACGCCGCCCTGGGTCCGGCGCTCACCGGGCTGATCAGCGGTGACTCCCACGTCGGCCTTGGGTCACTGGTCGTGCACGGCCGCGAGTCGTTCCGGCTGCCGCGGCGGGTCAGCGCCACCGTGTTTCCGCTGTGCACGGTGTTCGGACGCGCCGGCACCGCACTGGTCACCGGCATCGGCTACCTGATGGTGCTGCGCTCCTACACCAGCTTCGAGATCACCGTCGAGCAACTCCTGTTCGCGGCGCTATTCACCTTCCTGCTGTCGTTCGTGGCCGGCGCCGTGCCCGGTCTCGGGGCGATGGCCAGCCTGACCATGCTGTGGTCGCTGTCCGGCAACGGGCTCGCGGATGGTCCGCTGATCATGCAGCCGGTGCTGCCGCTGCTCACCGGCGTCGCGGTGCTGCTCGACGTCACTACGGCGGCGCTGATCGCGCACCTCGTGGGCCGCGACGAGGCAGGCCCCGGCATCGTGCCCGCGCGGCTGTTCGCCTGACCCGCCCCGCTCGTCCCGCCCGTCCGTCCGTCCCTCCCGTCGGGGGGCCGTTGACCGCGGTGGGAATGCGCTCCTATATTCCGGTGTCAGGCATCCGCCGGCCGTTCGCACCGCCTGCTTGGCGGCCGGCGCACCCACCGGGATGTAGCCCAGCGGCTAGGGCACCTGCTTTGGGAGCAGGAGATCGGAGGTTCGAGTCCTCTCATCCCGAGTCAACCGGTACTGGCGTCCATAGCTCAGTCGGATAGAGCAGCAGCCTTCTAAGCTGCGGGTCGCGCGTTCGAGTCGCGCTGGACGCGACCTCTAACTTGCCGCCGCCACCGTTCCCGCGTCTGCGAGCAGGCGTTGCAGCACGTCCAGGTCGAGGGCTGGGTAGGCGGGGTAGCCGGCCAGCAGGCGGCTCACGTCGGCGCGCACCGCGGCGGCTACCTCGTCGGGCAGGCGGTAGCGGCTGCGGCTCGCACTGCCGGCCTGCGCGCCGCGCGTTACCGTTGTCGGCTGTACGGCGTCCAACACGCTTGCGATGTGCCCCGCCACCTGTGCCATCTGCTCCTCGCGCATGCCGAGCGTGGTCAACGCCGGCGTTCCCAGGCGCAGGCCGGAAGTATACCAGGGCCCGTTGCGGTCGCCCGGGATGGCGTTGCGGTTGGCCATGATGGCGGCGTCGCGCAGCGCCGACTCCGCCTGCCGGCCGGTCACCCCGCACGGGGTCACGTCCACCACCAGCAGGTGGTTGTCGGTGCCGCCGGTAACCAGCGCCAAGCCGCGCTCCCGGCACGCCGCCGCCAGCGCCTCGGCATTGGCCACCACCTGGTGCGCGTAGCGGGCGAACTCCGGGCCGCTCGCCTCGGCGAACGCCACCGCCTTGGCGGCCAGCATCTGCGGCAGCGGCCCGCCCAGCACCAGCGGGCAGCCGCGGTCCACCGCATCGGCGAACTCGCCGCGGCACAGCACCAGCCCGCCGCGTGCGCCGCGCAGCGTCTTGTGGGTGGTGGAGGTTACCACGTCGGCGAACGGCACCGGGTCGTGGTCGCCGGTGAGCGCGCCGCCGGCCACCAGCCCGGCGAAGTGGGCCATGTCCACCATCAGCACGGCTCCCACCGCGTCGGCGATGGCGCGCAGGCGGCGAAAGTCGAGCGCACGCGGGTAGGAACTGTAGCCCGCCAGCAGGATCAGCGGGCGCACCTCCCGCGCCTGCCGCGCCAGCGCGTCGTAGTCGAGCAGGCCGCTGTCTGCGTCCACCCCGTACGAGTGGCACTCGAACATGCGCCCGGAAGCGTTCAGCCGGTAGCCGTGAGTAAGGTGGCCGCCGGCGCCCAGGTCCATGCCCAGCAGGCGCTGATTGCCCAGTTCCGCGCGCAGCCGCTGCCAATCCGGCTCGCTGAGCGCCAGCGCGGATTTTGCCTTCAAGCCGGCCAGCCGGGGCTGCTCCACGCGGGCGGACAGAATCGCCCAGTAGGCCACCAGGTTGGCGTCGGCGCCGCTGTGCGGCTGCACGTAGGCGTGCTCGGCGCCGAACAACTCGCACGCCAGCCGCGCCGCGCGCGCCTCCACCGCGTCGACATTCGCGCAGCCGGCGTAGAACCGGTGTCCGGGTACGCCCTCGGCGTACTTGTCGGTGAGCAGGTTGCCCATGGCGGCCTGCACCGCTACCGACGCGTAGTTCTCGCTGGCGATCAGCTTCAGGTGGGCGCGCTGATCGGCGAGCTCCTGCACCACCGCGGCGGCGACATCCGGGGAGCTGCCGTGCATCTGGTCGAGGGCGGCGACGTACCCGGCCATCGGCGCTGTGACCTGCTCGGGCGGGGTTGCCGCCAAGTAGGAATTGAGGATATTGGCCATGAAGTCAGCGAAACATAACGCCACCCGCCCGCCGGTGTCATCCGCCGCCGGTGGACGTTCGGCAACGGGGTGCCATTGGCGGCATCGCGCACGTACAATCGGCGCCATGATACCAACCAGAACCGACGCGGAACGCCTCCTGGAGGAGTACATCGACAACCCCGCGCTGCGCAACCACTGCCGCGCCGTGGCCGCCACCATGGGGTACGTGGCCCGCGAACGCGGCGCGGAGCCCGAACCGTGGGAGGTAGTCGGGCTGGTGCACGACCTGGACTGGGAGAAGTTCCCGGAGCAGCACTGCCGCAAGACCGAGCAGATCCTGCGTGCGGCCGATTGGCCGGACGAGTACGTACGCGCGGTGGTGTCGCATGGCTGGCAGATCTGCACCGACGTGGAGCCGCTCTCCGAGCTGGAGAGGACGCTGTACGCGATCGACGAGCTCACCGGTTTCGTGACCGCCTGCGCGTTGGTGCGGCCGTCGCGCAGCGTGCGCGACCTGGAGGTGAAGTCGGTCCGCAAAAAGTGGAAGAACGCCAACTTCGCCGCCGGCGTGGACCGCGAGGTGATCGAGCGCGGCGCCCGCATGCTTGACGCCGAGTTGAACGACCTGATCCGTACGGTCATCCTGGCGATGCGCGAAGTGGCCGACGAGATCGGTTTGTAGTACCGTGTTCTTGCAGGAGGGACACCGGTGAGCAAGCGAGGCAGCCAACAAGGCGACCAACAAGGCAACGTGGTCGAACCCGAAGTGCGCAAGAGCGATGCCGAGTGGCGGCGGCAGCTCACGCCCGAGCAGTACCACGTCGTCCGCAAGAAGGGCACCGAGGCGCCGTTCACCGGCGCCTACTGGAATACCAAGGATGACGGCACCTACCGGTGCGTTGCGTGCGGCAGCGAACTGTTCGACGCCGCCGACAAGTTCGACTCGGGCACCGGCTGGCCGAGCTTCACGGCCCCCGCCGCCGCAGGCTGCGTACATACCGAGGCCGACAACAGTTTCTTCATGCGCCGCACGGAAGTGTTGTGCAGCCGCTGCGAAGCCCACCTCGGCCACGTGTTCGACGACGGACCCGGCCGCGGCGGTCAACGCTACTGCATCAACTCCGCCGCCCTGAACCTCGAACGCCGCTGACCGTGTCCGCGGCAGGCGCTGCGCCCGCGCCGCCACGCCGGAGGGCGTGTGCGTGTTGCCTGCGGCCGCCTTCAGTCTGACCCGTTGGCAGGCCAGGTAGAGCGTGAGCGCAACGCAGGCTACCACTACCGCCGCGCACACCAAGTAGACGTCCAGCAACGCAACAACGGCGGTCGGGTTTGGCTGGAACAGCCTGCGCGTGGCAGGACGGCCAGCATACCGCCGCACACGACCCCCAGAAAGCCAGCCGCTGGATCAGGCCCCGCCCATGGTCCGTGCCCAGCGGTCCAACGACGGCGAGCAACCCCACCAGCCCGGCAATGATGATGAGCTCTGCCCCGACAAGGCGCGGATCGAGCATTTCAAGGTGCGCTAACTGCAACCAATGGGCTGATTGAATCGTCTCGCGCTCCCCAAGCGGCGCATTAGTGGGTCGTACCATGAATTCAACTTGTAACTCATGAATGAAAGTGTGGAAACCGTTGGCGGTTGTCAATAGATTGTCGGCGGTGCACTTGATGCGGCGCGGAGTGGCCGGATGGCCGGTATGACGCACGCTCAATGCGTGGGCAGCTTCGGTGCGCCGCTTGCCACACATGACGCCGCAATTGAGCACTACTCCAGGAGCCTGTCCCGAACCGAGCAGCCGCCGTGCGGCGGCGCGCTTGGCGGCGCTGTTCGCCGGCCGGTTCACCTGCGCGGTGGCGTTGGTCTGCGCCGGCCTGTTCGCGGCGTCCCCGGCCGGTGCCCAGGAGGCCCGTTCCGGGGGGCCGACGGTTGTTGCCAACCCCGAGATTGCCCGGCACCCGAGCGGCGTCGATCATTTCGCACTGCTGAACCAGATAGGCGTTTCGGTGATGTTCAGCCGCCACGTTACCGTAACCGGTACCCCGCGCATCGCGCTCGACATCGGCGGCGCGACCCGCTACGCGACGTTCCAGTCCGCAGCCGGGCCGCTGGCGCTGTTCCGCTACGTGGTGCAGGCCGGCGACCAGGATACCGACGGCATCGACATCGTCGCGAACAGCCTGGAACTCAACGGCGGCACCATCACGGGCCCGAACGGCGTGGCCGCGGTGCTGGACCATCCGTCCCAGAGCGCCACGGCCACCCGCCGGCCGGTGGACGGCGTCGCGCCGAGCGTCACCATGCGTGCCGGCATAAGCGGATTCCTTGGCGTCGACGCCCGCATGACCGTGGTCGTCGGGTTCTCGGAGTCGGTGAGCGGTCTGACCGCGGACGACTTCGTCATCAGCAATGGCACCGTGCACGATCTGGCGGTCGAGGCGTTCATCGGCCTGCCGAATTCCGTGTACTCCTTCCTGGTCAGTCCTGACGGGGAGGGACCGCTCACGCTGTCGCTGCCCGCCGCCGCCGTGCAGGACGGCGTCGGCAACGGCAACAGCGCGTCCGCGCAGATCCGCGTGCTGGTCGGCGACCCGGCCACCGTTACCGTCACGCCGAGCACCTCCAATACCGCGGAAGGCCGGGCCGTGGTGTTCGCGCTCGCCAGGTCCAAGGACAACGGCGAGCGGACCATACAGGTCGAGGTGAGCCAGGACGGCGACTACCTCAGCGGCGGCACCTCGTTCGGGGGCACCTTCACGGCGACCCCTGCCACCCTGTCGGCGACCTTTGCGGCCGGTGCAACAACCACGGTGCTCACCTTCGATACCGACAACGATTACGTAGACGAGGCGGACGGCTCGGTCACCCTCACGGTGTTGCCCGATCCCACGGAGGTCGGCTACCTCGTTGGCACCCCGTCCGCCGCTGCAGCGCCGGTGCGCGACAACGACGAACCGTTGTCCGTGGCGGTATTCGGCGGCCCGCTCCAGGGCCAGGGGACGGCGGCCGACGAGGGGGAGACCATCTATTTCAGACTGGTGCGATCGCGCATTGCCGGGACACAGGCCCTGGACCTGCAGATCACGGCCCAGGGTGATTTCCTTGCTTCCAGCCACCCGAGTGGCCTGACCATTCCGGCGGACGGGAGGATCCGGGTCGCCTTCGCCCGCTACGCGCTGTCCACCTTCGTTCTTCTGAACACGGTCGACGACACCACCGAAGAGGACGACGGGTCGGTGACCCTCACCATGCTGCCGCGGCCCGGCGACCCGCTCAATCCTGTCTTCGGCGAGCCCGCGGCGGTGACGGTGCGCGACGACGACGCGCCGCCCGCGGTGACCGTCTCCGCCGATGCCGCTTCCGTGGCCGAGGGCGAACAGGCCGGATTCACCATTAGCCGCGGCAGCGCGGCCGGGGAGCACGACCACGCCGTCACCGTGCAGCTTGAGATGACTCCGACCGGCGACTTCGGGCTCGGCAGCCTGGCGCTCACCGTCACCGCGTCGCTGGCGGCCGGTGCCACCTCGGCGTCCCGCTCGTGGAAGACCTCCGACGACCTGGTCTCCGAGGCGGACGGCGCGGTCACGTTGCGCGTGCTGCCGCCGGCGGCGGCCGACGCCGGCTCGTACCGTGTCGGCGCACCCGCCAGCGCCACCGTCGCGGTGGTGGACGACGAGCCGACGCAGGTGTCGGTGGCCCCGGTGGCCGATTCGGTGACCGAGGGCGCCGACGCACTGTTCCGTTTCACCCGCGTGGGCGGCGGCTCGTCGAGCGAGATGGAGGTGGGGGCGACCATCCTCGGCCACCGGAAGATCATGAGCGACGCCACCCGCGCGAAGGTGGAGAACGCCGGCACCGGGCCGGATGACACCGTGACGTTCGCCGTCGGCGCAACCGAGGCGGTCTTGACCATCACCACCGAGGCCGACAGCGCCAACGAGGGCGACGGCCAGATCCAGGTGGTCGTCAGGAGCTCGGCGGATTACCAGATCGGCGGCGCCGGCTCGGCCACCGTGCTGGTGGAGGACGACGATATCCCGGAGGTGTCGCTGCGCTGGATCTCGCCGCCCATGACCGTGGAGGACAACGTCTGGGTCGGGCAGATGATCGAGGGTCAGGACATAGACTACGAGGTGTTGTGCTCGGGCAACACGCTGCCCCCGGCTGCCGATCGGCTGCTCGCGATCGTAGTCGAACACGAGGAGATCCTGAATCACCCGGTAAATGTGAACTACGGCAAGTATTACCGGGGTCGGTACCCGTGCGCCGACCATTCACCTGCCGGTTTTGGCCCGGTGGACTCAGGTCACCAGCGCTACACGGGACCCGCCAACGGCGAAATCACCGTCGACCTGCTCCCCCAGGCTCTTCGGGCGCCAGACTCAGTCCGGAGTAGGTGCTATCTGGATTCGGAGTCCGGGACACCCCAAGATGTCCGATTCTGTCCAAAGTATACGCTCGGTGACGTGACGTCGGCCCGCATCACGGTGCTCAACCGCAACCCGACGATCACCGTCGAAGCGGTCGACGAGGAGGTCGACGAGGGCGAGGCTGCGCGGTTCAGGCTCACGCGCATCTGGGCGGAAGATCTGCTGACAGCGGTCAATCCCTCGGTTGGCCTCGAGACCCTGGTCGACATCGAGGTGGCACCGTCGGGGTCCATCATCGCACCCGCTCTGCCGGACTCGGCGCAGTTCCTGCAAGGCGAAACGGAGGTCATGATCGAGGTGCCCACCGTGCGGGACTATCTCCCCGGCGACGGCGGTGAATTGATACTGGAGCTGCGCGATGGTTCGGCGGAGACCCAGGCGCAGAACATCGGCGGCTCCTACGAGGTATACGACCAGTTGCCGGGCATCACCCCGGCGGGCAAGAGTTCGCGCGTTGCCACCGTGCGCGTCGCCAACGTCGACGTGATGCCGCTTCTGTCGGTCCCCGACGCGGGCGCCGAGGAGGGCGACCAGGTGGAGTTTGTCGCCGCGCTGTCGGCGACGCACGACCAGCCGGTCTCGGTGGACTGGACCCCCATCGGCGGCACCGCCGAGGTGGGAAATGACTACAGCGCCCACGCCGGCGGCACGCTCTCGTTCGCCGTTGGCGAGACCGTGAAGACAATCAACGTCCAGACGACCGAGGACAGCGTGCCCGAGCTGGAGGAGACCTTCCGGGTATCGCTCACCAATCCCGTGCAGGTGGTGTTGCCGGCAGCGCCCGTCACCGGCACCATCACGGACGACGACGAACTGCCGGTCGTAACCATCAAGGCGGAACGCTCGTCCATTCTGGAAGGGCGGCATCCGAAGTTCGAAATTATCCGTCAGGGCCTGACCGACGGCCCGCTGGACGTAACGATCTCGCTGACCCGCGACGGAGTGGACTTGGGCAACCGCCAAGTGCAGATCCTTACCGGTGCATCATCCCGGCTCAAACGAGTATGGCACCAGGCCAACAACAGGCCGGAGGACGACCGGGTGTACCGTGCGGAGGTGGTGGCCAACTCCAGCTACACCATCGGCATCCCGAGCAGCGCGCAAGTAACGGTCATCGACGACGACACCGAGCGGTTGTTCGAAATCGGTGGTGGCGCGACCCCTTCAGTGTACGGAGATGCCGGGACCAAAATTACGCTCAAGTACTACGTATACAACTACGCCACTGTCCCTACGGGAGCCCCGGTCACGCTACACAGCAAGTTGCTCGGAGCCGTTGTCGTGTCGGAAGTTCCGCTTCTTACCCGTTCAGACGATGCTCCCGAACTCGCATTCGTCAGATATGATCGCGAGTACACGGTTACCCAGGACGATGTAGACGCCGGAGTGATCCTTGAAGAGTTTCACGTGGACGATGGGATAATTCAGAGCCCTCGGGTGGGCTTCTCTGCTTCCCATAGCGACCTCCAGTATCTATACGAGGTTGAGAGCTACTCCGGTGCGGGAGGGCGTGTCGACGAGGCCCGCGGCACAGACCGAGTGATCGTGAAAAGGCTCGACACAACTCCTGGCGTCCATACGGTGCAGTACTACACGGAGGATGTGTCCGCCAAGGCCGGACAGGACTACACGAGTAAATCGGGCACGCTGACATTCCAGAGCGGGACCGGGGATGACACTTTTCAGAGTGTATACGTACCCATTACCGATGACGATCTGGACGAGCCGTATGAACATTTCCGGTTCGTTGTTGCCGACAATGACGATGCGACGCTGATCTACGCGCAGGGCGGCGTCCCGATCGAGGACGACGATCCCTCCGTGGAGCCGAAGTTCAATGTTTTCAACCCGCGGCCGCGCGAAGGCCAGGGCCATCCCGCCATCGAGCCTGCTGGTCTGAAGATCAAGGTGTTCATGACCAAGCCGGGCGAAACCACCGGCACGATGAGCGGACACGACGTGGAGTTTTCGTACGAGACGGTGGACGGGACCGCCACCGCGGGACAGGACTACACTGCCACCTCCGGGCGCGCTACCATCCAGGCCGGCCACACCCAGTTCACGTTCTGGGTTCCGATCATCGACGACGCCATCGATGAGCCGCAGGAGGAGTTCAGAATCCGGCTCACCGAAGGCGTGCACATGGATATTCCCACCGACCGGGAGTACCAGACGATACAGATAGAGGACAACGACGACGCCTCTGGCGAGATTGCGCTCTCGGTCGCACCCGCCGAGGTGGGCGAGGGGATCGGCGCCGCCGACATCACCGTGGCGGCAACGTTCAACGTGAGCGCCCGCACCAGCGATACCGAGGTCGCCGTGCAGGTTGCCGGCGGCACCGCGACGGTCGGCGGCGACTTCACCGCGGTGGCGGACTTCACCCTGACCATCCCGGCGCACCAGGTGAGCGGTACCGCCGCATTCACATTCATCCCGATCGACGACGGGGTACCCGAAAGCGCCCTGGAAACCGCCTTTGTCACCGGGACGGCAAGCGGGTTCACGGTGAAGCCGGCCGGCGGCGCCGAGCTGCAGATACGCGACGACGACCAGCGCGGCGTGCTGACCGACCCGCCGGCGCTGACCGTCGACGAGGGGCAGACCGGCGCCTACATCGTCGCGCTCACGTCGCAGCCCACCGGCGACGTGACGGTGAACCCGTCGGTTCCCGCCGGTGCGGCGGTAACGGTGTCGCCTGCCTCGCTGACTTTTTCCGCCACCGCCTGGAACACGGCGCAGACCGTCACGGTGACGCCGGTGGCGGACGCCGACGCCGAACACGAGCAGGCCATAATCAGCCACGGCGTCGCCGGGGCGGACTACGGCTCGGTGGATGCCGGCCAGGTGACCGCAACCGTGCGGGACGACGAGACGCCGTCCACGGCGATCACGCTGCGCGCCGATCCGGCGTCCGTCGCGGAGGCCGGCGGCAGCCGCGCGGTCACGGTGACCGCCGTCCTGGATCAGGCGCCGCTCAAGCGCGCGACCACGGTTCGCGTCGCGGTCGCGGACGACATGGCGACGGGCGGCGCGGACTTCACCGCCGTCGGCACGTTCGACGTGGCGATCGCCGCCGGCGCCGCCAGCGGCACGGGGAGCTTCACGCTGTCGCCGATCGACGACGATCTGGACGAGGATGACGAAACGCTGTCGGTCGACGGACAGGTGACGGTCGACGGCGCGCCGGACCCCGGCGCGCTGCCGGTAACCGGGGCGGCGGTCACGATCGTCGACGACGACAGCCGCGGCGTGGCGTTGAGCGACACCGTGCTGCGGTTCGAGGAGGGAGTCGAGCAGGCGGCCTACACCATCGCTTTGACCTCTGCGCCATCGCACGACGTGACCGTGGCGGTGGTGGCTCCGGCGAGTTCGGACCTGGTGGTGTCGCCAACCCACTACTACTTCTCCGATGGCAATTGGAGCGACGCGCAGACCGTCCGGGTCGCTGCACCGGCGGACGCCGACCTGACCGACGACGAGGATACCCTGACCCACCAGGTCACGGGCGGGGACTACGCCGGCATCGCCGTGAACGACGTGGCGGTTACCGTCACGGAGCCGACCGCCACGCAGGCTTCCGTGCGGGACGCGCGGGGATCAGAGGGTTCCGGGGCGCTGGCGTTCGAGGTCGCCCTGGACAAGCCGATCAAGGTGCCGGCGGTGATTCCGCTGTACCACACGGAGGACTCGACCGCGACAGTGGGCGCGGACTACCTCGAAGCGCGGGGATCGCTGACCTTCGCACCCGGCGAGACGCGCAAGGCGATCACCGTGACCCTGGTCGACGACGCCCTCAACGAGGCCGAGGAGCGGGTTCTTCTTGAATTGCTGCTCGACTCGAACTTGGCGCCGCCGGGGGAAACGACGGGGATGGCGACAGCGTTCGGCATCGTCGAGGACGACGACCCGCTGCCGGTGGTGTCGGTGGTGGGCTCCGCCGCGGACGGCTGGTCGCACGGCGAGGAGTCGGACGGATTCCTGTCCTACAAGGTGCGCCTGGACGCGCCAAGCGCCCGCGAGGTGACGGTGGACTACGCCACGAGCGACCAAGCGCCGGGAGGCAGGAGCTTTGAGAGCCTGAAGATCGCCACCGCGCCGGTGGACTACGCGCCCCTGGCCGGGAGGCTGACGTTTGCCGCGGGCGAAACCGAGCGGCGGCTGACGGTGGCGGTGAACGACGACAAGGTGAGCGAGGACGACGAAGTGTTCGCACTGCAGTTGAGCAACCCTCGCAACGCTGTGCTGTCGAACCAGGGCTGGGGCCTGATCCGCGACGAAGATCCGCGCGGGGTGGTATTGACGCCGCCCTCCCTGACCCTGGACGAGGGCGAGGCCGGCACCTACACGCTGGCGCTGTCGTCGCAGCCGACGGATGCGGTCACGGCGGCGCTGACGACGAGCGGCGGGGTGACCGCGGCCCCGCAGTCGCTGTCGTTCACGACCACCGACTGGTCAACGGCGCAGACCGTGACGGTGACCGCGCAAGACGACGACGACGCGGTGGACGGCACGGCGGCGGTGCGGCACGCGTTCACCGGCGGCGACTACGATGGCAGGGCGGCGGACGACCTGCCGGTGACGATCCGGGATGGCGACACGCAGGGCGTGGTGCTGTCGCCAACGGCGCTCGCGGTGGACGAGGGGCAAAGCGCGCCGTACACGGTAGCGCTCGCATCGCAACCGACGGCGGACGTGACGGTGGCGATCGGCGGGATGGTCGGGACTGACGTGAGCGCGGGTCCATCGAGCCTGACGTTCACCGCATCGACCTGGCGAACGGCGCAGACGGTGACGGTGCGCGCGGCCGACGATGCGGACGGTGTGCAGGATCAGGTGTCGTTGACGCACACTGCCGCCGGCGGCGACTACGTGGCGGTGAGCGAGAATCTGACGGTGACGGTAACCGACAGCGACACGGTCGGCCTTGTTCTGTCGGAGCCCACGCTGGCAGTAACCGAGGATGCCATGGCGAGCTACACGGTGAAGCTGGCGACGCAGCCGGCGGCGGCAGTGACGGTGACGATCGGCGGCGCCACCGGCACCGACCTGACGGCGGCGCCGGCCACCCTGACGTTCGCGGCGCAGTCGTGGAATACGGCGCAGACCGTGCAGGTGACCGCTGCCAAGGATGCCGACGCAGTGGCGGACGAGGCAACGCTGACGCACACGGCGGCGGGCGGCGACTACGTGGCGGTGAGCGAGAATCTGACGGTGACGGTGACCGACATCGATACGGCCGGGCTGGTGCTGTCGGAGACCGCGCTGGCGGTAACGGAGGATGACAAGGCGAATTACACGGTGAAGCTGGCGAGCGAGCCCACGGCCGAGGTAACGGTGACCATCGGAGGTACGGTCGACACCGACCTGGCGGTGACGCCGGCAATCCTGACGTTCACGGCCTCGGAGTGGCAGAGCGCGCAAACCGTGGAGGTGGCGGCGGGCAAGGACGCCGACTCGGCTGCGGACGAGGCGACGCTGACGCACACGGCGACGGGCGGCGACTACGTGGCGGTGAGCGAGAATCTGACGGTGACGGTGACCGACATCGATACGGCCGGGCTGGTGCTGTCGGAGACCGCGCTGGCGGTAACGGAGGATGACAAGGCGAGCTACACGGTAAAGCTGGCGAGCGAGCCCACGGCGCAGGTAACGGTAACCATCGGAGGTATCACCGACACCGACCTGACCGTGGTGCCGGCCAGCCTGACATTCACGGCCTCGGAGTGGCAGACGGCGCAGACGGTAGAGGTAACGGCGGCGGAGGACGCCGACGCGGTGACAGACGCGGCGACGTTGAGCCACACGGCGGGAGGCGGCGACTACGGGTCGGTGAGCAAGGATCTGCCGGTGACGGTGACCGAGATCCATACCGCCGGGCTGGTGCTGTCGGAGACGGCGCTGACGGTGACCGAAGGGGACAAGGCGAGCTACACGGTGCAGCTGGCGAGCGAGCCGACGGCCCAAGTGACGGTGACGATCGCCGGCACCACCGGCACCGATCTGACGGTGGCGCCGGCCAGCCTGACGTTCACGGTCTCGGAGTGGCAGACGGTGCAGACGGTAGAGGTAACCGCGGCGGAGGATGCGGACGCGGCGGTGGACAAGCCGACGCTGAGCCACACGGCGGGAGGCGGCGACTACGGGTCGGTGAGCAAGGATCTGCCGGTAACGGTGACCGAATTGGACAACGCCGGGATCGTTCTCTCGCACGCGCAGCTCAGCGTCACGGAAGGGGCCGCGGCCGCCTACACGGTGCAGCTCGCGAGCGAGCCGACCGCGGAAGTGACGGTGACCGTGGGCGGCGCGGCGGGTACCGATCTGACGGTGGACGAGGCCAGCCTGACGTTCACTGCCGCCACCTGGAGCACGGCGCAGACGGTGGAGGTGACGGCCGGCGAAGATGCCGACGCGGTGGTCGACGCAGCCACGCTGACGCACGCCGCCGTGGGCGGCGACTACGGGGCGGTGACCCGTGGCCTGCCGGTGACGGTGACCGAAATACACCGGGTCGGAATCGCTCTGACACCGGCGTCGCTGACCGTGACCGAAGGCGCACAGGAGCTGTACGCGGTAGCGCTCACGAGCGAGCCGACCGCCGTGGTGGCGGTGACGATCGGTGGCATGGAAGGCACTGACCTTGAGCCGAACAAGACGAGCCTGACGTTCACGCCGTCGGGCTGGAGCACGGGGCAGACGGTGACGGTGGATGCGGGAGATGACGCGGACGCGGTGAACGACTCCGCGGCGTTGACGCACAGCGCCGCCGGAGGCGACTACGGCGCGGTGAGCCGCGAGCTGACGGTGACGGTGACGGACACCGACACGGCGTCGACCGGGATCACGCTGGCGGTAGCCCCGGGGTCGGTGGGTGAGAGCGGCGCGGCGACGAGTGTAACGGTGACCGGGACGTTGAGCGATGCGGCTGAACTGACGGACACGACGGTGACGGTGACGGTGGGAGCGTCGAATGACGGAGCCATCGAGGGCACCGACTACGGCACGGTGGCCGATCTGACGCTGACGATCGCGGCGGGCGCGACCAGCGGTACCGCGACATTCACCTTGACGCCGACCGGCGATGAAGTGGACGAAGAAGACGAGACGGTGACGGTAGGCGGCGCCGCGGACGGGTTCACGGTGACGGCGGCCACCGTGACCATCACGGACGACGACACGCGCGGCATCGCGCTGAGCCCGGCAACGCTGAGTGTGACCGAGGGCGACGAGGCCGGCTACACGGTCGCGCTGCAGAGCGAGCCGACCGGGGAGGTGACGGTGACCGTGGGCGGCACGACCAACACCGACCTGAGCGTGGAACCTGCGGCGCTGACGTTCAGCACCACCGGCTGGAGCACGGCGCAGACGGTGACGGTGGATGCTGGCGCCGACCCCGACGCGGTGACCGACACGGCGCCGCTGACCCACACCGTTGCTGGCGGCGACTACGGGACGGTGAGCCGCGAGCTGACGGTGACGGTGACCGACACCGACACGGCGTCTACCGGGATCACGCTGGCGGTGGCCCCGGCGTCGGTGGGTGAGAGCGCCGCGGCGACCAGCGTGACGGTGACCGGGACGCTGAGCGATGCGGCTGAACTGACGGACACGACGGTGACGGTGGCGGTGGGGGCGTCGGATGACGGAGCGACCGAGGGCACCGACTACGCGACGGTGGCCGACCTGACGCTGACGATCGCGGCGGGTGCGAGCAGCGGCACCGCGACGTTCACGATCACGCCGACCGGCGATGAAGTGGACGAAGAAGACGAGACGGTAACGGTAGGCGGGACGGTATCCGGGTTCGCGGTGACGGCGGCCACGGTGACCATCACCGACGACGACACGCGCGGCATCGCAGTGAGCCCGGCCACACTGACGTTGAACGAAGGCAGCAGCGCCAGCTACACGGTGGTGCTGAACAGCGAGCCGAACGGGGAGGTGACGGCGGCGGCGACCGTCGGCGGCAGCGGGGACGTGAGCACCAGGCCCACCTCACTGACGTTCACTGCAGGCAACTGGGACGAGGCGCAGACGGTAACGGTGGACGCGCAGAAGGACGCGGACGCGGTGAGCGACAGCGCGACGGTCACGCACCAGGTGTCCGGCGGCGACTACAGTTCGGAGACCGCCGGCGCGGTGGCGGTGACGGTGACGGACACCGACACGGCGTCTACCGGGATCACGCTGGCGGTGGGCCCGGCTGCGCTGGATGAGAGCGCCGCGGCGACCCGCGTGACGGTGACCGGAACCCTCGACCACGCGCCTGAGATCACGGACACGACGGTGACCGTAACCGTTGGAGCAACTTCGGACGCGGCGACCGAGGGCACCGACTACGGCACCGTGGCCGACCTGACGCTGACGATCGCGGCGGGTGCGAGCAGCGGCACCGCGACGTTCACGATCACGCCGACCGGCGATGAAGTGGACGAAGAAGACGAGACGGTCACGGTAGGCGGGACTGCATCCGGATTCACGGTGACGGCGGCCACGGTGACCATCACCGACGACGACACGCGCGGCATCGCGCTGAACCCGGCGGCGCTGACGGTGACCGAGGACGGCGAGGCCAGCTACACGGTGGCGCTGCAGAGCAAGCCGACCGGGGCAGTGACGGTGACGGTGGGTGGCACAACCAACACCGACCTGAGCGTGTCACCGGTAGCGCTGACGTTCAGCACCACCGCCTGGAGCACGGTGCAGACGGTGACGGTGGATGCGGACGACGACGACGACGCGGTGAATGACTCCGTGGCGCTGACCCACACCGCCGGCGGCGGCGACTACGGTGCGGTGAGCCGCAACCTCACGGTGACGGTGACCGACATCGACACGGCCGCGCCGGCGATGACGGTGGAACTGGGCGCGCCGGTGCACGACGACGCGGACGGGTCGGGGACGGTGACGCTAGGGGACATGCTGACCTACACGGCGACCGCCCGCAACAGCGGCAACGTGCCGCTGACCGGGGTGGCGTTGCGCGACGTGCTGGTGGACAGCAGCGGAGATGAGTGCGGGACTCTGGGGATCGGGGCGAGTTGCCAGCTGAGCGGCGACCACACGGTGAGCCAGGCGGACGTGGACGCCGGGACGGTGGCCAAC
>MKWU01001566.1_pt1 | contig 38787 bp, 29 predicted proteins | sample 809101 | NCBI WGS metagenome assembly MKWU01 (sample SAMN05860141, study PRJNA318959) | sponge metagenome | host: Aplysina aerophoba | place: Slovenia: Piran, Adriatic Sea, Gulf of Piran | collected 2013-05-07
AGTACTTGCAATTCTTCCTGCAACACCACGTCTCGTTTTTCAAGGGCGGCAGACTAACGTCTGCCCAGCTCGCGGCCGCCATCGAGGCCACCGCACCAGATTACATTCGCACCGACTTGCTGGAACGCAAGGAGGTCGTTGCGGCCTTCAGAAACCACTACGGCGCCGTCATGGCGAAGCACAGCGCGCGCTTCGGCGGCAGTGCTCCCGAAAAATACTGGCAGGACTTTTGCGTCCGCGTCCACCGCCCCGACCCCCTCGAGAGGACATGGCTATGAACGGACCCTTTCTTGAACACTATCGCAGCAACCCGGACGATGACGCGATTCTCGCGGAAGAACTGTTGTAAGTCTTCTACGGCCGGCACCGTTGTTTACGCTCAGAGGACTTATGTTTACTCGGAAGACGCCGGTGTCTGACCGGAGTTGCCCGGGCCCCGATTGCCTCCTGTACGCAGGAGTCGGTCTTATGTATCATGTCTACCGTCCTCCTGCTTGCAGATGCGGGCCTTGTTTCCCTTGTATCAGTTCGGAGTGACGGGCGCTGCGAGAAGGGTGTCTTGCCCCTGCACGGCTCAGTCTACTCCTGAGATCATCCAGCAATTGACGACGCGCCCCTCATCTGGATATTCAATCTGGCACAAATGAATCTCATTGACAGCATACAAGCTATTGTCGTTTATCAAGCGCTACTTGCGTCCGTTCACCGCTTATGCTCTTCTATGTGGCGTGATGATTCTTTCACTTACCGCCTGTTCGTCTGATTCCACCTCGCCGGAAGCATGCACAGATGAAACCCGCGTCCTCAACGTCGGTTTCTACGCCTTCTTCACTCCCGTCAGCTATAGCGCCGACGAAGATTCCGATTCAGAGGGCTTAAACACTCATGCCGGTTATGAGGCGGACCTGCTGACAGCACTCGAGGCCATGAAGGATACCGGGCTTTCCTTCTCCCGTCGCGGCATAGCACCTTGGGATGACATCTGGCTGCAGTCAGCGGGCCCGGAATACGACATCGTTGGCGGAGGCATCACGATACTTGACTCCAGGCGACGCGACGCCACAGGCAAGCAGGTAGTCCAATTCACTTCCGGCCACATCGCCTTTCGCCAGTCGCTTCTCGTGAGGACCGAAGACTCCGAGCGCCTTGCCACATATGCGGACCTGACCAGTGACGCCCGGATTGGCGTCCTTGAGGGCACTACCGGAGAGTTCCGCCTTCTGGAGCTTGTGGGACTTGTGGGGCCGGATGGCGTTCTCTCGCACGGCGTGCAGGTTGACACACCGCACGGCACGGTGGTCGCAGACGGCAGCCAGGACTACGTGATCACCTCAGCCAATGAGTCTGCCAATCTTGCGGGACGGTCCCTCATGCGCCCTCCTTCCGATAACATGCCCCAGGTTGTTTATCTGGGAAGTGAGACGGGTGAGACCGACCTCCTCGAAGCGCTGGCGGATGGCACGATAGATGCGGTGGCAAGAGGAGAGATAGGCAACCGCGATGCCGTCCATACCTCCGGCGGCTCGCTGGCGATTGGGGCTCTCGATGATGAGGTTGAGTACGGCGGCTTCACACTCGCCCTGGAGGATGAGGCTCTGGCCTCCTGTCTTGACGATAAGATCAGCTATCTGACGGACAGCCTGAGCATCGGTTACGCGGAGTGGCTTCAGGACCCCTCGGTGTTCATGCGCCGGGCCAGAATGTGGAACGAGGGGGAGCGTGGCCGAACGCAGTGATTTTCACCAAGGGAAACGCTCTTGGGGAAGTGCCTGCCGGGTGTGGCCTCTCTGACTGTTCCGGCTCCTCTGACAGAGAGGTTCAGCAGGCGCTGTCTTTGTTCCGATAGGACGGCATGCTTGCCTATCGGTTCCACAAATTCTGCTTCCCACAAGTTCGGAGGTTACGGATCCTCTGTTACCATAGTCTCGCCCCTAGGCATCCCGTAGCCGACTCGAAATTGGGTGAAAGTTGTAGGTGTGGTTTTCGACGTCGTCTCCAAACTTGCGCTGCAGGCTATTAATCGCCGTGCGCATCGGGAGAATCTCACAATCGCCCTCAAGCCCCTTATATCTGTGGGCGACAATTGAAGCGCTTTTACTTGCATCCATCAACCAACTCTGAGCTCCCAGGAAGATTCAAGTATACTTACACCGTCTACGCAAGAGGATCTCCGTCCAATTGGGTCGGTTTCGATGTTCAACTGTCTTCAGGATACCGTTGCGACACAGGGTCGTGGCCCTATCGGCCATGCAGATGTCTTTGCTCTTGGTAGGGAACGTTCCGTGGATGACTCTGGAGGCGAGTCCGTAAAAGTCATTAAATGATTTTCGTACAGCCTTGCGCTCATCCAGCAGTGGGCAAATGACGAGCGCTATGGCTGATGCTCATTCAGTGGCGTGCCGGCCTCTGAATATCCAGGGCCAGGCGCCATTGATCAGCGATGTGTTCCTGGACACCAGCGATCCCACATTCCGTATGAGCCGCGGCAAAGGACGCAGGCCGCGCATCGTGTTAATGTATTCGGAACTGCGGACGGCATTAAAGACCGCTCTGGACTACACGTTCACAGCACGTGCCAGGGTGAAATCGTTGAGGCAAGCAGTATGACCGTTCAACGCTGGCTCGACCACAACAGCATGCAGACGTCGCTCATTTACATCGACTGGATACCGGATCACACGAGGCTATTGGATCCAGACCCATGAAGAGCCTATGGCTTCGAGCGATGAGGAGACCTTTCTCATTCCGCGGTCGCGCAGCCCGCTTCGAGTTCTGGCTTACTGTCATAGTCACGTTTCTGATACTCCGCTTTCTCATTGTCTGGACCTTCAATACAGATTGGGAAATGTCAGTATTCCCGGTGGCGATTCTGTGGATGTGGGTGAGCCTTGCGGTGACCGCCAGGAGGCTGCACGACATCGAACTCAGCGCGTGGTACCTGCTCATATTCGTACCCTTACTCGGGTTCATAGTCTTGCTCAGTCCCGTGCTCGGACTCGTGCACTGGATTTTCGGAGACTACAGCACATGGTCATTCCTGGTCATACCTCTGGTCGGACTCTTTGCCTGGCTCTACATCGGATTCAAGCCCGGTAGCCAATTGCCCAACCGCTACGGGCCACCATAGGATGTCCGATTAGCCGACTGCACAGAGAAGGGGCAGGTTGTGACATCTGCCCCTCGCCAACGGACACAGTCGAGCTAGCGACTCAGTTGCCGAACATTTCTAGCGCCTGGGCCTGTTCGGTTCGGTATCGCCGTCCGGTCCGTACATAAGGCCGGGATACGGGGCGATTGCAGGTTTCCACCGCCACCAGGCTAGGCCTGCCTGCCAGAATGGAGAGCGCGACTCGAAAATGCCCGGGTGCATATCGCCGGCAGTTACAGCGCCGGCGACGATGCCGCCCAAAATGTCAATGAAGTCTTGTGCGTACGACTCTTCCTCACCACTCAGCTTTGCGCCGCCCTTATGGCCCGCACTGTACCCGCCCCGTGCCGGATGCGTAACCGGTTTCTTTGGTCGCGGCGTTGGCTGGGGCGTCGGGTCAGGCATCAGGACAAGCCATCCATCCACTTGCGTTCATATGGATGGCACAGCATCATAATTATCCGTTCCGGATAGCCGCCGTTCAGGTCCCGGACCTTCCGGCAGTCGCGGCACCGCCTGAACATGAACCTCGTTCGTGGACTTATCCGCGGCGTCAGCCTTCTCGATCTGTAGCCAGATTTCAATAGTCGAAGAACGCATTGCACAGAGTTTCAGAAGCCGGCGCGCCCGTCAAAGCCATCGGGTTGGCCAACCTGACACTTCAGGTTCACATCACGCTCCGTTTCTCCCGGCAGTCAATCGAATTGACGGCTTTTCAGTCCCTGAAGGACTTGCCATTCATGAAGAGCCAGTTGTGACTCTCTGGGAGTTCGAGTAGAGCCTCGACGAGCCTTTCAGGACTGGCAAGCACCGGCGGTGGCACCGGGAGGCGCAGGCGTCCGTTCCTCCTGGGTGGAGACGGCTGGCTCATGATCGCCCCATATGACTGTGCCCAGTTAGCCTCGCCGGAACGACTGAGCTCCCAGGCCTCGTGGATCCTCAAGGCGAGGTTCCGCCCCGCCTTGAGGGTGACGGGTAGAACGTCCCGAATGTCGATAGCACCGGGATTGGATTGGGCTGAGCAGACATGAAAGCCTCGCACCCAGACTGATATCGACAACTTGGAGGACCGCATCACGCTGTGCGATCTCGCACTGAACTGAGTCCGGCAGCGCCGACACCTGTACGGCTGCGGCTTGCTAGTGGGTGGCCGGGCGATGCTCTCGGAGCCGCACTGCGGGCAGGAGACGCCGTCAGGCCACCGCTGAGCGGTGAGCCAGGCCTCCGCCAGGCTCTCGTTCTCGTAGCGCCGGAGAACGCGTGGCAACTCCTCGTCTATCGATGTGGAATTCCGAGTTTCTGCGGCAGGATGAGGCAGTTCGTGCCGGTCTTCATCGAAAGGTAAGTGAGTACCCATGACAGATGCCCCTTAACGGTAAAACAGGTTGCGCAATGCTAGTCGCACTTCCATCCCGCGTAGGGCAACCGCTCAGGGGCGCAATACGCCCCCTGCGATATGCCTACAATCGTAGGTCATCTACGCGGAATTACGACTAGCGGGGCAATGTTAACACGAACATCAACATCAGAGCAAGAAAGGCGAACATCTGCGCTCCATATATGGTCGGCAAGAATGCACGTCCATTGGCGTTGCATCCGAACAGCCTTCTAATATGATACGGCGTACTTGCCAAGAGATGATTACCGGTCGACCCGACCGAAGAGCCCAAATGACGAAAGTCGTTGCAGCTTGTCTGACAAATCGGATGAACAGCACGGCGGGGCGACAGCCTCAAGGCTGCTGAACTATGGTCAGGTGAAAACGGGTGACGAATCTTAGTTGGACGGCACTACGAGGGTCACGTCTGCTCAAGGAGTAAAGTGGAACGGTCGACTTTCGTTCTTGACGCCGTGACCACCCACGTTACACGATACGCTCATACTTGAAACGGAGAGCCATTGATAATCATCGGTATCTGTAACGTCTTTCACACGACACCGTGCGGAGGTGCGCACCGTTCCTTTTCCCTGGTTCCAAACGCATACCACACCCGGTCCGTGAAGGAGTCCGATCCGTCGATCAGTTCCCTGGTGGTCGTGAACAGCGGAATGCCGATTCCCGCCTCGTCGCACCGCTCTTGCACGATGTCATGAAACCTCTCCTCAGCCTCATCGTCCACGAGGATAAACAGCAGTTGCGGCTCGCCTTGAAAGTCCTCGTATGGATGCGGAGTGGAGAAGAACCTGACCCAGGGCAGAGCCTTTCCGGTCAGGTCGCGCACCGATCCTGCGCGCATCTCATACTCCACGAAGAGAGTGCGCGGTCCGTGCGGGCCGGAGATCGTCGCGACGACATCCGGCACCACCTGCGAGACACGGCCGCGAAGCGTGAATTCCCTCGTGCTCAGGTGAGCGGGCAGCAGACCGATATCGGGTCCGAATTCGGACGCAAGCCTGTAGACGAAATCGTTTATCCCTTCGGTGTGATCGCTCTCCCTGATCAGCTTGGCCAGTATGGTGCCCCGGGGCCTATCCCCGGACCCCGTGCTCCAGCGCCTGCGGAGAGCCGCGAGGTCCAGCCTGTCCCTGTCCGACAGGTAACGCAGTCCCTCGTCCGAGAAGGCGAAGCGCGCCCGCGGCAGGCAGGGCACCCTGACGGTCTCTACGAGGTCCAGGCCCAGGAGCGCTTTCAGTATCCGCGCCTCGTTGCTGTAAGAGATGCCGTGAAGGGCCGCCAGCTGTCGCGTGTCCTTCAGCGGCCAGCGGAAAACGTCCAGAAGGGTGCGGCGCTGCACGGCGGTGAGTTCCACCAGGCTTTTTTCCGGCACACCGCGGAGCTCCGACGGAAGTCCCGCCTTGACGTAATCCGTCCTTACATGAGGCGTCTGCCTCCACGGGTCGCGCGCGGCGGCGACGAGGTCCGCCAGCGAGAGGCGCTCATTCCCATGATTCAGCGAACACCAGGCGTGAGCGTCGGCTCCGGCCGACAGTGCATCCTCCTCCGTTGCGACGGCCCCGGTCAGTGTCGCCCGCCGCTCCCGCAGCCTCTCAAGGACCTGCGGCAGGGAGAAGTCATCCGCAGCCACCAGAAGGAGCAGGGCGGGCCGCACCTTTTCCCGGCCTTGATTCGAGACGCGTTTTGCGAAGGCGGCGGCCGACCGCACGCTGCCCTGACGCATCACGCTGAAGGACAGACCGTCGGAGAAACTTATGACGCCATCCAGAGGGCCGGCACGGGGAAACCGGACCCTGACGGGCAGGAAATTAGGAGGTTTGCTCCCGGCGACCTGCACGGCCAATGCGTAGACCAGCGCGACCAGCTCCATGTGCCCGAGGAACCAGCTCTGCCACTCGGCGCTCGCCGCATATCGCCGCACGATGTCCTTCGTTTCAATACCAAGTCGCTCGGATAATTCGCGCAGTCCTTTCGTCGTGGCGAAGTGTCGCATCGAAGGCTTGCTGCTGCCTGCCGAATGCCAGCTGACGCCGTCGATCAGGCCGTCCCGGCGGAGTGCCTGAATCCCGCGATGGACGCTGCTCGGGTCCCCGGAGCCATTGAGGGCGTGCAGCTCAGCAGTCGTCGCGAAGGGACAGCGAAGTACCTCGGAGAGCCTGTCCCCTGCTCTCCCGCGCAACTTTCCATCGGCTGTCAGTTCGTATGAAGCCATCTCGACGACAGAGGTACGAATAGGCGAATATGGCAATGGCGCCACACGGGGCTACCCGCAAGTTTACCACTTTGAAACCAGTCGATGAGACGTCGTGACGCGGAAGCTCAGAACCCCATCCGCGCCCTGACGGTCTCCGCGTTCTGCTTGTACCTCGCCGACCGGCGGCCGATGGCGTCCGCAACCACCAGATCGCCTGAATCCGGAGGCAGCAATTCCACGGAGAATGGTGGGATGTCGATGCCGGGGCCTCTCAACCTGAGATAAAAGTTGTGCGCCTGAAGTGACTCTAAATCGTTGGCCGTAACGAGGTCTCTCCCGAGCTCGGGGGCCAGGTCCTCCGCATCATCTGACGAAACTTGAAAAACTCCCAGTATGCCCACGTTCGTCAATACGCTCTGCTCGATGGTTCTCGAAGCGGAGCGGAGGGCCTCCAGGTTCAGAGTTGCGCAGTTCAGTGAGGCGCCGAACTTCCTCCATTCGTTCAACATCGCGTCGAATGGAACGCCCTTGAAAACCTGCATTTCGTCGACCACGACAATCGTGTGGTCCATCTCCTGCACCGAGTCTTCCTCCCGCTCCCTGACGATCTTGTCTATCGCCATGAGAACGAAGGATCCCATCAGGAACGATACCTTCTCCCCCACTGCGGAGGAGTTCGTGTCCACGAAAATGATATCTCCGTCGTCGACGGAGGCGCGTAGGTCGACCGTGGATAGCGGCTGCCCGAAAACCACGCTCGCGACCGGCGATATGGCGTACTCCGCGAGACGGTTCAGGAGCGCCTCCCGAGATTGCGTGTTTCCCCTTACCTGTCCCGGGAAGGTGTTTTGCCACCAGTCTCGGAGCGGACCGGAGCGGACCTTCTCGAGCACCTCCCTTCGAATTGCCTCGTCCTCCAGCATGCCCCCTATGTCGAGCAGGGTGTATTTGTCTTGGGGCCTGAGTCGCGGATTCCGATTCGCCTCATAGAGAGTCCTGGCGGAATTACGCAGGAGGGCGTCCATCCGCGGCCCCCAGAAGTCCGGATGTTCGGACGCGAGAACCTTCGCGAGGCACTCGGCCGCGATGTCACGGTCCGGAGACGTACTGGGGCTCAGAAGATTGATCCCGGGCAGGTAGTCCCGGTTCCCCAGGTCCAGAAGACGCACCTTGTGCGCTATCTCGCGGGGCACCTGCGGCAGGAGACTCCTGACCAGAAGCGAATGGGGATCGACCACTACGATCGCTCCGGCGTAGTCTCCCGCAGCCTTCCTCTGCATTGCATGCCGGATGACGTGCGCCATCGCGGTCGACTTCCCCTGCCCTGAAGCGGCGGCGAAAAATGTGTGCCGCGTGAACAATTGAGGCGGAATACGGACCAAACGGCGTCGACCCGCAGTGGTCACTCCGATCGGCGCTCCCCGTGCCGACCGATTGGAGTGCAGCGGCAGTCGAGTCGAGCGGGCTTTCCTTACGCCGGCGGGGTTATTGTTCGTGCCGGGCAGGTGCCAGAGCCCGGCGACTTCACGCAGAACGGCTATACTAGGCACCTTGTCGCGCCCGATACGGTGCCACCTTCGCCGCCTGGTGAACTCAAGGGCAGGCGGTACGCCTGCGAACGCCGCGTATGGAAATAGGTAGCTCTCCCGAGCCCGATCATAGCGCTTGTAGCGACTGACTATCGTATCCATCACCCGGCGGGCTTCCACAGTAGACCCGCGTTCAACGTCACTGGGAGAAAAGACTATGGCCTGTATCTCGACGTCATAGGTCGGCGCATCGACCCGTAATTTCGCCAAATTCGGGTCTTTGTAAGCGTTGCGCGTCGGGAAGAAACTGTCGAATAAGAGCTTCACCAGAAGCCATAGCATAATCAGCGCGGCGAAAGAAACGACGGCGGCAGCGCCGCCTACAATCAGCAATTCCCGAACATCCTCGAATGTCCTAATAAGTCCCACCCTTGGCAGGCCGAACATAGCCCCCACGGCGAGGGACAAGATGAGAAAGAGCGAGATCAAGTTGACCTTGGTCGTTGGGCCAATCGAATTCCCTTGCTGCAGCCGCTGTTGCTGCACCTCTTGTCCTCGAGTCTCTTCGTTGGCGCCACCGGAACCCGATATCGCCATGCGCCTGTGCTCTTCCGTCCAATACCCCGGCTTCGCCCTTGCCAGCATCCTGACCAGGACCCTCACACCTGCGGGCAGGCTGCCCATCGCGCCCACCACGCTTATCAGTGGGTCCGTGTCGCCGCTCTCGATGCCGGCATCATCGAATATTTGCAGCGGGATGACGTCCGCTCCGCCAACCCTGAGGACGGTCGTGGCAGCCACTTCACCTTCCCGCACCACCAGAGGATCTTCCGGAAGAACGCCGAGCACCGCCTGCGGATACCGCGACTCCAGCTGGCCGCGCACGTCCCGGAAATCCCGCCCCCGGACGCCATACAAGATCGATTCGCCGTCACTGTGGATCTCGAACGACCCGATGTCCCTGGCGCAGATACTTGATATGACTTCCTCGGCGCTGCCCATTGGTGACGGCAACTCCCTGAACGGGGTGACGCCGACAAAGGTGGCCGAGTCCCCTTCCACGATCTCACGAACTCGCTCCGCATCCGCAGCGTTCATCACGACACCTCCAGGCCGTCTAGCAACCCATCATCCAGGCTGACTGATCCTGATACCCGGTACTGAATCTCCTGGCCGCCGCGAGTGCGATACACGGTCCTGGCCAGCACCCACGTTCTGTTGGCGGGTCCTTTCCAGTATACCCTGAATGGGAACGCTTGCGATCATCATTTCCGGGGTTTTCCGATTTTCCGTCCGGAATCGGTACTCAGGGGGTTATATTACTAAGCGCCCGGAAGGAATTTGTCGGAAAAAGCCGGAAAACCCCAATGCCCATGAGTTTTCCGCCGAATCATAGGCTAGAATGTGGACGGGGCGTATTTTCGGAAGCGTACTCCATAGACTTCAAGAGATTCATTACCTGACAAAAAGTGACACTCCTGGTTGCACCAATGACCTATGCAGAAAGAGTACAGACCTTCGCGTCGGAATATGTTAATCGATACGGACTGTCCCACTTCACCAAAAACTTCGGGGTGCCCACCTCGACCGTTCAGGGGGGACTGAGTCGCAAGGGCGGATTTGCGCGCCCGACCCACACCAGGCTGGCCCGGGCCATAGAAGCCAAGATCAGGGAGGCGCACGCAGAGGGCCGACCCCTCGAGTTCAACGGCATACCACTGCCCGTGAGCGACGAACTCGAACGTGAACTCCTTGGAGAACCATCCGAGGCAGAACCCGGTCACGGGGACGGGACGGCAGAGCCGGATAATCTCACCGCCGGACTCCCGGGGCAGACCGAAGCTGCAGCTGACGAGGACGACGACGATTCGACTCTGGACGAGACGCCTGCTGCGGAGGGTGAGCCGGCCGAAGCCGAACCGGAGCCGATTTTCGTTCCCGATGGTGTCAGCGTCCTGGACCCGGCCCTCTGGACGGACGGACCGGCGAGCGAGTCCGACGAGTACCGAGACCATGAGAAGACTGCCGAGGATATGCGCCGCATCTTCGAAATCGACCCAGGGCTGATAGGCGCCGAGGGCGATGACCCATGGCACGGATGGCTCGGCCCCGATCCGCCAGAGGGAGTGACGCCCGACTCGCCGGACTTTCGCGACGAGGTCACGCGCCTGACGGCGGAGTGGCACGATCGCATCACCACACTGAACGTTATACGCGAGTTCGAAGACAAAAAAAGCGCGCGGATACGGCAACACCTCCTGCAGGAACGGTACGGCATCGAGCTCCGACTCGTAAGAGATTTCTTTATGACGCCTCCCTCTAAGGAGATTGCATTCAACGAGCTCGAGAGACGCGTCGAGATCGAGCGGCTGAGGTCAATAATTGTGCTGCCCTCCGAAGGCAGGCTCGGTAGGATGGTCAAGCCGTTTACGACTCTGGCGAAGTGGGCCTTCGGCAGGAATGCCTGAAGGACAAGACTTCTCGAAGAAGCCGAATATGCCTGAAGATGGTACTCGTGGCCACAATTAACCTGAGGGGAAAACATGACCAGGTTGGCCTTTGAACACAAGAGGCGAAAGTTTCACGGCCCCGCCAAAGACGCCGAAACTCAGTTCGCTCACCTGGACAGGTCGGCGTGCCGGCACTCTGAAATCGCCCGAAACATGGTGAATGCCTGGTACAGAGATTTCGCGGATGCATGTGACTCGCCACGCAAGTCGAAAGCCCAGCTGAACTACCTGCAGGATACGAAGAGAGCCAATCCATTCAACGAGGCGCTCCTCGAGATAATCAGCTTTCAGTTACTCTCGGGAACCGGCTTCGATGTCTCTGTTGACCCCGCATTCGATGAAGAAGGCAGGCTTTCCCCAGACTTTCTATTGCAAGCTGACAGTCGAGACTTCCTGGTTGAATGCACCGTTCGAAGAGCTCAGGAGCAGCCCTCCACAAGCCGGAAGTCCGCACAACTGTGGGACTGGATAAACGAAGAAGTAGATCCCCACGGCTACCGCCTGTTCATCTCCAGGGTCACATACGGAACGGATAATCCGAGGAGGAGAAATCTCAAGAGGGCACTCGAACGGAAGACCGAGCAGTTGGACTCACAGGGTGAAGAAGCATATTACGGCTTCGAATACAGAGAAGATGCGGGATTCGAACTTGAATTGAGCCTGCACAGGGCGAATCGAATGAAGGATGACGGTGACCATCATCCTCGCGCCATAGGCAAGTATCCCACTGTGTTTACCTGGGGCGATGGATCGCCGTTGCTCGAAGATGCGGTGAGCGACAAAGCCCACAGATACAGGGAGTTGAACAAGCCCCTGATAGTCGTTCTCGGATCCGGCGGCATCCACGCCCACCAGGGCGCCGCCAGCCTGCTCCACGGGATGTTGGGACGCAACGCCTATGATAAATCGGGAAGCAGGCACATAAGTCTTCTGGCAGCTGACCTCAACAGGTCCGGCGACGACAGACGCGCCAAGGCGGCGTTCGGCTTCCTGACCGAACCCAGAAACCGCAACATTTCAGCCGTCCTGTACAAGCCCGACTTCGGTCTATGGTCTATCGGTAAGACCGATTGGCTACTTCTCCACAATCCCTTCGCATTGACGGGCTACGAATCACCGAGGGGCCTCTTCCCGTTCGCCCACGAGATCTGGTTCGACTCCAGTTACAGGGCAGAATTGACGGCAGCGAAACAGTCTGACCTGGATATACTCAACCTGCCCGAGGGCTGGCCCACGAGCGTTGAGTGTGATTGCGATCCGTACAGCAGGGAGGAAATTGATGCTGCGGCTGCTCGTCTTATGGACGAATTCCTGGGACGCAACGAGGAAGGCCGATGAAGCGCGCGCTCTTCGATATATTGTCCGTAGGCGACGCCATCGAGCAGGTATACTCGATGGCTGCCAGCGGCAAAGACCTGCGGCGTGCCGTGTCAGTCATGACGGGCATGGTAAACGAGGTTGCCGAAATCGAGCAGCTTGACGAACTGGATGCCGCCGCGAGCAAACTGTGGCTCGCACTTGTCTCACAGGAACCTCAGCCCGACCGGTACGGCTTCGACAAGATGGGAGAGTCATCGAACACCTCCTCCGGGGAATTGCATTCATACTGGAGAGCCAGCATAACATTACGTCTGGAAATGACAGTCGATGGTGTTCGGTCTGTCCTGACGTCAGCCGTGCAACCCATTCTGGAAGGTAGCTCTTCGTCCAGCTCCCGTTTCAGAGTTTGCTTTATGGCTAGTTCCGGGTTCTGGCTACGCGCCGACGATGACTGGGCATTTCCACTCATATCTGCGACGTTGTCGCCTTGTCATCCGGACAGCGAAGCCGCCTGGGTAGGTGCGCTCTACAGTGGAGCGGTTGTAATCGATGTACGTCTTCGATCGATTCTGTACGGCAACTACCGTAGACTACTGGCCGATGACGACTTCTTCGTTAGTAGCACCGGAAGCAATGACATTCTGATACAGCGCCTCTTGGATGCACTCTGGTGGGAGGGAAATGAGGAAAAACTCACCGTGGTCCAGGTTCTTGCACGGGATTGCGACGCGTCGGTGTCGAAGAGAATCTCTCATATGATATTCGGAACACTCACCAGGACAAACAAAGAAAAGAGATGGCCCTTTTGGCTCAGCACATATCTGCGCCTGCGATGCACCCACGCTACCGGCGATGAAGCATTCCATCTCCTTGGCGCTCTCATGTACAATCCTAATCCTCAAGAGAGCCTGGACCTGATGGAGCTGCTCGACTTGGGCGAAAAGGATGACTTTAATTCTCGAGATACGGTTACCCTCTATTCCGTGTTGAAAGCTCGAGTCGAAGGAGTTTCTGATGGAACAACGGATACAGCGGTAAGTGATGCTGTCCTGACGCGGTTGAAGGATATCGTCCCTCCTCACCTGTGGGAAGTTGTTTCCACCGCCTAGAGCGCAGGGAGAATAGCATTCGAAGGATCTATTCCCTCGTTTCGATTCCCGCATAATGTTGGCGAGGTTAACTACGCCTTGCCAAGCGACTCATCGGCCCACGCGCCAAGAGGCTTGATAAGGAAGGCAGTCACTTAGTTTGGCGATCGACCCTGTAGTCCGCGGCCCATCAATGCAACGGCGATCAGACAGGCGTGCAGCCGCTCTAGGGCACCAGGTGCGAAAGGACTAAAAGTGTGGTCGGATGATGAAGGGCTTAGCTTGACTTTCGACTTGAAAGTGGGGAATGCGCATACCTCGATGCCACCGGGACGCTGTGAGAGAATGCCATAGGCTTCAATGTATTCTATCCCGATATTCCTACAGCAATTCGTGCTAACGTGCAAGAAACATCCCGCCACATTCGGCCTGCTGTTGTCGTCTGGGCAGTGGAAATCTTTGCTCGGTTCGCGACTGACAGCAAGATTGAATTCAATGAGATGGCTGGACTTCAGTTTTCTCAGCCCTTGACGTACTTCTCCTACGCTTTTGTCCACAGAGACATGGCGCACATAGTGGGCAATTCACTTTTTCTGCTTTTGGGAATGCCAATAGAAGCTTCTTACGGGAGAAAGGTGCTCTTGCTAATCATAGGGTTCGCCGTAATCGTTGGAGCATTAGGAGCGGTTGCGTTTTATCTTTTTTCACGACAACTAAACGATGAACCAATGGTAGGAGCCAGCACCATCGCGTCGGCATTTCTCATCGCAGGTCTGAACGCGATTATCCAGGCGGAAGTAGCTGAAAATGCCGGTAGTGATCGAAAATATTGGATGAAGACATTTGCCGCGTGGTTTCCTGTCCCGTCTATTTTCTGTGGTTTCTACTTCTACACTGAGGGTGTTGATTTCTCCGCGGTGCTGGTTGTAGCCATATCGCTGGGAGCGATATCTGCGGCAGGGGCAGTGTGCCTGAATTTTGCCTTACAGAAATTACGGCAATGGGAAGTTCAGCAATGCGCCACCATTCAGTTTCGAATAATACAGGCCGTAAAGCGCCACTTGATTCCAATATTGCTGTTCGCAATAATACTCTTTGCTGAGATCACGGGGTCTAGCCAATGGTTTTACGGGAATAGCGGCCATACAGGTGGGGCATTGGTTGGCCTGTTATCATCCTATTGGCTGAATATGCAACGAGCGGTGTCCCTAGGCACAACGCAAAGTACGTAGCTCCGACTCTTCTAATGGTATGGAAGCTCGCCAACCTACCTGTTCTATTGACCCACAGTTGGCTGAGTAAGCTACACTTCCTGCAGTGCCGTGACAATGTGAGCGAGGAAACCAAGCTGATGTTGCGGAGCATCCCATATACAGAGAGTCATTCAGGGTCTGAGCGGTTTAAGTCGGTGTTCGCTGGTTGGTGTCGTGGGCGCTCCTACGACGCGCCTGCCGAGAGTCTTGATCGGGACCCCGGGAGCGTATGGTTAAGCTCTACGACTTCCCTGCCGAGCACAGGAGGCATCTGAGGACTACGAATGTCGTGGAGTCGCCGTCTGTAGCGCTGAGGCTGCGCACCGATGCGACGCAGCTGTTTAAGAGGGTGGGTAGGACGATAGCGGTGATCCTGAAGGCTGATTGCTGCGGAGAGTGGAGTCAGGAGGTTGAATGCACCTGAGCTGATGAAGGACGTCTATCCGAGCGCCGCCTATGAGGATGGCATCGTCAAAGAACCGACGCCGGAAAGGGTAGCCGACCGATCACGCTTGCACGAACATTGACGTGACCTCTACTCTGTACCTGCAAGAGATAGAGCGCCGCACATCGCCATAGATCAGATGCAAGAGCAAGAAAACCAGGAAACACAGATGGCGCGTAGTGTCAAACCCATGGAGTGGCTCAAGAATCTATACAGAAAAGCCGTGAATATAAGACGATTGGCGTCAAAGACGGCAAAATTAACAATCTAGTTATTTCTACGGGCATTTTTCAGAGTCTATGTCGGCCTACTCCTGCTTCTTGCCTTCACGCTATTGATCTTGACGCGACTCGTCCAGACAGATAACCCCATCACCAACAGATGGTTGATTCTCGCCATACCTATAATTGTCGGCTCTTTGTTTGGAATGCGTATATCGTGGGAAAACTATCGTAGGCACGGTACGACCACGTTCTACGGACTAGAAAACGCGCTCCGCACTATAGTCGGCGCAAGCGCGGTAGCCATGGAAACTCACTTCGCCATCATATCCATATTCTGGCAGGTAGGCGATTACATAGAAGCCCTAGACAGATTCTTCCCAGCTGATGTGATTCCAACTGTGCCTTCCTCTGCGCAACTACCCATTATTGCCGAGTTCATAATATTCCTGTTGGGGCTAATTGGACTTATCTACATCACGGAAAGAGCATTCATTATGCAAAGTCCGAGCAGCTATACAGCGAAGGCACATGCGGGCCATTACATCCGCAGAAGGTGGCGAAAACTAAAGTGCCTGTGGGACAGAAGCTAGCCAGTCAATGATGGTATGAGCAAGGTCGAGGTCATCCGCTGCCTCAAACGCTATAACGCTCACGTAGTCTACTCGATCATCCGAAAGCCCAAACAGATACTTCACAGAGCCTCTTGACATCTTTGGAAGCATCGCATTCAAAACACTAGGTTGCGTGATGTTCGTCATGCCCTTGTTAGGCAAGCTTCTTGTAGCAGGCGTCGGCCTGGATATTCAATCATTCATCCTGCACGGCGGCGGCTTGTCAATTGCACCTGGCATCATCTCGAACCTCGTCTTCTCCCAGCGGGAGAAGAGCTTCGCCAATCACTTGGCTACCGCTGCTGCGATAGACGGGATCATGCATCACTCAGTCATCAGGGAGTTCGACCTGTCCACCTACCGGACCAGTGAAGCGCAGGAACGACAATTACAAACGACAATTACGCCGGACCCCGAGTGGCAAGGATAATGTCCTTGACCAGGACTGACAATTGACTTGAGGGCGCATTGGTAGCAGAAGAACAACGCGGAGGCAGTCAGCGGCTCGACTAGCGGAATGCGGTACGGTAGGCGATAATGCGGATAATTGGCTACCGGCGTGCAAGGGTGACACGGAGTTGGCGATATGCACCTCACCAGAATGCGTTTCGGCGGAGTTCCGCCGTTCACGGAACCGGTTGAGTTCAGCTTCGATGAACGCGTGAATGTGTTCGTGGGAGCGAACGCGACCGGGAAAAGCAGGTTGCTGTCGGCAATCGACGAGCACTTCAACAAGAAAGCAGATATCCGCGATTGGAATGAAAGTTCAGCTAGCGGCATAGCTAGTCTCGAACCGTACCCGTCTGACCTGCTAAATCTAGCTTTCTGCCGAGAGGAGTCACTTCTTTCCGACTGGATGAAGGGCAAAAACGCACTGTGTATGGACCGGGAGTGGGCTGAAGCGCGCTTTAACTCCAGCGACAACCCACCTCCACCGGTGATATACCTGGGTCCTACCAGAATTGGCCTTCCTGGGATATCGGAACTGGGTGAGCCGGATCCCTACGGCTCGACAGTGGAGGAGGTGCTTTCCGGGCCATTTACCGGAGACAGACTGAATTCCGCAATCGATCTGCTGTATGCAAGAGCGCGCAAAATGCTCGAACAGGAGAGAGCGCAGGACACGCCAACCGATGACCGTAAGGCTTGGAATTTCTGGAACATAGAGAGAATAACCCATTCATGCGCCAAGGCAATCTGTGCGGAAGTTCTCTCTACCGATAAGGCTCTGAATTACCCCACCGGTCTGGACGCTAGCTTTATCGGGGACGAGCCCATGGCTGACCTGGAAAGCGTCCACATAAACAGGATGCTCGGCGTAGATACGACTGACACGCCCACTTTCAACCATATCAGGCCCGCAGATAGACCCATCGGATGGGACGGGCCCGACTCTGGGCGGATTTACGTCGGTGATCTGAGTTCGGGGTCACAGTCGACTCTCCTGTGGATACTGTGGCTGGCATTCAAGATGCTGAATCACTATGAATTTGCTGAGGGATGGAACGAGAAGCCGGCTGTCCTTCTGATTGATGAGATCGAGAATCACCTGCATCCCACCTGGCAGCGGCGGGCGATTTCAGCTTTGCGGAATCATTTCCCGGGGCTGCAGATTTTTGCGACATCGCACTCGCCGTTTGTGGTGGCTGGGCTGAGAAGTGGGCAGGTGCATATGCTGAAGCGGGATACCGACGGGTTGGTTACTGCCAGTACCAACGAGCGCGACATCATCGGCTGGACTACGGATGAGATTCTGCGAACGTTCATGGGCGTCGATGAGCCGACCGACCAACTTACCGTTGACCGGATGAACCGCCTGCGTGAGCTGCGGGGCAAGGAGGATCTCAGCGATACCGAAGCTGAGGAGATGTCCGACCTGCGTCGGAAGGTGAACGAGGACTTTGTTTCCAGCAGCACGCCGCTTGAGGCTCAGAGGGAGCGCTATGGAGACATGATGCTGGCGTTCCTGCAGTCGCGTCAGTCCGATTTGTCGCAGGACGGTAGCTAAGACCGCCGTGAGATGGATTGACCGGGGACCTGAGCCTGCCGGTGTCCGGGAATACGACCGGGAATTCACGCAAGGGTGGGTCGAGTACTTCAGATCCGGGGTGGGAGGCCGTCCAGATGATTCATTCTGGGGGGAATTCAGAGGAATCCTGGGAGACCGCTCCGCCGACAACTGCTGGTATTGCGAGCGGCGTTGCCTGCGGGAACCGGATAGCGGTGCTAGAGCGCCCACGGTGGACCACTTCCGGCCACTGAGCCGCTTTCCGGAGTTGGCTTACCGATGGTCCAACTGGATTTTCAGTTGCTACAGATGCAACGGGAATAACAAGGGGGACAGTTGGCCCGACGAGGGCTACGTCGACCCAAGTGCCACTAATGAAGAGGAACGGCCTGAACGCTATTTTGACTACGATACCGTAACGGGAGAGATAATCCCAATGCCTGAGTTACCGTCCGAAGCCCGGATGAGAGCGCAGCGGACAATAGACGACTTGGGACTGAACAAAGTCGACATGCGTTACTATCGCCTTGACTGGACACGTCGATTTATTGAAGACTGGCAAGCGCTCCCAGTTGAGGACCGATCGGCGTTTGCCGAATTCGCCACACGAGCAGGGAATGAGTTCGTTGGTGCCACGCTGATGGCCGTTCGACAGCAGCGAGAGTAGTAGGGAGTCCAGAGTCCCGGCTCCGAAATCCGCTGTGTAGAATAATCACCCTTATCTAGCATTTGAATTAGGCTGGAAAAGGACGGATTTTGCAGGTGTGTCGCTCATCTATAGTCCCCACGCTTCCTTGAGGATGTTATACACGTCATCCACGCCGTTAGCCCTCAGAATTTCTAAGTAGAACTGTCTTGGTGGTATGTTGCTATAGTAAGGGTTGCTATCGGGACCCGTGTATAGACCACCTCCCGGTCCTGTGTACAAGCCGCCACCCGGTCCGGTGTATAGACCACCTCCGGGTCCTGTGTGCAGGCCGCCACCCGGTCCGGTGTATAGACCACCTCCGGGTCCTGTGTACAAGCCGCCACCCGGTCCGGTGTAAGCACCGCCTCCCGGTCCGGTGTACAGGCCGCCACCTGGTCCGGTGTAAGCACCGCCTCCCGGACCTGTGTGCATTCCGCCTCCCGGACCTGTGTGCAAGCCGCCACCCGGACCCGTGTAGCTATTCCGCGGCCATCCTCTGGCATCATGCCCGTAAGATGGCGGTGTTGGACGTGGCGGTGGCGGTGGCGTAGTGAAAGGAGGAGGCGCACTCCTTCGCTCGCTTCTAAATGACTGGCTCTCGGCCATATTTCTCCTCCAACGCTTCTGTCGCCGTTTGGACACTACGAGAGGCCAAGCCTTTATCTGGGCTCATTTCGATTCTTCGTTCGATGCTGTTAAATTCTGAGATTAACTGTCGTCGTCTGGACCTAGCCGCTGCTTCAGAAACAGCGTAAGACTCGATGTCCAACCAGAGTTCATCCCATTCATAGTTTAGAGTTAAACAATCCGCACTCATTGAACTCAACAAAGCTGCGTTCTTGGCGTAGTCGGAATTTGCCTCCCAAACCACAAGCAAGACAATCACTAATACTCCTGCACCTATAATCAGTGGATCTGTAAGGCGCTGAATCAGGGCAGCCTCACCCAGCACGGATACGAGCAACAATCCTCTAAGCAATCTGTGCCGCAGGCGATATTTACCTGCTAGGGCTTCGTAGTAGCGGACATTCCGCTCAGCATTACATAGATCGCGATATATACGCTGTCTAGTTAATTCCGTTACTGGTCCAATCGTGATTTCTGACGTCATAGTTTACCTCTAACTTCAACGACCCGGAACCGAAGTTACGAAATGCCGGGGAACATCAGCGTCAACCAAGCATAGACCAGATCACATATCAGAGGGAACCTTTCCGGATGCAAGGAAATAGGCGGAAACGTTGCATTCAAACAACGTCTTCCACCTGTTCGTCACACTTAATCCCGACACGAACTCAGCATTCTAAAATAAACTTTCGGAGCTTGTATTGTCATTACACCTACCTCATCAACATTGCCGCCTACAGATCTCCGCTGCAACTTAAGTGCTCGAATTGGCTCCAGTCGATTCTCCAAACCAACCACGCCTCGTGATAGAATCGTTCAAGGACGACATTAGGATTGGCGCAGATAATGGTTTCGCCAAACCGTCCAGTATGGGAGGCAGACTGATGGCACCGAAAGTAAGAGTTGCGAAGAGCGCGGAAACGCCATCCGAGAGATTCGAAAGAGTCATGAAGAAGGCCGTCGCGCGTGGTCGTCGGACGCAAGAGCGCAGCCGAGAGCAAAGTGACCGTCAAGAGCGGTCGATAGCCTCCCGCAGGAGGTAGCCGAACAGGCTGAGATCGGCGAAAAAGTTGGGATAGGCTCTTCTCAGGTCCGACAACGAACTAGACGAAACTAAGACTACTTCGGTCTGCCCCTGCTCCCTGGTTTCCAATTCACGCTTCAGGTACCAGTCCATTGCGTCTTCCAGTTCGCTGGGCCGGAAAGCATGCCCTGTAACCGAATTGGACTGCAGGTCCAGCTCCAGAACAACCCAGTGATTGGCAATCCTACGTGGTCCAGTAAGACTGGCCACAATGCTCTGGAACGCTGCCAGACGCTCGGTTATGCCAAGCGCAGCATCAAGGTCACTTATTTCCTCAAGTAGTTCCCTGTCATTCGACGGCGTGTCCGGCACAATTTCCTTTTCCTCGAGCCTGGCGACGAAAGAACTCATAAGGGCGAAGAAGCGCAGCCAATCCGGGTTGCCCTTACCCGACTTGAGCTCCTGCCGGATGAATGTGCCCACCGTCTCCACTGCTGTCGCCCATTGGTGCTGGAGTTGAGAACGAATCTGAATTTCAGTGTTCAATCCCCGCCATTGCTCGGTCTTGTCACTGTGATAAGCATAGACTAGATGAAGGCCCCGATAGCCGGTTCTTCGTGGCTCGTCAATGTAATTATTGTAACTGACCAAGGTGTGCCGAATCCTGCTGTCGGCCAGGTTGGCGGCTAAGTTGAATGCGTCGTCGGCCTCGTTCACGACGGCACGACACCCACCGATGTCCTGCATCCGAGACAACCTCAGCCAAGTCAGTCTCTCCAACTTGGAACGGATCGAGGGGAGACGCTTGAGGCGGCGAGCCACAATACCTTCGGAACCGACCCTTCTGCGAAGGTTCACCTGAAATGTGTTGAGAGGGCGACTATGAGCACCACGCCAGCGGTTGACAAGCTCAAGAGCGTCCAGCCATTCCTGCTCATGTCCATCCAGGGGACCTGCAACAAGTACTTCACCAGCCCTGTCAAGCGCCCTGGAATCGAATTCGGGTCTATTGATCATCATTTCCTTGCGGTCAATACTTATCTGAGACGAACATAATCGCTGCGGCACACTCGGCTAGAGCTACAGATTCCACGAAAGGATCAACCTGGATACGTCGCCAATTGCGTGGTGCATTGAAGAAATACAAACACGAGACTTACGCACATAACAAGGACACTTCCAGCTTGACGAAACCGGCGTGTTTCAAGGCAGGCCTTGGAATCGCCAGACAGTGTGGCGCTGGTTCGGGCTTAATGGTTAAGCAGATTCCACGGAGTCTTGCACCCTTGTGTCAACGGTTCCTTCGACAACGGGCTCAAATTCGTACACAAGGCTGTCAGCAGCGTGTATTCCCGAGAGAGTTACTGACCCGTTGTGTGTCGGGCTCAGTTGTTTCAGCGGATCCATAAAAACACGGACTTTCGGATGTGCGTCAGTGCCTTCGATTCCCGAGACCACCACGAGAATGAAGTCATCCTTGCTTTGTGCTCGCTGAACTTCGGCGCGCGTCAATGTCACCTGATCGGGTTCAGCGCCCGCACTGACCTTCAACTCATAGCTCAAATCCATACTGTCAACTGCGTCCGCTCCAACGCCCCTTTGAGTGCGGGTATCAAATAATTTGTTATCGTCTCTGCTGACTATTCTCCTGAGGAGTTCCCACCCAACATTTTCCCGGTCCAGAGCCGAATACCCCGGGATTGTTCTCCTATTCCGGGGCGGGTTCGATACTCGCTGTGGCTCGACGAGTTCGGCACCTCGACTACTGCGTGGCTCTGCGGCCTTCTTCCCTTCGGTAATCCGGCCACGTCTGTCGACGATTGTGAGGGAGTTCGGATCTACAAGGGTCCGCGGCGGCCCTAGGTCCGACGCTTTTGGGCCACCTTTGGAAACGCGCCCATTTACCGCGGAAGATGACACGGTCTTTGAGCCTGCCGACGAACGCCTCTTTCCTGCGGTCAGTTTCTGGAACTCGGTGACACGCGCCTCCAGTTCCTTCTCTTTCTGCTCCTTTAATTGGTCGGCACGCTGCTTAGCGAGAACGATTCTCTGAGCTTCCAGACCGTCCTCAGCTTTGTCGCACGCCGCACGCCAGGCGTGAGCCAACCGACGCGAATTTCCATCAAACACCTCGGCAAGTGCACGGCCACCTGAGTCCACGCGCGCGAGGGCAAGCGGATGTCTGACGAACATCCTGCCCTGATCGGTATCCAATTTCGCCTCAGCCTGACTGATGTAGTCCTTTTCCTGTCCCCTGTAACGGGTCCGAACGCGAAGAGAGAGGGACGGGTGAACTGACACCTCGAATTCCTCCAGTTCATCCCACGACACCTTGATACTCGCAGCTAGCCCCGGCTCGTTGCGCGCCAAGTCCTCGCGGAGCAGGCCTACTGCGGCCCGGAAGAGAGCCGTGGCATCGCTGTCTTCCCAAACTTCGGAAGAGTCCATCACCGAGGCATCTGAGGCCTGGATTTCCTCGATGCGCAGCGGACGTAAGACAGAATGAAACTGTTCGATCTCGCCTCCAGGCTCCCAAAGGGGGATCTGAGCCCTCAGGCCCCTCGCCAGTGTGGGATCGCTCGTCGCAAATGCGGGACGTTCCTTAATCCAGCCTTGACTTGTCCACAATGCCAGCCGGACAAGTCGACGCCTGTCGAGCTTGGGACCGTCATCACTTGAATAGTGAGCTGTCAAGGCACGCATAGTCTCCAGCAAGACCGTGGCATCAGAGCCCTCGGGACAATTCCCCTTACGAGCGATGCTCTGAAGCACCTTAAGGCAGTCCTCAGCCGTGGGTTCTCTCATATTCAGCAACTGCCAAAGCCTGTCAGTGCCCGCAACTACAGGGGCGAACGCTGCCAGATCGCCGAAGATTGGATCGCCTGCTAGAACGCTTCTTGGCGGAAGCCAGCCCTTATCCGTGAGCACTAGCCCCTTCCCACTCTCGAACTCGGAACGCAGCTGCGGAATGCTGAGCTCCGACCTAAGTGGCATGTCCAGATCAAGAGCTAGAGCCTTATACACGATTGCAGCCTCGCGATGCAGACTGCTGGACAGATAGCCATCCTCACCAGCAAGAGACTCATTCCGGAGCTGCTTAAGTCGATCTACCAGTTCCGACCGGCTAGGATCACTCGAAACCCCGATTTCCCTCAGTACCACTCTGCGATTGGGCTGATAGAGTTCCTTATGAAGAAAATCGGAAGAATCGTCGCCGTAAATGGCGACATTGCCAGGAGTGCGGACACGAAGCTCGATTGGACGGCGGGCGGCACCACTCTCGTCATCAAGCCATGCGACATCACCGACTTCCCAAAGCCAGTAAGCGCGCATCTGACCCTTCAGCTGCCAATAGTACTGGTCAAATGCAGAGTCCACACTAGCGAAATCACTCAGGGCACGTTCCCACGCTCTACCCAGTGTCGCGATGAGCGCACCCGCTCGCTTCCGCCGGGTTCTCTTCAGTCGCTCGCGGGCGATGTCTTCCGCTACGGCCCGTAGGTCGGGGCTGTCGTAGTCCCGAAGCGTGTATGTGGCGCCATATTTGGTCATCTCGACGGTGCGGTCAACTGCGGCACCATCAAATCCGCTCGGCAGACCCCTGCGAGGATCCGCGAAGCGCTTTTTCAAGTCCGGATGCTCCCGTAAAATGGGCGACGTGTTCGCGCCAAGCAGTCTCAGGAATCGTTGCGCACCAACTCCTCGCCTCCCTGTGGGGGACCTGAGAAGTTCAGCATACCTATCGCTTATCCATTTGAGTCCAGGCGTTCGCTCAGCTGAAACAGCGAAGCTGTCGGGTTCCCGGTCAATTCTCCGAGGCAGGTATGCCACATGTGGACTGGCATTCACCGTCCTTACTGTTTTACCCTCGTATGAATAGCACTCCAACGATATCGCACGTCCTACATCGGGGCCCACTTCACTTCGAGCGCCAGGGTTCATCAGCTCGAAAGTGTCCCGCAGTGCCGCCAGCTGTTCGTCGGTAAGAGGCTCTTCGAGCCGCTCACCCGCTCGACCTGCGGCCGCCAAACGATTCACCACCTCAATATCATCTGTGCCGTCAATGAGCGCCCCACACGCCTCAAGCCACTCAAGGACAGTGCCGGCTGATATATTATCCTCCCTGTAGGAGCCATGCAGGATGGTGACAATACCTAACTGCAAGGCAAGCGGCGTGGCGTTCACAGAGATGGCAAGCGGCGAATCGCCCGAAGGTGGTTTCAAACGCCGCCCCTCGACGGAGATGATGCAGGGCAGCGATTTCAGGCGTTCGCTTAAGCCTTCGTCCAGGGCAATGGCGGTTAGAGCGATCGAACGTTCGATAGGATCAACACCGTCCGATATGAGATCGAGTGCCTGCGAAACGCTGACTGGCTCTGGAAGATCCACACCGGCCTGCCGCCAGTCGTCCAGCAACTTTCTCCACAATCCGCTGGAATCTCTAACTTGACGAGGAAGCGCCGCCGGCAGTTGTGCCAAAGTGGCCGTTTCGGCATCGGTCAGAATGCCGTCGAGCGGCTCCGCCTCCACCGCCAGATTTGATAGGCTAACGGCAGTCTGACCCGGCACCGGAAACGCCAGACGGGATGCCACCCAACGTTTTGCACGCTCTGTGATTGTCTCCTCAATGGCTTGAGTTATGGGCCCTGCGGCCTTGCCTTCCATGGTCTCTTCAATCGGTATGGTGTACCAAGCCAAGCTGGGGTCACGAGTGAAGAGGTCCAACACGGCATGCCCCCACATCTCGGCCACAAGCGCAACTAACGCCCTGTTCCATTCGTTGTCGGCAAATCCACGGCGGCTCGCCAGTGGATCGAATTGGGCGCTGGTGAACAGGGCCGCCCGGGAGCGAGTTACCGGAAGCCCTGCATAGATTGCCCCTGATTGGACGGGGCTGAGCGGAAGGGCCACACTGATAGGAGTTGTAGGCCCCGTCGCCTTGCGCGCCCTACGAACACCTAGCGGACTCGGTGCCTCTGTACTGTACACGGCCCAGGAGCGGCCGTCAGGTGCCTCGGCATGAGAACGGTTCACTGCATAGAACCCGTCGTCCCGCTCAAAACGTACTTGGCCTTCGTCAGTGCGCCCCAATGTGAGCAAGCGAAGCAGTTCGCCGTCGGATGAAAGCAGTTCCACACGCGAAACGTGGCTCAGAAACAGGAGTGCGGAATCGTCCCATCTGTCGAACCACTCCAATATGTCCTCAACGCTGACGGTTCCTTTCGCAAGTGGAATGCGGAACGTGGTCCAGCCCGGTTGCTGGAATTCTGCTGGAAGGGACAGCGGGGCGATGGGAGACAGTGTGGGCTGGCCAAGCCTGATGTGATAGGGATAGCATTGGACGTCGATTGTATCCGACAAGGAACGGAGGGTCATAAGTCCGATTCCGAACCTACCAATTGTGACAGCACTATCCCCCTTGGTACTGAGCCACGGCGTTGCCAGCCCCAGGACGTGGTGAAGAAGGACAGGCTTGCCATTGTGGCTTACCAGAAGATCCTCCGGCCTTAAGCGAACGCGGATGATGGTCGCCTCTGCGTCGTCTGCATTTTGTACGATCTCGGCGAGTCCCTGGAAACGGTCGTCAGACAGCAGCTCACCGGTGTCACGGGCGGCATCCAGCACGCGGGCTATGGTGCCCGGCAGCTCATCGAAAGACCTGGCAAGTTGCCGGACCGCGGCATCAGCCTCTTCGCGATGCTGCGGCTCGTAGGTGGGTGCCGAGCTAGAATGTCCATTGTCGAATAGGTTCCTTGCGGCGTCCTCCGCAAACGCTATTCCATTTTGGTCATTGGCTGCAGTATCCAGCATCGCGCAAGTCGTCCCTTCAATTGTTGGCGTCATCAACATTACCCAGACTCGTCAGGGCACAGTATACGCGATAACATCATTACGAGCCGACGGGCTGGGCAAAGCGCCTGATGTGGGCTGACTGGGCACCGTGTCACCTCCAAATACAGTTTCTACTCTCTTGAAAGTCTGCATATTGAACGCAAAGTCATCGTATGAGACAGACCGAGCGCTCCTATGGAGGACACCGGCATTCGCGAACCAGCTCCGTTCCCTACCGAATTACAGGCCGTACACCCTGTGCCGACACTGTTCGGTCTCCCATTGCGGCCTGAGCAAAGTCCGTGATCGACGGCACAGACACAGTAGGCGATGAAATCTCTACCGGCGACGGGGTCGACAAACTGCTGTTCATTACAGCATATGGAGTCAACATGCCTTTCGAGTCAAGAGGCATAGCGCGACAGTGGGCGGATGGTCGGAAGCATCGCGTTAGCAAGCCTCAAGAACTCTCCCGAGTGTTCTAGACCTGGCTTTCGGATCCCTTTAGCCGATCTGAGAACATCCTGTGATCTGTGTCATAGGACGAGAGCGTCCATTCAACCCGAGTCATAGAATCGCGCTATCGCTCCGCGTCCAGCCTGCTCGGCGCGAGTATATCTCGCGGGCATCGTCGGCGACTGCCATCTCCCCGCAGTCATCAACGCGGGCAGTTCGGTCCCGGCACGCGCCAGATCCTGGGCCATCCCCACCCGGGCGGAATGCCCGGTAAATCCTCCTCCGAGGCCCGCGGCTTCCGCCGCAGCCGTGACCCGACGCGCTATCTGGTCGTCTGAGAGCCCAAAGAGCGAATCGCCGGCGCTCGCATCTGACGGCCTTATGGCCCTGAGCGCCTCCATCGTCGGTGCGGACACGAACAGCACCGCACCCTCCCCTTTCGGGTCGGTCTTGGAGCGAGCGACTGTCAGCCTGCCGGTTCCATCGCTTTCTTCAGTAAGGTCTCCCCAGGTCAGACTCTCCGCTTCCGATCGTCTGAGCATGCCATCCCTCATCAGCGAGATGAGCGCGATGTCCACGTGGCCCCTAGCCTCCGCGGTTTCGGCGGTCTCCAGGGAACCGCCCCGACCGGTGCGAGGAACACAGGCCGTCGCGCGAATCGCGGCCAGGCTCGCCACGGTCAGTCCGGCTGCCTGTTTCTGCGCTCTGCCGGCGATTCTGGTGATGCCTCGCATCGTGGCTCGAACGCCTTCGTCCTCGGCAGGATTGGGAAGATTGGCCTGACGATGAACGGAACCAACAGCTGCTAACCCCATACGGATAGTGCCGGGCTTCTGACCATCATCGGCTCTCTGGGTGATCCAGTCTGCCAAGTGCACGGGGTCGGCCGCAAAGACAGGATAGCCGCGTTCACCAGCGAACATCTCCCACTTTCTCCACTGTGACATGTAATTGATGCGAGTGGTCTGAGCGAGAGTCTGTTCGAGCGCCTCGGTAATGCGGCGCCTTGCCTCTTCCGAGACTTGCACCATAGTACCAGCGCCGTTTTGGGTCTGCGGTTCAATGCGTTGGAGCAACTGTGAAAAATCCTAAATGCATTATTACAATAATTATGGGGCGCTTCCTGTGCTGAAACTCATACACGATTGACCCACCAGATACACCAACGCGACCGCCGCGCTTTGAATATGACGGTCGAGTGACACAGCTCTTGGCGCTAGTATTCGAATTTCAGCGTCCCACAGCAGTCGGAAGGTCTGTCAGCTTTCGATTCGTCCACGCTCGAACATGACGTGTCACAGTATGCCAGCTTCTTGCAATTCACCCTTGAAACCGTCCATTGCGATCTGCCCACGAAATACTTGCATGTGCATTTTCCTCGCCAGGTCAAAAAAACTCTCAGTTTCGAAAGAATCAGACGACCCGGAGGGATGTCTGATAAAAAGACATTGTCGCCGTATGCTACAATACGCAACGTGCCCTATGCCGCATGCCCTATAAAGTAAGACTCTACGGTGACGCGTTGTTGATGGGCTAAGGCCGGATCGAGTTAAGTGCTAACGTCTCAACTTACCAGACGGGAAGTAAGTGTGTTGTGCGCTAACGCCCTAGAAGACCGACAATGGCTCGCAGGTGTCGTGGGTAAGGTACACCGTTCTCAGACGCCGGATGAACTGTGTTTTGCGCTAACGCCATCGGTGACGGGCATCAGATCCGAGCAGGTTTTGCGCTAACATCTGCGCTCAGCCCCGTCGAAGAGACCCTGTTTTGCGCTAACACATCGACTCCCCAGCCCTGTTTCAAGCGTGTTTTGCGCTAACGCTCCCGATTCTCAGACGCCAGGCACACCGTGTTTTGCGCTAACGCCATCGGCGACGGGCATCAGATCCGAGCATGTTTTGCGCTAACATCTGCGCTCAGCCCCGTCGAAGAGACCTTGTTTTGCGCTAACACCTCGATTCCCTAGCCCTATTACTGGCGTGTTTCACACTAACGCTCCCGATTCTCGGACGCCGGACGCACTGTGTTTTGCGCTAACGCCATCCGTAATTGAAACCAGGTTGGAACATGTTTTGCGCTAACATCCTCCACTTTCGGTTCCTCGGCAATCGTATTGTGGGCAGACAAAATTGTCTAATGTGACCAGCGAAACACATGTTATGGGCTAACGCTGGACCGCAATGACCCGACGGAGTCCCACGTGTTATGCAATAACGATCTACGTGTATTTCGCTAACCAGATGGAAATGAGCACTAACGCATAATTCGTTTGTGCTAACGGAGTTAGGCGCTGCAGCAGTCTAATACGGCAGAGATAAATCCTCCCATAACCCCATATAACCATAAAGAAGAGACGGGCCAATGCATGTTGCCCGTCCCTTCTCATATATCTCCTCGTCAACGTGTTACCCGCTAACGCCGACCAATGCTTCAAGTGTCGCTCGTTCGTAACTGTAGTGAACGCCCCAGCCCGCCGGTGGTAGAATTCGCCAACCTTCCAGGCCGTCCTGTGTGTACTGGTCCTCTTCGATGATGCAGTACCCAGCTTCCTGCATTCCCAGGAGTGCCTGTCTGGCGTTATACAACCTCTGGCGATGTGCACTCTTTGAAGCGCTGGACGGCAGGTCATCGGGGAAGCATAGCCTGACTATGTCATCATTGGAAAGCACGGGGTAACAGTCAGCGCGTGGATTGCGCTCGTATTGCAAATTGCCGGAATCGTCTAGAATTGGCACCGCTCTGGGATGATTATTAAGTGCGCTGGGCTTGCCGTTCCGTTCGAGTAACGCTTTCCCGTCGCTGTCGATCATAAAGCCACGCGGATCGCGTTTCACCACCGGTCGCATATGTTGCTCGAACGTGCCTTTTCTGGAACCGTATTTGTCCCATAGGTAAGCTAGCCCGAGCTCGGCCCTGTATTCAAGTGCTGACTTCACGCCGAGCGCCCGCAAGGACGGCTTGTGGACCAGTGCCCCCGAACTGGAGCTCTCGGGAGGGTGCACGTCTACAATGATCACATCATCCAGGCCAGCATCGTTTGGCAGCAGTCCCCTGAATGAAACCGCGCGGTACAGAGTACGGCCCTTTCCGTACGGAATTTCGATACGCAGTTGGTCCGCCTGGAACATTGCCAGCTGCAAGCGGGGAAGGGCATCCCTGCGGCTAGGCCATCCGTTGGGCCACAGCCAGTCGCGTAGCTCGCGTAGCGTCAGGGTCAAGGTGTTAGCTCCAAACACCCTCCGTTGCTGCGGTACAGCCAGCATCATCTCAACCCAGAGCCTAAGCGACAAGGGCGCGCCTCGCCCTTGCTTCAGGCTTTTGCCTCCGGCCGAGTCGTACATGTACAGTGGCAGTGCCGGCACGAGTGCCGATCGGGGAGCGGGGGCGAACCCTGTCAGGTAGGCTAGAGTTTCGCTCTCGTAGCCCAGTGCCGGCTGAGTATCGAGCTTCCAGAGGTGCGCCAAATTGGGCGGTGGTTCCTTTATTGTGCCGAGCGGCAGTACGGACTGGGGCATGATGCCTGTTTCGCGCCGGTCGATGTCAGTAAGGCGACGCCAAGCTTCAATCAGTGGAGCGGCAGGGTGAGCCATGCAGCCCATGTTGACGAGGGCCAATCGGTTTTCTGCCCAGTGGAAGGTGGTGAAGTCGAGCCAGTGACCGATGTATGTAAACTGTTGATCGGCCATCAATTCTGCAAATATGTGATCTGCCAGGAGGCCGCTACCCTCTTCGATGTCGTCATCCTCGCCAGGAGTCACCACGGCTAGCATCTTGTTGAACAGTTCCTGAGATTCCTGACGGGCCTCATTCATGTAAGCCCTGCCGAAGTCATTCGCGATGTCGTTCATCGTCGGCGTCGGGCGTCCGTCATCAGGTGACAGGCCTTCCCAAGTGGAGTCTATGATGTCTCGGTGGTTGTTTAGTTCAACGGAAGCATAGATAAGCATCTGCTGCATCTTCAGCTCCTCCAGTCGGGGCTGTTTTTGCCCAGCCCGTTCATCGACTCATACCAGACTCCGGCCTGAGCGCGTTTGTTATGCTGGTAGGCGAGCCATACGGGCGTTACGATCCGTGAATAGTTTGACTTGAAGAGTGACAGGTTGGTTGCGTACTTGCCGGTATTTTCCCCATTACCTTGCTGGTGCTCCATTGCCCAAACCACTCTGCATCCGTTGACCCACTGGGTAGATCCACTGAATGCCGCTCCAGACTTCGGGGTGTGTCCAATAAGCAGTATCGCACATCCAGTTTGGGCTGCAAACCCGTCCAACGTGTCATGGAATGCCGACACCTCAGACCGGTCGTTTTCGTTGCCGGTGAAGGCTCTGCTGACGTTGTCTATGACCAGCAAGCTGGCATCTCCGCAGTGATGAGAAAGCAGTCGGTCCAGGACACCGGAAGCCCTGCCATCAATCCACAGACCCCCCAATCCCTTGAGCTGTAGGACCTGAAGCTGCTCATCGTCTTCGGCTCTTCTGTAGTCGTGTATGGCATTCCAACGTCGATGCAATTCATCCGCCCCGTCCTCGTATGTCGCATAAACCGTGCGACCTTTTACACCGCTCATTGTCACCGACTCAGTTTCACCAAGGAAGTCCGTACCGGTCGCGACGGCGTAGCAGAGTTGAAGTGCCAGGAGGCTCTTTCCCGTACCACCTGCTCCTGCCAGAAGAGCGAGTTCTCCTGCAGGCAGCCACTGGTAGACAAGCCAACTGCGTGGCGTTATCTCATCGTGGCGGATTACGGCGGGTAGCGGTAGCAGTGCCTCGTAGCGATTGAGAACATCGGTAATCGACTGCCTGTCCTCAATGTCCAATCCAATCAGGGGCTCTGCCTCTCGGGTGCCTGCCCTATTCAGCGCCCTGGCTGACTTGATCCAGTCGGCGACCACATGGGCGTTGGCCGGAGTTATAGTACCCAGTTGAAAGGCCTGAGAGATACGCCCCATCTCGGTAGCCAGATCCGAAGCCTTTACACCGTTTACGTCCAGGTCCCTAAGTGTCATCAGGCGACTCCTGTATGGATAATGTCAAAGCTAGACGCAACGCTTCATATTCGTCATAGCCGTCCCTAACGAGATCAGAAGCGTGTTGTTCGGTCGCTTCTGTTATTGGATAGACGAAGGGTGCTCCTGCGGCGGCTTCTGCGGCGTCTTTTGACTGAACGAAGTTGAATGACCGTACTCTGCCCGCAAGACCCATTGCGGTAAGTGTGTCCAGGAGTATTTTGCCCCACCGCTCCCCTGCCTCATCGTTGTCCGCGAACAAGTCTATCACGTTGTAGTCCGCCAGCGCGGGGGCCACACGCTTGGCCTTGCCCGCACCGAGTAGTACGACAGATGTCTGGGGGAATCGCGACGCGATAGCAAGGCCGTCGGCGACCCCTTCACAAATGGCAATTCCCATTGCGAGTTCAGGTCTGGCTTCGCCAATCATCAAGACAGCGTCATTCATAGTGCCGCCGGGTATTGCTAACGACCTTTTCCCCAGTCCGCCAACCTCCTTTGGTCTGTCAACGGACGCATTGCCTTGAGAGTCAATCGCGATGAGTTGTAGCCCTTTCGGCACTGGATGGTCAGGGTACGCTCGTTGCCAATCAGCGATTGGTGCAACTGGCGCCACGACCGATCCGGCTCCCATGTGTTGCCCTTTGAATAATGAAGCCGACTCCGGTAGCCACAGCAGTGTGTGGCGAATGCCCCGCTGCGTCATTCTGCGGGGGAATGGAACATCGGCTCTCCATAGATTGCGCTGCTCGGCCCAGAGCCTTACTGGGTGTTCAGGATCCATGGGGATTTCACGAGTCTGTCGGATGACGTCATTGACATGTTGTCTTCGCTGAGAATTGGCTGTATTTTTATTGGCCGCCGCCGAGCGAGTGTTGCTGGGCGGCGCACTTTTCGTGTTCCGACTTCGAATTGCTCTGGTCGAACGTTGTGACCTGTCACGATCTGGCAGAAAGCCCTGCTGACGCAACCATTCCGCTGCCCCAGTCCTGTCGCACCGTTCTTCACGCATGACGAGTGCGATGACACCACCACCGTCGCCTGTCTCGAAGTCGTTCCAAGTGCCAGTTTCGAGTTTGAGTCTGAAGGAGCCGCGGCGTCCCCAACGCCACTCCCTACTCGAACGGCTTGACGGGTCACCGAGAAGGCGAACACAGACTTCCGGCGCGAGGACAGTCCAATCGGCATCGGAAACTGTTCGGGACAGCATCTTAATCTCCCGAATTGCCGCGTGTCTGGTCAACTGCTACAAGGACCAGAATTAGCGCCCTTTTACGAACCAGTGCATCGCCGCAGAGAATGCGGCGACTCTCCACTGCGTCATTATACAATCTGAGGACGGCGGTCGCATGTCCTCCCTAACTCTCAGGATTGCTATCGGCCTTAATGAGACTATTCCGCTGGGCATAAGGTACGTGCCTGCGGTCGATGCTACGGAAGATGTAGCCTCAGTGAAAGGGTCCGCAGTCGAAAGCCATCCACTATCCAGAGCACAAGGTACATATAGACCATATGTGAACTTTGCTGCTTCGTGACCGCGAAGACTGCAGCTTAACGAAGGAGCGCCGAGCCGTGCCGGCGCATGTACGCATATGCGCCTCTGCGTGTGACCGCATGCCCGTTCTCTGTTGGTGAGTGGGTTTGGCAGGGACATTGCGAGTGCCTGACAGCTAGATGTCCAATCGGGAGTGGCGGAAAAGTGCAGTGCCGTCTATGAACGCCACAGTAGACCTAAGTGCTGTTGTATTCTGTTGGACTCTTGAATCACGGCAGTAAGGCGCATGGTCGCCAATCTGTACATGTGACATGACGCCGGTGCGACGACGTGCCGAGAATTACTACACCTATAGTCTACGTGCGCACATTTCCCTCGGACTATTAGTTCCAATATGGGTGTCGTGTACTCACGTACAAATGTAACTCCCTCCGAGCCGGCTAACGTTTAGTGTGATCGGTGCTTGAGCGAGATTGACAGCTACTCTGACGACGGAATATCGGGAGAGGGGTTGCGGCCTGGCAAGAATTAGATCGACGGTTGAGTGAGTGGAAAGCCCGTGGGCTCCTAGTGGATGTCCCCACGCAGGTGAGTGGCTGAGATCTAGTGCGCCGAGGCGTATTAGCGTTGGAACGCACGTACATTGTAACGCTGATGCGTGTTAGTGTGGAGACGCATACGCGTCTTATCGCATGAACGCAGTGGGTCAATTGCGTCGGTCATTCTAGGAGTAGCAATTGGCGAAGAACGGCTCACAGGCGCAAGGGGCGACTACTCTCGGTCCGTTCACGAGCCCATACGCTCATGCGATGTGTCGCATGTACGACCTGGCTCTCAGGTGCCGGTACACTGGGCTACCGATGCGACGGTCAGTGCTTGGTTACAATCTCACACCCGGCACCTGATGGTATGCTGAATGCCGTTTCCTGCGGTTTAACAGAGGGGAAAGGCGGTTGGTCCTGGATGGTTGGGCGGTCCACTGGCCATGCAACATGGCGTGGCATTCTCAGGTGCCGAATCCGGCCGACGCATATATCAGCTGCTGCGTTAGAGCGTCGTGTCGCATACACGCCATGGCACCTCGGTGCCAGTGGGTTGGGAGTCAAGTACCTGTCTGTAAGGAGTCCAAAAGGTTTTCCAGGAGGCCGCGACCGCGTCGCCTGTCAGGACTCCCTGTGGAACCTCGCGACTGCGCCACGTCCGGCGCTCTCGTGAGCGATGTACCGCGCCACCATATCGGCGCTCTTCCAGCGTCCGGCCGTCATGAGCGCGGGGAGTTCTTCGCCCGCTCTGGCCAGGTCCCTCGCCATGCCGACGCGCGCGCTGTGCCCGCTGTAGGCTCCGATCCGACCGGCCGCAGTAGCCGCTGCCGCGATTCGTCTGCCGATAGCCTTCGGTTTTAGGCCGAACACCAACTGCTCGCCCGCGCCTGGCGGCCTGATGGCGTCAAGGTCACGCATCGTCTGGCGACTGATGAACAGGAGCGCACCCTCGCCTTCCTGATCGGTTTTGGACACGCCTACATAGAGTCTCCCGGACCCGTCTGCGCTGGCGGTGATGTCATTCCATCTAACCGCCGCGGCCTCGCTTCGCCGAAGGAGACAGTCTCTCATCAGGCTGACAAGCGCGATGTCCACCAGACCCCGCTGGCGCGCGTGGGTCTCCGACTCGACACCTCCGCGTCCTCTTCTCGGATGGAGGGCGGTGGCGCGGATTGCCGCCAGTACCTCAACGGTAAGCGCCTCCGCCTGTCGCACCTTTACGCCCGCGCGGGCCGCGCTGTTTCTGTGTGCCCTGAGGGCTTCACTTATCTTAGGCGACTTGGTGATGTCGGGGAGCCCGGCGACTTCGTAAGCCTTTGAGATCGCGGCGCGCGCGACGCGCAGGCTGTTGGGCTTGGCTGGTTTGTAATATCGCCCACCGATCTCAACTCCCACTACGCGTTCCCGCAGGTAGGTTACCAGAGTTTCGCTGTCCGCCCGGACGAACGAAATGTCACGCTGAGCGCACCATTCCAGCCATGCCTTGAGCTGGGAGCGATAGGCGACCCTGGTGTTTTCAGCGTATGCACCGACAAGGAACTCGGCATTTGCTCTTTGCTCTTCCTCTGTGAGAGTCGAAGGTAGGAGCACGTTGGTGTCGTGAGCGCCGGTGGGCTTGGTTGGTTGGAGAGAGCTTTCTCCCAAGGGCTGAGACTTTGTTACCAATGGTCTTTCGCTGCCAAAATCAAAAAAGGACTATAACCTTGATTATAATCCTTTTTTCAAAATACGTTCAATTGGTTTGCGTATCCCATTTTGGACAATCTGGGCACGAGAACCACCGGCTCGAAGCCCGGTTCTTGAGGAGCCAGTGCCGCGAAGCTGCAGGAGAGGTACGATCTTGCAAGACTCTGCATTGTCGAAAAAAAGCCCTTCGTATACCAGGATACCTCTGGACTGGTTTTGGGCGCCTCTAAGGCCGTTTTCACGGGACACATTTGGTCGTATCAAGGAGAACAGCGCCCTTTTCAGGCCACGCGGGCTGAAAAGGGCAGTTTCGCCAGTGGGATGTCATATCTTGTTATAGAGCCGGAGGTGTCGGCTAATAGATAGGTGATCATCAGGCATTGTGCCCAATGACGCGCTCCACCGGCAATTCGCCCTGCCCAGAGCTGGTCAGATCCAGGTTTCGTTCTAGCTGAGAGATAAATGAAGCATCGTTTGTGTGAGTAAGTCGCCAGATGCCACTCCTAATGGAGTTTCAATCGTGGAGCTTGATGTCGTACAGCTGCCTGAGCCTGTCTGCCTCGGGTCCCAGCACGTCAACGCATACGTCCGACAGATTCCGCCCCTGGTGAGCGGCGGCGAGAGTGAGCAGCCTGTAGGTGTCCATCGGTACCCTGATCGTCATGCGTGACTTTGGTTCGTTTATCGAGGTGCGGCGCGGTGTACGCCGGGCGCCGGGTCCTGAGCCGTTTCTTTCTCGCCCGGTCTTGTCCCTGCGAATTGACAGGCCAAGATTGTCTTCTTGCTGCATGGGATCACTCCTAGTATTCATCGCCATAGACTAATTTGTAGACGGCTTTAAGTTCGGCGCAGGCCCGGGCATCTATGGGCCGGTACTCAGGTACGGTCCTGCCTTGAGGGATGGCACGCTTGATGGAGACGCGCTCGCATACGGTGTGTTCGGAGACCGTGATGGCGACCGCGTCGGCCATGGCGCTTCTGGCCGCGGCGACGTCACCTGCCCTGGGATTTGGTGACGCCTTGTTGATGATCGCAAAGGCTCTCAGCAGATCGTTGATCGCCATCGCGTCCTCAACCCTGATGTCCATCTGTCCGAATGTCCAAAGGTCAGCGGCGGCGGGCTGCATCGGGATCATGATTGCATCCGCCGAGGCGAGTGCCTGCGATAACTCGAGATTGTCGCCAGAGGCTACGTCGACGACTACATCATTGTAACGGCGGGCCATGTCGCGAATGGTGCGCGATAGGCCGGCGCCGAAACTCTGGACGCAAGACGGCAGACTTAGGTCCAGGTGTTCGGCTCTCCTCTCCATCCAGATGGAGGCGGTGCCCTGACGGTCAGCGTCGATCAGGACGACATCAGAGTGGTAAGCTCTCATGCCTGCAAGATTGGTGGCGAGGGTAGTCTTGCCTGTGCCCCCCTTTTCGCCGAGCGAGGCTACGATCATCCTTTGCTCCTTGTCCGCCTGACGTCGTGTCGCATCTGCGCCGGGTCTCTACTACACCATTGTGCATCGGCACATAGGCGCATGTCCAGATGTTTGAAGAGGTTGTCGGGGGGAATCTGAGATTTGGCGTGGCGTCGCGTGCCCGACAAAGCACATTGGGCATGAGCCCTGGGATAGGACAGAGTCCTTTTCACGGAGGTCGGACTCATCCGTCTTTCGGTACCTTGTGGAGGGCATCGCCTCGCGTCGAAAGATTGGTGCGCTTCGGCGTCCTGACGCCCATGCGTTACATCGTCGTGACGTATATGCGTCTCAGCGCAAGGGCGTCCTGACGATAGTACGCTCATCAAGCGGCCAGCAACTTGGCGCGTCCTTGGCTCGATCGCTAGAATATCTGGCTTATAGCGACTGTCGCTTAGGCATGGTTCATCGATTCCGTCGCTTCTCCCTTCGCGGTATCTTGGGTAGCGCCGCTGATTGTATTTGTCGTTGGGCGCTTCACTTGCAAGTGAGCTACGGTAGCTTGGATCCCCGATTGTTCGTACGTGTGCAGTTGATTGTCCTCTTTCGCTCTACGCCCGACGCGTGTGCGCTCTGACGCATATGCGACGCGGTTAACAGGCGTCAGAGCGCACACGCGTCGCCTAACGGCAGTGATGGTGACCAAGGGCGATGGATGTCGCACCGATCACGAACTTTGCTCATCGTAATTGGCTACCTGGAGTACGTCTGAGGGAGTTTCGCCCTGCGCTGAAGATCGACATATAGGAGCAGTTCGTCGCCTTTCACAGACGAGTGCGGACCTTCACTAGTTGCGACCGGCAATGACGTGCAAGTCGGTCATAACCCGGTGTCGGGTCGTACATGCGCCGGGCTGCCTTTACGCAGGAATGGAGGGGCTTTTCGATCTGCCGAATGTAACAGTCTAGAGACACGGATGCGTTATGTCGCATCTGCGTCCAGGCGTACCTGCGCTGTGACGTCTCTACCACCGACCTGGGCTGGTGAGGATAATTGCCTGTGTTTGCTTCCGGGTTCGACTAGGGGAGATGAATAGGCGTCTGCGCGGTGGATTGCGCTTGCTGCATGTCAGTAAATCTTAAATAGTGGTCGGCGCGATGATTTCGGACGGTCCCAATGCTGACTCTTCGACAATCAGAAAACTCCCATAATTGCGATTTATAGGACGTATTTGTCCATTTCGTACTTCATTCCAACGGTGTTACACGTCAAAGTAATTTGCCGGCGCGTTGCCTCAAGGTTTATGATGCTCTATAGATGTCAAGCGGCTATACTGACTACCGCGGCGGACTTCTGGATGATTGTGAAGACTTCGCGAGCGACATAGCGTTTAAGGCAACGGATGACTTCGACCTTGCTCATTCCCTCTTCAGTTCGTCGACGCAAGTACGCTTGGGTCCTTGGATCGTAACGCAACCTGACCACAACGACGCGATATAACGCCGCATTGGCCTGGCGATCGCCACCACGGTTGAGTCGATGTCGGTTGGTTTTACCGGATGATGCCGGTACAGGACTCACCCCGCACAGTGATGCGAAGGCAGCCTCGGAGTGAAGTCGATCGGAGTTGCTACCGGCGGCGATCAGCAGAGCCGCGGCCGTGTCGGGTCCTACACCAAAGGCTTCGACCAGCACTGGAGCCGTCGTCCGGATGAGCCGCTCAAGCTCGGTCTTCAAGTGCTGGATCTCCTTGCTGAGTTGACGGTAGCGACAGGCAAGCGATCGAAGTGCGTACTTGGCCGCTGTCGTGGGGTTCTTCGGACGACCGGGACGGAAGCTTCTGCATCGCTTGACAAGGGCGCTGGTGCCCAGACCATCAAGCGTTTCTCGAAGCTCAGTGGGAGCTGTGAGAACCAGTGCCTTCATCTGGTTGACGGTCTGAGTGCGGGCCTTCACTGCCGAGTTCTTCGTGCTCTTGAGCATGCGGATCATCTCTACCTCGCCCGTGCCTGACTTTGGAGTCGCGTCGGCGACACCGGCAAGCACTGAGCGGGCTGCCATCTCAGCATCAGTAGGGTCGCTTTTCCCCTTGCGATAACGGATAGATCGATCCGGCCTGTTGACCTCGAGGACCGTATACCCACGATCGGCTAGGAAGCGTGCGAGCCCGGCACCGTAGGAACCTGTGCCCTCAACGCCGAATGCGTGGACCTGTCCCAGGTCGCATGACCATCGTTCGAGCTCCTCGTACCCGCAGGTGGCAACGGGCACGCGCTTCTCGTCAAGTCGGACGCCCC